>Ga0207060_10261_pt1 | contig 16990 bp, 10 predicted proteins | sample Alteio_BWMinCont_30_FD_153270 | JGI IMG/M metagenome (GOLD analysis project Ga0207060, IMG submission 153270) | Enriched cells from forest soil in Barre Woods Harvard Forest LTER site, Petersham, Massachusetts, United States -... | ecosystem: Environmental > Terrestrial > Soil > Temperate forest >...
CTGACAAATGATCAAAGAAATTATCTTCCACAACAGTCGAGGCCTGACTTCCGAACAATGCTCCTCGCGCACGGTTATGACGAATGTGATTGTTACGGTAAATTACGTTAGGCTGCCATGCCAGATTCTCCGCTGCGTCCTTAACCGCCACAGACGAAGGAAGTGCTTCAGTGAAGCGTATCCAGAGATGCTTGTCGTCAAGTGAATGTATTTCCGCCACCTTGGCAATGGCATAAGGCTCAAGGGTCTTAGGCTGAATAAAACGGAGCGTGTCTCCAGAAAATGCGAATGGGAGACCGAATGTTTGTGGATGGCCAAACTCAAGAACAAGAGCATCGGGTGCCAATTTTTCAGCTATTCGAAGATAGGAGCCATGCACGTTGATTCCGTCATCGAGCATGTTTTCGAAAAGACCGTTCTCGACGATGGTTTGTCCTCGGCAGTTCGAAAAATGTACGGCGTCCCCGGTTGTCGAGATGTAACGACCGCTTCCTGGTTTCAAGATGACATTAAATTTATCGAGATGAATGTCTTCACTGTACTGGGCGATGAAGCCCATACCCTGTGCGCTATACACTTGCGCACTGGAGATATTGATGTGGCGGCTTTGGCTGACCAGGATTGCTGGACTGGGACGATCGCCATTCCACAGTATAAGTACATCACCCGGTCGGGTTTGCTGTGTCAGACCAAATAAACGCACATCATCTCGATCTATCCTTTTAGCTGTTGTTTTATCAACCTCCCAGTTGTCGCCGGTCCCGGCAACAAGCCACTTTCCCTCGGGATCAAAGACGACGCTTCCCCGCGCGACCTGTTCTGATCCAGGAGAGTCGTCCTCAGCCAAAATGAAGAGGTGATCGTCTTTCACTCTGTAGGACGTCGGATTATCTATATGGAGATCGACAAAACCATCGTTCTTGCTGACTACTTTTGCCTGCACAATGTGCGGGCTTGCATAATCTATCGAAAAATTACGCAGAGTTACCCGGTCCGAATGCGAAATAACAATAGGAAGCATGGAATCATGAAAGACAAATTCCGATCCGTTGCCATCAAGTTCGAGGCCGCTGACGTGTTCGATTGATATGGCAACCGCGCGCTCGGCCACTCCATCATGGTTTGAGATAAAAAGGTGGCGTATAACCGCGCCCTGGAGCCAAAAGTCATACCTTCCTCGTTTGAACAATATCTTGGAACGATGGTGGCGTAACGCAAAATCGATCGCTCTCGCAACGCTTGGACTGCTGTTCTGACCGGAGTTAGGTGTCGCTCCATAAAGCGATACATCAACAGCCTTGCCAATCGCCTCCCCGCGCATGAGGATAGCCGACGAGGCGATGATTGCTGTATAAAGCCAGCGCATTTGGGCGTCCTTTATCTTCGAAAATAATTTTGCGATTCATTCAAGTCCCCCGATGATTTCGGTCTTCGGGATTAGGTCCTGCTCACACTCGGGGACGAAAATCCGCCATACTTCATTCTCGCCCTCGCTGCCTCCCAATGTAGACAAGAGCCTTTTTTCCTCTCACGCTATTTGCGATCCAGCCGGAAGGCCGCGCCCTGGAAGTCACCACGTAGCGCAACTTCGATTCCGTGATTCATCCACCACGCGCCAGAAGCCTCTGCCGGTGTTCCCTCCGCTGCCTTGCCTTCGATGCTGCCGAGTGTGTAAGTCGCCTTGGGATCCAGCCCCAGCAACTGCAAGCGCGGAAAACTGCGTCCCTCCTGTGTCGAATGTAAAAAGGCAAAAAAAACAGCCTGTGACTTGTCGGGAGAGACGGTCTCTGTAGCGGAGAATTCGCTGCCATTCGTCGGGGAAATGAGTCGGTACAAATCTCCCTGCGTGATAGTCTTCTGCACTTGGTGATAGGCCGCAATCATACGTTTGGCAATTGCCATATCTTCGTTCGTCCAATTGTTAAGGTTGCCGCCGATGCCTAGAACGCCCTGCATCGAAACCAGCATCCGATAGGTCATTGAGCTCGTGCGGTTATTGAGCCAGTGCGGCGAGTCCGTGGCCCAAGCCGCCATCGTCTGGACCGGATAAGCATGTGTAAAACCATCCTGCTGCGTCAGCCGGTCCAGCGGATCGGTATTGTCCGAGGGCCACACCTCGTCGGTGTAGTGCAGAATGCCGAGGTCGACACGTGCGCCACCGCCCGAGCAGCTCTCGATCTCCACTCCCGGATGCTTAGCTCGCAGCTCGGCCAGGATCGAATACAGGTTCCGCGTAAACTCGACATAGACTTTCTTTTGCTCGTTTGCGGGGAGCTGATCCCACCCCGGCTCGCTCCAATTTCGGTTGTAGTCCCACTTGAGAAAGGCAATATCGTTCTCGGTCAACAGCTTGTCCATGGCATCGAAGACGTACTTGCGCACATCTGGCCGGGCCAGGTTCAGGACTAACTGGTTGCGTTCTTCACTGCGCGGGCGCCCCGGGAAATTCAGCACCCAATCCGGATGATTGCGATAGAGATCCGAGTCGGGATTGACCATCTCCGGCTCGACCCACAAGCCGAAATCCATATGTAAAGACTGCACCTTGTCGATCAGAGGCCTGAGCCCGTTGGGGAATTTCTCTCTGTTCACATACCAGTCGCCCAATCCTGCGTGATCGTTCTTGCGCTGGCCAAACCAGCCATCATCCATCACGAAGCGGTCGACACCCAGAGCCGCAGCCTTCTCCGCCAGCGCCTCCTGCACGGTCTCGGACACATTCCACCCGGTTGCTTCCCAAGAGTTGTAGATCACTGGCCGCAGTTTGGGACTCGGTGCCTGGGGCAGGATATGCGTCAGCGTGAAGCGGTTCAGCAGTCTCGAAGCGCCGCCCATGCCGTGATCTGTATAGCCCGCGTAGAAGACCGGCGACTCCAACTTCTCGCCGGGCTTGAGGGAATAGCCAAAGTCGAAGGGATTGAAGCCGCCTGTCACGCGCACCTTGTCCAGCGCATCCTGTTCGACGGCGATGCGCCACGAACCGCTCCACGCGAGCGCCCCAAACCATGTCTCGCCATGCTCTTCACCCGCGTCAGCCTTACCAATAGCGAACCATGGATTAAGCTGAACCCCAGTCGATCCGCGCCGACTTTCCAGCACTCGCTGCCCTTGGTGAATCGTCTCCTCGTTCAGCGTCCATTCGCCCGCCCAGCGTCCGCTCAAATAGCTCAGTGTGTAGTTCGCGGCAGGAAGTGAGAAAGCCGCAGCCGCAGCCTGTTCGATCATGATTGGCTTCGGTTCATGGTTTTCGATGGTCGCCGAGCGTGCGACGATACCCGACTCGGGATCGATGTTATAGTGCAGCGTGACTATCACCGCGCGGCTGATGTCCTTCACGACAACGTCGATAGAATTATCATCGTGCTTACTGCTCGAAGCGTAGTGCAGGACTAGGTCGCGATTGCCGTCCGCAAAGGTAACCTTCAGAGCCGGTTCTAGATATAGCCCGGTACCCCAACCCGCATACTCCTGCGGTGTGTTGTTGTAGGAGGAGTCGAAGGCGGCTTGTTCAGCTTCCGATTTGGCCGGACCGATGACATCATGCTCTCCAAGCCTGCCGCCCCAGTAGATTTGCTGTAACTCGCCGCGCTCATTCACGCCAAAGGCATAGGTCGTGTGGCCGCCATCGAGGCGGAAGACGGGTTGAGAGCCGGCATGTGACGTCGTATCTGGAGTCTGAGCATTAGCTGCGGCGGCCGCACCCGAACCTTGGAGCGAAGCTAAAGCAACGCCCATCACAAAAGGGCAAAGGAACATGGCAAAATGAAATCTTGGAAAGGTCTTCAAAACGACAGGACTCACGAGGTCATCTCCATTCATAGCTCCGATGTCTCTAAAAGATCCATGTAATCGAGACGATGGCCGCGCTGCTTTGAAGGACACATCTCGAACGGTGTGAATAGGTCTCATTTAGTTAGTCAGTGTTTACCGATACTTTTTCTTCGAAAATTTAGCAATTTGCAACATAATTTGACCAAGCTAGCCACAAATACCTCAATGACTGCTTTGGCCTTCGTTATCGCCATCTCTTAATAGATGAGCTTCAGGGAAAACTGAATTTGCCGAGAGGTCCCAGCCGTTTTGCTGATCACTCCAAACCCCGAGCCTTTGATCGTGTTCGCCGGCAGGCCCATGTTCACCACGTTGAACACATTGAAGAACTCCCCGCGGAACTGAAGGTCGGCACGCTCCAGACCACTGCTTCGATGGGCAATCGGCGTTGTCTTGATAGCAGCAAAGTCGAAGTCGTAATAAGCCGGCCCGCGGAAGCTATTCCGACCGAGCATTCCGAATCGTCCCGAGTTAGGTCCGGTTCCACCCTGTATCCCCATGGGAATCGAAAAGAACGTTGCGTTGGCGGCGCCGAGCCCAAAATAGTCTTCCCGTCGTCGAGTTGAGCTGTGAGCCGTCGAGAGGTTCGGTTTGCCAATCTGGTCTGGTCGGTCCGCCCCAATTGTCCCTGCGCCCGTCTGCTGAATCCCTGAGTAAACGGTGAACGGCGCTCCACTGGTGATCGTCGAGATGCTCAGCAACTGCCAACCCTGACTTAACACTCGGATCCGAGCGGACTGGTCTCCTAGGCCCTGCAAATGCAGGTTCTGCGCCGCACTCAAAGTGAAGGCGTGCGTCACGTCGAAGTTTGACGGACCTTTCTCTGCATGTGTGTCGAATGGGTCCTGCGGGCTGAACAGAGATACCGCCCCCGTCGAACCTGTTCCTCCTAGCACGCCGCTAACGTCATCCAACGATTTGCTCCAGGTGTATCCCGCCTGCAATCCCGGACCACCGTGTCCGACCTGCCCTGCCAACGAAGTTTGCAACGCGTTATAGGACGAGTGCGCCGTATTGGTAATCACTGACTCGAATCCGAAGCCTCCAGTTGCGACGCCACCACTGTCGAAGTTCGTAAACTTCGCGAATCCCGGACCCGCTCCTTGATACGCGTTTGGATATGAAGTCCGGGGAAGGCGAAACGCCGATGTTCCGACATACGCTGCATCGGCCGTCAACCTGCCGAATGCCCGCTCCAGTCCCAGCGTCCAGGTCTGGAGCCAGGCATTGTTGAAGCGACGATCAATCCCGCTCAGATTCAGCAGAGACAGCTGATTGCCCGGTGACAGTGTCGCCAGATCTTCCTGGTATCGATTCACGTCCATCACTGTGTTCGCTGGAACATTCTTCGTATCGCCATTGGCAAACACGTTCACGCCATCCGGTGTATAGACCTGCGGTAGTTCGCCGGGTGTGATCTGGAATCCGTACGCAATTTCGCCGTTCTTCGTCGCATTGACGCGCGGATAGATCACGAACGGCGTCGACCCTGTGAGAGAGTTGTCCTGCCAGATGTTCGGTGGAATCACAGTGATCGCTCCACCTGCGTGCACATGCACGGCATGTGGCGCATTCCAATTCACCTGCACACGGGGCGTCCAGCCATTCCAACCCGTCTGATAGCCTGGCTGAGGATTGATCAAATACTCCTGTCCCACTCCGGTCGGCGGAAACGCGTCCAGAAAACCCGCTGTCCGCTTTGCCCGCTCAGTTATCGGTGTGTATAACTCATACCGCAACTCGTAATCGAGCACCCACTGCCGGTTGATTTTCCATGTGTCCTGCACATAGGCATTCACGTCGTTCCTGTTGATCGCCGCCGGCCCAATGTGTGCTCCGTTCGACAAATAGGGCGGGGCGACCGCGATCGTATACCCATACGGGTACCCGATCAGCAAACTGCTCAGCGTGTCGGGCAGGGGATCGCCCACCTGCACGTTGTGCTCTCCGGATGCAGAAGGAATAAATACCGGCGAATAGACCGTTCCACCGCCAAAGTCGTATTCCCCGTTCGGGCTGGTGCCGAAATAGGTCGTGTCTCGATTGAGGCGTGCCTCGATTCCCCACTTCACTACATGCTGCTGTGTCGTCCAAACGAAATCTAGCTGTCCATGGAACAGATTGCCGAATGCGGACATTACCGATCCCGCCGCTGAATTAAATGCCTCGTAGAGGCCATCCGTGAACTTCAGTGCCGGGTCGGTGTAGTTTTGTGTCGGAAATGATGGAGTCGTCCGCGTAATACTTAGTGATGACGACCAGAGAAATCGCGGCGACACTGTGCGCGTATAGGTGAATACTACGTTTCGTTGTCTATCTACATACTGCACACCGAAGGTCGGATCGAGCAGTGTCTGGTCGGGATTGGTCGTGGGTCCCGTCAGGTTGTCGTAATTGAATCGACCAAGAAACTGCCCCTTCGCTCCCAATTTTTGATCGATGCGAATTGAAAACTGATCTGCATCTGTGTCCACCTTCGACGGTGCTGCGTATGTCCGAGGCCCATATGCGCCAGTCGGGTTGTTCGGAAGCGGGTAGCGGGCCAGTACAGTTGCGATCTCAGGATTAACATTCACATGCAGAGTGTCCGTTCTACCGTCCGGATAGGTCACCGTGTCCTGGCCTCCCCGCTCATCTGCTGTCGGCACGGCGAGCACCTGTGTGGTTCCAAGCACCTGCCGGAACCCCTGATACTGCCCAAAATAGAACGTACGGCCGCGCCCGTCGTAGACGTGGGGCAGGACGACTGGTCCACCGTTCGTGAATCCGAATTCATTTCTGCGGAACGGTGGGATCCTGCCCGGCTCCGCAATTGACGGGTGATCGAAATAATTCCGTGCATCAAGAGCTGAGTTTCTTATGAACTCGAAGAATGATCCGTGAAACCCACTCTGCCCCGATCGTGTCACGATGTTTGTGAAACCGGCGGCACCCCGTCCGATCTCGGCCGGCATCCAGCCCGAACTTGATTGCAGGTCCTGAATCGCATCTACGTTGAAATTCGTGAATGTGCTCCCGCCCATCTCCGGATCGCTGATGTCCGCTCCATCCATCGCGAACACCGCTTCGACACCACGCTGTCCATTGATCGCAAACTGCTGCGTAAAGTTCGTAGCTCCATTCGCATCCGTCATGGTGCCTGCCGCTAGCAGAAGCAGCGTGCTGAAGTCGCGTCCGTTCAATGGCAACTCGTTTACCTTTTGACTTGAGAGTTTCTCGCCGCCCTTCTGATCCGTCTGCTGCTGCATAGCCACTGTGATGTCACGGCTATTCGACACTGTGATCACTACCGCTGGTGAGTCCGAGGTCAAAGTAATAGTCTGCGCGTAAGTGGCGGTCGTTCCATCCGCAACAATCGTGAGCTTGTACTTTCCGGCCGGCAAAGCAGCAAGAGAAAAGCTTCCATCGGCCGCCGTGCCTGATTCAGCGGTGAAAGTTCCTTTCAGCCGCACTTTGGCTCCCACAATCGGAGTTCCGACGCTGCTTTTCACGAGACCACGCCATATATCGGAGGTGCTCTGTTCTTGTGCGAAAAGTGGTACTGTTAACGCCAATACAAGCATCAGGTTCCGCCCAGCAGGGCATCGAGTTCTTTTAGAAGTCCGACCCATCGTGTTTTCCAATCGCCTCTCTGCTCTGTGACTAAGCGGTCACTGGCTTGATGCTGGAACTCCGCTTGATGCCGTAACGACGGGTCAGCCAAGCGCGAACGGGCTCGTCGAAGTACTTCAGAGCAATCCAAGCCACAAAGATCACAAATGGAATAAGCAAGAAAATCCATATCAGCTTCACATCCATGCTCGGATGCCTCGTCCACGAGTAGCCTGCAAGGACATATACGAACGGAATGTGAGTGATATAGAGGGGATAGGACAGTCGGCCGCTGAACTTGCAGAGCCTGATCATGCCTGTGCCTGCATTCGAGTGCGCCCCACAAAGGATGACGAGCGGGAACAAGAAGAGCACGCATGCCGCGTCATAAAGACCGTTTAACGAGAGACCACTCACTTTCGAGAACTGTGGCATTTGAAAGCACACCACAAGAACATTCGAAAGTAGGAGCAGTCCAATCTTGGGGAACCGAATGCGGTCATGAATTCGATAAAGCCAGAGACCCATCACGAAGGAGACCGTGAGGCGTAGCGGCGCCATCCAGATCTCCGGATAACCCCAACCTCCGTCAAGCGATCCTTTCGTATTCGCGGTCCAAATGAGAAGCAGCCCTGACAATCCAAAGATGATCGCCAGAGTGATTGTGCGCAGCCTGCGAAGAATCAGAGCATATGCGATGTTCGCGAGGTACTCCTGCATCAGTGACCAGGCAGGCCCATTGAGTGCCTGAGTCTCGTGTAGTCTTCCCCCAACCGGTGGTGACGGCAGCAGGAGCAATGAGGCGATATATGCGAGCAGCAACATCGGAGTGGCAGTATGATTCATCGCCTTGCTGAAGGGATCGAAGATGTAACCCAGCAGACCCAGAGTGGCTCCGATCAGAACCAGAGGGTGAAGCCGGATGAGACGGATGCGGAAGAATTGAAGCATCGTCATCCGTGTCCAGCGATCGTCGTAAGCATACGCGACCACAAAGCCGGACAGCCCGAAGAAAAAGTCGACCGCCAAATAAGCGTGGTGCATTAAGTGAAGAGGAGGACTAAAGCCAAATGGGTAGTTGAATATGTGAAAGAGCACGATCAGAAAGGCCGCGGTTCCTCTCAAGCCATCCAGCACTTCAAAGTGTTCTTTCCCACTACTCGTACGGTCGAGAGTAATAGCAACATTCATCGGACAGTTCTCCACAATTCAGGCTCCGCGCCTTTCTCTAGCGTGTTTTGCAACGACGGATATTTCAGGGAACCGCAAGACTTGCGGTCAGAGGCGTGTTGTCCGAAGAACTCCCGGCCAGCACTTGATATTCGCCCGGGGGCAGGTTCCAAGCCTTCTTCTCTTCATCAAAGGTCTTCAACACCCGGTCATCGATCGCAACCGTAACGGTCTGAGATTCACCAGGAGCAAGCGTGATTCGCTTCCACCCGACAAGCCGCTTGAAGGATTCGTCTGAACCTTTCGGAAGCCGCCCATAGACCTGAGCAATCTCGGTGCCGGTTCGCCTGCCGGTGTTCTTGACAGTGAAGCGAGCAGTCTTGGCGGTTGAATCGACAGACAGGCCGGAGTATGCGTAGGTGGTGTAAGACAAACCGAAGCCGAAGGGAAACAGTGGCTTCTTATTCTGTGCTTCATACCACTTGTAGCCAACCTCAGGCCCCTCATCGTAGTGGACAGCGTAACCAGCGTGAGCCGAAGCATTCGCTGTAGGCGCACCGTTGTCGGCAACATCTCCAGCGACCTGGCTCTCGGATGGAATCTTAGGCGCATCAGGATGCGGAAGATCCGCTTCGCTTTTCGGGAAAGACAGTGGGAGCTTGCCCGCCGGATTGACGTCTCCAACGAGCACGTTTGCGATCGCCTTGTGTCCTGAACTTCCGGCATACCAAGCCTCGACTACGCCCGCTACTTTGTCGATCCAGGGCATCGTGACGGCGGTCCCAGTTTCGAGCACGACGATGGTGTGAGGATTCGCTGCCGCCACCTGCTCGATCAATGCATCCTGGTTATTCGGAAGCGAAAGGCTCGGCACGTCCATGTCTTCTGCCAGCCACTGATATGCAAAGACAATCGCAAGATCAGCAGACTTGGCGAGGTTCGCAGCCGAGTTCGGATCTGTTCCCGGATCGAAATCAATCTTTGCGTTCGGCAGCTTCGTCTGAAGCGCCTTTAAGGGAGAGGTTGGGAACCAAACGGGCTTCTGCCAGATCGTCGCGCCTTTGCCAGGAGGCATGATGGCATTGCCGCCGGGAGGATCGACTTGCGCCGATCCTCCACCGGAGATCATCCCGACGTCGGCATGCCCGCCAATAATCGCAATGGTGTGAACCTTGGATGGATTGATCGGAAGCACCGTCGCGCTGTTCTTCAGCAGAACGATGCTCTTTTCCTCTATTCGCTGGGAGGCTTCAAATCCTTTCTCGACATCCACCACGCCCGTCTGCGGCGGATTGTCTACTATTCCCGATAGAAACTCGGCATACAGAACTCGGCGTGCATGGTCGTCAATCTCCGACAGCGGAACTTTGCCGGCTTGAACTGCTTCTTTCAGCTTTGGACCAAAGAAGTCGGCCATAGGCTGTTCCTGATCAAGACCTGCTGCGGATGCCTTTTCCGTACTGTGTGTTCCACTCCAGTCGGAAACGACAAACCCCTTGAAGCCCCATTCATTCTCGAGCACATCGCGCAGCGCATAGGAGTTCTCACAACCGAAGTCGCCATTGATCCGGTTGTAGGAACACATCACTGCACCGGGATTCGCGATGGAAATGGCGATATGAAATGCGAGCAAATCAGATTCCTGCATCGCCCGCTTCGAGATGACGGCGTTCGCAAAGAAACGCCCCGTCTCCTGATCATTCATCACATAGTGCTTGATATCGCCGACCACATGTTGCGCCTGTTCACACTTCATAAGGTTGCCGACGACGGTGCCTGAGAGGAGTGGATCTTCACCCGCATACTCGAAGCTGCGTCCATTCCGTGGCTCGCGGGCTAAATCTACCCCGCCTCCCAACGTCATGTTGAACCCTTGCGCTCGGAGTTCCAGGCCAACCACAGTACCGAAGTCGCAAGCGGAGTCTTGATCCCAACTTGCCGCAGCGCCTAAGCTCGAAGGCATAGCTGTGGAATACCTCCCGTTCGCCCCGCTGTCTCTCACTCCATAGCCCGCATCGGAAATTACTAGGGGAGGAATTCCCAGGCGCTTGACGCCCTCAACGTATCCCGCACCGCCGTTGGTAAGGTGTGACAGGGGCATCTGCCACTGGGGCGCGTGAGCCATCCCGTTTCCGTGCAATAAAGCCAGCTTCTCGTCGAGAGTGAGCTGCTTGAGAACCATATCGGCACGTTCTTCTGGGGAGAGTTTGGGATTCATCCACGGCCCGTCTGTGACCTGAGCGACGCCGACGGAGGTTGCGATGATCGTTCCAAAGGCTGCGATAACGGTGCAAAGGAGGTAAAAACTAAACGTGCGATTCTGCATTTGTCTCCCGACGGGACTCATTTGGACGCTTCGATCCCGTTTTGAAGTATGAATTTGGCATTGCTGGTGTGAATCTCCTGCAGGTACAAAACTCCGTCCACGACGGATGTGACCACGCCGGTTCGGTCCTGCTTTCCCTCAATCACGTGCGAGAGAATCTTGAATGTCTTTTCGTCTTCCGTCTTGATGGTCAACGTCACTCGCGATTTCGAGGGGGCGCTCCAGGTGACCTCGTATATTCCACGAGGAAGCTGAATGTTTCCTGCTCGGGCAGGGGTGGCAAGATAGAACGTCTGAGAGTTCTGGGCAGCCATCACAGTGGCCGAAAACAGAATCGACAAGAGGGCGAATCCCAGAATGCGTCTCATACAAAGTCCCCTTCAATTCACGAGGGATCCTGCCGGATCCTCCGGAGAACTCTGGAACGCACTCAGATTAGGGAGAGCCGATTATTTTTATAAGGCACATCGTGCATTAGACGGTGCAGGAGCATGTATAAGTGTCGTATTTGCAATTCGATAAGGAAGGAACGGGGGCGCGGTTTTGAGGGATGTATGATACAGCTTTTCCGTATGGAAATGTCTTACCACGTCTCCACAGCAACAACCGTTGGCGGTCCGGGGTGGCCTTCAATCACATTCGCTTCTATGACGGCCTCTAGATTCAGTTGGTCCCAGTTCTTCGGAGCCTTCTGCAACATTGCGTCCAGATACGTAGGATTCGACACAACCTCGCTTGCCGCCTCAGTTCCTTCGCCGAGAATACCTGCCAAGATGATCACCGGCTGTCCCGATACCTGATCATGAATTCGGGCGACAACGGCGTAGTCCCGTGCAAGACTTTTCATCGGAACCTGCCACTGAAGCGTCCAGATTCTTCTGGGGACACTCTTGCGATCTACCACCTTGCGAACGTGATTGTTGTCATATTCGAAGCTAATCGGCAAATCCTGGGTGATGCGCATCGTCCAGGGATTGTCAAAAGCGCCAATCATGACGGACGGGCCTTCACGCAATTGAGCGAAGCCAGTCTCCGAACCCGCTAAAACGCGAAATTCGCCGTTTTTCGGTACAAGGGGCGCGATCGAACGCGCAAGCGTGATGACATCGTAAACATTCAAACTACCACTCTCACCAGCGGGGAACGCGGGGGGCGTTCTGCTTTGGAGATCAACAGAGTCAGTCGGCACGCCCAGGCAGTATGTAACTCGGCTGGAAGTGGCGGTAATTGGCTCCCAAAAGCGGTCCATATTTGAGAGACCACTGGGATTTGAGGGACCGCTGCGGCGTGCGGCCTGTCCCGGGAATCTTACACGGCCTATACCGAACCCCAGGAGCCCAGCAACAAGCAGAGCAATCGCAATCGGTATCCAGGCATAAACGGTACGACCTTCAGAATCTTTCGGGGAATCTGCTGGGCGAGCTTCCGACTCTACCCGACCTTGAGGTAATGCCTCAGATGACTCATAGACCAACTGAGTATCGCTTTGAACGGCGATATAAGGCGAAGGCTCTCGAAATAGCGGAACATACGAGCCGACCGACAACTCAATGATCAGCTCTCCCGCATGATCGGGGCTGTAATAGTACTGAATAAGCCTCTTTCGAACCTCAGCCGCCGTCGTGCGAACTACAGGGTCGAGATTCACATCGTAGTTTGGTTCACGTCCGAAGGCCTCGACGCCAATTGTTCTCTCCTTCAATTCGCCGGCGTTGCCCAGCAACGCTTGTTCTACCGTATACGCGAGCAAGACCGGGTATCGCTTGCTATTTGTGAACAAGGGGTGCGCGAGGAGGCGGTTCAGTTGTTCGCGAACCAGAGCGGCATTTGATGTAACCTCGTTGTGGCCAGGCATTCAGAGTGTTCCTCGGGTTCAAAGAGCTTGCGTTGAGCGCATAGACCTTACTTCGAGTGTAGGCTGCAGTAAGCCGAGCCGTTGAGCTGGGAGCATGCAAAGCACGCTATTGCAACCGATCGCAGAATCTCTCCGGGAACAATTGGGATCGATGCCAATTCGTGATCCGCAGTTCGTCTATGTTCTCCAATGTCAAAGCGATTCCCGAAAAGTACCATGTTATTCAAAACATGGCATTTAGCCAAAACACGTGAAAGCCTCCCGAATGGGAGGCTTATGATTGAACGCTTTCAGCTCCTGAATGCCCTGCGGCAAATTACGGTCAATCAGTTACTTAGGGGCTACGCTCGATTACGGTAATCTTTGTTTTATTTTCAAAGACTTACAGTCTTCGCAGGAAACTCAAAATCCGTCCGGAAGATCTCCGGGCCTCTTGCTGCCGTTCACCATCGCCAAGGACGCCTCATTGGCCAGATGGAATCACTTGGATTCAACCTACGCCAGGAAGCTGTCCTACAAACCCTAACTTCTGACGTTCTCAAAAGCAGTGAAATCGAAGGCGAACAATTGGACGCCGAGCAAGTCCGGTCCTCTATCGCGCGGCGCCTCGGGATTGATGTAGGTGCGCTCAAACCGGCAGATCGCAATGTCGAAGACGTTGTCGAAATGATGCTCGATGCAACGAGGAAATACGATCAACTACTGACTGCCGAAAGACTTTTCGGATGGCAAGCGTCCTTGTTTCCCATCGGTCGTAGTGGCAAGACCAAGATCATCACAGGAGCTTGGCGCAACGGCGACCACGGCCGCATGCAAGTCATTTCGGGTTCGGTGGGGAGAGAGCGCGTTCACTTCCAGGCTCCCCCAGCAGATCAGGTTGATGGGGGAATGAATCGGTTTCTCGAGTGGTTTAACACGAATGCCGATGGCGATCCGGTTCTCAATGCCGGCATCGCCCATCTTTGGTTCGTCACGATCCACCCATTCGACGATGGAAATGGACGTATTGCGCGCGCTATTACAGATATGTTGCTGGCGCGGTCCGAACACAGCACTCAGCGCTTTTACAGCATGTCTGCTCAAATCCGCCAAGAGCGAAATGGGTATTACAACATTCTAGAAGCCACACAGAAGGGTACACTAGACATCACCCCTTGGCTGACATGGTTTCTCGATTGTCTTGATAACGCCATCAAAGGCGCGCACACAACACTTTCAAATGTTCTTGCGAAAGCGCGTTTTTGGGAACGAGTCGCTGGAATAGAAATTAACGAACGGCAACGTCTGATCCTGAATCGTTTGCTTGACGGATTCGAGGGAAAACTCACTACTTCGAAATACGCCAAACTTGCAAAGTGCTCGAACGACACGGCACTCAGGGACATACAGTCTCTCGTGGACAACAACATTCTTCGCAACCCACAGGGAGGCCGTAGTACCAACTATGACCTTGTCATCCAACCATAACTTGGTTTCCTATGTAGTGGACAGCCTACGACGACTTGGGCTTCACACCATCTCGAAATGCAACGGCCATCAAAACATCGAACTGTGCGCTTACCTGCCTAATGCAGTTTTCAAGTCTTCATGATCGAAGGCGGAGGCCATCCGTTCTACCTCTGACTTGGAAAGGCCATGACGGGCGGCCTCATTCCGCCATTGGACACAGCCTTCCCCACCTCCGCTGCGATTTGCTTTGCCCTCTTGATGTCCAGCTCGAAATACTCAGCTAGCGCCCCCAAACTTTTCGCCGAGTTACGTCTGCCAGCGTCAGTCGCGTACAGATCCATTCTCGCGAACAACAGCACGCACGCTTGCCAGGGTCAAAGCCCAGGTGAACTCGATCGTAGGGGGTCGATTAGTAGCCGGTCCCGGCAATGCAATGCAAAGCATTATTCCGGCCAGCCAATCTTTATGCGGACGACAGCAAATGATCAAACAGCGATTGAACCAGGCTGCGCGTGCTCTTCTGAGAAAGTTCTGCGCCGAGGATTCTCTGGGTGACTGCCAGACCATGAGCGAGATTGATGATAACCGTGATGAAATCATCCGGCTTTAATCTCGAAGTGACTTCAGGAGATCGCAAGAGGTCCCTGACAAGATCACCTCCGTCGCAAAGCTGCTGTCGATGCACTTCAACAAAGCTTTGTCGGATACGTTCGCTTCGAAGAGCTCCGACCTCGAATTCAGCGCGAAGCACGATCCAATCATGGTCGGTCATCAAGTCGGCAATGGCGTCTCGAAATTTTTTCGCCCGCTTCTTCCCTGAAGGCTCGTCCTTCATCAGAGACCGGAAGAAATTCAGGTGGCGCGCTTGTTCCTCATGGATTACAGCGACAAACAGCTCTTCCTTACCGTCGAAGTTGGAATACAAAGCGCCCCGAGAATAACCGGCATCCTCCGCGATCTTCTCCGCCACAGCGCCGCCAAGCCCGTAACGCAGAAAGTGCCTTCGGCCTACGGCGATCAATGTGGCACGAGTCTGTGCTCTGCTCTCCTCACGCGTGAGTCGCTTTCGTGTTTTTGTGCCATTCACAGGCATTTGAATCCTTGGCTCCTCCCGATCGTTGCTGTGGCGATTCATTGACTTCCTATGAGAATCGTTAGACGCGCTCCCAGATGGCGCGAACGTCAGGATCGAAGTTGTGCAATACAATTCTGAACACAATGAACACTCTGCATCCTGATACGAGGATAGCTTATCTTCCGAAGCCACTGACGCGAAGATAATATCGAGAATTACTGCCTCAAATCGACGCAATCTATGATGGATCAAGTCGTTAGATCCATAAACTTTCAGGCCTCTAAAACAATCGAATGGCCACAGCCACCGCAGCGGCCACAATTGCTATGATTGCGAGAACGACATACCACAGGTATGTCATGGGGATGTCTTCCAGGTCGTCTTTCATTTTGGTTTTCATGGTGGCTCCTTAGCCATTACACGTGGAGACTAGAACTGTATGGCGAACGGACAAATACGTCGACATGACACACCGGTCGCTGCGAGAAGATCGCAGTAATCTTCAAGCTGCTGGGAAATCGAAAGGCAGTCAGAGATGCGCCTATCCTCGGCGTATCAGCATTAAGCCCAATCCGACGCAAACGACTGCCGTTACCCGCAACGTCGGCACATATAGCGATCCAAGCCATGCAATGTATGCAGAAAGAGCATCCTGTTCGGGCTTCATACAAATCCCCCACATCCCGAAGGCCATACAGACTAGGCCCAATATGAAACAGATCCACTGCTCGATGACAACAATCGTCGTGGGCTGAGCGCCTTTTTGTTCGTCTCCTGTCTTCTCCCTCGCACCCTGTCCGACACTCAAAGTACGCTCGCGGCCGAGGTGTCCAACATCTTCATGAAGACCGCCGGGGCCGCGATCGTAGCCTTGAATCGGGGATATGACTTTGGTCGCCAATATCCGGTCTGTGCCTGTGCCAGCCATCAATGGGTTCCCTCTTCACAATCCTCTCCTATACATACAATACGTTTTCCGATACAGTATGTATACCAAATTAAACACGGGCACTCAGCTTCGCGAAAAGAGCGCTAAACGGAAACGGCTCGCAAGGTGTTAGAGGGGGGACGGCAGTTGGTTGGGCTCGAGTATGAATCTGACAACGCTCACTCCGACGGAAAGGAAAGCGGATGTCAGATGAAGTTGGGAGCAGCAGGCGATGGAAGCCTAGTGTCAACCCATGGCTGATCGCGGCCACAGTTGCCCTCGCTGCCTTCATGGAGGTTCTCGATACCTCCATTGCCAATGTCGCCCTTCCCCACATTGCCGGCGATCTCGGCGCCAGCACCGATCAGGGAACCTGGGTTCTCACCAGCTATCTGGTCTCCAACGCGATCATTCTGCCGGTTGGGGCTTGGGCATCTAGCGTCATCGGCCGCAGAAATTTCTTTCTGCTATGCATCACCATCTTCACCGCGGCGAGTTTTCTTTGCGGTATCGCGCCAGCGCTCCCGATCTTGCTCATTTCGCGTGTGCTTCAGGGCGTCGGAGGTGGCGGCCTCCAGCCTATGGCGCAGGCCATCATGGCGGACTCGTTCGAAGAAAAGAAGCGTGGTCAGGCCTTCGCGCTCTACGGTCTCGTCGCAGTTCTTGCGCCATCCCTTGGGCCGACGATCGGCGGTTGGATCACCGATAACTACTCGTGGCGATGGATCTTCTACATCAATCTACCCGTCGGCATACTCGCATTCT
>Ga0207060_10263_pt1 | contig 16920 bp, 11 predicted proteins | sample Alteio_BWMinCont_30_FD_153270 | JGI IMG/M metagenome (GOLD analysis project Ga0207060, IMG submission 153270) | Enriched cells from forest soil in Barre Woods Harvard Forest LTER site, Petersham, Massachusetts, United States -... | ecosystem: Environmental > Terrestrial > Soil > Temperate forest >...
CTTTGCGTTTCACCTGGTAGCCTTTTAAAGTTTTGTAGCGGCAAAAAATATCTTTTATGGCGCGGGCCATAACGTGGTGGATACCGGGCATACCATTAGCCGACGGCGGCCCCTCGTAAAATGTGTACGGGTTATTTGCCGGGCGCGTGCTGATGCTTTTTTCAAAGATGTTGTTCTTTTTCCAGAAGTCAAGTACATCCTTGCCTGCCTGGGATAAGTTTAACTGCTTATATTCCTTGTACATCTAATATGTCCACCTCAAATTTAAAGGCTGCAAAAATACGAAATTTAAGCTGAAAAAAAACCATAATAATGTGAAATTATGGGCGATTTGAATTGTGGTTTTTAGGGTCGCCAGGAAAGGCTCTATGACTATAGGCGCAAATTTTCCCAGCCCTGTATTCCAGCTCTGAAAGGGCGTTATATCGAATTACCCGTTCTTCTATGGAAACTTATAGATCACCCCCAAAGCTATCCCTTCGGTTCCCTGCACTGCGGTGGAGGTGTTTTTATCATAAAGGAAAGTGCCGTTTACTGTAAAGGCTATAAGGCGTGTCATTTTGGCGGTCAGGATGGCATCTATGCGGTGGCTGGTATAGGCCAGCGGCTGTATGTAAGGGATAAACACGGCATACCTTACGTTAAGGTGCATGGTTTTGGTGATGTCCTTATCAAGGCCGGCCACTACCTGTACGGCAAACTGATTGTAAAAGGTATGGCCGATGGGCACACCGTAATTGGCGGGCTGGTTATGGTAAATGGTTGTATCCACCACGAAGGTCTGGCGCGTACCTGTACCCAGCCGAAGGTCGAACCATTTATTGGGTTTATATTCAAAGCCCACCGACTCGGTGAGGTAACCGGGCGCCATGAAATCGGAGATAAGGTATGGGTTTTGTGCATCGGTGCCATCGGGGTTGGAATAGTTATACCCGGCGGTAAACTGCGACTCGAAGGTAAGCGAACCAAAAAAGAACCATTTTTTCGATACCTGGGAGGCCAGCTTGTTATCAAAAAAAATGCGGTCGTTGGTTTTTCGCGAGCCCTGGCCCTGGTTTTTTGAAATGCCGTAAATCAGGTTGGTTTCGGTAGTAAAATCCATGGGCTTTTTGTTGTATTCAGCCTTAAAATCGAAGTTCGAGCCTAAAGCCACTGCGCTGATGCCACCCGCGCTGTAATTACTCGTAAATGCCGACTGGCTAAAGTTGAGCCCGAAAATTACCGATTTGGTCCAGTAGCTTACCTGGTAATCCAGCATTTCTACCGGGATGTGCTGTTCATGTATCTGTATGGGCCGGTAAATGCCGGGCAGTGAATTTTTACCGGGATCGATACGGTATTTATTCAGCAGGTTGGTATCAACTTTAAGGGAGTCGGTTTTTTTGTGCTGCGGCGGATAATGCAAAAGCTGAAAATAGTAGAATAAGTAACCCACGGGTGGTTTTTAACATAGTTTTTTAGCTGAAGGCTTAAGGCATAAAGCTGAAAGCCAGGAAAAATGTTTTAAAGCGGAAAGCATAACGCTCAAAGCCGAAGCTATTAAAAACAGGTTCAACCAAACACTTCTGGCTTTTGGCTTTCACCGGGGCAAATTTATTATATATTTTTATAATGCGAAATAGTGAGTTGTTGATTAAGTTGATTGGGGGAGTGGTTATTTAAATCAAAAACCAACCCCCAAATCAACCACTCACTATTCACCATTACTTCGCCGTCAAAGGCTGCAGCGAATATGTTCGTTGATTACGCAAAAACCTTCGCAGGTTGTTCCTGATCATGAATATAAAATCGTAATCGCTCAGGGTTTTGGTGGTATAATACCCGGGCCTGTACCTGAACATAAAGGCTGTTAGCTTTTCGTCTTTTAAGCCGGTAATATTAGCGACATAAGTGCGGTTAAAGCGGTAGTCGATCACCTTTTGTTCATAGTCACGTTCAATAATTTGCCGCAAATTCGCCGCATTGCGCCCTTCGCGGCTAAACGCGTTGTACAACGCATCAATACTAAGGCCAGCGCTGCCGCTGGATGGAGAGGTCAGAAAATCACCATAAGCAAGCGAGCCGTAAGCTTTATTATATTCGCGTTTGGTAGCCGCCAGCTGCTGTTCAGGTGTAAGCAGCGAGTCGTGAACGGTAACTAATTTAAGCTGGATGGCCAGGCGCGACATATAGATAGCCAGGGGAGTATTGTTCTGAACTTTAATGGTATCAGGATGATATTCCTGCCGGGTGAACACAAGCTGATCGCCGGCAACGGCTTTGATATTGAACTCCCCTTTCAGGTTATCGTATACCGCAACACCGGTAGTGATGTTATGGACGTTCACGCTCGCGATCCTTGCCTTGCTTTCCTTATCGAACACAATTCCGGCAACGGTCTTTTCCTGCGAAAAGCATTTTACGGCGATTAAAAAAAAGCATATTGCCAGTCCCGTTCTCATAACAAATATAAAACTATCCTTCCTGCTATTGTTGCGTACAAAAATTAACAATATTTAACATCATGGTTTAACAACAACAAGTACCTGGCCAATTTTTATATTGTTATCAGCTAAATTGTTCAATGCCTTAAGGTCATCTACTGTTAAGCCAAAACGTTTCGAAATGTTATATAGTGTGTCGCCCTGTCTTACGGCATAAGTTTTACCTGCCGGGATGATCTTAATAGAAGAATCTTTAGGCGCCATAACAATGTTTTGATCGGCCCGCGTCACCAGGGTATCTGTAGTTTCGGTGCCGGCGGGCTGGCTGTCATATTTGTCGAGGTTATATTTCTGGATAATACCTATCAATATCGACGGGTAATTAGGATTGGTGGCATAGCCCGCATTCTTTAAGCCCTGCGCCCAGCCTTTGTAATCGGTAATATTCAGGGCGAACAGGCTGGTATAGTTTTTCCTTTTCAAAAACAACGAATGGTCGCGGAATGAATCCTCGGCCCTGTCATAAACCCTGAAACAATCATTCTTATTATCGTCGTCCCTGTAAAAGCTTTTGCCGGTCCAACCGGTAGTGCATTTTATACCAAAATGGTTGTTGGCGATCCTTGCAAGCGTACTGTTGCCGCTGCCCGATTCAAAAAGGCCCTGGGCAAGCGTAATGCTGGCCGGTACCCCGTACAAGTTCATTTCCTTTATAGCTATGGCCTTATAACGGTCAATATATTGCAATGAAGTAAGCGCGGTATAACCAGCGATGGAAGCGCTGTTAGCCTTTTGAATGTTTTCGTTGTTTCGCCTGGCGTCCCGGTTTGAAATTGTGTTTCTATGTACCGAACACGAGGCTAAAAAAGCAAGCGTGGTAAATAAATAAATTGTTTTTCTCATTATAAAATAATCGGCAAAGCCTGCTTTACCAGGCTGTTGCCAAAGTTAACAGGTATTACGTAATATAAGTTATAAGAGGTTCAGGATTGGGAGGTAAAATTATTAACACAAAGTTCCAGACTTACAACGTCATTGAGTTCAAGAAATAGCTTTTTACCCTCTTTCCGGCTCGCCGGAGAGAGGGTCGGCCATCCGCCGGCTGGCGGAGTAGTCGGGGTGAGTCAACTGTGCGCCATGCATTTGCGTGAATGTCGCTTCGATAGTTTACTCACCCGGTCATCGCTTCGCTTGACCACCCTCTCTTTTGCAGGCAAAAAAGAGGGTAAAAAGGCATTCAGAAAAAATCATTTAGAGTAGACCTCTACAACCTAATCAACTTATTCAACCCACCCACCAAAACACATTACTTTAAAATGATAATATTCAATTCCATCATTCGTACCTTTGTAAGGTAAACTTATAAGTTTAACTTACTATTAAATGAATGTTAATAAAGATATCCAACTTGCCTCAGACCTTCGTACCGTAGTAGGCAGGCTGATAAAAAAGCTAAGAAAAGAATCACCCACGGGGCTGCAGCTATCGTTAACAGAACGGTCGACCATGTCCCAATTAAACAAGCACAAGGCGCTGCTCCCAAGCGAGCTTGCTGCGATGGAAATGATCACCAACCAATCCATGTCGCAGGTGCTGAACCATTTGCTGGAATTGGGTTATATCATACGCACGCCGTCTGAAACGGATAAGAGAAAAGTAAATATTTCCTTATCGAAAGAAGGAGAAACAACACTATTACAGTTCAGGCAGGAAAGAAATGAATGGCTGGCAAATGCGATAGCTGAGGTTTGCACGCCCAAAGAACAAATGCTGCTAAAACAAGTTATAGCACCATTAACCAAGCTGGTTGAATTTAAATGAGACGGAGTCCGGAAGTCAGTAAAGTCCGGAAGAAGCTGCAATTGGCGTTTTTGAAGAAGTCCGGAAGAAGCTGCAGCGGACGATTTCGGGAAAAAGTAACTAAAATGGGGTGAAAATATAAAGAGGAAGAGGATTAATCAATGGCAACAACAACGGTTACAACAAACAAATTCAGGACATTCCGGGCATTCAAAAGCCGCAATTACAGGTTGTATTTTACGGGCCAATCCGTTTCACTGATCGGTACATGGATGCAAAAAACTGCGGTAAGCTGGGTTATTTATTCGCTTACACATTCCACCTTAATGCTTGGGGTAACTTTATTTGCCAGCCAGTTCCCATCGTTTTTTATTTTCACTGCTCGGCGGTGTAGTGTCCGACAGGTATAACCGTTACCGGGTACTGCTCACCACGCAGGCGGCATCATTGATACAAGCTCTATTATTAGCCACTTTGATATTGCTGAAACATTATGAAGTTTGGGAAATACTTAGCCTTAGCGTGGTGTTGGGCATCATCAATGCCTTTGACGTGCCCGCAAGGCAATCGCTGGTTTACGAAATGGTGGATGATAAGGCCGACCTGCCAAACGCTCTCGCGCTTAATTCGTCGATGGTAAACCTGTCGCGTATCATCGGCCCGGCCATCGCTGGTATTGTTTTAGAAAGTATTGGCGATGGCGCCTGTTTTTTGCTGAATGCCTTAAGTTTTGTAGCTGTTATCGTATCGCTGTTAATGATGAGGTTGCCGCAGCACATCAACATTGTGCATAAAAAGAATGTATTTGGCGAGCTTAAAGAGGGAATGGCCTATATAAAACGCACACCATCTATCGCCTTTGTTTTAATAATGCTGGGCCTGGTAAGTTTACTGGTGCTGCCCTTCAGCACCTTAATACCTTATTATGCAAGGGATGTGTTCCACGGAACAGCGCGCACCTTTGGTGTTATCGACAGTTTTATTGGTCTCGGCGCCTTTTCAGGGGCTATCTTCCTGGCTTCGCTTAAAGCCGGTACCGACCTGCGGCGCATATTATTTATAAACACGCTTGTTTTCGGCACGGGCCTTATCCTGTTCTCGCACGAACACACTTATGCCCTTGCACTGATCTTTGTTACTATCGCCGGTTTTGGGATGATGTCGCAAATTACGGTGAGCAATACCCTCATCCAAACTACCGTTGCACCAAAAATGCGCGGCCGGGTGATAAGCTATTACGCAATGGCCTTTTTCGGGATGCAGCCATTGGGCGGCCTGCTGGTAGGTTCCATATCAAAATGGATAGGCACTACCGATACCCTGATGGGCCAGGGTTGCGCGGCATTGCTGTTAGGCTTATTGCACTGGCGTTTTTTGCATAAGGAAAAATTAAAGAAGCAACAAAATTTGATGCTAAGGGAAGAGCATCATTTGCAGGCGCTGTAAATCAGTTTAAAAAATAATATCAAAACATAATAAGCTTTTGTATGTAGTACGTACGAGATCAATTCCATAGTGATTTATACCCCCGGAAAAGCAGGTAATGGCGTATGAAAAAGAATAAAGGGGATTTGCAATCTCTGCCCACCTGTATTTTAATACTTTATTTAAAATATAGCAATACCATAAACAGCTATTTTTTAATAAAGGCATGCTATTAAGCAATCATCAAAATTTAAGGCGTTCATCGTTTTTGTTTATATCAACCGGTATTTTTATAATTATACAGGGCGCTATGGCAATAGTGGACTGGTTTTTACATATCGGTATATTCAAAAGTATTTTTCCCTACTATAGCACAATGAAGTTTAACAGTGGCTTATGCTTTATTATAGCAGGCTTCTCGTTTATATTGCTTATCAGGTACGACAACCTTTTTTTAAAGAGCCTGTTCAGGGCGTTGCTGATTTGCTTTGGGGCTTTTTCAATAATATCATTCTCACAGGACCTCTTTCACTATTCGGCCGGAGTCGACCAGCTATTTGTAACCGACTACAATTCAATAGCCGGCCGGCTTCCTTTTCCTGGCCGGATGTCGCCATCAACGGCTCTTTGTTTTAGTTTGCTTGCCATCAGTCTTGCGGGGATTGATTCAAAAAGCCGCGCGTTCAGAAATATAGCCCAATATCTTTTACATACCATAACTGTAATTGCCTTTATATCGCTTATAGGTTATTTATTTAAAGTGCCCTACTCGCGTAAATTCAGCTTTTTTTCAACTATGGCGCTAAATACCGGGATCGCGTTTTTATCGCTTTCAATCGTCGCTTCCATAATTAACTACGACTTGGGCTTTACCCGTTTTTTTACAGGCGCCGGGATCGGCAATATCATGGCGAGGAGACTTGTCCCCGGAATGGTGGCCAGTTTAATAGTTGTAGGGTATTTGAGTATTGAACTACAGCGGCAAAATTACATAACCCCGGAGTTTGGGGTGGTTTTATCAACGGTTACATTTTTACTTATTGGGCTTTTTTTGATCCTCGGTACGCTCGTTGCAATGAACCGCATCGATGTAAAACGGACAGAAGCAGTAAACGAATGCCTGCAGCTGAATAAAAATCTGGAAGAAATTGTTTCGCAAAGAACACGCGAGTTGAAACACAGCAATGAAAAGTTCATAAAAATGTTTAATGCAAATCCTACCTGTATTGTCATCACGCGGCTGGATACCGGCGAATATGAGGATGTAAATCCAGCCCTGGTTGAAATGCTTGGCTATACCAGGGATGAACTCATTGGCCATACGTCGTTAGAATTGTCGGTTATCAGCCCGGCCTACCGCCAGTACATGATTGACAGCATGAACAATAAGGGTTTTATTAGAAACGAAGACGGCGTTTTTAAAGACAAAAACAGCCATGATAAACATTGTATTGTTTCGGCCGAATTGTTTGAGGACGAGGATCAAAAATATATGATGTCGTTTATTTATGACATAACGGACCGCAAAATAATCGAGAACCATTTGCAGGATACCAAAAAGAGCCTGGAGGTTTTAACTGATAAGCTGAGCAATCAAAATAAGCAACTGCTAAGCTTTGCCCATATCATATCGCATAACCTTCGCGCTCCGGTAAGTAACCTGAATTTACTGGTACATTTTTATAAAGAAAGCACTACGACAGAGGACAAAGATGAGCTTTGGGGGAACTTTGAAACCGTGATAGGCCATCTAAACAGCACGCTCGACGAACTGTTGGAAACCCTGAAAATACAAGAGGATATAGCAAAGGAACGTGAAGCGTTAAGCTTCGAAAAAACATTCAATGGCGTTAAAGAAATTTTAATAGGGCAAATAAAGGAAACTAAAGCGGTGATCACAGCCGACTTTTCAAGAGCAACAGAAATTGTTTACCCTAAAATTTACCTGGAGAGTATTATGCTTAACCTTATTTCGAACGCGCTTAAATATAAATCGCCCGAACGGATCCCCGAGATCACTATCACGAGCGATAACATTGCCGGCGAGGCCATACTTACTGTTAAAGATAATGGGCTTGGCATTGATATGGCGCGGCACAGCGAAAACCTGTTTGGCCTCCGTAAAACCTTTCACCGTCATGCCGAAGCAAAAGGCGTAGGGCTGTTTTTAACGAAAACCCAGGTTGAAACTATGGGCGGTGAAATATCGGCAGAAAGCGTGGTGGACGAGGGATCGGTATTTAAAATTGTATTTAACAAAACACATGCATGAGTCAACCGTTTATTCTTTGTTTTATAGATGATGACGAAGTTTATCATTATACGGTTACCAGGAGCCTGAAATCGCTGGGGCTGACAAAAAAAGTATTGATCTTTTCGGACGGCGAACAGGCGATGTGGTTTTTAATAGACAATATCGCCAACAATGAAAACCTGCCGGATGTAATTTTCCTCGATTTAAACATGCCCGTGATGAACGGATGGCAATTTATTGAGGAATATGTCAAGCTCAAACCCAGGATAGGCAAGATCATTACTATTTACGTGATCACCTCGTCTTCCGACCCGGTAGATATAGACCGTGCAAAAATAATAAGTGAAATATCCGACTACATTATTAAGCCTGTTAAGCCGGAAATGATAAAAGGGATACTTGAAAATTTAGAAAGAACGGTAAGTTCGTGAAACATCGCCTGTAAATCGTCCACTCCTGGCGTAACGAAAATCCATGGCTGTACAAAAAACTGAAAAGGATATTGCAGGCCCATTTAAACGCTTGTGCTATAATTACAAGTGCTTTGTTAGGATAGTGCCTTTGGCGTCTCCTGCGTATAACAGTATTTGGATTAATTCGAAAATCAGGGCCGGAACGCAGAAGACCGGTCTCCAAATTAAGCCACTGTTCCTTCCTTCAGTTTCTCTGCATTCTCCGCAAATTGCAATGCTTCCATAATTTCCTGCAGGTCGCCGTTCAATACGCCGGGGAGGTTGTAAATGGTTAAGCCTATGCGATGCTCGGTTAAGCGGCCCTGGGGGTAATTGTAAGTACGTACTTTGGCAGAGCGGTCGCCGGTAGAGACCATGGTTTTGCGTTTTTTGGAAGTTATTTCAAGGTGTTTTTGCAATTCCATTTCATAAACCCTTGAACGCAGCACCTGCAAAGCTTTATCGTAGTTTTTTAACTGCGATTTCTGGTCCTGGCATTGGGCTACTATACCTGTAGGTATGTGAGTTAACCTTACGGCGGAATAGGTAGTATTTACCGATTGTCCGCCGGGCCCTGATGCGCAAAACAGGTCTTTACGTATGTCGCTTACCTGCAAATCGATATCAAATTCATCTACTTCGGGTAATACTACAACTGTTGCGGCAGACGTATGAACGCGTCCCTGCGTTTCGGTATCGGGTACACGCTGTACCCGGTGCACGCCCGATTCATATTTTAAAGTGCCATAGGCATCTTCGGCGATCACATTAAACACAATTTCCTTATAGCCTCCTGATGTGCCTTCGGTGTAATCAACCAGCTCGGTTTTCCAGCCGCGCTTTTCGCAATAGCGCATGTACATACGGTAAAGGTCGCCGGCAAACAGGGCAGCCTCATCGCCGCCGGTGCCGCCGCGGATCTCGACAATTGCATTTTTCGAATCTTCGGGATCTTTCGGAATCAGCATCAAACGGATCGATTCTTCCATTTCATCCTGCTGCACCAGTAATTCGTCCAATTCACTTTTGGCCATCTCGCGGAACTCTTCGTCTTTTTCGGTGGCTAATATTTCTTTATTGCTATCGATATTGCTCATGATGTTGCGGTAGATGTTATATTCATCCACAACTTTGGCAAGGTCCTTATATTCTTTATTCAATTGGGCATAGCGTTTCATATCAGCCATTACATCGGGGCTGCTCAGCTCGGCTTCAACATCTTTCCAGCGTTGGTATATCGCTTCTAATTTTTCTAACATGGTATTTCCTCAAAATCAATTGCAAACATTGGGTTACTTGTATGTTATGCAAAAGGCGCACAAAAGTACGCATTTTAAGGCAAAATTAATTCATGCGGATGTAAAGAGATGCGGGGATAATTGGTGAAAATACCGGGATAGCGGCTGATATTGTTCTAATTCACATCATAGCCTGATTTTACGATCACGCTTTCCTTTTTAAGTTCATAAAGTTTATTTTTATAGAGGCTTTGATATGCTTTAAACAGGTCATCTTTGTTTTGTTTTCGAAAAACCTCGGATGACAGGAAATAGAAATCCAAGGTTGGCCGCCAATGAATCTCTTTATTTTTCAATAGCTTCTCCGATTCTTTTTGAATATAAGCTGCTGAATCAATTTTGTTTGTTTTCACCAAAAGGTTTATTAACTGGTTATTTGAAGTTACTATTCTAAATGTATCCTTTTCAGATTGCCAGTACTTTTGTGCAATTTTTGCATAAAATAATGCTGAGTCAGCATGTTGCTCTAACAAATAAACCTTCGACAAATCAAACTGACAAACGGCTTCCCCCGAATAGAAATGTTTTGATCTGAATAAATTTATTGCCGAAAATATTTCTCTTTTCGCTCCGGCAAAATCCTCCAGGTTTCCTAACAAATAGCCTTTGTATTTCCGGATATTTGCTTCGTTCAAAGTGTCGCCAAGTATTTGCCATATGTTTAACGTGTAATTTATTTTTTCTAAGGACGCTCTGTAATCATGCGCCTTTTCTTCAAGGTTAAAACCTTCGTTTTGAATTTTATGAGTAGAATCCTTAAGTGTTTTTATTTGTGCTTTTGTTATGGTTTTATTTTTTGCTTTGTCCACCAGTTCAGAGATATTGTAGTGATTAACCGTGTCTGATGCCCTTTGACCGTGTACGCATGTAAAAATTGCAAGTAAAAAAGCGGTTGATCTTAAAACTTTTTTTGCAAAAGAGTTACAATTTATTCGCTTTTGAATTTTATCTGTAGCAGGCATTATGTTCTATTTAAAACTGCTTATAATTTTTCACTCTACCCTATACCTAAAAACCTGCCTCCCCAAATTCCCGTCCCCATCAATGCCTTCTATAACAACGCGATAAATGCCGGGGCTGGCTGCATTAAAATATTCAAATGCTGATTTACCATTAGCATCCGTTGTGATATGGGGGTTCCAGTAAATGGTTTTGCGGTCATCCGTTATTTGTGCGGTATTTGTTGTATTATACTTCGGGGAGTAAAATTCCCTGGCTTTATAAAAACCGTTAAATTTATAGGTGATCAACCCATCGACAGATGTTTTAGCTAAATCAACCGGGTCGGCGCCGCGTTTCAGGGTAATGATCAACGCGCCGTTTGGCGCATTTGAACCATATAAAGATAAGTATGAGATACTGGTTAATACTTCAATACTATAAATGTCATAGGGATTAATAGCGTCCAATTCGTTCATACTTACCTGCGCCCCGTTAATAAATAAGGCCATTGGCGGAGGAGGGACCATGCCCATGCCCGCAAAATCTTTCAAATGGGTTGAATGGCCTAAGCTATGGGGTGTTCCGGCTATCCATATTAACCCAAATATTTTGCCCGGTAAAATGTCCGATAATTTTCCGCCTCCGCCACTTGTTAACTTATCAGCGAGTACTACCTGGTCGGCATTGCCGGGGCCGTTTAAATTGGAAGAAAACTGCATATTGTCGGAGTAAACCGGGTTAAAATAGGTATTTCGTCTCGAATTTATTTTGACTTCCTTCAATTGAATGACATTTTTTAATGCTCGCTGCTGCCCCGCAACGTACGTTTCTTTCAAGGCCGCAACTATAGGTTCAGGCAGGCTTGCATTTGAATAATTAATATCCGTTGTTTTATTTACGATGGGGTAGGGTGGCTGTTTAACGGATATTGTTACATTATTGCCCCCATTAGTTTTTTTGACATTCAATATCACTTTGGCGGTATCGCCGAAATACAGGTTTGTGAACTTGAAATTGCCATTCATATCGCTTACGGTATCTACCGAAAAGTGGTTTTCGATTGAAGTTAACCGTATGCTGCCATTTGCGATGGGTTTATTTGAAAGCGTTTTTACTGTACCAGCCAGGCTTAACGCGGTTTCGGGTTTAAAAGATGTTTCGGAACCACTTCCGGTTAATAGCCTTTTCCAGTCAAATCTTCGGTAGCCTTGCGTAAGCATCAGCAGGTCAAGGTCCGAACGGGTTTTGTCATCCTGGTTTATAAAATAGTAGTTTGGGTTTTCAATATTGCCTTTCAATTCCGGAGTGAGCAACAGGTCAGTTAAAATAGTAGGTTCCAACGCTTCATCAAACGGCACTTTTGTTTCATCGGTAATTGCTGCTGAAAAACTTCCGCTAACAGCTTTACCATCTTCTTTTCCCGCATCCAAATCTATCCTCACCTTTTCCATCGGGGCATAGCTTTGCTTTGCTGAAGACAGGTTCAGTTTAAGCAGGTCGTTACTTTGGTTAAAAACGATGCGTTCGTTTAAAGGCTCCCCGTTTTGTGAAAATAAAGTAAACCGGACGATGCCTGTCGGAAAACGCGATTTATTTAACCCGGCTGTAAATACCGGGTTCGTTAATTTACTGCTGGCTGTATAATAACATTTTCCCCCGCATTGTGCTATAATATAAAATGCATTGTTCCGGTTGTTTTTATAAAAAAGGTCGTTTGCGGCAGCTTTTACATAAATACTATCAACCGAATTATTTATCGTTAAAGTAAAGCCTTCGTCTTTTGCCTTAGGCAGGTCGACGATAAAGTCACTGCCATCGGAACAAATGATCTTTGCCTTATATTGTTTGCCCTGTTGCGGTGCAAGCGGGAATTGGCACATTCCGTCATGCTGCGTGCCAAACGAAGCCACTTCGTTGCCATCCTGGTCCGTTATGATGCCTTGTATATTTTCGGCAAGGCCCTGCCGGTTAATCGCTTTTACGGCAACTTTGCACCGCAACCCATTTACCAGGTCGCCGCCCTCGGGGAAAAATTGTACATCAGGGTTGCCCTGTTCTTTTTGCTGTAAATTATTTGCAGATGAATTTGTTTTAGCGTTAGCGGCAACAGCATGGTTCATCTGCAGATTGATCCCCCCGATGATAACTTTCTGATCATAAAATTTAACGCTGTCATTCAGCATCAGCCTTGTATAGGCCCTCAAACGGTAGATGCCGCTTTTATAGGTGTAAGGCAGTACAAAATCACCATGCGAAATACCCGAATCAAGCTGTAGGGTTAGCCTTTTTGCAACAGAATCTTTTTCATTGATCAGTTCGGCATAAAGTACGCCGCTCAGGGTGGATAAGCGATGCTCTGCGCCTGCAACAGTATAGGCCTTAAACCATATTGTATCGCCAAGCCCATACCACGGCCTGTCCAAATGAAGGTGCACTTTTTCATTAATATGGTTTGCCGCGAAAGCATCTGCTTTGTCTTCAATGTTCTTTACTACGTTATCTGCCAGTGTAACGGCATTTCCCGGCGCTTCATAATTTACCGGCAAAAGCTCGGCAACCCTATGTATACTCAATGCGCCTTTAATGGTTAAGCTATTGGGGTTAATGATCCAGCCGTTGCTGTCAAAAAAAGTAAGAGATCCAAAACTTAACAGCGTCAGCTCTTTATTATTCGGCTTATTTAAAATATAATCAAGGTTATTTAAATCGGCAAGCGACCTGGTTTCAGCAAAATGACGGGTTTTATTATAATTAACTAAAAGCCCGTCGCTGCTGCCTCCAAGTGCAAATATCCCGGGTTGACCGGTATTTGTTATTATATCCCCCTTGGTTAAAGAAAGTGGCATCAGCTTGTTCAGCGTTTTTGGCAAGCCCGATTTTTTCTTCCAGTAAGCCAATGAATCGGCATTATAACCCGACTCTGTTTTTTTAACGGCGAACTTTTTAAGTTTAGCATCGATCAAATTGTCGGCCGGCCTTTCGGGGTTGGCGTACACGGCAAGCCGGAGCACGTTAAAACCTTCTTCCTGTAACCTGTCGTTTAATGCTGAACGCAAAAAGTGCATCATTGAACCCTCATAAGCCTGCCTCCTGTTTTCCTGCCAGCGGTGCTCCTGTTTTGGGGTTCCCTGCATTTCTGTAAATAATACAGGGCCCTCGTAATGAATTTCCCTGGTAGTTATATTAAATGAAAAGCTAGTGAGCAGATATTTTATCCTGTATCCCAAAGCCGCATTTTCAATCTCCAAAAAATCAACCGACGAGGCGCTGAGCGTTGTTGTCGCGTCATCATAATCAAAATCAAGCAGTTCGGGGTTCAGTACCTTACATTCTTTGGCAAAATCCGAAGCCCCAAAAAATTCATCTTTAAACCGGTCAAAATATATTCCCCTGTTGGCGTTGGTTTGAGGTTTTACGGTTACTTCTTTTAAACCTATCGTTTTCGGAAATATGGTAATGTCGGCTAAATTTATATTACTGCTGTTTACCGTTACCTCCTGGCTATAGTTTTCGAAACCAACAATGGATATTACCAGCTTATATTTGCCCGGCCGTACATTTTGTAAGGCGAATGTGCCGTTCGCAGCAGTTTTGTCGCCGATGGTGGCATTGCTTAAAAACACACTAACATCAGGCACAGGTTTGGTATCAGCCTGGTTTAAAACCCTGCCCGAAATGGTAAATTGGGCAAAACAACTTACCGGCAGCAGGATGATTAGAATAGTTAGGATTTTAAGCATAATGGTTCCTTCCCTACTAAAATTTACAGCTATTTTATCTAACAATTTAGGCATACGGGTATGCGAAAAACGAAGAAGTTAAATTTATCAATAAAATTATCAATAAACTACCTTGTTTTCAGCCCAAATTATCCTGTGTGTTCACAATTTATTTTTTTGAAGAATATCCATACCTTGCCTTTGTTAAACCTCGTGCTAAACATGAAAAAAAACACCTGCGTACCATTACTGGTAATTTTAGTTATTGCCGCATCCTGCGGAAATAAGCAGCAGCCGGCATCTGCCGGCAACCCATTTTTTGAACCCAGCAAGCTGCCTTTCAACGCCCCTGATTTTACAAACATAAGGGACACTGATTTTAAGCCCGCCATTGAAGAAGGCATGAAACAGCAGCAGGCCGAAGTACAAAAGATAGCCGACAGCACAGCCGCGCCAACTTTTGAAAACACATTGGTTGAGCTGGAAAAAAGCGGGCAATTGTTAAAGCGCGCAAACGGCGTATTTTTCCTGCTTACCGGGGCAAATACCAACCCTGTGTTGCAAAAGGTGCTGGAAGAAGAAGCCCCGAAGCTGGCCGCTAACCAGGATGCCATTTATTTGAATACGAAGCTTTTTAATAGGATAAAGGTGGTTTATGAGCAACGGGATAAATTGAAGCTCGACCCGGAGTCGATGCATTTGCTGGAATATTATCACCAGGAATTTGAGTTGGCGGGCGCAAATTTATCGGATGCGGATAAGGAAAAGTTAAAACAATTAAATAAAGAAGAAGCCACGCTAAGCGCCAAATTTACCAACCTTTTATTGGCCGCCGCTAAGGCTGGAGCACTGATTGTGAGCGACAAAACCGAACTGGCGGGTTTGTCTGACGGTGCGTTGCAGGCAGCCGCTCAAAATGCCAAAGCTAAAAAGCTGGATGGAAAATGGCTTTTGCCCTTGCAAAATACCACACAGCAACCATCACTGCAATCGCTTTCCAATCGGGCAACACGCCAAAAATTATTTGAAGCATCGTGGACACGCACGGAGAAAGGGGACAGCAATGATACCCGCAAAGTGGTTGCCCGTATAGCGCAGATCAGGGCTCAGAAAGCGGCTTTACTTCATTTCAAAAACTATGCCGAATGGAAGCTAAAAGACCAGATGGCACAAACACCAGAAGCCGTTGAAAAATTTATGGAGCAACTGGTGCCTGCCGCTACTGCAAAGGCGAGAGAAGAAGCGGCAACCATCCAGGCGCTGATAGACCAGCAAAAAGGTGGCTTTAAGTTGCAGCCCTGGGATTGGGATTTTTATGCCGAACAGGTACGCAAAGCAAAATACGACCTGGACGAGAACGAGGTAAAACCTTATTTTGAAATTGATAAAGTATTACGAAACGGCGTGTTTTATGCCGCGAACCAATTATACGGGCTCACCTTTAAAGAGCGGCACGATCTGCCCGTTTACCAGGAAGACGTGCGTGTTTTTGATGTGATGGATAAAGATGGCAGCCAGCTTGGCTTGTTTTACTGTGATTATTTTAAACGCGACAATAAATCGGGCGGGGCATGGATGGATAATATGGTGGTGCAATCAAAACTGCTGGGCACAAAGCCGGTGATTTATAATGTGTGCAATTTTACCAAACCGGCCCCCGGCCAGCCGGCGCTGATCAGTTATGACGATGCCAAAACCATGTTCCACGAATTTGGACATGCCTTGCACGGGTTTTTTGCCAGTCAACAATATCCAAGCCTGTCTGGCGCAAATACTGCGCGTGATTTTGTGGAGTTCCCATCTCAGTTTAATGAGCACTGGTCGCTCGACCCTAAGGTATTTGCCAATTATGCCGTTCATTACAAAACCGGTGCCGTCATGCCGCAGGCTTTGGTTGATAAAATTAAAAAGGCCGCTACCTTTAACCAGGGCTATGCCTTAACCGAAGCGCTGGCCGCTGCGGACCTCGACCTGCAATGGCATACGCTTGGCGCCGATGCCCCGCTTTTAGATGTTGACAAATTTGAAACCGAAGCCCTGCACAAAACCAAACTCGACCTGCCGCAGGTTCCCCCGCGCTACCGCTCCAGTTATTTTTTACATATCTGGGCAAACGGGTATGCTGCGGGTTATTACGCTTACGCATGGACGGAAATGCTGGATGATGACGCTTTCTCCTGGTTCCAGGAACATGGCGGTTTAACGCGGGAGAACGGGCAGCGTTTCAGGGATATGATCCTATCGCGGGGTAATACCGAAAATTATGGCAAATTGTTTAAGGCCTTTCGCGGGCACGATCCGGATATTCATCCTATGCTGGTGAACAGGGGATTGGTGGGTAAATAGCCAGCATCGCGGCTTTTTGTGATAGAATTTGCAGAAAGACTATAATTCGCGTCCGGACTTATATTTCTAATGCGAAGTATCGCCTTCTCCTGCAACAGGTTTTATCGCCATACCAATTTTACAAACACTTAAAGCAACCTGCAAAATTTTTAATTACGTTTGTTTTAAATACTTCGTTATGAAAAAAATTAACCAAAAACCAATCCTTTATATAGCTGTATTAACAGTGGTCGTGCTTTGCGCATATAAAACAAAATCACT
>Ga0207060_10258_pt1 | contig 16895 bp, 16 predicted proteins | sample Alteio_BWMinCont_30_FD_153270 | JGI IMG/M metagenome (GOLD analysis project Ga0207060, IMG submission 153270) | Enriched cells from forest soil in Barre Woods Harvard Forest LTER site, Petersham, Massachusetts, United States -... | ecosystem: Environmental > Terrestrial > Soil > Temperate forest >...
GCTGCTATCCCGATCGGAAAACCGGTGGTCGAGGCGCACGTTGTATTGATTGTTGTCGTAGGTCTGTCCCTGGACGGCGAGCAGATTATTTTGCCCGGTCAAACCGGGCGTCGGAAGCGGCACTTTGGCGAGCAAGGCTAGGGCCGCGGGGTCGATCGAAAGAGCGGGATCGTTGGCGATGTTGGCGGCGGGGATCGGCTGGTGCGTTAAGGGATCGAAAAGCGCAGCGATGCCGGCAAAATTCCCGGAGCGTTCCGCCATTGTGGGGACGCTGAACAAGCCGGCGAGCGATTTCCGGGTCCTCTGGCCGTCGTAATTGACGAAGAAAAATGTGTGGTTCTTTACGACCGGGCCTCCGAGCGCGCCGCCGAACTGGTTCTCCTTGAATGCAGGGGCCGGCCGGCCCGGCACGTCAAAAAAGTTTTTCGCGTCGAACATATCGTTGCGCACAAATTCGTAGAGGCTGCCGTGCAGACGATCGGTCCCCGATTTCGTGATGACGTTAATGACTCCACCCGACTTCCCGCCAAATTCAACGCCGTAATTTGTCTTGTCGATCATGAATTCGGCGATCGCGTCCGGCGATGGATTCAGGACAACGTTGTTGAAATACTCGTCGGTGACGCTCACGCCGTCGACTAGGAACAGGTTGTGGCCGGTACGCTGTCCCAGCACATTGATCAACGTCCCCGTCTGCTGCAGGGAGTCTCCGCGCGTGCCTCCGGGCGGGTTGACAACTCCCTCGCTGAGTAAGGTCAGCTGAAGAAATTCGCGATCTTTGAGCGGCAAGTCGGCGACTTGCTGGTTCTGGATTACATCTTTGATTTCGGCGGATTCAACTTCCACCAGGCCGGGGATTGCCTGCACGATCATTGATTCCCTGGCGTCACCCAGTTGCAGCGAAAAGTCCTGTCGCAAGCGCTCGTTTACATGAAGTGCGACGTGCTGCTGGACGGCCTGCTTGAAACCCTGAAAATTCACCGCCAAGGTGTATTCGCCAGGCGGAAGCTGCGCCAGAAGGTACTGGCCACTCCCGTTGGTTACGGAACTAAACCTCAGTTGAGTACCCAAGTTCACCGCAACTACGGCGGCGCCTTCGATAATTGCGGCCGCAGGATCGCTCACGGTACCGGTGATCTCGCCGGTGTTCATTTGCGCGAAAGCGAAGGTCGCGCTCAGACTCAGCAAGCCGATCAGTAGCAGCAAAATGCGGCCCCGGCGAGATGAGCAAGGCCGCGACTGTGGCACGGGAAGGAAGGAGATGAGCCGCGAGTGGACCTTAACCAGGATAGGTCTCACGGCCTGCTCAAGGGAGGTGATGTCGCCGCGTTGTTTCTTGCCAGTCATGGTCGGCAGGCTGGTAATGACAATATGTACTTCGATTTCCGGCCCGACCGGGAAGATACATCCGATTACATCCATAGACAATGCCCCGGCTCCGACCAACGATCGCTCTCAAGTGCCAGCGCGGGACAAGGCGGCTGCATGTAAAAAGCACAGTTGCAGTGATAGACTCGCACGCCATGAGCGAGAACCAACCAACGCGGCGCGATGTGCTACTGGGAATGGCCGGAGCCCTTCTGGCCGAGGGCTCCCTGGCGGGTCAGGTTTCGGGGCAAGCCTCGGGTCAACCCTCCGCTCTGGCCTCCGCTCAGGCGGTCTGTTTTATGAGCACGGTCGAAATGGCCCGCCTGATCGCTGCCAAGAAGCTGTCGGCGCGCGAGGCACTGGCGGCGCATCTGAAGCAGATCGAGCGCGTGAACCCAAAGGTGAATGCCATCGTTACGCTGGTGGCGGAAATGGCTGCCGAGGCTGCCGCCAAGGCCGACGAGGTGCAGGCGCATCAAGCGACCCTGGGGCCGCTGCACGGTTTGCCCGTGGCGCACAAGGATCTGCTGGAAACGCGCGGCATCCGCACCACGTTTGGCTCTTTGCTCTATAAAGACTACATCCCCGCCGAAGACGATATTGTCGTCGAACGCATGCGCCGGGCGGGAGCGATCATCGTCGGCAAAACCAACACGCCGGAGTTTGGCGCGGGATCGCAGACGTTCAACAAGGTTTTCGGCGCGACGCACAATCCCTACGACCTGACGAAGACGTGCGGAGGATCTTCCGGCGGCGCCGCCGTCTCGCTGGCCTGCGGGTTCGCGCCCGTGGTCAGCGGCTCGGATACGGGAGGGTCGTTGCGCAATCCCGCCGCATTCTGCAACGTAGTGGGTTTCCGGCCTTCGATCGGGCGCGTACCCAACCCGAAAGCGGCGTTCGCGTGGTCGACGCTGACGACCGAGGGGTGTCTCGGGCGTTCGGTAGCCGACCTGGCCTACGTGCTGAGCACGATTGCGGGGCCGGATTCGCGCGCTCCGCTTTCCATCAACGAACCGGGAGAACGTTTCGCGCGGCCGCTCGGCCGCAGCTTCAAGGGTGTGCGCGTGGCGTGGTTCAAGAACCTGGGCGGAGTGCCCTTTGACGCGCGGGTGCGCACGGTGGTGGATGGGCACCGGAAGACATTTGAATCGCTGGGTTGCGTCGTGGAGCAGGCGGAGCCGGACTTTGGTCCCGCGGAGGTCGCGTTTCGCGTGCTGCGCGCCTGGGGTTCGGCGAATACTTATGGGGCACGGCTCAAGGAGCACCCGGACGATTTCAAAGACACACTCAAGGGCGAGATTGAGGAAGGGCTGCGACTGACGGGCGACGATGTTGCACGCGCGGAGACCGCGCACGGCCAGCTCTGGCGGCAGTTTCAGGCATTCCTCGAGAAGTATGAGTACTTCGTGCTGCCCACCACGCAGCTACCGGCTTTCGATGTGAGCACGCCATATCCAACGGAGATTGCGGGCGTCAAGTTCAAGAACTACATCGACTGGATGAAGTCGTGCTGGTATATCTCGGCCACCGGCAATCCGGCGGCCTCAGTGCCGGGTGGCTTCACGCCGGAAGGGCTTCCGGTGGGCGTGCAGATCGTGGGCCGCGACAAAGCAGACTTCAGCGTGCTGCAAATGGCGCACGCATTTGAAGAGGCGACGGGCTTCGGTAAGAAGCGCCCAGCGATTGCGTAGATCGGGCGCTTGGGCGTTACGCAGGCGTCGAAGAGAGGCGCGCCGGTCCCGCCGGCGGCGCAGGCTGGGGCCGAGTACCAAGGCCGACAACTTCCTGCCGGTACAGATACGCAAAGGCTGCCGCGGCACTGATTTGCGCGAGAAGCGCCAATAACCACATTCCCGAGGACGCCTCCCATTGTGCTTCGGTCCAGTTGCGCAGCAAGGGGAAGGGCCCCATCCACGCGGCGAAGGCCGCTGTGTCCGCCATGTTCGAGGTGAGCGCGCTGCGGAACACAATCGAAGTCGAGATGTAGAAGACCCCCAGGTACAGGAAGGCCTTGCGCAGCGGGGAATGCACCGGGCGAACCTTCATCCATTGCAAATAGAAAAGGTCGCGCGCCATCCAGGCCGCGAAGTACAGCACCAGAAAGAGGTCGTGGGTAAAGCGAATTCCGTTTTGAGCGCGATACTGCTCCAAGAGCGCGACGATCACGATCTCCATCGAAATCGCACCGGCCATCAGCAAGCCAATCGGACCCAGTAACATCCCGCCCTCAGGTAACGCCGCTCTCGCTTCGCGTAGCGCGCGGCGGACCAGTTCGCGGCTCTGCAGCACGCCGATTCCGACCAAATAGAAGAAAGAGACGCCCAAGAAGAGCAGGGGATCGGCAATGGCTCCAACGGATTGGGCCCGCCATGGGTAGAATCCGATCCAGACGAAGTTGCAATAGATCGCGAATCCCACGGCCTGGAGAACCGTAAAAAGCTGCATCGCTTCCAGATCGAGCTTGATATTTCGCACGACTGCTAGGAGAGGCCACGCCGCGAAACCCAATTCGAGCGTGGCCCAGAGGAGTGTAGGCGGAATCGCAAGTCCGTAAAACCGGAGATCAGGGGCCTCGCGGACGTTGCGGCTCGCGTTCAAGGTCGCCGCAACCATGAACCATCCGATGACCGGGAAAACCTGCAAGAGCAAGAGGAGAACTACGCCGCTGACGGAGCCACCCTTGTCGGAAATCGTGGAGATCATCAGCGCGAAGGCGTGAACGGCCAGCGATCCGGTAAACAACAAGACGTAGCTTCGCAAAAGCTGCATCAAGAAGAGGTTGCCCGTCGACGCGGCCGAAAACACGGCCGGAGGAACCAGGCACAGCGTGACGAAATAGGCCAGCGCCGGGGCGCCAAAGAGTTTGCCCACGGCCAACTCGAGCGGCGAAAGGCGCGTAATGCGTTGGAAATCGAAGGTATTCAGCTCACGCTCGCGCCTTACGGCGCGCCAACACGAGATTCCACCTCCCAGTAGCAGCGTAATCTTCTGGGCCCAGAGAACCACGAGAAGATAGGGAGTCATCAGCGCGGCGTTTAAAGTCGAAGCGATGGGCCTGTTTTCAGGCACCAGCGGTCCGCGGACACCCGCGGAGTGGTTCAATACCACGGCCTTCACTCTTCCGGCTCAGTACACTTTCGGAAATGCGGGCCGAAACATCGTCATCGGACCCGGGCTGGCGAATCTGGATTTATCGTTGCAGAAAGAATGGGGCCTGCGCGAGCATCAGACAATACAATTCCGCTTCGATGCCTTCAATGCCCTGAATCATCCCAACTTCAATCTTCCGGGCCGCATCTACGAAGCTTCCAACTTTGGTGTCATCACGAGCGCGCAAGACGCCAGGCAGCTTCAATTCGCACTGCGGTTGACCTTCTGACGGATCCTCCGCCAGGCCACGCTTCGCATCACGATTCGCTACGCCGTTGTCGCCTCGCTCGGCATGGCCCGCGCGCCGTCTACCACGGAGCCCAGTCTCTCCGGCCCTTCTCCCCATCGCTCGCGAAGCCAACGGTTCATCGGCTCCGAGTAAAACCGGGCCACAGGCTCACCCAGGATGGCCGCGACGATAACTGTGCTTACAAAGAGCGCCGGAACAGCCCTCATGGGCTTCCCTGCCGCCAGAAACAGGTGAAAAAAACCCAGAACGATAAACACATGCGTCAGATAGACCTCATAACTTCGCCGGCCTAAAGAGAGGATCGGCACCAAAATGCCGGGACTGCGCCATTTCGTCTGCGCAGCAGCGATGATCACCATGCAGGTGCCCAGAGCGATGAGAGTCATATCCAGTCCACTCCGGGTAAGCCCCCACGCGGCCACGCGCAGCGAAAAGCCCAGGCACAGCGTCAACACCGCGATACCGCAAACTGCCAGTGTGAATAGAACCCCGCGCGGGAACCGTCGCCGCTGCACCAACAGGGCGGTCAGGCATCCCAGAGCAATCGCATCCATTCCACCCAGATACGAATATTCCCGCCAGGTTTCATTTCCATGAGTCAGCACCGTACGGGCGAAAGGCCCCAGGGCCACAAACACGAGCAGGATCATGACCAGCAGCTTTCCTCGTCCGAATAATCGGCAGATCACCGGAAAGAAAAGGTAAAACATCTCTTCGACCGACAGCGACCAAAGCACGTCCCACGCGGGAGGAAGATAGCCGCGGTTCGCTTCCAGAACATTCACGTGAAACGTGAGCGCCGCCAGCAGCGCTCGCCCGAGCCCACCCGTTTTTGCGTGGACAACAAAGATCGTGACGTTAGCGAAGTGCAGCACCGTGAAGACCGCAAGCAACGTAAGCAACAGTGGCGCAATACGCGCAAATCGCAGCCGGTAAAACTCTCGCACGCTCACGCTGCGGAGCGAGCCCCAGCGCCGAAGTGTCGTTGAAGTGATCAGAAAACCGGAAACCGCAAAGAAAATCTGCACGCCAGTCTGGCCGTTCGAAAAAAGCGTTCTCGTAACCTGATGCGGCAAGCCTGCGGTAAAGGGAACCTTCGCGAGCAGGAGCCGGATACTGACGTGGTTGAGCAGCACTCCGAAGATCGCGAGCCCGCGCAGCAGGTCTACGCCGTCGAGCCTGCTCCAGCTCCGTGTCGCAGGCGCCGGCGGCGCTGAATTGGCGGCGTTATCGGTCATCCCGCCGCTCATTTCTTCGTAGCGGCCGGCTCCCTCATGTCCTTCCGGTAGGTATCTTCGTCGGATGGCGCGCAGACATCCTCGCGCATGTTCCGCTGCGGTGTCAGCTTCCAGGTTTTCTTGTCGCTGACCCAGGGCGCCGTGTACGCCTTCGGATCGGTCAGCGTCATGGTGGATTCGATGGTGTCGTGATCCACCCGCGTGAAGCGCTCCTCGAGGCGCATCTGATCGCTATGCGGATGTCCATCGTTGTCCAGCCACGATTCGTCATTGAACCCGATCGTCTCCACGATGAGCGTATTGCCGTCCCAATGCCCCACGGAGTAGCCGTACCAGGTCCCCTCGGGATCGTCAGGCAACTTTCGCCCGTCCAGATAGATGGTCCGATGCGTGTAGAAAAAATCAAAAAACTCCACCAGCCGGTCCTTCGTCTGTACGAACTCCATCGGGTAAGCGTTGTAAAAAGCGACGCGTGGATAGCCAATCGGATTGCACGCCATCATCGGATCGTTACCCAACGGTTGCGCCCTCGGCCCGATGCCCGGTTTTGCGGCGTCATAACGGGCTTTGCCCCACGCCGTCATCGGCGGAGCGGTACTGCTCAAGCTGTTGAAGGCGCCGCCGCGCTCCACCCAGATCCCCGAAAAATCGCGCGCGTCGAATGGTAGGTTGGCGGTGGGAGACGGAGCACTTTCTTGGGCGGCGCGCCGGGCGCGGCCGGCTTCACCCTGTCCGGTTTGCGCGAAGGCTGGAAACGACGAGGCGAGCATGGCCATCGAAACCGCAACGAGACCTTTCAGATGATTTCGCAATTCCTACCTCCGGTTATGAGTCCACCTTTGCACTGATCCGCGGGCCTCACCTCACTGCCCGGCCTGGCGCCCTCGGCCCACGTCGTCGATGATCACCTTGCCGTTGAGGACAATCTTTGCCAGCAGCCCGCGAGAAGACCCGACATTGGAGGGGAAAACGGAAATCGTAACCCGGTCGCCGGGTTTGAGCGTGTTCTTCGTCCAGCCGTCGTCATTTTCGCAAACCACCGGAGAGTGCGTCTCCGCGCCCCAGTTCACGACGTTGCCTTTTTCGTCCTTCACGTCGTAGAGAATATATACGTGAGGATTCCGCCACTGGAATTCCGTCACCGTTCCTTCCTGGGTGACCACTTTGCCCAGGTTGTACGACACCGCCGACCCATGGTGTGCGAAGGTCACACCGGAAATCATCACCAGCGCTGCCGCCAGGCCGAAGCCAATCGACAATTTGCTTTTCATCCTGCCCTCCACTGCAACTTCGCCGACTGAAATCGCTTTCACTTACAGATAGGCGCACTTATACACCGCGCGCACTCTCGCGGCAACCCGTGTTTCTATGCGCGCTAGCACCAGTAAATCTCGATGTTATATCCGTCGGGATCCTTGCACCGGAAGGTTACATAGTTTTCATAATCTTCAACGTCGCAAACTCGCACTCCTCCTGCACTCAGGCGCTTATGCAGCTTCCGCACGGCGCCCTCGCTCGCAAGGCAAAATCCGAAGTGAAACCACTCCGGAAACGAAGAGGGCTTTCGCACCGGGCGCAGCGCCAGCTCGAAGCCGCTCGTATTCCTCAAAAACAGAATATCCGCGTGACGCATATGCTCCCGGAATCCAAAGTAGGACTCGTAGAAACGTTTGGCGTGATCGAGATTCCCCACGTGTAGGTGAAGATGATTGAGGTCCATTTTCTCGGCCGTTTTTCGGGCTCTTGTCACTTCCCCCCTCCGTCGTGACGGCCAAGTGGGACTGCGCCGCAGGCGTTTCTAACACTAAAATCATCGGCGTAGCAACGACGGCTCTCGATACGCCCCTTGTCGAAGCCTGGTTGTCTCGCGTATCTTCCCACGAGTTAGAGCTTCTCATGTCGCAGATGGTTGGAGGCTACACGGCGAAAGGAGTAGCAAAAACTGGGTACGACATCACGTTGAGGAATAGCTTGCGGTCATCGCAGAAGAAAATGCGCGGCAGCGCAAATGGCTGCCGCGGCTTTGCGAAGGGAACCCGGCTCCTTGCCTGAAGTGCGCCGGGCACTTACGCCCTATCTATGTTGATCGTTCTGGTGACCCTGCTGGTAGCCGGTCTCGTAAGCCCTTTGATCGTCGTCTTTTTTGAAATTCCTCTTCTTGGAGTGGTCAAGGTTGCGCTTGCTGTCATTCTGGCCTTCGCGCACGCCTTGCTGGTACTTCTTGTTTTTCGAATAGTCCTGGTTACGATTTTGTTCCTGGGGTGACGCTGGCGCCGCGGCCCGTACCGTGCCTCCGGCGACGATCATACTGAGCGCTACCGCTAGAACCCCTGCATACTGCTTTAGATTCATTCGCATAAAATCTCCATTCCTCATTGATGGTTCGAATACCTATCCCCCAACGCGCCTTTTGCGCGTTGGGGTAACTGCCTGACTACTCTTGTACTGTGGCCCGCAGAACCACCTGATCCGAGGGAATTTTCGTCTGCGAGTTATTCTCTGCGGTGATGAAGACGTTGAAGGTATGGAAAGTCGTTGCCCCCTTCAGCTCGCCCTTATGGTTGTTTCCGACCTTCAGTTCCCCTTGGCTTTTCGCATCAGCGCCTTCTTGCTGTACCCACACAACGTAACTGTGGGCAGCCGGGGTTAGCCTGCCCGGTTTCGCCATGCCATTGGCTTTTACTTCGAGCTGGATGTTGCCGTCCTTTTCCTTGTCGACCTGAAGCTGCGCCGTTGCTCCTGGCACTTCGTTCGAGGCGGTCATAGGGTACGTTTTTGCATAGCCGACCGTGGACACCACGCACACTGCCGCGCCCAATAGCGCGAGGCGATAAAATATTTTGCTGTTCATGTTTGAACTCCTCTTCGGAAAGCCCGATCTACAGAAGGGTCGTTTGCTTTCGATTCGTGAGATCCACAGTAAGGGACCCCGGGGCGGGCGTCTGTGCTTTTGCGCACACATTGGAGGAATAGTGGCCTATCGTGACTTCGCCGCGTGCGATTCAGCCCCGCAATACGCGCTCTCCTCTCCATACGGCAGTGTCCCATTATCCGCAAGCGCGTTTGTGAAGCACTTAGGCTAGGAAGATCTCCCTGTCTCTCAACTGTCCCCTGGATCAGTAGATTTTGACGTAAGGGAGGCACTAAAGTGGGAACACCCGAACAAACCACAGAGAGAGGGACTATGGGGGACAATTCTGGTCTTACCGACTTCAAGCAGGGAGTCGAGCTCTTGCGAAAAGGCTACGCCGCCGAGGCTCTTGAATACCTGCAGCAGGCTGCCAGGCTGAAGCAACAAAATCCCTACTATCTTTCGTTTCTGGGTGTGTCCACGGCTCGTGCCCAGCAGAAGTGGGCGGTTTCTGTGGAGCTGTGCAAGACAGCCGTGAACCTGAGGCGCAATGAGGCCCAGTTATATCTGAACTTGGCGGAGGTCTATGTCTCTGCCGGGCGGCGTGAGGATGCCATCGCGACTCTGGACACCGGTCTGAAGTACTGCGGCCCTGACGCGCGCATCAAGCGCATGCGCGGCAAGCTGGGAAGGCGGGGCTCCCCAATCCTGCCGTTTCTCGAGCGCGGCAATCCCTTGAACCGGAGCTTGGGTAAGTTACGCCATCGCGTCATGCAGCGCCTGGGGAAGTCACCAAACTGAAGTCACCAAACTAGGATCGCCGGCCTCTCTCCATGCACAGCGCGTGAACCCGAGCCGTCAGTTTGCCAATGGCTCCTCGACGTGGTCGATCACGAGGAAGTCCATCTCAGCTGTTTGCGGTTCCAGGGTGAGGCCGAGTTGTTCCCTCAAAGCCTGGACAAATGTCGGTCCTGTGGGATCGCGTTGAGGATTCGGGCCCGGGCGTGACGGTCCCGTGGGCAGAGGCGAGAACTCGACGGCGAAATCGAACATTCCCGTGAGGTTTGTCCGATCCAATACCGGACGGTCCACTCCGTCTCCTCCCGTCAGCGAACTCGAAATCAATTCCATGGACACATTGCGTGCGCCTGCACGCCTGCGCCCTGGCGCACTCGGAGCCATGCCCACAATCCCGCCGCATGTGGCCGGAAAGCGTGAGTCACGCAACTCTGGCGGGGCCGTTGGTGGGGGACTGGGTACCTGGGGCGTCGTCGCGCAAGATGTGCCGTCGGGATGTCTCTGTAGCAACGGTCCCAGCTTTCCGGGTTGCTCCACAATCAGCGCGAAGACCGGAACCTGCCGGACCTCGTGGTGCACGGCCAGCCTGAAACGATCCTCGAGCAGGGCTTGCATCATCAGGCGCATCTGATCTTTGGTGGGATTTCCTTGCACCGTCCCCTGAATATCAAATCGCGCCGTGGTGGCCCACTTGGGCAATTGCGTGCGCAAAGATTGCTCCTGATTATCGGTCACTTTATATGCGAAGACGATGTACGCAAGCAGCGGTTGGTTCCCGGCTCGGAAGAGCCCTCGCGTGGGGACATAGACGTCGCCGGGTCCCAACGGGAAAATGGAGCCCGTTGGCGAACGCGGCCCGGCCGTGTTCTGCTTGACGGAAGCGGTATCGAACGCCATCCGCCCGCCCGCTGCTATCTGCCAATCAGACGATTGTGCCAAACACAGCGCTACGCACGCTGCGCCCATTAGCGCCGCTAGCATCGCCATCAGAAAGAGTTTTCCTCCGGAGCCCGTGCGGGTGAAGTGATTTCTCATCGTCCGCTCCAGCGTCGAGATTCGAATGTGCCGCCGAGCCGCTGCAACCAGGCACGGACGGGCTTGGCTTAACGGGGCCGAGTTGAGCGAATTATAGGCCTAATCCTGCTAATTCGAGTTATACGGGAATCTCTGTAGACCGTTCAAAATTGAACACTCCGCCGGAGCCGCTAGAAGCTTATCTGTGCACCCATAGAGCCCCATAGAGCGTTGTCGCGGGGAATGTGTGGTGGTAGACTCGCGCCGCTCGGGGAATCACAACGAAAAACCGAATAAGGACGCCAGGGAGCCGAATCGGCTGATTGTCCTTTTCGCTTCGCCGAGGAGAACGAACCGGGATCTTTCGACTGTCAGACTTTTTTCGCGAAAGGAGAGTTCATCACATGAAACGCATGCACATCTTGGTGTCATTTTTCGCGCTTGGCGTGGTGATCGTGCTGGGCATGTTTTTGCTCTCGCCGCGTCAGACGCAAGCCCAGGGGCTCGCCGGCAGCCCGGAGCAGCAGGCCGCCCAGGCCCACCTCGAGGAAGGCTATCCAAAGTTACAGGCCAATATTCAATTCCTTAGGCTCAGCATCCCTGGCCAGACGATGGGGCAAACCGTCGGCGTCGCGACCAATTCAAAGGGCCACGTGTTCGTATACTCGCGCACAGTCAACCAGGGAATGGCACGCGGCGGAAAGGCCGCCATGCTCTGGGAGTTCGATGACAAGTACAAATTCGTCAAAGAGTGGGGCCCCAATAACTACGCCGCATCGTTCGCCCACGCCGTCCGCGTCGATAAATCGGACAACGTGTGGCAGGTTGACGAGGGCTCGGGCATGATCGTCGAGTACGACCCTGAGGCCCAGCACATCTTCTGGCTTGGCCGGACTCCGGAGGCGGTTGATTACCTTCAGGGAAACCTCGAAGTCCTGCATTTCAGTGGCATTAATCCACCCGCCAAGAATCCCCATCCGACGGGCCGGGTTGGCACATTTGACCGCGAAACGGACGTGGCCTTTGACTCTCAGAACAATATCTTCGTGTCCGATGGCTACGGCAACTCGCGCGTCGTCAAGATCTCTCCCGACGGTCATTGGCTGAAAGAATTGGGAACCTGGGGTCACGATCAGGATCAGTTCAGCACTCCGCATGGCATCGCCGTGGACGCCCAAAACAACGTGTACATCGCCGACCGCGGAAACCGCCGCATCCAGGTCTATGACGATAACCTGACCTATCAGAAAACGATCTCCGGCATCGGTGCTCCGTGGTCTCTCTGCGTCACCAACACCACGCCCCAATATATGTTCACCGGCGACGGCGCCACCGGCAAAATCTTCAAAATGGATATGACCGGAAAAGTGGTCGGCATGTTTGTGACGGGTCAGGACCATGGCGAAGAGAACACCGGTGACCTGGTTCACGCGCTCGATTGCCGGAACCCCAACACCGTATTCATTGGCTCCGCCACGATGTGGGACGTCCAGAAGGTAACCCTGAAATAAGTTAACCGCGCCTTACGATGCAAAGGGGGGTTGGGCCTGTGGCTCAACCCCGTGCCGTTGGTGCAAAGTACCCGCCAGCCGCCGATCATGCCGTTTATCGGGAGATGATCCGGTGGCACAATGGATTCGGACACAACCAGCCTTAAGGAGGCATCGAATGAGGAGAATCCTGCTGTCCGTTGTTGCCGGATTTCTGGCGGGCCTTTTGTGCCGATATACCTTCCTCACGCCTCGCGTATTGGCACAATCGGTGGTTGACCCGAAAGCGCCTACAAACCAACGATTCGTTTTAGAAGATGAAGCCCACAACTCCGCTGGAGATCTGTCCTTCGATGCTTCGGGAATCCCAGTGATTGAGCTAACAGGTCACTTTGGTAAGTCGCTGCGCGGACATGTTCTTCGTATTCTGTGCGAGATTCGGCCTTTTCCACTATCACCGGCCCCGGAGAAATAGTCCCTTTTTCCAGCTTGAAGCCAGTCGCCGATAATGCCGTTTCTCAGGACATGGTGTCGGCAATCGGATATAGGCGGCGACAGAACAAACGGAGTTACGCCAGCGGACAGACATTCGCTTAAGTTGCAGAACAAGCGAACTCAGGGAATCGGATCATAGACGGCCACGGAGCCGAAGTACGCCACGTAAATGCGATGCGTCATCGAGTCCACGACGAGCGAGTGGCCACCGAAATGAGTGGGCGCATTCTCGAGCACCCGGTACGAGTCTGCGGAATCCTGCTGGATCACAGTCATGCTAGCCGCAGCGTTGGCGGTGTAGACGCGCCGCAGGCTCGCATCGTAGGCCACGCCATCCACAAGGGCTCCAATCGGGAGCGATGTAACAATCTCGCCCGTGTCCGCATTGAGAACCACGAGTTCCTTGTTGCGGCAAGCCGAGAAGAGACGGCGATTCGCTGAATCGAAAGCGAGACCCGTCGGCCCTTCACCGGATCCGAGTTTGTAGCGCTTGATGACAGCTTGCTTTTGTGGATCGATCACTACGAGTTCGCTGGTGTCTTCGAGGTTCTGGTAGATCAGGCCGCTCTGTGGATCGGCCTGCGGATATTCCGGCTCTCCGCCGAGCGGCAGCGTCGCGACCACTTTGAGCGAGGCGGCATCGATGAGGGTGCCGGTCTTGCCGTCGTGATCGCCGGCGTAAACTAAGTGCAGTTTCTCGTCGTAGATGATGGCGTCGGGATCGACGCCTCCGGGCACCCGTTCGACGATACGATGGTTACTGAGGTCGAAGACACCGACCGTGTTGTCGCCGCTTGCGGTGGCAAAGCCGCGGCCGTTATCGGCGGCGATGGCAATGCCGTGAACCCTGGGCAAGCCGCCGATCGTAGCGATGACTTGATACGTTAGTGTATCGATCACGCCGACGAAGCCGTGGCTTGTGAATCCTACGTAGAGCCGCGCGCCGTCGACGAACATATAGTCGATGAAGTAGCGCCCGAACCGAAATGGCGCAGGCACCGAGATGATGCCCGCTGGCTTGATCGTCTTTCCCGGAGGACGTGTGGCCAAATAAATATAGAAGCCAATGACAACGAGTACGAGGAGCGCAACGACCGCTGCCAAGCCTTTCAGCAGGAACCGGATCACTCTCACGCGCCGCCTCCTTTGGCCGATACATTCGTCACTAGAGGTGTAACGCTCGAAGGCGGCGAAAGGTTAACACCCGTTCCGAATGAATCGAGCCAAGTCCTGTGAAGGCCGCTTATCGGAACGTGGCTTTCGCTACCAACGGGCATAGAGCCGGTTGATAGCGCCAACTGCGTCATCTATCCGCAGGAATTCGGTCGTTCCTATTTGACCGGAACGAACCTCTGCACCCGCTCGCCGTTAAATACCTCGCCCGTATAGATGACGCCTTTGGAATCGACGGCGATCATGTGCAGCCCGAAAAACTGCCCGCCGTTTTGACCCATGCTCCCGAGCGTGCCGACAACCTTGCCGTCATCGCGGTTGAGGAACCAGATGAGGTTGTTCGACAAATCGGAAATATAGAGGAACCGCTGCTGCGGATCGACCGAGAAACCCACTCCCCCGGCGGAACCCTCTTTGCCTGTGTTGACCAGCGGGTGCGACGGCGGCGGCGGCACGCCCGTCGACGGCGCCAGGATGAACTCCTTCACGAACTTCCCTTCCTTCGTCGTGACGTCGATGCGGTTGGCCCCGCGATCTGCCGCGTAGACCAGCCCGTCTTTCGAGATGTTCAGCGTGAGATGGTTCCTGAACTCCTTGGGCATCGGCCCGTTGGGCGCGTAGTCGCGGTCTTTGTCGTCGGTGGTAATCTCCGACAGTTTGTGTCCATAAGCGCCCCAGCCCCGCTTGAATGCAAGCGTGTCCAGGTCAAACACCATCACGCGTCCGCCCAGGTAATTGTCGGCGGTGTAGAGTTCGTGAGCGGGTTCGTCGAGCCGAACCTCCTCGATTCCTCCCACGATCATCGGCGTCGTCGGAGGATACTTCGCCCGGAAGGCCGCTGTGGCTGCCGGATCGGGTGGCTTTCCAGGGTTCGCAGGAAACGTACCGCCGGGTCCCGGGCCGCCGTGGCCTGGAGTCCGCGCTTGCGCCCCGCCGCCTCCGCCATCTCCACCGCCACCGCCCGGCGGCGTCTCCGGTGCGCGAGGTAATTCGGCGACCATCTTGCCGGTCTTCGGATCGTACTTGCGGACGTTGCCCTTGCCGCCGACAGCGTTCCCGATGTAGACGAATCCTTTGCTGTCCACCGCCATGCCGTGCCCTTGCGGCGGATCGAAGTAGCCGATGACATTGCCCGCCTTATCAATGTGGATCATCGACGGAGGCCGCGTGCAGCAATCAGCGAGCTTGACCTCCGCGTTGAGTTCGATCTCTCGCAAGTCATTGGGACGATCCAGCACCCACACGTTATCGTCCTTATCCACGGCCAGACCCGTCACGCCTCCCATCTTCCATTTGTTTGGCAGGGGTTTGGGCCACTCTGAATCGAACTTATATTTTGGCGCGGCCGGCGTCTGTGCACCCAAGGCAACGCCCAGCACCAATACGCCCACGCCCACCCATAGCGCTATTGCGCGCACGCTCTTGTCGGTATTCATCGCGCGTCCTCCATCGTATTCACCGGAATTCCATCTTTGCTGCCGGGAATAGGCATCCTTATACACCGGTTCGCCTCCCGCTGCACGATCAACGAATTTTGGTGGCGGGTTTTGCTGGCGCCGATTCACATCGACAAGGGCGTGAAGGATGATTACGAAGAAAAGCACAAGAGGTGAGATGATAGAGTCGAATACGCATGCGCGTGCTGTTTGCCGTGGACGGTTTTTACGTGCCGCCGATGAAACCAAGGAGAGTAGGTCCAAATGCGAAATGTAGTCGCTGAACGAATCGTTGCTTTGTTGGTTGTAATGGCGCTTTCTACCGCGGTGGCCCACGCTCAGGGCCGCGGTGCCGGTGGCCGAGGTGGCCGAGCTTTGCCGCCGGGTTTCATCGCCGACGGAGTTCCCGCAATGCCGAATCCGCCCGGTCCTGCTCTCAAGCATGATCTGACGGGCATCTGGGTCGGGCCGCTGAAAGTGGAAATGGGCCCTTTCCCTGCTATGACGCCTGCAGGCGAAGCGAAATTCAAACTCAATAAGCCGATCGCGCGCGCTTCGGACAGGGTGGCCCAGCTGGTGCCTAACAATGACCCCTTCGCGATCTGCGATCCGCTCGGGTTCCCGCGCGACCTTCTGAATCACACGCTCAGTAGCCGGGGAGGAATTTGGTTCCAGCCGACATCGAACCGGATGCTCATTCTCTTTGAGCAACAGCGCGTGTGGCGGGAAGTCTTTACCGATGGCAGCCCGCTCCCTGAAAAGGTGGACGCGCCCGGAGCGCCCGATTCCAGGTTCTACGGATACTCCGTGGGCCACTGGGAGGGAGACAATGTCTTCGTGATCGATACGACCGGCGTGGATCCACGAAGCTGGATCGACGAGATGGGCCATCCGCACACCAGCGCGGCAAAACTCCAGGAGCGCTGGACCCGCCTCGACCAGTACAACCTGGAAGCGACAGTAACCGTGGATGACCCGAAATACTACACGCAGCCCTTTCAGCTAATGAAGACCGACTACTACTGGATGAAGAATCAGGATGTCCAGGAGGAGCTCTGTATAGCGTCGGACGCCATCGAGTATCGGGACAAACTGGCCAACCCCTCTGGCTGGGGTGCTGGCGGCACACCCCCGAAGTAAGATCGGAACCTATGGCGCGCCTTTTCGCTCGAAAACGGCGCGCCGTTTTCTCTCCGGTGGACTCTCACCATGCAATAGGTGGCGCAAGCTGAGCCATATGGAAACCGCGGCCAAGAATGCGAGCATAATCGAAAGCTCGGCTCCAGCCCCCTCGGCGCCGGAGGGTTACGCGGGCGTCGCGGGGCCACTCCATACCATTTTCGTTCTCCTCATCCTCGGCGCATGGGCATTCGTCGGAAAGATGGATGCAGCGTTGAGCTCAAGCCATATTCGCCTTTACCTGTCCAGTTTTCTCGGCGAATGGCTCGTGTTCGCTTTCGTGGTGGCCGGCGTCCGGAGGAGGAGCGGAGCAATTCCCATGATTCTGGGCACTCCTTGGCGTTCCGCCCGGCAACTGCTTCGGGATTGTGGAGTCGCGGCCGCCAGCACCCCAGCCAGAGGGGTTGGCCAGTTTGTCCCGATACTCGATGGCGTCCGACGCTATACAGAGCT
>Ga0207060_10265_pt1 | contig 16750 bp, 16 predicted proteins | sample Alteio_BWMinCont_30_FD_153270 | JGI IMG/M metagenome (GOLD analysis project Ga0207060, IMG submission 153270) | Enriched cells from forest soil in Barre Woods Harvard Forest LTER site, Petersham, Massachusetts, United States -... | ecosystem: Environmental > Terrestrial > Soil > Temperate forest >...
TCTCACCGGGAAGAATGCTGATGTTGGTCATGCGAATGATCGGCAGCCGGTTCCAGCATTCGGCCCGCAGAGTTCCTCCAGATCGATTCATGCCGATTGTGTGTGCAGTTTCACGCGAACTCAGATATCCGGTGAACAAGCCATTGGTGATGATTGGGGTGCATTGTGCGGGTACTCCTTCTTCGTCGAACCCGAAGGTACCGAGACCCGGTCCGTGCTCCTGACGCGCGTCGGCCACAACGTTGACCAAGTCGCTGCCATAGCGCAGAGTGCGGAGCTTGTCCAAGGTTAGAAAGGAGGTGCCGGCGAAATTCGCCTCCATGCCCAGCACGCGGTCGAGTTCGATAGGATGGCCCACTGATTCGTGAATTTGTAATCCGAGTTGCGAGCCGTCGAGAATGATGTCGAACAGGCCCTCCGGGCACTGCTCCGCTTTGAGCAGCGCGACTGCTTCTTCGCCTACGCGGCGGGCGTTCTCCAATAGCTTCAGCTCGCCAATCAGTTCATATCCTTTATTCTGCCACTGTCCGCCATAGGAATTAGGATACGAGCGCTTCTGGATCTCGCTTCCAGCGAAGGCGTAGGCGGCATAGCCAACGCCGGTGCTGTATTTCGTCTGATGAATGTTGGCGCCTTCAGACGAAACAAACCACTGTTCCTCGCGGCGGAAATTCATGTTGGTCTCAGCCAGCGTGACTCCGGCAACCGAGCGGAGTTCGGAGTCTATCTTCAGCAGCAGATCAATGTTTTGCTCGACCGAGGTTGAAAAAGGATCGACCTGGAAAGGGGTGGTCCACTCCGCACTGACCGGCTTTTCCGGAGCAAGCCGGATGTCATGTTGCTTCACTCGCGAAGACGCCTTGGCGATATCAACGGCGCGCGCGGCTGTGGCCTCAACGGCAGCCCGACTCAAATCGTCCGATGCGGCAAATCCCCAGGCGCCATCAGCAATCACGCGGACGCCGATGCCGGACGACTCGGAGTCCGAAGCGCCACCAACTTTGCCGTTCTTGGTCGAGAGCGCGCGGCTGCGATCGTCGGCAATGCGGGCGTCGGCGTAGGAAGCTCCGCGCTGCGCGGCGACGTTCAGGGCCCAGGAAGAAATATCTTTCATGGTGGAGTATTAAATTTACCACGGAGATACCAAGGCGCGGAGAAACGACATGTCTGCGCTTACTCTGAGTGGGTTGCTCCGGAGTTTGATGTGAAGGCGTGAAGCAAATTCATTGATTCTTCTTAGGGAGTGTTCGCTCGGTGAAGAGTCCAATTCCTGAGGTTGAGCATTTCACGTTGTGGCCTTGCTGTTTTAGCGGCTGCGGCCATAAAATCGAAGAGGACTCGATGGCGGCATTCGGTCGTCGGTTGGAGGTCCCTGCAATAGCTTCCCACCAAAGCGCAATCTTGCAGTAGCTTTGTCGCGGGAGAGATGGCCGAGTGGCTGAAGGCGCACGCTTGGAAAGCGTGTTTACTCGAAAGGGTAACGTGGGTTCGAATCCCACTCTCTCCGCCATATTTTCAATGACTTGGAGTAGGCCCCGTGCCGCTTCCCGTGCCGTTGACTGTTAGACGTGCCACTTTTCCCGATGCGGTAGCCATCTCATCCGTCACCACAGTGCCGTAAACATTCATTGTTGTGCGGATGTCAGCGTGCCGCATTAGTTTTTGTTGCACGGCTATTGGGGTGCCCACTGCGTCAAGCCAACTCCGGTAGCTGTGACGCAGTGTGTGAATCCCGAACGTCTCAAGGCCTGCAGCTACCGCTGCGTCCTGAAATTTCTTCCACGTCCAGGGATAGGACCACGGCAACCGGCCAAGCTGTGATGGGGAAGCAAAGACCCAATCGTCAGCACTGCCGAATCGCGTTGACGTTTTCCAGGTTTTCAGTACCGCTAGAATCTCCGGGGCCAGTGTCAACGCGCGCCGTGAGCCTTCCGTTTTAGTTTCGGCAACTCGCCCGATGACGATGCCGCGTTCAACTAGCAGCGCACCATTGAGCCAATCGACATCGGACCACTTCAAAGCCATACACTCGCTGATACGCAACCCGAGCGAAACACAGAGCACAGCCACGGTACGGAACGGTTCCCGCAGTCGAACAACAAACCGCTGAAACTCTTCCGCAGTCAAGCTACGCGCCTTCGTTAAACGCTTTGATGACCCGCGCACCGTGACCAAAGACATCGGGTTGCGTTGCACCGGAACACTACCCGACCACATAGCGAAGTCCCACAGACGGCCTAGTGATGCGCGTACTTCTGCTCTGGATTTCGGCGCAAGGGGCAGGGAAGCTAACCACAGCTCCACGTCCCGAGGCTGTACATCCGTTATGCTGTGTGCGCCCCAACGCGGGACAACGTGGCACTTAAGCCAAGACTCGTAGCCGCGCCGTGTGCTGAATCGCGTTGGCATCTTCTCTGCTCGGTACTGCTCTACCAGCACGGCCACAATGGGCGCGCTGGAGGGTTGACGTTGAGGCAGTTGAGCGCGGAACTGTTGGGCCGAGTTCCATGCCGCCGTCTTGGTGGGAAAACGTCCAAGTGTTGTGCTGTGGCGCTTGCCGTCAGCCCACCAAAAGAACTGCCAGATTTGACTACGCCGGTCCTTCACTACGGACCCCGTTGTGCTTTTACTTTCCCGTCGCATTGAATGACTCTCCATTCTTTGCGGCAGATGGCGTGGCCATCATAGCACCGTCCAACTCTTCAGCACGGAAACGCCATGTAATACGGTCGGTGCCGCTGAGACGGTGGGCGGGAATGCGGCCGGTCTTGGCCCATTCCAGGATAGTGCGGTGCGATACGCGGACGTATAGCGCGGCCTCACGGGCGGTGAGCCAGACGGATTGGGTGCCTGGAATCATGCTACATAGTGCCTACACGGTGCCCGCAGTTTTCGGTTGCATCTTGAGAAAGCGAGCAGCGTGTTGCTGACTGACGGGCGCCTGTCGAAGCGAGTGTGACCGTTCACTTGGGGTGATCAGATTGGGCTGGGCTAACAATAAAGACCTCTTCTCCACAACCGTAGTCCGTCCGCTTCGTTGACTTCGCGCGGACGGACAGTGCTAGCCAATTTGATCGATTCCTTCAGCCGTGTCCAACAACTTCTCGTCCGCGTGATATTCCTGCCGGGAATATCAGACAGCGGCAAACTGATTTGTCACCTCACACTTAGTTGAGAGAATCACTTCGCGGGCGCGGAATGGTCGTTTCAGAAGAACTGAGTCAAGCAGACCACGACACCCTCATCTGCCTCGTCGGCAGGCACTTGGACGCAGACTTGGGAAAACATGGATGCGCGTCCGCCAGAACAACGGCATCTCAGGGCCGTCTAAATAAGACGCCCTCCGTGTAGCGGTGTCCGAGTCACATTGCCGACCAACCGCTTTCTGAGGAAAATCCCTTACCGAGAGTATCAGGCCGAGAGGCGCGATTTACTTGGTCGCGACGCTATGTTCGGCTGTTATTCCTCCCAGGAATATCACGCGGACGAGAAGTTGTTGGACATCGCGATTGAGCCAAGTTACGTTTGCGGCATAAGCAGCCGATTCGAAGTGCTGCGGGAGGCACAAATGACACGTTGGTCCCGAGTCCATTTCATCCGCCAAATCCAGTCCCGTCTTCGGTCGAAGTGGGCGCGTTCAACAGCCGTTCTTGTCACCCTTCTTCTGGTCATCTCTGCGGCCGCGCTGGCGCAGGGTTCACCGTTCGACACCGGCTTTACCGCCATCCAAAGCCTTTTCACCGGCACGATTGCGAAGGTTGCAAGTCTGGTTGCGATCGTGATCGGCGGCTACGGCTTCGCGCACGGCGAACCCGGTGCGAAAAAGGCACTCGCCGGTGTTGCTGCCGGAACAGGCATTGCCGTCCTCGCCGTGAATGTCCTGAGTTGGCTCTGGGGCGTGTAGCACCTTTCCAATAGCCACCTTCGATCCTGTAGCAAACATTGCTTAGGCGAGTGATTTATGCCAGACAATAAACAGCAGAAGCAGCGCACAAATCGAGTCTTCAAGAGCATGCATAAGCCACTCACCTACCTGGGCGTCGAACGCACGCTGTTCTACTTCGTTTGTGTTGGTGCAGTGGGGGTCTTCAATCTCTTTAATTCCATACTGGCGGGAATAGCCGTATTCATTGGGGGTTTTGCCTTCGGACATTGGGTAACGAACAGCGATCCGGCATTTCTCCGCATCCTGGCCAAGTCCGAACGCTACAACGTGCGCTATGACGCCGCGAAACAGCGAGTCCCCCACGTGGAGGTGGTGTGATGCTCCGTCTCGACAAAGTCATCAAGCCGTGGAAAGAGAGCGCAACTCTCAACGACCACATAAATCTCTATGGCTTCTGGAACGAGACGACCTTTCTTACGAAAAGCGGAGACCTCGGCATCGTCCTCAGTATTTCTGGCGTGGATCATGAAAGCCTTGACCGCTCCGAACAGGAGTATGCGGTGAAGCGGCTGGAAGCAGCGCTCAAAGCGTTTGGCTCAGGCTTCCACGTTTATCAATACCTCTTCAAATCGAATCGCCCGGACATACCGTTCGCTAGCTATGACAACCCGATCGTGGAGGCAGCTATCGACCAACGGCGGAAGTTCTTTGAAGCCAAGCGAGACCATCTCTACCAAGTTGAGATCTTCTACTGCATCCTTCTGGAAGGCACTAGGTCGAAGACCGGCGTCGGAACAGCTCTGGCGCGTCTCCTTCACGATCCAGAGGGCGCGATTGGCGAACTCAAATCGCAGTTCACCAACGACGGCATGAAGAAGTTGTTGCGGTCGCATATCGAGGGCAATCTTCAACGGCTCCACCAGCACGTGCAGGCATTCGCGCGCCAGCTCGCCGATTTCGTGCAAATGGAGGTCTTGAATCAGCAGGACCAGTTCAGGTTTTTCCGCCGATTGCTGAACTATGACGACTGGCGTATTGCCGGGAGGCCGCAGTCCACACAGTTTCTCGACTATCAGGTGATCAACTCCGACATCGAGGCGGAGCGCGATCATCTGCGCGTAGGCGATCACATTGTCCGCGTGCTGACGATGAAAGAGGCCATCACAGAGACGCGGCCCCTAGTGCTCGACGCACTGCTGAAGATACCGGCCAACTTCTACGTGGTCACGGAGTTGAAGCCGCTAACATCCGACAAAGCTCGCAAAGAAGTCAACAAACGACGGCGTCACTTCAATATGTCGAAGACGGGTTTCGTTTCTCAGATGGGCAACGACACCACGCAGACGAATCCTCGCGATGTTCTGGTCGATGAGTCCAAGCAGGCTGACATTGAAAACCTTGGCGATTGCCTGCGCGCCCTGGGTGACGGTCAATCGCTTGGCGATTTCTCACTCACGATTGTGCTGTATGGCCGATCACGGACAGAACTCGATCGACTCGTGGGCGAGTTTGCCGGCGTCTTCACCAATGCGGATGGCAATCTGTCCGCAGAAAGCTACAACCAGCTCAACGCCTATTTCGCCACTGTGCCGGGCAACTATGCAATGAACCTTCGCCTGATGTATCTGCTCAACACGAACTACGCCGACCTGTCATTTCTCTTTACGATCCTGCCCGGCGAGAAGACGAACGCGCATCTCGGTACGGAGTACCTGGCTGCGCTCGAAACCGACAACAACACGCCATACTTTCTGAACCTACATAACGGTGAGGTTGCCCATACGCTGATTCTCGGGATGACAGGGAGCGGAAAATCGTATTTTTGCAATTTCCTTCTGCAGAACGCGCAGAAGTACGCCCCGCTGACCTTCATCTTCGATATCGGCGGCAGCTTCCAGTCGCTTACGACGATCTTCGGCGGGTCGTACCTCAATGTTGGCCAAGAAGCGCGAGACTTCACCATCAACCCATTCTCACTGCCGCAGACCAAAGAGAACCTGCAATTTCTCTTCAGCTTCTTCCGCGTGCTCATTGAGGGCAACGAACAACGGCATCGGCTGGACTTCAGAGAAGAACGGCGGCTGTGGGACGCCATCGAGCGCATCTACGTGCTGGAGTCGAGCCAACGCACGATCTCGAACTTTTGCAACATCATTGGCGAGTTGAAGGAACGCCTGCACCGCTGGACCCGCGGCGGGCAGTACGGGTTCCTGTTTGACAACGCTGAGGACACGCTTTCGTTCTCTCGCTTTCAGACGTTCAACTTCCATGGTTGGAACGATGCGCCGGACGTATTGGAGCCGCTGCTGTTTTACGTTCTGCATCGCGCGTCGAACGAAATTGCCGACCCGGGAAGACTCGCCACTTTCAAGATCTTCCTCCTTGATGAGGCATGGCTGTTCATCAAGAACGAGACGATCCGCAACTATGTAGTGCAGGCGCAGAAGACTTGGCGTAAACACAACGCCGCCATGATCCTGGCGACGCAGTCGATCAAAGAGCTTGAGGAATCGGGGATGCTGGCAATAGTGGCGGAGAGCTGTCCCACAAAAATCTTTCTCGCCAATCCGGAAATTAATCGCGAAGTCTACCGCGAGGCGTTCCATCTCAACGACACAGAGTTGGACATCATCGACGGCCTTGTCCCGCCGGGCCAAATGCTGATTCGGAAAGCGCAGACCTCAAAGAAAGTTCATCTGAACGTCGATTCTGTTTCGCATTGGATGGCGACCAACAACGCCCGCGACAACCTCAAGAAACGGGAATATTTCGACCGCTTCGGTTTTGCGGATGGGCTTCGCCATCTGGCGGAAGACTATCCATTCCAGCCGCGCACGCTGGCCGGATCAACCCCTACAAAGAACCATAAAGGAGAAGCGCTGTGAGCCAACTGAGAGTCATCTTGAATTGCGTACTAATCGTTTCGTCCCTCGGCGCCGCGGCGCAAGATTCGGCACGCACGGTGCAGTATCACTCGCAGGACATCATTCCGATCCGCGCCAAGCTGAAATACACAACCCTGATCGAACTGCCAACGACCGAAAAGATCATGGAAGCGGCCACAGGCGACAAGGACTTCTGGATTGTGGACGTGGTTGGCAACTTTTGCTTTGTGCATCCGGCGAAGCAAGGCATCAGCTCCAACTTGAACCTCATCACCGACAAGGGGAACATCTACAGTTTCACACTCCAAGACATCTCGGGCTCCACCCCTGCCACCAGCCCTGACCTGAAAGTGATCGTCGAACCTGCCGACCGTTCCGCCATTCTCGCCGCGAGCGGGCCCCCGCAGTTTGTGCCGGCCGCCCAACTTGAACAGTCACGACAGCAGCTTGCCGCTCTTCAATCGCACGTTGAACAGGCCGTCGACGAGTACAAGAGCGCCTATCCAACGCAACTCAAGTTCGATTATGTCTACAAGACGAATGAAGCCCCCTTCGACATCCAGTCGATCTATCACGACGACAAGTTCACCTACATCAAGACGAATGCGCCTGAAAAGTTCAGCGTGTATGAGATGAAGGACGGCAAGCCCAACCTCGTCACCTACGACCTCCGGGAAGGAACCTACATCATCCCGAAGATCATGAACAGCGGATATGTAGAGCTGGGCAAAAAGAAAATGGAATTCACGCGCAAGGGATAGCCGCCATGACCGAAAACATCTTTACTCCCCGCACGGACGCGCACCCCGAGCCGCAAGGCGATCCCACGTTGCGCCGCAATCTGGGACTGCCAAGAGGAGTCTTGCAGAAAAACCTCAAGACCTTCGTTTATCTAGGTGCGGCATTGCTCGTGATTGTGGCGGCGCTCTTCAGTTCGTCCGGCAAGAAGACGCCAGCACAGCAGGCCAGCGCGAAAGGCCAGCCGCCGCAACCGACATTGCAGGACAACACCGACAGCAACGTGCAGGAGTTGAAGAACCAGATTCAGGCCGAACGTCAGAAAGAGCAGCGGGCAACAATGGCCGCTGCAGCCATGGGAGATCCGGCGCTTGCGTCTGCGACGCCCGCGCAGCGAGCAGCCGCCGCGGCCTATAGCCCGACCGGCGTTGCTGCCCCCTGTGTTCCTAGCCAGCCCTGCTCTCAATTGCAGCAGGGCGACATGCAGATGCAACTAACGCCCTTACAACAGCAGGCGGAGCTAATCGCCGCGAAAGAGCGTGAACGTGCGGACAACTCACGTTTCGCCTCCAACCTTGTGTACTCCGGCTCCGCCGTACAGCCCCAACAACAGCAAGGCCAGGCGATGCCCGCCCAGTATGGCCCTGCCGACCGGCAGACGAACAGTAATCTCGTAGCGCCAGAATCTGAAGCAAAACGAGAGGATACGCCCGGAAGCTATAAACGCCCGCTTGAGGCCAATGTCGATTCGGCCTCCGGTCAACCTTATCTGATTTACGAGGGTTCGGTTCTCGACACGGTTCTTATGAATCGTCTCGATGGCGATGCCGCTGGCCCGGTGAAAGTTCTTGTGTCAAATCCGTTGTATTCGCACGACCGTCAACACGTCATCATTCCCGAGGGAGCGGTCGTTTTGGGCGAAGCCAAGAAGATTGGAGCGACGGGCTTCGGTCAACAGCGCCGGATGGCCGTGGTTTTCCACCGCCTGATTATGCCAGACGGTTACTCCGTCGATCTCGACCAGTTTCAAGGCCTCGATCAAATCGGGGAGAAAGGGCTGAAAGACAAGGTCAATAATCATTACCTTCAGATTTTCGGCACTTCGATCGCCTTGGGTGTGGTTGCTGGGGCGAGCCAGATCACTCAGGGTGGCGGCACGATTACGACGAGCGGCTCTCAGGCTTTCACCAACGGAGCGGCGGGCAGTGTTTCGCAGTCGGCGGCGAGCATCCTTGACCGTTTCATTCAGATTCCACCCACCATCACAATTCGGGAGGGACATCGCGTGAAGGTCTATTTCACGCAGGACTTGCTTCTTCCTGCGTACTCGAACCACACTATTCCACAGAGTTTTTAGGAGGCTTTCAATGCGAAAAAGTGCTCTTTCCCTCTTCGTTCTGTGGACTCTCGCCTTTGCCGGCTGCCAGAGCAAATCGGCAAAGGTGAAACAACTGCAGGATCAATACAACGCCGAATATCCGGCCTATGCCAAGGAATGCATTGATCCAGTGACCGCCGGATCGTCAGAACTTCTGACCGGAGAGAAGCTGACTCCTGAGCAAATAGCGGCCCTCGAAGGCAAGAAGAAGGAACGAGACGCACGGTGTAAGCCAGAAGCCGACCGCCTTGCACAGATTCAGAAAGAAATTATTGCTGCACAGCAGTAGCGCGGTGTTGCTGTGAAAGCGTGCCACACCAACCGCAGACGAAAGGACAAGAAAGTGAAGAAACTAATCGTTACCACACTCACTATCGGCCTCGCTGTGGCATTGCAACCCGCTGCTCACGCGCAATTTGGTTCCGGTATCGTCTACGATCCTACGCAGTCGGTCCACGCCATTACGCAGATCGAACACGAAGAACAATCCATCTCCAACCAATTCCAGCAGATCGAGCAGGGCCAGCAAATTTTTTCCAACACTGTCAAGATCGCCACGACAGCACTGCAGGCCTACAACGTCGCAAAGCAGCAATACAATCTCGTGCACCAGATGATCCTTGCGCCGAGAATGCTTTATTCGCGATTTCTGTCTCCAACTTCTGACTTGCTCCTGCTACAGCAGATCTCGAATACTTACGGCAATTCGATGGGTTGGCTGAATTCCGCGAATACCGGAAAAGGAGCTGCGGCTTCCTACCAGCAAGTGAGCGTTCCGAATACAGCCAACGTGATCCCTGGCTACAGCACTGCTAGTGTTGCCGGCCAGTTGCAGATTGCCGCTCAGGGCGCGACCGTTGACCTCAACGACTCTGTAATGACCACCAACTTGCAGGCTCTCGGAACTATCCGTGCGAATCAGTCCTCAAGACAAACCGACATCGCCAGTCTTGAGGCCGCAACTCAGACCCAAGATGCCTCCCAGCAGACCGTCATGGCAACGCTGCAGCGCATGAACCAAGCATTGCTTTTACAACTCCGCACTCAGCAGGACGCGAACCAGATCAATGCGAATCTTTCCCTGCAACAGATCGTTGCCCAAAAACAGCAACAAGACGCACTGAAATCAGCATTCCGTGACTCGGCAGGATACGAAAGCTACTACAACGCCAACATCACCACAACCAGCAGCGGATCGGCGAGTCTCCTTACGCAGGCGTTCTGAGTAGGAGCAAACACAAGGGGATGAAAGGGGATGAAATATGAGTCTCTTCCAGTTTATCGCTCAAGCGTGCCAGTCCCTTGCGGCAACGGTGGCTCCATCCATAACAGCGATGGGAATTCACATCGTCCTAGCGCTGGCCACTATAGTGATGGTTTGGTTCGGCGTGCAGGAAGCGCTTGCGTCCGCACATGGCGAAGGCGGGTTCAGCGTGGGGAGGTTTCTCAACCTCTTCATGCTGCTTACCTTCGCCTATGTGATGGTGAACTATTACGACAGTTCCATCCCCGGACTCGGCTTTTCTCTCAAGGGCTTCATCGACGGCGGCACAATCAATCTTGTGAACCTGATCGGATCAGATGGTTCCAACACCATGCTGAACGAGATCAATGCCGCGTCTTCCAAAACAGGGCCGGGGCTGCTGAATACTATGATGTCCCCGTACTACGCGATCGTCTACTTTGCGGTGCAATTTCTTCTGGCTTTGTTGGCCGCAATAGTTTCCGCAATCGTTGCCTATGGCGCAATTGCGGCGACAATCATCGGATTGCTCGGGCCCATCTTTATTCCATTCCTTGTGTTCGACAAGCTCGATTGGTTGTTCTGGGGATGGCTCAAGGCCTACCTCGGATTTAGCTTTTACAAAGTTGTGGCCGCGGCCACTCTGAATGTTTTGTCTCATGTTCTGACCAACTACTACCTCCAGCTCGGCCAGAGCTTGTCGGACCCTTCATTGATCGTTCAGACCTTGCCACTTCTTGTCCTTTTGGTTCTGGTCAACATCTACATTCTCTTCAGAATTCCGACTATGACACACAGCTTATTCACTGGTGCTACCGGCGGACACGGTGGCGGCCTCGGCATTGTGATGATGGCGATACGGGGCGCAATGTAAACCGCAACAAGAGAACGAGGTCAAAATGAATACATATACGATGAGCGTAGAGACAAAGGCCACCCCGAAAATCACCCGAGCTGCCGAACGTTACCTGGAGCAGTATGGCGATCCGCTCGTGATGAACACGTACCTCAAAGTGACGATTCTTGTGCTCGCCGCCGTCTGCTTCGCGTTGGCAACGCTCACCTTCAAGAGCCAGACGGCACTCGCCAACATACACCCGATGATCGTGCGGATCAATGACGTGGGCCATGCCGAAGCGATCGACTACCGGAACTTTCAGTATCGCCCCCAGGAGGCGGAGAACAAGTATTACCTAACCCGCTGGGCCGAGCTGTATTTCAACCGCAATCGTTTCACCATTGAACGTGATCAAACGCAGTCACTCTACTTCCTAAATAGCGATGTTCAACGCGCCGTCATCGACCAGGAACGCAAGGACAACAGCATTCAGAACTATGTCAAGGACAGTACCTTGCCCTATGTCGATGTCGAGATCAAGAACGTCATCCTCGACGACCTTCGCCAATCTCCGTATTCGGCGCGTATCGAGTTCGAAAAGGTTTACACCAATCCCGCGGATCACACCGAACTGAAGCGGGAGCGATGGACAGCCAGCGTTACATACGTGTTTCGCGAGAACGTGAAGAACAATGAGCTTGCCGTGAATCCTCTCGGTCTGACCATCGTGCGTTTCCGGGCGGACCAGGCGTTCAGCTAAGGATACTTAGAGAATCCCCGAGACTAAACGATGTCTATTTCTGCTGCCAATCCGGCTGGCCTGCCCCAAGTGTCTCTGTGCATAGTGGGCCTCGCGACCGAAAGCGTTCCGAGTTGCAACGGAGGTGGCGAACTGCACCCTTCTGGCGACGAACATGCCAACTCTGAGCGAACGGTAATCTTGGTCGCCTCACGCAGCCAGTGTATCGATGAAAACTTTGCTCTGAAGCGTGTCTGCCGTTATGTATCCCGCCTTTGTTCGGGCACCGCTTCGGGTCTTTTCATGCGCCCTGCGGCAGCTCGCTCTTCTGCTTCGGCTGCGCCGCCCTTCGGGTTACGGTTTCCCTCCAAATCTTGTTCGCAAAGAAGCGCCGAAAAGATTTCTCCGGAGCCTCCGTAAATGCAGAGCTTCGGCACTTGGGAGCATGGCCCACTCGCTTAATGGTGCCCCGATCAAGATCGGGAAATTCAACAAACGGAGACAATCATGTATCAGAACAAAGTAACTCTCATCGGCTTCCTCGGCAGCAACCCAGAACGGCGTACCAACAGCCCGGATTTCAGCGTCACCACCCTTTCGTTAGCAACCAAGTCCTCTTACAAGAAGGATGGCAAGTACATCTCGCACACCGAATGGCACCGTTGTGTCGTCTTCGGCAAGCTCTCGCAGTTCGCCAAGACGCTCACTAAGGGCGCACATATCCAGGTGGAAGGCGAACTGCGCAGCCGAGAGTACGACAGCAAGAAGACGGACTCGAAGCGGCGGGTCTGGGAAATTCGAGTCGCCTCGATTTTGAAGCTGGACCGCGCTGAAAAGGCAGCTGCCGAGGATCAGGAACACGATGAATCACCCCAGGAGGAAACGGCCGCATAGGCCCTTGCTCTTCACTTACGGAAGCCCGGCTACCCGCTGGGCTTCCATCGCTGTGAGGTCCCCACTATGAGCTTCGAATTGATCCTTCCATTCCTTCGCCCGATAGAGCCGTTGCTGCTGGATGACAGCATCAGCGAGATCATGGGCAACCCCGATGCTTCTTGGTGGTACGAACGGGACGGGATTATGCGCCAAGAAGCAAACATTTCCTTCAACCCCGGCCAGCTCCGCACCGGACTCGAAGTGATCGCCAATCAACTCGGCAAAAAACTCGATGAGGACAATCCCTTGCTGCACGCACAGCTTCCAGACGGAAGCCGCCTGGCGGCGGTGATTCCTCCTGTTGTTCGCCCGGCACCTGCTCTGACAATCAGAAAATTCACGAGCCGGCATTACACAATCGATGACCTGATCGCTCGCGGCACGCTTACACGGCCAGTTGCGGACTTCATGGGGGAACAAATCCGCAACGGAAAGACTCTGCTCATCAGTGGTGGGACGGGCACCGGCAAGACCACACTCTTGCGGATACTGGCAGACTTCATTCCGGATCACGATCGCATCGTGGTCATCGAAGACACCTCCGAGCTTCACATCCAGAAGCCGAACATTGTGCCGGCCGAATGCCAGGCCGACACGTTCAAGGCCAACATATCTTTCGATGATCTTTTGAAGTCCGCTCTTCGCTGGAGACCAGATCGCATAATCCTCGGAGAAGTGCGCGGAGTCGAGGCGAGAACGCTGCTCGATTCCTTCAACACCGGCCATGCCGGTTCGCTAGCGACGATCCATGCCAATTCCGCGGAGAAAGCACTCCGCCGGTTCGCCAATCTGGTCATGCGCAACCACGCCCAAACCACCTTCTCCGACACCGAAGCCGAGATCGGGGAAGCCGTCGATTTTGTCGTCCACGTTGAGCGGCAGCCAGGGCGCCGCATCCTCCGCGAAGTGCTGGCGATTCGTGGATACGACCGGGACGCAAAACACTTCCTGATAGAGCCGGTTTTCGAGGTGAAACATGCCACAGCCTAATGCTCAGAATACAACCGTCACAGCCGCTGAGTTCCTCACTCGTTGCTTTGCTCCGGGTGAGACCATCGCTTTGTTTCTACGACGTGAAGTCCCTCGCGCGACGATTCAGAGAATCGTCCAATTGGAGACTGCGCTCGCTCCCCGTTACCTTGCCTGGCTCACACACGAGAACTTAGCTGGCGCGAATGTCTACGTAGCTGCAAATCCGCTTCGCTCGGACAGCCGCAGACGCACCAAGGGATGCATCGCTTCAGTGCGCCATCTCTATCTGGACTTAGATACCGATGGAGAGACCCGACTCTCTTCGCTCCGGGCCTCGGACGCGGTTCCCCCGCCGAATGCAGTCCTCTCGACATCCCTCGGTAAATACCAGATCCTCTGGCGAGTCGATGGCTTTACCTTCGAACAACAAGAAAGCGCACTGAAACTGCTTGCCGTCACCTTTGGCGGCGATCCCGCTTGTACCGACTGCAACCGGGTTCTCCGTCTTCCAGGATTCCTGAATTGTAAATACGATCCCGCGTATTCAGTGACGGTCGAATATCCCGGCGATTCCACTTGGAATTGCGATGACTTCCGGCTCGACATTCTAGCCGCCGATGGCCTCCTGCCCGCCCATCCAATCACAGCGCGAAAGGGCACCCCGAACCACACCCATTCCGAGCACGATTGGGCATGGGTTTTGCATGAGCTTTCCCACGGCAAAGACGCCGCCAAGCTTACCCGCAAGCTGGCTTCGCTCCGCGCCGATAAGCCCAATCCTCTTTACTACGCTCAACGTACGGTTGACGTTGCGTCGGCCAGACTTTGGCTCATCGAAGGCATTCCGGTCGATGACGTTGTGACCTTGCTTGAAGTTCGTCGCCGATTCGAGATTCCTATCGCACTTTGCCGCTCTCGTGCACGGGAGATCGCACAGACGGCGCAAAGAATGATTGCCCGCAGAAAGATTGCCTGATTCCACCACCTATAAGGAGAACAACAATGCCATTGCTCGAAATCAACCAGACCCGCTACATCAGTGCTTCGGTTCGGCTCGATGAGGCCACCGCCGAGCAAGTCGATCAGTACGCGGCTTTCGTTCACGCATCCGCAGACGATGTTGTGGACACAGCGCTCAACTACGTCTTTTCGAAGGACCGGGACTTTCAGGACTTTCTGAAGACGCCCCAGGCCAAGGACGTTCCTTCCACATTGCGTGTCCGCAAGGGTCCGAGCAATGGCGCGTCGGAGGAGCCGGCCAAGAAGCTCGCAGCCGGGGTGGAGTCAACGCCTTCTGTGCGGGCGGTGAAGGCGTGATCCTGCGTTCAAGTTCGTGCCGGAGCAAGAACGGTGCTTCGCACCGGAAGAATTGTGACACTCCACCCCTTAAAGGGTACACGAACGTAAACGCCCGTCTACAAACGTCAACGCTCTTGCATTGAAGCACTTGCGTAATTCGCCGTATACAGCGTTTGCGTTCGTCGACGGCGACGCAAACAGGAGGTTTAGCGATGGAAAAACCGATCCTATTCAAACCCACAACCGACGGCTCCAAGCGACCGCTTGCCCGAAATCGCATCCTATCGGCGCGTTTCACTGAGAGTGAGTATGTGGCGCTTGAAAGTTTCGCGTGGTCGAAGGGAAAGACACTAGCTGATTGGGTGCGCGATGTGATCTTGCATAGCCTTGAAGGGGCCAGTCAGCCGCAGATGGACCTGCACATCTTCGCCGAACTCGTCGGCATCCAGATGCTTTTGATGAACACGCTCGAACCGCTACTGCGTGGCGACAAACTTTCCCAGGAACAGCTCACCGTCCTTTTTCGCCAGGTCCAGACGACAAAGGTCGCGAAGGCGCAGGAACTCCTAGCTAAGCGCAGCCAGAACAAGGAGAAATAGCCATGCCCGCCGTCCAACAGTGGGGCCGAAGAGAATCGATCATTTGGCCGCCCCGCCGTTATCTTTACACCCTCGGCGCGATCTTTCTCGCGCTCGTCGCGACTGGATTCTTCATCTACGTCCGCTTTCAATTTGGCCTTTCACCGCTCGAACGCTACTACCTGCCGTACTATCTCCGCACTGAGTTGGCAGGCTTTACGCACCCCAGTAGCAACTATCAACTGCTTTATGTTTCCGATCGCAAATCACCTCCTCGGACTGCGCTCGAAGGCGACGTAGAGCCTGGAGCGACACCGCAGTCCACGGGTGGTCCGTTGCCGCTTGTGCTTTCATCTGAGGCGCGGCGGAAAGGCTTTGACTTGCTGTTCCGTGAGCAACCGCGCAGCTACTCGAACAAGGCTCTCCACAGTTGGATCGGGCATTGGGTTTATGAGGAGATTCCTCTTAGCCAGCTCTTCAAGATGCAACTGATTTTTGGTCTAGCTGCTTTCGCGCTTCAGCTTCCATTTTCCGTTCAGAAGGATATCCGGCGCATCAAGGCACTTCGCTACGGGCGCCGCCTCAAAGGCCCTGTTCTCGTGAACGCCAAGGACTTCACCGAAGCGGTGAGCGGCAACGGCATTGGCATCACGACGAACGATTCGAAGCTACCCTTGCGTATTCCGCGAGACGCCGAAAACAAGCACTTCCTGATCGTGGGTGACACCGGTTCCGGCAAGTCAAGCATCATTCGCCAGTTGCTCTATCAGGTGGACGCCCGCGGCGACAGCGCGATTGTTTACGATCCGGCCTGCGAGTTTGTGAAACAGTTCTATAACGAGCGCCGCGGCGACATCGTTCTCAATCCGCTCGACGCTCGGATGCCCTATTGGAATCCCTCGAAAGAACTCCGTCGCAAGGCCGAAGCCAAGGCACTCGCCGTGTCGCTCTATCAGCCAGAGGGCGTGACGAACCGCTTCTTCGTGGAAGCTCCACAAAAGATATTTGCGCATCTGCTTACCTTTCTTCCGACGCCCGAAGAGCTGGTGCAATGGATGTCCGATCCCGCCGAAATCGACCGTCGCGTCAAAGGAACTGAGTATTGGATGCTGATCGATCCAAAGGCCCCGCAACAGCGGACAGGAGTACTCGGCTCTCTCAACATGAGCGCGGATAGCTTCCGGCTTCTGCCGAAGCCAGACGAGACGACGTCTGCCTGGACGGCAACCAACTGGGCGGAGGAGCGACGTGGCTGGAT
>Ga0207060_10264_pt2 | contig 16693 bp, 19 predicted proteins | sample Alteio_BWMinCont_30_FD_153270 | JGI IMG/M metagenome (GOLD analysis project Ga0207060, IMG submission 153270) | Enriched cells from forest soil in Barre Woods Harvard Forest LTER site, Petersham, Massachusetts, United States -... | ecosystem: Environmental > Terrestrial > Soil > Temperate forest >...
CTCGCAATCCAAAGGTGAAACAGCGTCTCAACCAGCCCCCAAGAGTATGACCACGCCCCCGGAGGCCGAGTGCCACGGCAACAGTTGCACGGTTTCACTCGATGACGAGTCGGCTACCAAGAGTGACACCGGCGCCCCGGCCAAGCCCTACGACTGGAAGAAGAGCTTCGCGGAATACAAGGTAGGCAAAGTGCCGCGAACGGCCGATGGCAAGCCCGACCTGCAGGGTATATGGAGCCGCACCACCCTGGTGCCTATGGAGCGGCCGCGGAGCCAGGACAAGAAGGAAATTGACGCCCAAACCGCCGCGAAGCTTGAGGATGAAGCGCAGCAAAAACAGTTCGACCTTCGCACCGAACCCACCGATACTCCGCCGGGCGAGAAGACTACGGATGCTTACAACACGTTCTGGAGAGATGGTTATTGGTTCAAAGTGCCGATGACCAGTCTGCGCACGTCCCAGGTTGTCGATCCGCCAGATGGGCGACTGCCTCCGATGACGATGGCTGCCAGGATCAGACAGAACCGCGCCGCCGAATTGGACAACCGTCCTGCTACTGGTCCGGAGGACCGGCCTCTTTCGAGCCGCTGCGTTCGGCGGCCAGGCTCCCCGGGACCAGCGTTTGGCGGTTCAGGTCCCGGAGGTCAAGAATCGACCTTGGAGATTATTCAGGGCACCGACTCGGTCATTGTTCGCGGGGAATCGCTGGAATCGCAGTTGATTTACCTCGATGGACGTCCACGTCCTCCGGAAAGCGTGCATCTCCAGATGGGAGCGGCACGCGGGCATTGGGACGGTGACACGCTGATCGTGGAATACACGAACTTCTCGAATGACGAAGGCGAAGGCAAGGAACATCTCACCGCGCGCTACAAGCGCCTGGATGAGAACCACCTCCTCTTCGGATATACGAGGGATGATCCCGGAACTCGGGTAAAACCTTATAGCGTGGAATTTGTAATGTGGCGGCTGACGGATCAGGAGCAACTTGTGGAGTATGCGTGCCACGAAGGGAACGTCGGTCTGGAGTTCACCTTATCCGCGGCGCGGGCCAAAGAGCGGGAAGAGAAAGAGCTAGAGCAAGGAAAAAAGTAGCAGCCAATCGCCAGCGATTCTGCAAGGACTGGCTCGGGAGATAAAAAAGATGAAAGCTCGAAACCTGTTGATGTTCGTGATTGTCGCGATAGCGATGATTCCCGTAGCCCCGCCGGCGAGCGCACATCACTCGTTTGCGGCCGAATATGATGCGGATAGGCCGGTGACGCTAACCGGATCCGTGACGAAGATGGCCTGGATCAATCCGCATTCGTGGATCTACATTGATGTTAAAAAGCCGGACGGAACCGTCGAGAGCTGGGCCGTCGAGGCGGGACCTCCGGGCACGTTGATTAGGGCGGGGTTCACGAAGGATTCGTTGGCTTCTGGCACGGTGATCAAAGTGAACGGGTACCGGGCGAAAGACGGGGCTTTGAGGGCCAACGGGCGCGATATCACGTTGCCGGATGGCCGATTGCTCTTTGTGGGTGGATCAAGCCCGGGTGCGCCGAAGGAATTCCCTGGGGAAAGTAAGAAATAGATCTCGGTCTGAAATCCATCGAAGAGGCAAGGCATGGTTGATCACAACTGCGTCGGTCGTTGTGTGAGCATATTGGCAGTGGGCTTTGTGATCGGAGTATGTGCCTTCAGTATGCCGGCTACGGCACTGGGGGCCGCTCAGGGTGGACCGGCCGTCGCGTATAGCACCAACGATGTGGGCATGCAGTTCGCTTCGGTGCCCCCCGGGCAGTTCCCCATGGGGTGCTCCGAGGGCGTGAAGCCAGTGGAATGCGGTTTGGAGGAAAAGCCCCGACATACCATCCAAATCACAAAGGGTTTCGAGCTTGGAAAGACAGAAGTCACGCAAAAGCAATGGCAAGCGGTGATGGGCTCAAACCCCAGTCAGCATAAGGGGGACGACCTTCCTGTGGAAGAAGTCACCTTTCGAGATGTGCAGGCCTTCCTTACGAAACTGAATGCGCGCAATGACGGATTTCTCTACCGCCTGCCAACCGAGGCGGAATGGGAATATGCAGCGCGGGCTGGCAATGTGGACCAGTTTGGGGGAGCGAAAGTAGCGAACTCGCTGGGCCGCTATTCACCAGCGGACGAGTGGGCATGGTACAACGTCGAGGAAACGAATCCCGTAGCGGTCAAAAAACCCAATGCTTGGGGCCTCTACGATATGCGCGGGAATGTGAATGAGTGGGTTCAAGATTGGTATGACTCCAGGTATTACAGGGATAGTCCGATGGCCGATCCCAAGGGACCCGACAGCAATGCCGCCGAGGGAGGGCGGGGTGTGCGGGGCGGGTCTTTTCATGACGACGGGCCTTGGCTGACGCGAGTCTCATTACGCCAGCATTTTCAGGAAGATTATAAACACTTTGACCTCGGTTTTCGGGTCGTGCGCGAAAAACGTTAAGATCGCTGGGGAATCCGAATGAACGGTACGCTCTCCGTTGTGAGCTCGTTTGGCGTGGTTGTTTGTTTCGCTGCCAGTGCGCTGGGGCAGGCTGGAGCGCCTACCCAAAGGGTGCGTATTCCTGGTATTCCGGATGGAACCTCCATCTACCCCAAGTCGGCGAATCGGGGGAATAACTTCCTTTCCATCGGTTGTGTGTCAAAAACCCCCAACGGCGAATTTCGCATTACGGACTGGAGGGGAGCCGAACACTCAAATGGAGCAGGCGCGCCGCCGTTCCAAGCGACGGTGCCACTGGTGTTGCGGCTTCAAGGGGACCAGGACATGCTGAATTTCCAGGTTGGGCACGAAGTGGAGATCCGGGGGCCGATCCTGGAGGATGCGAACGGGACTCGCCCTGCGGAGTTGAAGGCGGAATCGATTTTGTACCTTTCCCGAACCTGCTGGAAAAGGGGAATGACTACGCAAGAGCCCGCCAAGCCGAAACCATGAAGAGCTGGCACCCGATTCAAAGGGGAGGATCTGAATGCGAGCTTTCAGTAAGAATATAGCCTTGATGGCCGCTCTCGGGGCCATCGTGCCAGCTTTCAGCGCGTCACCATCATTTGCACAGGCCGCCGCGCAAACCGCCCCGCGCACCACGCCGCAGGCCGCACCGCGCACGACGCCCCAGACCACACCTCCGGCTACACCTCCGGCCACACCTCAAGCCGCGCCAAAATACAGAGCGCCCCGCACTCCAGATGGAAGGCCCAATTTGGGCGGGATCTGGCAAGCCATTAATGATGCGGATTATGACATCCAGGCCCATGATGCCAAGCCGGGCCCGCTCGTTGTGTTGGGGGCTTGGGGCGGAATTCCGCCCAGTCTGGGTGTCGTTGAAGGTGGACCGCTTCCCTACCGGCCAGAGGCGTTGGCCAAGAAGAAAGAGAATGAGGCAAATGCGCTCGCCCTGGATCCCGTGGTCAAATGCTTCCTGCCGGGCGTGCCCCGCGCGACGTATATGGGGTTTCCATTTCAAATCACGCAATCCGCGCAGTACGTAGCATTCACCTATGGGTATGATTTCGCTTCTCGGGCTGTAAAGATGGGAATGAAAAGCCAGGCTCCGGTCGATTCCTGGATGGGTTGGTCGAGCGGTTCGTGGGACGGGGATACGCTGGTTGTGGACGTGACCGGGCAGGTGGAGGATACGTGGTTTGACCGCGCGGGAGACTATCATAGTGACGAGCTACACGTCACCGAGCGCTACACTCCCACGGGCCCTAATTCCCTTCTCTACGAAGTTACCGTCAACGATCCAAAGGTATACACGCGCCCCTGGAAGATGAGCATGCCGCTGTACCGGCGATTGGAAAAGAACATACAACTGCTGGATTACAACTGCGTGCCATTCGTCGAAGAGCTTATGTATGGGCATCTTCGCAAGGTGCAAACCCCCGAGGAAAAAGCCAAGGAAGATAGCACGCTTCCCACTGCCCCTTCGAACGGTCCCGTCAGAAACCTGGACGAGGAACCGTAACGCTCTCTTCCTGGCGCGTACAACGCGGTATGTGCATGGAAACGCTGTAGTTCGATTAGAAAAACGCGATCGCGCGTCCGGCGACGGCAACCCCAAACCACAAGAAGATAGCAACAAAAGCGGTCACAAACCGCGTCAGCGGAGAAAAGCGCTGATCTTCGGCTCGCGCGACTTTTTGCAGGCCCGTAAATTGGAATAGTAAGGCAAGGAACAGGAACAGCATTTTATATCGAAACGCGATATTCCCCCAGCATTTCGTCGCTTCCGACGTAAACAGAAGCGTTCCTGTCAAAAGCGTCACACCGAGTGCTCCGATCGACAAAGGCTTCACTTCACGCGCGATTGAAGCGACGCTTTTCTTTTGCAGAACGAAACCAAAAAGACGGAGCGCCAGGAGCAGCGTGGTGCCCAGAAGCACGGTCAAGCCCAGGAGGTGAGCAACCTCGGAGAGCGTGAAAGTCCACTTCGATTCCCGGATCCCATGGCCGAGCCGGGTGTTTTCAATCCATAGAAAGTAAGGATAAAGGTGGTCCCACACAGGATCAAACTCCTATAAGAAGTAGGCCATCAGCCGGCCCGCCGTGATGATCCCGAGCCACAAAACGATGGAAATCAGCCCCGCCATCCGCGCCTGAAACGGCGGGAACGGCGCCTCGTCCCATTCCGTTTGTCGGCGATCGATCGTCAGGTGGTATATGCCGATATTGACGCCCGCGAGAACCAGCATGATCATCTTTGCCCAGAAAAAAGGGCTTCCATAGCAACGCAGCGCCAAGGACCAGAAAAGCAGCCCGCCGGTTATGAACGCAACCGCGAATCCACCCAGCATAAACGGCCGAATCGGCCGGAACACGGCTGAAACTGGCTGGTCTCTAAAAATCCATCCAACGAGCCTCAAGTCAAACCAAATCACGAGCCCCACAGATGCCGCCAGGGAGATTACGTGAGCTCCTTCCACGAGTGGAAACACGTAGTAAGACTCGCGAAGCGCAGTGGAGCTGCGCGTGGAATCAATGTATTGGAAAATTTCGATGGGTGACATTTGCAGTTCAATAAAGAACGCTGGTGGCTTATCACCGCCAGAAAGGCACGCCGTGGGCCGGAAGCGCCCGCTCCAGCCCTCTGCTTATATCACGAATCGACAAACCGCAAGCGATCCCTCGAGAGCTACTATAGAACTGATAAGGGTGCGGTCGACCGTCAGTTTCGGACAAGCAAGGTCGTCAACGATCCTCTCTCACGGGTTGCCGGTTATCTCTATTAATCGGCTGCGGCACCCGCCGCCCTCGCGCCCTCTACCTCGACCAGCTTTCCGGACTTTACGTCGTAGATATAGCCGTACACGGGAATAGCCTTTGGAATAAGTGGATGGGTACGAATCCGGGCTACGTCATCGAGCACCGCCTGCTTCGGATCTTTGAACGTGAGCCATTCGATGTAACTGCCCTCACGGGACCCTGGTCCTTTGCCAACATCGCGAAAGCCCTGCGCCGTGAGCTCTGCAGTCTCCAAGCTGGACGCGAGCAGCCCGCTCATCACTTCATTAGTGAAGAATTGCATCCCGCACTCCGTATGGTGAATAACGAAAAACTCGCGCGTTCCCAGCAATTTGTAGCTGATCACCAGCGAGCGGATGGCATCGTCGCTTGCTCGTCCGCCGGCATTTCGAATCACGTGCGCATCGCCTTCGGCTAACCCCGCGAACTTCGCGGGATCGAGCCTTGCATCCATGCAGGTAAGTATCGCGAGACGCTTTGCCGGCGGCAAAGCCAGCTTGGATTTCTCGGCAAACCCAGAGGCATACTTGGCATTCGCGCTCAGAACCTCCGACAACATCTGGCTCATAAAAAGGCTCCTTTGTCTCCGTCTAGAACCGCTTGTTCGTCCAATCGCGGATGTAATCGAAGAGATTCTTCACCGTGTTGGAATATTGCCCTTTCGTCTTCTCGCACGCGGTGCACGGCCCAAAGCCGTGCAGCGCGCCTTCGATAATAACGTAGTCCTTATCCTTGCTCGCCGATTTCTCGGCGATGATCTCGTCATCACGGATGAACCGATAGCCGCCCATCGCGGCGATCATGATGGGCACCGAGATCGATTGCACCGCGCATGTGGTCGAATTGTTACTCGAACAGTAATCGATCCCGTCGCGCGCATTCGTCGCCCGCGTGGCGTTCGCGCTCAAAAACGATTTGATCGTGAACACCTTCGTTCCTGTGTCAAAAGCGCCATTCGCAGCCGCTGTCTTGGGATCCGGGACGGCAACGCTATGCACGATCTCAGTCACGATGCTGCCGTCGTTCTTGAGTAATTTCTCCGGCCGCGCGGTGCTCATGATCTCGGCTATGGAAGGATCGAACGTCGTCAGCCCCGCCTCGCCGCCCGCGCCCGCCCCGGGATTGCCGCCGAAGGGAACAACGACCATATCATCGTCCGGATAAGGGTAATCGCCGTTCTTCATTCGCGCTTGCGCGGAAAGTGCTGAATCAATCCGTGCGTTCATGCGCGCGGCTTGTGCGGCGAAGTAGCGGTCCTGGAATTCCTTGGAGTAATGCGAGGGACCATTTGGATTGTAGCCGTTCTTGGCATCGAAGGGATCGAGCGCGGGATCGACCTGGCGCTTACCGCCCTCGATCGTCACCGATGGATTGAGGGCGCGCAGTCCCTGCACCGGATTTCCGGCATGAGCATCGGCGAAGACGATGGCGTCTGCGGGCTTGAGGTCGTTCAAATCGTTGCCGCACTTCACCAGCCTGTTTGGCGCTTGGCAGTAGGCCGGCCCCTTCTCAGCCAGTGCCTGATAGAAACTCATCAGCGGCCCGCCGCCGCTATGCCCGAAGAGAATGACCTTGGTGATGCCGGGCTGGCTACGGGCAAAATCAACCGCTGCCTTCACGTCGAGCGGCGTCTCTTCCCACCTCACCAACGCCTCGTTGTTCTGGAATCTGGTGTTGAAACAAAGCGCCAGGAAGCCGCGGGCAGACAATTCGCGGCAGCCGATATGGTTCAAATAATTCGCGGTACGATGTGCAATGACGAAGGCCACATGAGGCGCGGGTCCGCCGTCGGGCCGGTAGAGCGCGGCGCTCAGTTGCCCGAGCGGGATGTACTCTGGATGGCTCTGCGCGAAAGAAGCGCTCGAAATCAGCGTCGCCGCGGCAAGTGCGGCCACCCTCACGAACCGTGTCCATCTCATTGCCGCCCTCCCACTTCCGAATCCTCGATTTCGGCCTGATTCCCGCGCATCGTACGCTTCTCGTGCACTTGAAACAATGAATTTGCAAGATTCGGCCTGCCTGCCGACATGGCCGAACTCCATGGCTCCTTGAATGCGGCGCTTATGCCGCGCCAGCACACGGCGCACTGTTTTCTAACCGGCGGGAATGTTGCTGAGTATCAATCGCGTGAGAATGACGTCCAAGCCGCGCAGCCACTCAGTTGCGGCGATGCATCGAGGAAAACTGGTCGTCGTTTATTTGCGAAGTTCCGGGAATCTCCCGGCAGGAACAGCGTGCTTATACAGCAATCCCTCGGCGGCAGGACTCGGCTCGGCTTACTTCGATTCGGCTTCCGGGTTGTATCGGGTCTTGCCCCCGCCGTCGCCCCCAAGCTGGGTGTCATGTAACGTAGAACCGTCCGCGAGCACGATCTTATTAAGGCGTCCGGCAGTACTCCCCGACTTGGACGTATACATATAGACGTCGATCATGTCGCCCGGTTCTACCGACTTCTTGCTCCAACCAATAAGGACCAGCGCCGATGGGCTGCCCGTTTCGCAAACCCAATGTCCGACGGTCCCTTTGTCATCCTTCACATCGAAATAGATCAGGCTGTGAGGATTGGACCACAGGAACTTCGTCACGGTCGCCTGTTTGAATTCCACTGCCTTGTCCGCGTACGCCGCATTCCCGTGATGAGCCAGCACAGGTCCGCAAATAGCGAGAAGACTAGCGGCCAAAGCAAATGGCATGAGCATATTACTTTTCATTCGGCACCCCGTGAATTGGCTTCGTGATCTAAGGCGGAGCGATTCGAGGATATAGTGGCTAACTTCTCGTGTCAACGCTCCGGAGCTTTCCCCCACGCACCCAGGAAACAAAGGGGAACGGCCGCATCTTCGTGCACGTCTATACCTATACCTGCACAGGGATAGGCCCGCATTAGATCGGAGCGCTTGCCAATCGAGGCATGGAGGTGTTTGATGCGCAGAACCGTTTGGGTTTCTATTTTTGTTACAGGCATCGCGGCATTCGCTGCGTATGCGTTCGCCGCGCCGCAGTCTTCGGGTTATCACCTGGTGAAGAAGGTCGTGCTGGGTGGAGAGGGCGGCTGGGACTATCTCAACGTCGATTCCACCACCCATCGTGTCTTCATCTCCCGTGGGACGCACATCATGGTCGTCGACCCGGATGGCAAGGTGGTTGGAGACATTCCGAATTTGAAGGGCACGCATGGCGCGGCGGTCGTGCCGGAAATCAGCCGAGGCTTCAGTAGCAATGGCCAGTCGAATTCCGTGACCATCTTCGATCTGAAGACTCTGGAAACAATAAAAGAAGTACCGCTCCCGGCCGCTCAGGGCCCTGACGGCTATCTTTACGACCCCGCTTCCAAGCGTATTTTCGTCTTCAATGCCCGCAGCCAGGATGCCACCGGCATCGACGCCAAGACCGGCGAAGTGGCGGGCACAGTCCCGTTGGGCGGCAAGCCCGAAGCTGCCGCGGCCGACGGCGAAGGACACGTCTTCGTAAACAACGAAGACAAATCGCTCCTCGTCGAGTTCGACTCGAAGGCCCTCACAGTGGTCAACAACTGGCCCATCGAGGGCTGCCAGCAGCCCAGCGGCTTAGCCATTGACACCGCTCACAAGAGGCTCTTCGTCGGCTGCCATAGCCAGCAAATGGTGGTCGTTGATTACACCACTGGAAAAACGGTTGCCAGCATCCCCATTGGAACCGGGGTAGACGCGACCTGGTTCGATCCGGGCACCGGCTTGGCCTTCTCTTCCTGCGGCGATGGCACGATCACCGCGGCGCATGAGGACTCTCCGAATAAGTACACCGTGGTTGACACAATCAAGACACAAACGGGCGCTCGCACCATGACCGTCGACACCAGGAATCACAACATCTATACCGTTACGGCGGAATTCGGCCCTGCTCCCGCGCCCACCCCGGAGGCGCCTCGGCCGCGGCCTGCGATGGTGCCCAATACTTTCACGCTGTTGATCTTCTCCAAGTAACGGAGGCCAAATAGCGAGCCAATGAGCAGGACTGGGCCACACAACAGCGGTCGTTGACGCGAAACGCGAAACGCCGAAGGCGCAAACCGCTCCTTCGGCGTTTCGCGTTGATGTCCTTGCTCAGCGGATCACAATTCCAGATACCACGGGACATTAACGATCACGATGCGTTGGTTTCCCTTCAGCAGGAGCGCCGCTTTCAGCCATGTGGCGCGCCGGTTGTGCAGAAAATTGTGATACCAGTGTTTTTCGACGAACTCCGGAATGATCACCGCGATCTGCCTTCCCGGGTTTTGCTCCTCCAGCTTGAGCACGAAGTCGACGATCGGGCTGATTACAAACCGGTAAGGCGACTTCAAAAGTTCCAGCTTCGGCATTCGCTGCCCGGCTTTACGAACCGGCTCCTCAACTTCCTTCCGCCAGTCGCTCAGAAATTCCTGATCGTCCTCCTTCGTAGTGACGTGTAAAACGTAAATTTCCCAGCAAATACTGAACGCGAATTGCAAACCCGCGCGAGAGACTCTCGTCCATTCCAACAGGGGCATCACCACGATAGGCGGGTGTCGCTCGCTTAGATCAAGGGGTGTCACCTGTGAGATTTGCTCGCGCACCCGGTCGTAATGACGACGGATCGAGTACATCAGGATCATAATGATGGGAATCAGCAGGGTGGTGATCCAGGCTCCCGCCAGGAACTTCGTTATCGTCACAATGACCACGGTCGCGCCCGTGGCTACAGCGCCGAGCGCGTTCAGGGAAATGGCCAGCCGCGAGCCGCCGTGGCGCCTCCAGTGGGCCACCATACCCGCTTGCGAAAGCGTAAACGCCAGAAAGGCGCCGACTGCGTAGAGCGGAATCAGGCGATCGGTCACGCCGTCAAACAAAATCAACAGCGCCGCGCAAAGCACGGCCAGAGTTGTTATCCCCCAGGCATAGACCAGCCGGCGCCCGCGTTCGGCCAATGGAACGGGAAGATAGCCGTCTTGGGCAATCAGCCTGCACAGGCGAGGAAAATCTGCAAAGGCTGTATTCGCGGAAAACGACAGCACCAGCAGTACAGCGCCAATCGTCACGCCATAAAACGCGTTGCGTCCCGCTACGGCAGCAATCAGCTGCGAGAGTACGCTTTGATATCCGGGGCCCGGGTTCACCGCCCCAATCTGATAAGCCCGGCAGAGATAGGCAATGCCCAGCAACATCACCGCCAACAGCGCAATGACGGTCGTGAGCGTGCGCCGGGCAGATTGCACCACGGGTTCACGAAAAGCGCTGACGCCGTTGCTCACAGCCTCAACGCCGGTCATCGCCGTGCAACCGCTGGCGAAGGCCTTTAGCAAAAGCCAGACGCTCGCCGCGGCAGCGGCCGCTGGTAACACCGGAGGCGCTTCGACAGGTATGGGATGCCCTCCTGAAGCCACCGACTTAACGATCCCCAGCAGGATGGTTGTGCCCAACGTGCCCAGGAAAAGATAGGTGGGAATCATGAAAACGAAACCGGTCTCTCGCGAACCGCGCAGGTTGACGATCGTGATCAGCACTAAAATCGCCAGGCAAAGCATCAGCGTGTGTGGCTGAAGGGCGGGTATCGCGGAGACCAGGGCGCCTACGCCTGCCGATATGCCCACCGCGGCGGTCAGCACGTAGTCGATCATGAGCGCCGTAGCGGCAAGCAATCCGGCAAAACGGCCCAGGTTTTGCCCCGCTACGGTGTACGAGCCCCCGCCTTGCGGATAGGCTTCGATCGTCTGTCGGTAAGAGAAGTAGACGATCAGCAGCAGGATGACGATGCTGATCGTAATCGGGACGATGTACGAAATGCCCGCGGCGCCAACCACAATCAATAGCGCCAGGGCAGCCTCGGGGCCGTAGGCCGCCGAACTGAGCGCGTCCAGTCCGAAGACCGCTATCCCCGTTACGGCTCCCAATCTTTCACTGTTCTCATCGGACGACCGCAGCGGCCGTCCAAAGAGAAAATCGATCACAGACATGGTCCCTCACACGGTAGCGAGCCGCCTATCTTGCCACGGAAAGCGCTCGGCTTATGTGCGTCCGAGCGGATAGCAACTCCCACGGGCGACCTTCCGCTTGAGACTGGAGCCTCGGCTGGCGTATGATCCCCACCTGACAGTGACCACTCCCCTCGCATGATTACTCGCGCTATTGGAGACGCCTGCCGCTGGCTGCTGCAGAAGATCGTGGAAGCCATTGCCGCAACGGGCATTAATCCCAATGTCCTTACGGCTTTTGGGCTGTTCGTCAACCTCTGGGCGGCGCTGCTCTTTGCCGAGGGCATGTTCAGGGCGGGTGCGGCCGTAATATTCCTGGCCGGATTTCTGGATATCCTGGATGGCCAGGTAGCTCGGCGCGAGCAACGAGTTACGGCTTTTGGAGCTTTTTTCGATTCCACGCTCGACCGCTATTCCGACATGGCTCTTTACATGGGCCTGCTCGTCTACTACGCCGTGAATGGCCGAGCCTCTTACGTGATCCTGGCCGCCGTGGCCACGGCTGGATCGGTCATGGTGAGTTACGCGCGAGCGCGCGCCGAATCGCTGATCCCCACCTGCAAAGTCGGATTTATGGAGCGGCCCGAACGGCTTGTGCTACTGATCCTTGGGGGTACGTTTGATCGCATGGCCCCCGCGCTTTGGGTCATCGCCGTCGTTTCTACCATTACGGTAATTCATCGCATTGTCTACACCTGGCAGGAAACAAAAGCGGGCCGCACGCTGCCCGGCATTCATCTCGTCACCTAGGCCTTCGTCTTCCCCGCCGGTGCGCTCTCGCCGGCTGCACCCTCGCTCATCGAAGCGTGCACTGGCTCGGACACCGCTCTCCATACCTGGTCGCGCAACTCGGCCGCATCTCGCTTACTGCCGCCGCCGGTCTCGATTGCGTCGTGCAGCCATACCACGATTGTCGCGGGCCGCAGCATCCAGCTGGTCTTGCGATTGAATGCAAACGATCCCACGATGCTCACCGGCGTGATCGCCGTTCCAAAATCCTGCGCCATGCGAAACGCGCCGTCGCGAAATGGGCCGACGCGCCCAGTGATTGTTCGCCCGCCCTCGGGAAAGACCACGAGGCTCACGCCCTGATCTACGGCCGCACGCGTCATGCGCCACATCCGCTTCAGGTCGGATGGCCGGCTTACTCCCGGAACCGGCACGTTGCCGAACCGCTTCATTAACCACCCATATACCGGGATTCGGAAGTGCGATTCGAGTTCGAGACCCCGGATGAATTGAGGAATGACGCTGTAAAGCACGAACGGATCAAAAAGATTGACGTGATTGGAGACGAAGAAGCAAACCTTATTCGGATCAAAACCCGCGGAGCGCCGGACCTCTACGCGAGCCCCGGCCAGTCGCACCACGGTGCGGCACAACCACCGCTGCGGCCCGTCGTTCCTTCGGGGATCTACGAATACGCCCAGCAGAATCAGCACGGGGCAGACGGAAAAGAAGAACCCTCCCGCCAGCACCCACCGAAAAATAGCTCGTATCCACAGAAAAGCGGAACTCTGCTGGTCCTCGGCGGGAGCGGAACTCTCGCGAGTCCAGGATGTTTCCGGTGGAAGGGTCATATCAGGACATCCAGCAGGCCCGGCAGCACTTCCACGCTCCGGCAGTCCAACGTCAGCACTTCCCCGTCAACCATCACATCAACGGGCGCATCCAGCGCGAATTCGATTCGCCGGACGCCACGGCGCGAAGCCAGGGGGTGCCGAATATGCGTTCCGTCAAACAGTGTTGGCAGATTGCGGAGCAGGCCGATTCTCCCTATGGGGCCCCAGCGAACATACTCGATCAGGCCATCGTTCGTCGAAGCCTGCGGCGCAATCATCATTTTGCCACCGGTAAATCTGCTGTTGTTAAAGCTGAGAAACAGGCAGCGACGCCGATCGAACTCCGTGTCGTCATCCGCTCGCAGCGGAAAAGCGCGGCGCCTAAGCCGCGTGAGACATTGCAGCACGCCTAGAAGATAACCAAGTTCCCCCAGTCCTTTGAATCGCCGATTTGCCGCCGCCGTTACGTCGGCCGTGAACCCCATGCTGAGCAGATTAATAAAGTAGAGTTCCCCGCCCGCGTGTTTCAAGCAAAGCACGTCGCTCGATTTCCGGCGCTGTCCGAGGATTGCTTCCCTGGCGTATTCCGCACCGTTGCTGGTGAAGTCGCGCAGAAAAGAGTTTCCCGTTCCCAAAGGCAGGAATCCTAAAACAGGCTTGCCGCCGACCTTGGCTTCCGGGAAGAGGCCATTCACTATTTCGTAAGCGGTGCCGTCTCCCCCCACGGCGATGAACTGGCGTTGCCCCCGCGCATACGCTGCGCGCGCAACCCGCGTGGCCTCACCCGGCGCGGACGTCTGCGCCACCAGCAGTTCCACTCCGCCGGCGCGCAGCTTTTCGAGCGCGGCGCTGGCTAGCTGGCCGCAGCGGCCCCCGCCCGCGGCTGGATTCACGATGGCCAGGAAACCGTCGCTCACAGGGGCTGCACGGCGCTGCGGTCAAGTTGGCGGCCGATCTGTTCCGCCAGAATATTCCGTTTGATTTTCAGGGAAGCGGTGCGCGGGAAATCTTCAGTCCACAAAATGTATCCGCCGAGGCGCTTATACGGCAGCAGGCGCTGATTGCAGCGATCGAGTTCAGCGCGCACGACGCCATTTACGTTTTGCGCCGAATCCTCACGCACCACGATGACCAGCTGCTCGCCGCTCAAAGTCCGCTGAGGCCACAAGTAATTGGCTGCAAAAACGCAAAACTCTTTCACCGGCAGGCCCTCAAAGACATTTTCGATATCTTCAGGATAAATATTTTTCCCCTCGGCCGTGACGATCATGTTCTTCTTGCGTCCCAGAAGCTGCAAGTGTCCGCTGGAGTCCAGTTTCCCCAGATCCCCGGTCATCAGCCATCCGTTCACGATGGTTTCCGCAGTCAACTCCGGATCGTCCAGATACTCCGCCATCACGGTTTTGCTGTGCACCGCAACTTCGCCCACGCCATCGCCGCCCGGATTGACGATGCGGATTTGCATCCCCGCAACCGGCTTGCCCAGCGTGTCCGGCCGAAAAGGTCGCAGATCATTCACGGTAATGGCCGTGCAAGCCTCCGTGCACCCGTAACCGTTTGCGATTTGGATCCCCAGCTCATGAAAAAATTCCAGGGTTTTCGGCTCTGTGAATGCTCCGCCAACCAGCAGCGCACTCAACCCGCCGCCAAAAGCCTGGTGAACATCCTTCAGCAGCAGGCGGCTCAGCCAAAGGCGCGGGCGCCGGCGAGTCGCCATGCGATTTACACGGATCAAAGCATTCAGTATGCGGCGTTTCATCGCCGGCAAAACCGCAAACCGCTCGCGCAAGCCGCGTTCAAGATTTCTCAGGATCAGCGGCACGACCGCCATGTACGTGATCTTGTATCGCGTGAAGGCTTCGCGAATGTACTCGGGCCGCAGAGTGCGTAGATGCACGACGGTTCCGCCACCGGTAAACGGCATGACAAAACCGCCCATGAAGTCGATCGCGTGATTGGTTGGAATGATGCTCAGGTAGCGCGCGCCGGGCCAAAACGGCCATAGCGGCGATACCGCCGCGCATTGCTCCAGGTAATTTTCGTGCGTCAGCACGCAACCCTTCGGCCGCCCGCCCGTACCGGAGGAGTAGACAATGCAAGCGGGATCCTGCCGTTTTCGCGGCCGAAAGTCGGCCGGTTTCCCGCCCAGAAACTCTTCCCAGCGTTTCGCGCCTGCAAGATCCGCCCCCGCGGGCGCTTCGGTTACCAGGATGTTTTTCAGCCGGGTGGCCGAGAAGTCGCTTTGGCTCAGCCCGCGCCAGATCGGATATTCCACGATCAGCACGCGCGCCTTCGAGTGTGCCAGCAGACCCAGGTGTTCCGCGGCGGTCAGCTTATAGTCCAGCGGCACCAGCACACCGCCGCAATAAAAGACGGCGTAGGCTGAGATCAGCCACTTGGACTGATTGCTCATGATGATCGCCGCGCGATCCCCGGCGGCAAACCCGTTCTCTTCCAGAGCAGCGGCAAGAGGAAGCGCTGCGTCGCGAAATTGGCGATAGGTTAGCCGGCAGCGTTCCTGTTCCCGGTCGGCTTCGACGAGGCAAACTTCATCCGGCCAGCGCTCGATTGCGCCGGTCAGGGCGGCGCCCAGCGATTCGTATTGGCTTAACTCGAGCATGTGAGTTAAAGACGGGCCTGGATGCGGTTGGCCAACGTGCGAAAGTCGGTCACACCTTGGACCTCGTAGTCGGGAAGCTCGATGCCAAAATGATGTTCCAGCCGCGTAATCAGTTCGAGAGCGCGCAGGCTGTCGATTTTTAGCTTTTTGTAAAAATCGTCCCCGGGATCGAGTTCTTCGCGAGGAATCTTGAAATACTGTGCCGCGAGGCCCAGGATCTCTTCTGTAGTCTGTTCGAGCGTCTTCATAGGAGAATAATTCTACGCGGACACATCCTTAGGGCAAGTAAGGATGCGGCCCCTTGTTTCTGATGAACTTGCCGAGCCCCTCCATCACCGCCGGCCGCTCGAAAAGCTCGCAGAACAGATCGATTTCGCGTCGCAGCTCTTCGCGAGGGATCGGCTTCAGGAATTGTTTCGCTGCCGCGCTCGTCGTGCGATCAAACTTGCACACTTGCGCGGCGGTCGCGCGTGCCGCTCGCAATGCCTCGCCCTCCGCAACCACCTGGCTCACGAGTCCCGATGCCATCGCCTTGGCCGAATTGATGCTGCGTCCGGTGAGCAGGATGTCGCGCACGGTAGCGTTGCCGATATCGCGCCGCAAGCGCGGAATCCCGCCGAAGCCGGGAATGAGCCCCAGACGCAACTCCGGAAAACAAAAGCGCGCCATCTTGTCGGCGATAATCAGATCGCAAGTCAGCGCCAGCTCGAATCCGCCGCCGAAAGTGACTCCATGCACCGCGGCAATCGTCGTCAGTGGCGACGCATCGATGGCGTTCAAAACAAAATGTATGCGTTCGAGAAATGCGCGCACGCCGGCGGCGCGTTCGGCGACTTTAAGAACCAGGCTATTCTCATAGAGCTCGCGCAGATCGGCGCCCGCTGAAAACCCCGCTTCCCGATGGCTGTACACGATCAAGGCGCCGGCCTTGCCTTCCGCTGCCTTCAGCGCCTCGACAAATTTTTCCAGATCTCCCAGCATTGCCGTGCCGATCTCGTTGCAAGGAGCGTGATGCAGCGCCAGTTCGAGGACGCCGTCCCTCAATTCCCAGGAAAGCGTCTTCGACTTTTCGGAAAGCTGAACCTGAGGAGTGGTCACGTTGGGTTCTTGCGATACATCGATTCGATAGCATCCCGGAACTGAGCGGCGATGGCATCGCGGCGCAGCTTGCCATTCGCTGTAATCAGGCCGCTCTCTATGGTCAACGCCTGCGATGCGATGTGAAAGCCGCGGATTTGGCGATAGTGTGGCAAAGTCGAATTCAGCCTCGCGATTTCGGCTT
>Ga0207060_10123_pt3 | contig 16687 bp, 22 predicted proteins | sample Alteio_BWMinCont_30_FD_153270 | JGI IMG/M metagenome (GOLD analysis project Ga0207060, IMG submission 153270) | Enriched cells from forest soil in Barre Woods Harvard Forest LTER site, Petersham, Massachusetts, United States -... | ecosystem: Environmental > Terrestrial > Soil > Temperate forest >...
GCCAAAAGGTTGGCCACCATCCGTGCCGCCTTTGAAAGAATATAAAATTGTCTCTGCACGCGCTGTCGCGCCATCGCCGGACTGCGCAAACGCTGCAAACGATACGGTCACGAAGCAAAGCGCCAGTAGATTGAAAGCGATCTTCTGCATCAATCCTGCTCGTTTAGTCGTTAACTGAGATTGAATAGAAACGGGGGACTTGCCGAAAACAAGGTCCTGTCCGTTCAGAATGTCCGTCAACATCATCATCTGTCTATCCTCGAAATACGAAGTAACGTGGAGATCGCTCTCGCCGAAATGCAAACAAACGGCCATCGCGTGGCCGATTGAGTGGAACCCGCAGATTCTGCCCCACGGGCCTCAGATTCCCCAACTCTACAAAAGTTACGACCAGGTGAACGACTGATGAAGAATTGTGAGCTGCAAATCTTGGAAGGAGCCGCTCTGTTGCCGATCCACACGAAGTCAGGAGGCCATCTAGGCCGATAATCGATGCGGCGCCGGGCAGGTTGAGCGCAACCCCACGTGTTTGTTGCCCAGCGATACATACGTTGTGGCCGATGCTGAACGTAACTTTCTTCCCAATCTCGAATCATATGGGTTTCAAGAGGACGGAGGAGGCAAGTTGTCCCAGCCGCTCGCGCCACCGTCAAAGGCGGAACGCGAGGCTTACAAGATCCGGTCGCTACGCCTCAACCGTGGGAGTCTCAGAGGGTAACCGTCGCTATCAAGCGATAGCAGTCAAAACCCCCTCCGCAGACGGCTGTTGCTGTGGAACAGAGAGATCATAGACCGCATCAGCGAGCAACTTGATGGAGCGATCTAACTCTGGGGTTCTTGCCTGTCGCTTTCAGGTAGTGCAACCACGCACCATCAACCCTTCAGGACAAGTCCTGAGTTGTCCGGGATTGTCCGGAATAGACGGCAGTTCGTCAGGGGTTCCCCGAGGAACCCTCGGGAAATTCAGGGGAACAGGTCAAGATCCGATCTCCCCTGTGCCGCACTGTTTGTGTCGAGCGATGCCCGTACCTTTTCAAGATTGATCTTCCGCGACTTCGCAATGACTAGGCATTCTCACAAGGGAGTTGAAAATCGGGGAAAGAGCGGTATAGTGGGCGGTAGTTTTGGAGGGGCCGGGCCGAGTTCGTTCTTGTCTCGGAGGAATTGGGGGAACCTTAAGGCCCCGCCTCAGTGGAGTTTTCATGCAAGCGGGGAAGAAGATTGCGATTGTCGTAGTGGCGTGGGCCGCGTCTGTCTTGGTCTATGTTGAATTCTTCAGAGCGCGCTAGCGGCTAGTGGGAAGGTAGGCAGTGCCCGAAGTGGTCCGATGCCCACTCAGACAAGATGCGGAATCGCTCCTCGCTTTGGCGCAGCGCATCTTCAGCGCGTTTGCGCTCGGTTACATCGCGTACGAAGCCCGTAAAGATCGACCGTTCATTGATGACAGATTCACTTAGCGAAAGTTCGACCGAAATCTCCCGAACGCTCTTGTGCAGACCCGTGACCTCAGTAAGTGCCCAATCTAAATGCCGCTTCCCGGTTTCGAGGTATCGCTTCAAAGCAGACCTGTGAACCTCGCGAAGATAGTCGGGCATGAGGATTGTAAGTTCTGTGCCGATCAACTCGTCCGGCTTGTATCCGAAAATCTTCTCCGCTGCCTGATTGGCGAACAGAATGACGCCGCGCTCGTCCATCCGAAAGATCGCATCGGCTCCGGCTTCCGCGACACTACGAAAGCGATGTTCGCTTTCCTGCTGTGCTCGCTCAGCCTGCTTTTGCGCTGTAATGTCCCGCGCCACTTTCGCGGCTCCAACGACACGCCCTGATGAATGTCTCACGGGAGAGATGGTCAGTGAGACATCGAGGAGGCTACCATCCTTCCGCCTGCGGACGGTGTGGAAATGGTCAACGCGCTCGCCTCGTCGGAGACGGCCGAGAATGTCTGACTCTTCAGCGTGGCGTTCTACTGGAATGATAAGGGTGATATTTTGCCCGATGGCTTCTTCAGGGGGGTACCCAAATATCCGTTCCGCACTCTTATTCCAACTCGTGATGATGCCATCGAGGTTCTTGCTGATAATGGCATCATCGGAGGAGGACACAATGGCGGCCAACAGACCCGTTATTTCTTCTGCTTGCCTCGGCTCACTCATATCGCGTGGGTATACGCCTGCAAGAACATTTAGGGACGCTGCAGGGACGCAGGATTCGAAGTGCCCAGACCCTGCTGCCTCACCTCCAAGAGATGGTCAATCTTCGCAATAAGCGCCATCAGCTTATTAGGGTCTTGTTCGTCCACAGCACGTTCGCAAAGCGCCACCAATTCCTCTTTTTCCTTGGCAGTCATCGTGCCCTCCTAGTCGGAAGGATGTTCAAGGGAGGCTCTAGCACGAAGCGTTCCAAAACTGTCCTTCCCAAACTTTACTGTCGCATCTGCTAGAACGATTCCGTTAGCGCGTTTTAGACTCATGCGCGGTCGTGCATTATTCCATGAATCGGGCGGATTTTTCCTACAGGACTCGCTGTATAGCGCCATCAGAGAGAATCTAGCATCGTACATGGTGCTTTCTCCCATTGCGCCCAGCTCGTGACCCTGAGGATAAAATCCGCGAACTCTGTATGCAGGTCTTGGCCGCGCAAAACGACGAAGCGACGAACAGGATTCTTCCCGAACTGCGAGATGCCCTCCACGAACACTCCGAACGGCTTAGGCTGAGCGTGGCACAGGAATATCCTTCCACAAAGATGACATGGCCGCTGACTGAGCCGTTTTATTTCCTAACATCCTTGCTCTAACAGATGCGATATAACTTGCTTTCATGAGCCCGGAGAATGGTTATGGTCGGGGACAAGAAAGAAAGTTGGGTGGAATTGTGCGAGTTGCCCGCCCAGGAAAAAGACCCGACGAGGCTGACGGAGTTGATTGCAGAGCTTGACCGACTTTTGGAAGCGAAGCACCAGTGCGTGGCGAAGGTTCCCGATTCCGTGACCGAGCATCCTGCCTGCTAAGAAAGCGAGCTAAGCGGTCAGCGACTGTTCGATACAGTGCGCACAGTATTGTCTGCATTCGAAGTGCGCGTTATTGTTGCGTAACGGTTCACGGTGAGCCTCGGCGGTCATGGGTTGGCGTCGGACTTGGCGTTCGACATTCGGACCCTCACGACCGCCTTCTGTTTGCTCAGAATCGCTTTCACGCCCTCAGACCTGGAGCTCTTCAAGTTCCGGCCATTTTGCGCCTGGCAGCAGTCCGATTGGGAACATCACAAAATGCAGATTTTCGCTCCTATGCGCTGAGTTGAGACGGAAAGAATGCTAATGCCTTATTCGAATGCCACTTTGGCGGAGGCTCAGTTCTACTGTCAAAATCATACATACCCCTCCGACCCAACGTGAACCCAGTCCTAGGTGTCCCCTCAGTATCAGGCAGCCTTCTCAAGGGCGGACCAGACCATCATAGCCGCGCTGGGGGCGTAGAACGCCCTATGCTTGACACGCTGGTTACGACCCTACACAGAAGCAGCACTGCAGACGAATGCGGACCGTTCTGGATCAATAGAAGCTGCATGCCGGCAATTATGACCGGAATGACCAGCAAGAAATGGGCTCTGGGACCCATCAACTTCTGCCAACGTTAGATGTTGTACGGGATGGACAGATGTTTCTGTCCGAGTGGTTAGGCGGCGACGTTTGGATCTACAGTGATGTGCCCCTCATCCAGCAGCCATTCGGGGATGTAGACACGATTCCGGTTCGTTTCGCACCACCTCTTTAGCTCGGTTGAGAAGACGTACGTTTCCCACGTGAGGTGTAACTTCCGGGCCTGCAGTTCGAATTCGGTCGCGAGAACCGGGGCCGGCGGCATGGGACGCCCCCGGTTGGGATTGGCGCGTTTGCGACGTACTACGGGAATGGCGGCTGGTCTTGTCATAGCGCCGATAATACTCCGTGTGGCTTCAGTCCGCAGTTGGAATCTCGCATTCTAGCGTGAGGCTTGGCGCTTGCCGTGCGCGGATGGTATGTTCGGCGACGTGGCGATGAAGGTACAGAGGATTTCCGCGGTGACTTTTCGGGTTGCGAACCTGACGGAGTCCGTGCGATTTTACAGAGATGTTCTGGGCATGGAGATTACGTACGGAGGCGAAGGTGAATTCTTTTGTTCGCTTCGCACCGAAGACGCACCGTATCCAATCCTGAATCTGGACCATGGTGAACCGGTGACTCGGTGGGGACGCCTGATTTTCCACGTGGCGGACGTGGATGCCTTCTGGGCATACCTGCGGGGAAAGGGAGGTCATCCGGAGCATCCGCGAGATGCTTCCTGGGGAGAACGGTACTTCCACATGTCCGATCCGGACGGCCACGAGTTGTCGTTTGCGCGCCCGCTCTAGCAGTCTTCCAGCAGCCGGATGAACTCATCGGGGGAGAGGAGAAGCTTGCGAAGGTATTCGTGCACCATGCGCTGGCGCATATTTTGTCCGGGATGGGGTTCCCGGAAGGAAACAACCTGCGGACTACGGCTCGGGTTACAGAACGACCGTGCCGAACCCGCTTTCCCCTTTTGCGGCGTATAGCCGAGCTTCCGGAGAACGCCGAGGAAGCGCCTTCAAGGGACCTGAGGTGGCAGAGCAGGCATCGTTCAGAATCTAGACCCCCGTTCTAGGCAAAGCAAGTGCATCAGTGTTTGGCGAGTGTGTTCACGGCACGGGCAGCGCGTAAACGGCGGGCGAGGGACATATGGCGGTTTGGGTGGAGATGCATCACACAGGCTTCATAATTTGGAGCTGACGGGTCGAGGCCTCCCACATGAAACCGTTGCCGGAGAATGAGCTTGCGGCTTCCCAGTTACCTAGCCCGTCAGCACCCGAAATGCTAAGTCTGCTGCCTATGAGAAGAAATGGCCCGGCTGTGCCCCTTGATGGCACGCGAGTGGAAGTGTCGCACGAGAGTAAGGTGGTAGCGTGAGGCGGAGGTGATTCGGGGTATTGTGGGGAAGAGGTCGGTGCGAGAGGCTCTTGCTAAGCCGATTTCTTCATCTCTGAAGGGGACTCGATAATCCTCCCACGCTGTTCAGGGGAAACCCATTTCACCTGTTTCGGAAGTTGTTCGGAATGTAGAACTCGATTACTCTTGCCACAGTCGTCCCTGCCTTCTTCTAACCCTGCCACTCCCACCCGCACTGACAGCGAACCGAATCGCTTAATCTCAGCTTTTTCATCAGAGCCTTACAGATAGCGCATGACCTCATCCACATAGCTTTTCTCCACCGAAGCGACTTTCCAACAAAGGCCGCTTTCAGTCGTATGGAACATTTGAGTAGCGCAGGTCGAGTTGGGATGCGGCGTAATTGTCCGCGAAATTGTTAAATGATTGTTTACAGGCTTAGGGCGAATCTCGCATCCGACCAAAGCAGGTGGATGGCATCCCGCCGCGTTCGTTCCAGAACTGTCTGGCATAACTCACTCCGAGATCTCTGAAAGAACATCGACGCCAAGTAGATGAATGCGAAGGAGAGAAAGCGAAAACTCAAGATCAAGCCCCGCCCTTCCCAGAGTTCGCCGTCGTTCATACCACACCTCCGAGACTGGTGAGCCCTCTGGGGGAGAGGTGGCTTGGACGGATTGTGCGCACGGATGGACATCAGCTTGATGCCGAACCTGTTCAATACCGCGAGCTGGATTCTCTTCTTTTGATCGTGGCTAAGAACTCGTCAGGTGAAGTGGGCTAACCGTGGCGCAGTCCGGTCGGAGATCCCATCCTCGATGAAAAACACCGAAACTGTTCAATATTGACCATTCCTGTGAATCGGTTTGTGCCACTGTCTCAGCAGTGAAGAAGCTCAGCCCAAAACAGGTACTCGCTGTCCTTGTCCGACGTGTGGTGCTGCTCCGGGGGAGACGTGCGAGCTTAGCACCGGGCAACCGCGCACCGAGCCGCATCGTGACCGCCGATTGATCGCAGCGGATTGAGGTCGGTTTAAGTATCGCCAGTTTCTGCCGATATACTTCTTGGCGTCTCGATGGCCTTTCTTTACGGACGACTGCCTGAGTCTTGGGCGGATTTGACCTGCTTCAGTTCCATCTTGACGTAACAATCTTCGTGGATAGCCTGCCCTTTGCTGTCGGTTTTAGCTGTCTTGATTTCTACCGGCTCATTGCAAATAGAGCAGACCGGAAAGGGACCCTTCCGCGCATATTGCAAGGTGAGAGGCATGGCGCGCCGCCTTATTTGCGATGGTATAGCACAATTGTTAGGGAATAGAACAAAAATTTCTGAGGGGGGAGGGATGACGCTATGTGAGTGGTTTGGCGAAGCGGTCATCCCTCCGGCGTGGGCTTGCTTGGCTTCCAGCTTCACGGTAGGACTGCGGTGTGTGAAGCGCAATCGGGTAAAGCCTTTAGCCGGCCCGCTTGATTCCTTTAGCCGACACGCCGCCACGGGGCGACGAGCAGGCTGAATACGCCGTCATATTGGCAGTCGTCGCCCTACTCGTGGTAGCCACAGTACTATTCCATAGGGTCGAGTTCAAGTGATGTATTCAACAGTTGGAAAGCTGAATCACCCAATGACTCGGCTGCATGTGGGATGTGTTTGAAATGCCGGTCAGGCCTTCGCCCACCCCTTTAAATGCACCAGCGCGATTGAATCAAACTTCAACGGCACGGCTATCGCCGCTGGCGACTATGTTTGGTTCAACGCAGTGCTCAAGGTGAATGGCATAGGCAGCGCACCCGCAACGATATTTGCCACGCACGCGGGAATCACCTTCACCGCAAACGGTCACATGTATCTACTGACCGTGCCCGATTCCCAGATTATGTTTTCGAGTTCCATCACTCTCGCCACGACAGAGTTTACTAGGCTGTCCCACGAAATCGGCAACCCGTTAGGCTGGAAGACCGAACTGCCTTCGTCCGGGCTCGCTGGCAACGACTTGTTGGCAGGTCTTACTTTCGCTGTGCCCGCTAGCGGTCTTCCAGGCGGTATTAAGGACGTGATCTGGCACGCCACCTTCTCCAGCGACACCTCTGGTCTCACGGTTAACTGGCAATGGGCCGCCGCTGTCTATACCGATTTCAGCCGGAAGTACAACGATCTGGGCGTCAAGCCAGTTGACGACAACAAAGCCAGCAAGTACAAGAACTCGGATCACGGTGGAACCCCAGAAGACTTTAAAGCCTATGTAATCGGGGGTGTCAGAGGAGGCGGAGGCTCTAACTTTACAGGGTCTTACAGCGGCACTGGTAGCTGTGCCTTAGTACGAAAGCCGAGCACTTCGCTTACCGTGGGATCGCAGTAGCGACAGGCAACTCGCGCTCTTACGGTTGCTGTCGAAGTGTTCGATACAGTTCGCACGGTAGCCAAATCAATGTTGTGGGAAGGAGATAAACAATGAAAAAAAGTGCGCTAAAAGCCGGAGGACTCTTTGTCCTGTTGGTTAGTTTCGCAGTGGTCTGTTTGGCATGGGTGTTTCCTGCCCGAATGACCGGTGGTGGCAGCGTCTTCGTGGGCTCGAACAATATGCGGGTGACGCACGGCTTTGAGATCCACTGCGGGTCCGATAAGAACCCTGGTAGACCGGGACCGAACAATCTTGAAGTGAACTGGCCAGACCATCAATTCCACATGAAGACTGTCACGCTGGGACATTGTGAATGTAACTCCGCGCTTCTGCCTCCAAGTCCACCTCTGCCGGGTTCAACCAATTCATCGGCGCGGGGACAGGAACATTGGATGGCGCAGACGGCGCTTCGATCTCATTTGTCTTCACGGATCAAGGCGAACCCGGAACCAACGACACGGAGTCCATGACCATAACGGATTCCGGTTGTCATTCAGTGCTCAGCTTTGGTACCACCAAACTGACATTCGGCAACCAACCAGCTCACAGTGGTCACGGTGTACCTGCCTGTAAGAAGTAGGCAGCGGCGTAGAGGAGAGTATCAGTCAGCCGCTCCATAATGTCACGTCTGAAGCCATGACACCCAGCGGCAGTATGTCAGAGCAACGCGGTCTGTTCGATACAGTACACACCGTATTGCCAGCCACCTAGGCTTGGCGCTATTTTCAGTTCAAGGTTCGTGGGGTGGACCGTGGCGGTCATAGGTTGGTGTTACCAGCCGGTGACATTCGACCTCACGACCGCCCCATTTTTCTCGTACAAGCCAGAGCCCGATCCAAGCCGGATGATCCTGAGCGTCCGGCTTTTTCTTACTTCATTGTGCTAGGGGCCACCGCGTCGGTCTGGTCACAGCCACTGCCAGGGCATCAAATCCGTCCACGAAGCCGGTGATGTATCCGATGCGCCACTCAGAGCGGGACCGACACCGGAGCAAAGAAAGTCCGCTACAAGGAATAAACAGTATCGGCCTCGAATGGACCGAGGAAGATGCGCTGGAGGCTCTGGCGTGCCACGTCTGGCAACCGTGCAACCCAAATTCTCGGGGGAAGGGCCGCCCAGCGCGGTACAGACTTTACTACTCGCAATAGTTCTTGGTCAATACTCAGAAGTACATCCTGCGGGGACGGCTTGGGTATACAAAAATGAGCGTCCCAAAACTCCCCCGTCTTAGGACGCTCTTAGATTTGGCAGCTCTCCCCCAAGAGCTGCTCGCCGCCAAACTACCCTTCATATTGAACGTTGTAAATGGCACCGCCGAGGTAAAGTGCCTAGCACGATTGGGGTAAGGGAACTCGGCAGAGCAGGCCGAGATAGAAGTTGGTGTGGTTTTGTGTTTCGGTACTTCAACCGGTTTCCTGCACCTTGGATTGCTAGAAGCGACCGTTCGTTGTCTTTGATCTTGCGAGAGTTGTAGCGGAAGTCAAACTCGCTCAGGTAGCGATGAACATGCTGGTGTCCTACATGGTGATAGACGCCATGATGATGGCAGTCATTCTCATGTTCGTAGCAGCCACTGTGCGACTCATCGGATCGAACGCGACCAATACCTTCGCCGCCGTAGGCAGTTACATCGCACAATTGGGCGGCGAAGCAGCTCATCCATTGGCTTTTTCGCGGTCAGTGAACTACTCGCATTAGGCAGCACGAAGTTTCTTGTTGTGGGGATCATCGACCGCCATACGCTTCAATTCTTCACTAATGGCGGTCAAAACGCGGTCATGCGAAGCCATCATTTGGTGTTGGCGCGTAAATTCTGTCCACCACGTGATGTGCAACTTAACTGCATCAGAAATCTGGCTCCCCAAGATCAATAACCAAAGCCTCGGGAGGGGGTCTGGCAAAACCCCATCGACTCTCCTCGCCGTGTCAACAATAAGAGACTTGAGCGAAGCTAAGTCACCCGCGGCTTTTGTCGAGAGGTCATATTCCCAGCGCCGGCTGTTGAATGCAGTATTGACGGTGACCGAATTTGTGAACAACTCCGCATTGGGAATGACAACCCGCCTCCCATCGTAGGTCTTGATCGTGGTGGCTCTGGCTTGAACTGCCTCCACAGTTCCTTCGTAATTGTTTAACTTGATTTGGTTCCGCATTTACGTCAAAATCGCGCCGCAGCCGTGAGTTTCGACCGCGAAACTGTAAGTGCAGAGCGCGGGGGAGCACCCGCGCCCAGTTCTCAAGTCAGCGCGCTAGAAGGCCCGAGGCGGCCATGTCGCCACGGTTCCGAAATCGGCGCTGTTCGATTGCATTTCGAAGTTCGATTTCGGGGATTCTGTCAGCGTGCAAGACTGGCCATTCGAAGTTACATTTTGAAACCCGATGTACTGGTCGTTGCCGGCCGAACCCACAGCTAGGGTGTCTTCGGCAGAGTAGACCGTACACCTCCAGTGCTGGATGCGTTGTCAGTTAATGCCATCCCGGCTATGAACCACCATTCGGTGGTTCTGCCTTCGTCCGGATCCTTCAGTGCGTTAAAGCAGCCAAATGTGACCGCTCCTGTTGTCTTATCAAAGAACGCTACTACGTCGGGGAGATAAAGAAGAGACTCATCCGGACTGAGACGAACTTGTGAGGTGTCGGCGGTATCAGTACCACCCATGTTGTTAATGATGGTCGGCTGGCTCAGTTTGCCGGTGGAGATGTTCGCCACTTCAACTTGGCCATTAGGAGCACAGCCGGTCGCGTCCCCAAAGATGGCAAATTTCGCATCCTGGGTAATGTCGACTGAGACCGGTGGCTCGGAGTTCTAGGCCCCCGTGGAATTTTGCAGGTCGAAATTGGATTCTGCCTTCCCGTTTGAGAAATAGAACGATTCGATCGAGCCATCACCATAAACCACGATCAGAATCTTATCGTGCGCCGCCAAGGAGATTGGGTAGCGACCAACCGAACGATTGAAACCGGTTCCCACCGCCGGTACTGATCCTAAGAACTCCAACCGGCAGCCACTTAGAATTCGGAAGCTCCCCAGCCGGCCACCTTGTGTACTGTTAACCTTGCCGGTGAAGGCCGCATAAAGAAAATCCTTGTTGATGGCAAGAGCCATGCTGGCGAAGTTGTTCATGTCCAGCGGCCCGCCGTGGAACCGGCCGACTGCTTGCAAATTGGAATCAATTGCCGCTATGTCATTGGTTCCAGGGTCGGCGACGAACGCGCAGTCTTCGGTGGTGCTGTGAAAGACGGCCACACCGGGGCCGGCCGAGGTAGAAAAATTTGGTACAGCGATACCTTTCCCTCCGGTCGCAATTCTCTTGTGCGTGGCGAAAGTGCCGTCCTTTGCCAGCGTGAAGAATGTGGCAAAGTTGCCCTCAAGGGTGATTGTTGTTGACGATCAGGTAATGAGGTGTCGTTTGTGCGAGCGCACCGGTAGCGCAAAAAGCGGCGCTCAACCAAGTCAAAGCTATCTTGCAAAAGCGATTCACGAACTTCTCCTGATTAAGGTTTTGATCAACGGGCATCTCTGAGAGAGTGCCCGCGATTTGATAACTGGAAAATCGATTTTTTATTCCATGCATTTTTCAACCAAGCGATCTGCCGCTGTCCGCGGAAAGCTGCACCGTGAACGCAAATCCCGTGATGCACGGTCTGCGAATGATTTACAAACCGATACTCGGCTGGGCCTTGAAGCATCGGATCATGACGCTGAGTACGGCAGTTGTAATCTTTGCCTCCGCACTCTGGCTTGCAACTACGGCGTCGAAAGCGTTGCCGATCTCAAAGAATGGCTGATTATCGAGGGTCACTCAGCAAGATTGAACGTCATCTACGGTGTCGGCCCGAAGACGACTGAATACATCAAGATATTGGTTGGATTGCACACAGCGGCCCCAGACACTCGATTGAGAGAATTCCTCGCCCAAACCGGAATTCCTTCGGCTGGAGACGTGATCGACAGAGAAATTGTCAATCGCACCGCCGATTTGCTGTCCATTCCACGATTTTGTTTCGATCACAGCATTTCGCAGTACGTAGGCACTGACGGCGGAAGGGAGCGATTGCGAGAATTTGTGTTAGAAGAACGTAGCTACCGGAGTCTCTGGTGGCTCGACCACAATCGTGCGCAGGGGCTTACCGATTTGCATCGCTGTTCTCATCTGGTTGCTGCGGATAGCACACAACTCGGCTGTGCCGTGGCGCTTCTTGTCGTGTAAACAGTTCGTCGCAGACGAGGCATTTGCGAATGTTCCCAGCCATAACCAAGAATGGTTTTCCTATCCGGTCGTCTGGGGCGAGTGCACTGGGTCTATTCTGCTGGATCTCATCCATAAAACGCCTTTCTCCTTAAGGCCTCAATCAGAGTAAGCGCTTACTAGGGCATGGACATCACCCGAATGGTAGCGCCAGGCTTTGCGGCTCGCGCAAAAACCGAAGCAATCGGCCAATTAGATAAGGTTTTATCAGCACCGAAACTGGTGCCTGAAAATCTCTCTCGCTAGTGTGAATTGCAATGCGCTGACTGGGTGTGATGGCTGTAATTGCATGGACCAACTCCAACCCATTCTTGATCTTCTGACCGCGGTAGAAATAGTGATCGGACAGCACTAAACTCCAGGGCCCATTTTGTTCATAGGCTGCAAGCGCTTCGTCGCCCTGAGATTCCTCCCATATCTCGAATCCTCTAGGTTCAAGCTGGTTCCGTAGCCAACGTCGCAAAACGTCGTCATCGTCGACGATAAGAATGCGATGATTTCGAACTGTTGATGTCGGTCTGTTCATCCGATTCTGTAGATCCCCAGTCTGATCATCAGGAACATGAAAATAGCCGTTGCAAGGAACACGAAAAGTTGGTGGAGATAACTCGAACGCCGATGGGCGACCAAACGATGCACCACGATGAACCACAGCACGCTGGAAAATGGCATCAAGAATGGAAACAAGACCCGGAGTTGCAAGGCTTCATCAGCCGACAGATAACCTGGCACAAGGAGAAGGAACATGAGCAGAGGGAGCAGGAATATGAAAACCGGAAAGGCGACGGCGGCGACAACTGGCATTTAGAGGGATCTCCCGTGGCTCGTTGTTCTGGTGGTCGATCGTAGGTTGAGCGAGACCGTGAACTGTCTCGAATGCTTCTGAAGTCAGGATACCCAGCCGGCGGCGGAAATGATTAGGCTTGCGAGCACATCTTTGGTAACCAGGTAAGCATGACCGATATCTCGGTCACAACGAAGCATGAAAATTGTGGCGAGCGAGCGCACAATGGGATTCGCCACTGTGCGATCAAGCTCGGATAATGGCAATGGTGTGGTTGGTTGAACCCGCGAACCAGGTTGAGCTGGACGCCGTAGGAACCGCAAAGTGATACCTCCATCCGGAGAGTTCGCAAGGGAGATTCTTCCAGTGCAGGCGTCTTCGCCAGTGGCAGAGGAGGATCGCCATGCGAATGCATCGCAATTGTTGCGGCCTGGACGTACACAAAGAAACCATCGCCGCGTGTCTGATCAGCGAGAGTGAAGACGGAACCAGCAGCCAGCAGAAACGCATCTTTGGGACCATGACGCAGCAACTGCGGGAGCTGGCGCAGTGGCTGGCAGAGGCCAAGGTCACGGCGGTGGCCATGGACGCGACCGGAATTTACTGGGTGCCGGTTTGGAATGTGCTCGAACCATATGGGTTCGAGTTGCTACTCATCAACCCGGAGCATACAAAGCGGTGCGGGGGAAGAAGACCGACCTGAAGGACGGAACGCGCATAGCCGAACTCCTGCAGGATGGACGCCTGGCAGGCAGTTATGTACCTCCGGTGGCGATCCGCGTCTTGCGCGATCTAACTCGGTACCGTACCAAGCTGGTGCAGTACCAATCCTCGATCGCGAACCGCATTCAACGTCTGTTGGAGCAGTGCAACGTCAAGTTGGCTTCGGTAGCCAGTGATGTGCTGGGGGTCAGTGGCCAGGCCATGTTGCGTGCTTTAGCTGCCGGGGAAACGAATCCCCAGCGGATGGCCGACCTGGCCAAGAGGCAACTGCGGAAGAAGATCCCGGCGCTGCAACTGGCGCTGGAGGGATGTCTGTTTGCCGCACCATCGCTTCCTGCTCGCCGACATGCTGGAGGAACTGGATCACATTGGCAGCAAGATCGCACGCCTAGAGCAGGCGATCGAGGAGCAGATGCGGCCCTATCAGAAAGCGGTCGATGCCTGGATGACGGTTCCGGGTGTCAAGCAACGACTGGCGTGGAATCTTGTGGCTGAGGTCGGTCCTACAGTCGATGCCTTTCCTTCCGCCGCGGATCTGGTGAGTTGGGCCGGTATCTGCCCTGGGAATAATGAAACGGCGGGCAAGCGCAAGAGCGGCACGACCCGCAACGGGAATCGCTGGGCGCGCAAAGCTCTGTGCGAGGCGGCATGGGCTGCTTCAAAGACCAAAGCGACTTACCTGCAAGCCCAGTTTCGACGACTAGCCGCGATTCGTGGCAGCAAACGCGCCATCATTGCGGTGGCGAGCACCATCCTGACTATCGGCTACCATATGCTGAAGGAAGGAACCACGTACCGAGAACTGGGCGGCAACTACTTCGACAAACGCAACCTCCTGCGAACTACCAGACGACTGGTAAAACGTCTGGAGGCTCTCGGCCACAGAGTGATTCTCGCGCCAACACCGTCTCCATTACAGTCGAGCGACTGACTACAGGTATTTTCAAGGGAGGCCATAGCACTCAAATCCCCTCAATGAGTGAAATCGAGATATATCGCCAATCGACAAGCGCTTCCAAGTCTGCTCGCTCGCAAGGAGCCGACACGGTTATCTCATCAGCCCTTAAGCTATTTACACAAGCAACTTGACAGTCACCTGTTCGCCGGACTTGCTTGATCGTCTGTGCACTTCGTGCTACTGTCACCGGACAGAAGCAGACCCTCGGTAGCCCATTTCGGAATCCCCAGGAGGTTCAATCGCTATGAAACCGAAGAGTGCTCAAGCAACGTTACTGTGGATGTCGGTTCTCATCACGTCACTGCTTGTCGGCAATGCCCATGCCGTAAGCAAGTACCAAATCCTCCATAACTTCCTGGGCAAACCTGCCAAGCAGCCAGTGGGGCTGGTGGCCGATTCGGCCGGCAACCTCTATGGGACAACGGCGGAGAGCGCCAGCTGCCGGAAAGGAATCAGCTGCGGTGTGGTTTTCAAGCTCACTCGTGGTTCTGGTGGAAAGTGGAGCTATAGCATTATTCATATCTTCAGAGGTTCCGACGGCAGCGAACCCAGTGGAAGTTTGATCTTTGATTCTTCGGGCAATCTTTACGGCGTCACCGGCTATGGCGGAGCCAATGGAACCGGCGCGGTGTTTGAGCTTTCCCCTTCGGCTGGGGATTGGCAGGAGAAGGTTCTGTACAGTTTCGGCAGTGACGTGCAGACTCCCCTCGGTGCTTTGACTTTCGATACCAACGGGAATCTGTATGGCGCTGCGATCAATGGTGGGACCAATCTCCGTGGCGGAATCTTTGAGCTGAAACCGTCTGGTGGGACGTGGCAGGAAACCACCTTATACGAATTCGCAGGTCCCGACGGTTCCAACCCCACGGGTAATCTCGTCTGGGACTCGGCCGGAAATCTTTACGGTGCCACCGTGGACGGTGGCCAGTACCAGGTAGGCGTCGTCTTTGAACTGATGCCAAATGGTGGAAGCTGGACGGAGAAGGTGCTTTACAGTTTCACTGGCGGTTCCGATGGCGCCCTCCCTCAGGGAGTGATTTTCGACTCTGCCGGAGACCTGTATGGAACGACCGATTGGGGCGGCGACTTCTCTTGCAATAACGGTTGCGGCACTGTCTTCAAGCTCACTCCGTCAATGGGAAACTGGACTCTGAGTACGCTGCATGCGTTCGACATAGTGGATGGCGAGTCTCCAAACGGCGGCCTGATCCTTGATTCCTCGGGGTCCGTCTACGGAACGACTTTGCTCGGAGGCAAGTACAGTTATGGGGTTGTCTTCAAGTTGTCGAAGTCCGGAAGCGGGTGGATCGAGACCGTGCTCCACTCGTTTGCTGGTTTAGGCGGCGCAAACCCCAACCCAGGGCTGGTCCTCGACCAGCAAGGTGTTCTCTATGGCACTACAGATAGATCCAATGTAGGGCATCAGCAAGGTGGTGTCGTCTTCAGCATCGCGCCCTAGTAGCGCGGACGTTCCCAGCTATGCCTCAAAGGCCCATGTCACGCACCAAAATGGTGTATACGGGTGCTCCATGGCGATGGGGAAGCGAACTTGGGCGAGATCGGTCCGCGCCAAGCATGTGCGGCTCGGGGGTGGCCCACTCAAGTCCGGTCATGCTCCATAAACGGGCCTTCTCCCCCATTGCTGAACCGCAAGAGTTCAAGATATTCCAGTGGCAAATCAGCTCTCGTCTGTAATTGCAAGTGTGCGATTTCAGCTTCCGAAGCTGGCGCTTTAGCCTGCCAGTCGCGTTTTGGTTGGCTCAGGATGTGCCGCACGCTCATAAGACCGCTCCCTGACCCAAAGGCAGCAACGGAGAGCAGTTTAACTTGATAACTGACGAAATCAGGCCAGCATGACCGGCCTCCGGTCACAACGAAGCATGAAAAGAGGTTTTACGCCAACCCCCTGTTTGTAGCGAGTTACGGCTCTTTTCAAGGGAGGCCATAGCGCTCAAAGCCCCTCAATGAGCGTAATTGGGATTTTACGCTAGTTGGCGGCACGCCGAAGGACTGCGCGTTTCCATGGGACAACTGGAAGATGGGGTAGACTGTTTCCAAGTCTATGAACGATGTTCGTCTTGAGCTTGAGCCGGGGATACCTCCAACGCGACCCTGCCCGGGCGTTGAACAGGAGCTAACCGCGATGCCTCAGACAAAATTCCCCCCATCGCCAGCAAAGGCCTTGATTGCTGTCACGATGGCTCTGATTTTGGTTAGCAGCGCCTTGGCCGCGCCCAAGTATAAAGTGCTGCACGCCTTCAGCGGAACCGACGGGAGCGGCCCGCAGGGCCGTTTGGTGTTCGACCCAGCGGGCAATCTGTATGGCGCGACCGCTGGCTCCACGGATTCAGATGGCGTGGTCTTCCAGTTGACCCCCGATTCCCGTGGCATGTGGAAGTACAGCATGCTGCACAGCTTCCAGTACAAGACCGACGGGGGTAACCCCTGGGGCGGTCTAGCGATTGATGCTGCGGGGAGCCTCTATGGCACCACCGACTACGGCGGCACTCGGCTTGCCGGCACGACCTTCGAACTAACTCCGGGCTCGAATGGCTGGACGTTCACGGTACTGATCGAGTTCGGCTCCACCGTTGGCGGTCCGATCCTGGACGCAGAAGGGAACCTCTACGGAC
>Ga0207060_10267_pt1 | contig 16673 bp, 11 predicted proteins | sample Alteio_BWMinCont_30_FD_153270 | JGI IMG/M metagenome (GOLD analysis project Ga0207060, IMG submission 153270) | Enriched cells from forest soil in Barre Woods Harvard Forest LTER site, Petersham, Massachusetts, United States -... | ecosystem: Environmental > Terrestrial > Soil > Temperate forest >...
ACGGCTCCGCCGAGCCAGAGTTTCCGGCTGGTGCGAAACAGCCCTGACACTTTAATGCTAGTTCGCTGCCAGCTTGTTGACTGTGCGGCACGCGCCGTCGCCTCCGGCCTTTTCGATGAAATCAGGATCGAGGGGGTCATTCGATCGTCCCGGATAAGGAGGGACCGAGATGCAGCGGCAGCCAGCATCCGCGAGCGAGACGTTCTTCAGGATGTATTCCGAAGATATGGACTTGACCAGAATCTGCTGCGAGGTCATGGGCTCGGTGCTGAGCGAGTATGAATCTTTGACCGAGTAGCCGGTGCCGCTGAAGGCGGGGTAGATTCCGTAATTGCCTTGAAGCCATTGCGCGAGTGACTTGTTTTCCGGACTGAAGAGCTTTCCGGCATAGTTGAACGTCTGGGCCAACGATGTTGGGACTGCTGTCATTGGCGGATCGCTGAAGGCGTGGGCGTAGCATGCCGTCTGCGTCGGTGCATCGGCCGGATGCGCGCTGCACGCGCTGGGATCCACCGGCACATCGCTCTGAATGGCGAGAAAAACATTTGGCCAGGTGGCGAGCAGGGCGTCTACTTTCTCGGGCTGCAGAGGCCGGCAACGCATGGCTACGAGCACGTTTCTTTCGTTGTCCACCAGGCCCGAATAGGCGGGGTAATTTGTGACTTTGAGCGGCGGCATGTAAAGCGTGGTGGCTGTCGCAAATGCGCGCAGGGCTCCGGGACGGGAGAGCGTTGTCACCTCGGTGCCGGGCGACAGAAAGCTGACGCGCATGTAATCGTTCGGTGCAGATTCGCGTACCGTGTCAGTGACCACGACTGGAGGACGAGCGTACGCCGCAAGCCTGGTGAGGTGGGCGGCGCAGCCTGAACACAACAGCGCGATGGTGGCACAGGCAAGAGAAAGTGAAAGACGCATCGAGTACCTCGGCTTCGTTGAGATGAGAGTGTTTTTCGGCAACAGCATCCTATCCTATGCCGTCATCAGATTTTGCCATTTTGCGGGGAAGAGGAAACGCACCTCGTGTTCGAGCGCGCAAAAATCTTTGCACCTGTGCTGTGCTGATGGTGCTCAAAACAAAATGGACTAACTCGAAACTACTCCTTGTGCTTTTGTCTCTGTACCCTCTGCGATGAGAGAGCAGTGGAGCGACATAGGCTTGTGAACGGCGTCCCCCGAAGTTGACCTCGGCCGGAGCCTGTCCGCCCTTCCTGTCCGGGATACCAGTTATCAGCAGCGCCGGCACTTTGTCGATTCACGCGCGCATGTCAATACCGCCGCCAGTGATGGCAACGATGGTGTTCTTATTAGCAGCGCTGATGGAGCCGATCAGCTGGTCCTGTCCCTAAGGGAGCGCGAAGGTGCGGTCCATGCCCTCGCTTTCTGTTGTTCCATCGAAACCCACGGAGACGAGCGTCTCATCAGCCATGGCGGCGATTTTGTTGTCCTCGGGCACGTAGTCAAATTTGAGTCCACGCAATCTTGGAAAGAAGCTTAGCCGCTTATTCTGGACACTCCGGTTACTTTTACTTACTTTCAAGTACGGCAATGCCGTATCCAGGAAGATCTACGGATGTGCGTGAGGTGCCGTTGAGCGCATCGCTCATTGCGTGCGGAAGGTCGACGTGTGTATTCGTCGTGTTGTGGTTGATGAGGATGAGCGCCGATTTATTCGACCCGGTACGCAGACAGACCTCCACACCGTCAGGCGTGTTCGGAATTACAGGTTGCACTCCGCTTTGCTGCATGAGCAATGCCGTGACCTTTGCCAGAAGGTCATCGTCCAGCCACGCGCCGATGTAAGTGATACTGCCTTTGCCAACTTTTCGAGTAATGGCCGCAGGTTGGTTGTCGAGCCATCCATTACTCGCGCCGTAGCGCAGCAATACCTGTGTGTCCGGTGATTTTGTGCTTAGCTGGTCTGCCCAGATGGACGCAGTCCCGGAGCCAGGATGGCCACTAACGGGGACCTTTTCCTCAAGAGCGTAGAACTGGTCGACGCGGCCACCGAGCGCATCGACGAGCGGACCAGGCTGGCGCTCTACATTAAGAGCGTTGTACTCGTCTTTCATACCGGACCGCGGACCAAGGACGAGATTGCCACCCTGCTTGACGTATTCAAGCAAGTGGTCAGCGGTCTCTTTAGGCAGCACATTGAGGCCGGGGGCGACGATCAGTTTGTACTTGCCGAGAGGAGCGTGTGCCGAGATGACGTCGACGCCCTGCGCTTGATTGAGCAATGGTTTATAGAAAGCGACCATCTCTGCGACGGGATCGAAGTTGTAATTGTGGCGTTGGAAGTTGATTGCCCAGCGGCTGTCGAAGTCGTTGATGAGGGCGACAGATGATTGCGGAGTCGTACCCGCGAGCGCCTTACCGGCCTTTTCGAATTCATCCCCGACTTGTTTGATCTCTTCATAGACCGGGACAGGCGTGCCATCCGCGCCAACCAGCACGCCGTGATACTGCTCCTGACCGTTCAATGCGCTGCGCCATTGCCAATACTCCACAGCATCTGCGCCGTGCCCGATAGCCTGCCATGCCATGTCGCGCACCTGTCCGCGCGTCAGCGATGAATTGATGCGGTGCCAGTTCACAAACGCTGGTTGTGTTTCCATTACCCAGAAATTTTTGTTCTTGAAGCCGCGAGTAAGATCGTGGCGGGCGCCGTTGTCGAAATAGTCGTAGTGCTCATTGCCGATATAGTCGTCCCATGCGGCGATATCCAAATTCGAGTGGACGATGTACGCATCAAATCCATCGAACCAGCCCATCGTGTTTGTCGTGATGAACTGCCGCTTGTCGGCATGCGGCCGGATGGCGCTGATCTGGTTTTCCGAATAGCTCTTCCAGGTATCACTGACGAAGTGCTTCCAGTCGAGCAGCAGAGCTGGATTCTCGCCCTTCTCGCGAACGGGAATCTCATCGAAGTTGTCGTATGTCTGGCTCCAATATGCCGTGGTCCAGTGGTCGTTCAAGGTTTCGATTTTTCCGTACTTGGCTTTGAGCCATGCGTGAAACTGCGCCTTCGCTTCCGGATCGAAAGATGGTGCCGCATATTCGTTGTCCAATTGCCATCCAACGACATTGGAGTTGTGACCGTAGCGCTCGGCCATTTTTTCAGCGATCTCACGCGCGAACTTGCGATAGCGAGTGCTCACGAAGGAAAACTGCTGGCGATTGCCATGTTCCTCGCGCACGCCGTTCTCATCGACGCGCAGTGTATCCGGATATTTCGTCGTCAGCCACGCCGGAGGCGCAGCTGTCGGAGTGCCTAGCACGACGCAGATGTGATGCTTTGCCGCGAGTTCGATCGCATGGTCCATCCACACAAAATCGTACTTGCCTTCTGACGGCTCCATAGCGCTCCAGGCAAATTCGCCTATACGCACAAGGTTGATGTGTGCTGCTTCCATGAGAGACAGGTCGGCATCCCAGCGCGATTCAGGCCACTGCTCCGGGTACCATGCAGCGCCAAGCAGGAGTGAAGGCTTGTCAGAATATTCAGTTGCTTGCGCGAAAGCCGGACGAGATGAGGTGAATGCGATCATCGCGGAAAGCGCTGTTGCAGCTAAGAATCGGAACACCGTGCGGATATTCATGTAATCGATTACCTTTCGAAATCAACACGAATCTGCACCAGAAGCGTCGCCGATCAGCGAATCAGAACATCGGCAGCAGGATACGTGATTCCGTCTATCGTTGTATTGATTTGTGGAAGGGATGGCGTGAGGGTTAGCACTTCAATCGCGTTGTCGCGAAGGAGCGCTGTGTCTTCCATTTTGGCTCCGCGAATGCTCGGGTTCCAGGCAAGTCCCTCAGTGTCGGTTAGGATTTGCTGGCCGTTTGGTGTTGCGACCCAGTCGCGTTCCAGATATCCCGCGGGGCCTCCCTGATGGTGCAGTTGTTCTTCTCCGGGATAGCCGGCTTCGCGATAGGCTCTCTCAGCTACGGCGAAAAGCTTGGCGGAAGTGGCACCCCTGCGACTGGCATGCAAAAGCTTTGCGTTGATCTCTGCGCATGCTGCAAATCCGTCCACCAGCTGCTGCGGAGGCGCACCGAAATGCACGAAACGGGTGATGGAAACAGCGAGCCCCCACTTGCGAGCACAGAGATTCAACATTCCGTAGCGCTCAAGAACCGCGCCGCGCGAGACTGCATGCTTATATTTGAGGATGCGATCATCAACAGCCATGAGCAAAACCGAAGGAAGTATGCCTTCAGCAATCAGACGTTGCGCGATGTTGGCAGACATTTGATCTTCCGTGATGCCCGGTTCAAGCTCAAGGAGTGTATCGGCAGTTATGGCAGCCGTATGTTCTGCAAGCCAGCGGAAACGGTCAACCTCAGTGGCGGTGAGCGGCGTGCGCAATGGAGCGAGATTGACTGGAACGAGTCCGGGCAGCGTGTGATCTGTGCCGATCGCTCCGGTACCAGCAAGTCGATGAATTTCTGCCAGTGTGTTCTGATGCCAGGGTGCGATGACCGGCTCATAACCGAGGTCAGGGAACTCCTCGTCCGTCAGTCGCGGGGCCTCATTATTCGACGTCAGGTAATACTTGCCGCCGGTACGAGTCAGCAGCAGGGAAGTGACGGCAGTTTCAAGCGGGATGGCAACACGCGCCTCGACCTGTCCCCCCGTGATCCATGCGATGTTTTCATTCCGTTGAAGGAGAATCGCCGATAGCTGAGCTTGATCAAAGAGGGTCGCCAATCGCGACCATTTTTCGTCCAATTCCGCGGCTCTAAGTTGCGGATCGCTGATGGAATGAAGGAGAGCGAGACTACGAGTTGGAGAGAATACCTGCTGTGAGGAGCCGTTCATGGTTCTCCTAATAAATCGATTTTCTTCTACTGCAATCTAACGATAACTGTATATGCGGCAAGCCTTCCTGTGCAAAGAGCACATAGACCGCGTGCTGCTGGGAGACATGCAGGCGCTGGAGAGTCGGAATTTTATCGATGAGTTGTACAGACGAGAACAGCCGCCTGCAAGGCGGCTGCTCTACTTCACGCAGAGATCTTACTACTCATGCGGTGGAAGGGTGATGGAATTCGCCAGTTTGAAGCTGACTACTGTTTCCGGTGCAAGCGTGATGTCGCGGTTATTGCCGGTCAGCGCAGCACCTGCGGTTCCCGCGCCTGCTCCAGCAAGAGCTCCAATTGCAGCCCCCTTACCGCCGCCAGCCAAGCCGCCGATCAAGGCACCTGCGCCAGCTCCGCCACCGATGAATCCGGCAGTGCGCTTGCCTTTGCCTGTCGTCTGCTGGCTATAAACGCTCGTATTGATGGGATAACTGGTACCGCGAACGGTGATGGACTGCAGCGTAATGCCAAGGCTTGCCGCACCCTTAAATTTGCCCGCAGACTTGGCATCGGTGACTGTGCCACTTACCTGAGATCCAGCCGGAATCGCTCTGACTCCTCCGACAGACACGGAATTGGCGAGCGTTCCAGTGAAGCCTTGTCCAGCTGCGCTGTCCTTTGAACTGAGACCGCTGCCGAGGGTCACAGACAACGTCGTGCCTGCCGGAACGACAATGGGTGGCGGTGGCGGCGGGGGAGCAGGTGCAGGAGCTGGAGCTGGAGCGGGAGCAGCTGCTGCGGCGGCCGGAGCGCTCGATCCTGCCGGTGACGGTGACGCAGCTTTGGTGTCACTCGCGGCTGCAGAGGGGGCTGGCTGGCTGGACGCAGGTTGCGAGGCGGCGGGTTCGGCCGCAGGCTGTGATGCTGCCTGCTCCTGATCCGATGTCTTCTTGCATCCGGAGAAGAACAGTCCTGCCGCAAGCAACGTGGTCACCACAAAAAGCTTTTGACGACTCATGAACGTTACCTTTCTTCTTGTGAGGTGTGGAAGCAGCACTTCGCCCGAAGATTATCACTCTTCGGATACATCTGCACATAAATTGCAGACAGGGCATTCTATGCCGTATGCAAGTTGTTGTTATCTCTGGACTTCGGAGAATCCTGCACGGGGCCCTGCCGTATCCCGACCGATCATATGAAATGAGCCATAATGCGAATGAGCAGACACCTTCATATGACGGTCATTTGGCTCGTTATTTGCGCTTGTACTGGCTTTTGAGTCTCCACGTCTGAGAGATGGATGATAGCCGCAGCGCCCGTAAAACGGACGGCTGATTTCTCATCAGTGAGGCTTGATTCGATATTAGGGATCAACCCGGGGTCGGCGCGGTGCGAGAGCGAGTCGAGAGCTGCGACGCGTACCAGCCAGCTTTTGTCGGAAGCAGCCTGAATGAGAGCCTCGCCACTTTTTGGATCGGGATCTTTGGCCAGAACCCTAGCGGCGGCAGCGCGAACGGGAGAAGTATCGTCCTTCGTGAGCGCTTTGAACGCCCATAGCCGAGGCCCGCAAAGGGAATGAACCCGATGCCCTGTTTAAAACCAAACTGGGCCATTTTCTTCGGATCTTTCAGCATCTTCTTCTGGTCCTCTAACAACGCCTCACCGCTTTTTCTTTCGCCAGTAAGAACGGCATAGTACACGTTATATCTATAGAGATCGCCAAGAGCAATCAGGGCGCGGGCACCAGCGACAACGACTCCCACATCCGTTTCGGACTTCAAGGTCGTCTCAATTAGAGGTGCTGCCGATTTTGCCTGCATCTGCCCAGAGCGTCTGCGGCTGCAGCTCGAACATCGGAGTTCTGGTCGCCGAATGCCGTGGTAGCGAGTTCTATGGCTTTCGGGTTTTTCTCGATCAATCCGAGAACCCTTACCGCAGTAACTTTGTCGTCGCCGCTTACTGAAAGTCCTGACTGCAACACCGACCAGGCTTTGTCCGTTGAGTCCTGTGCGAGGAGTTGGACAGAAAAGATCACGCAGACAACAAAGGCCGAGCCGCGCAAAAATGTTTATCGAATCGATTCTTTTGGAGCCTGTGCGATATCAGTGCCTGTCGTATTCGCGGATATTGCTCTCATTGTGATGCCCTTCATTGCAGATTTTCCCTTCTCCTTGTAAGCTGATTCCTCAGTCGACCGCAAGACTGGTCCGTGTTCTAAAGTCCCCGCACGTCGTCTTCTTCACGACGTGGGACCTTTCCCCCAACAACTGCTATTGTTCAGATCCCTTGCTCCGCAGCGACAGGGCCTTCAATCCATGCGAGAAAGAGCTTATAGCCCACGCACAGGACGATTGCGCCGACGAAAAGGCCGATGATGCCAATTGCGACGAATCCACCAATCGCACCCAGAAAAACCACCACGATTGGAACGGCTACGCCGCGGCCCAACAGCATGGGCTTCAGCACGTTGTCAATGAGAGCGACAAAGATGCACCACAACAGAAACAGTATTGCTTTCGTCGTGCTGGCAATGGCGAACATGTAGATAGCGGCAGGAATGAGCAGTATGACTGCGATCTGCAGCACGGCTGCGAATAGGAAGAGCAATGTCCACAACCCTGCGCCCGGCAGACCTGCCACCAGAAACCCCAGTCCGGCGAGTACAGCCTGGATGACAGCAACGCCCAGAATTCCGTTGGTGACGCTTCGGATGGTAGATCCCGCAAGGTCCTCAAACTCAGGACCCCGGTCACCAAAAAGTCGGTTGGACAGCGCCCGCGACGCTGTGGCGCAACCGGAACTATTCGCGAGCAAAACTCCGGCAACAATAATGGAGAGGACGAATTGCAGAACCGTGAGACCAATTCCTGCGGAAGCTGAGAGCAGCCCCGGAACCATCGCTCGAATCTGCGAGGCCTGACTTTGCAGCAGACCGGTCAGGTTCGTAGAAGCCTTAGTCCATACACTGTTCAACGGCTGCCCGATAAGGGGCCAGGTTTCCACGTTAGCGGGCGGAGGTGGGATATGAAGAGTTCCGTCCTTGATGTGAGCGGACAGGGTTTGGGCACCCTCGACCATCGTTCTCGCAAGCAACGCAACCGGGACAAGCAGTACCGCCAGGAAAAGCAGGCTGCAAATCACCGCTGCCAGCTTCCCGCGTCCGCCCAGGAGGTTCCGCAGCTTCCGGTATGCAGGATAAGCGGCGATTGCCATTATAATGCCCCAGGCAACCAAAGGAAGAAATGGCCGCAGGATGAGAAGGCAGGCTGCCGTGAGGAGAACCAGCAGGCCGACGTGGATCGCGATTTCCAAGGCGCGACGAATGTGTTCCTGGCTGACGTGAGACGGCTGTTCGGTGGTCATGGGTAAGTTCTCCGTTGATTGCGGGCGACGTTGGATACCGGCACGACAAGTTAGCGGTGCAGAAAGCCGGCGACCCAGTGTAAAATACGCGCCATTTTTCCGCTGGAATTCTTTTGCAATTCCCCAGCCGGTAATTCTGCTCGGTCTCCGGCTCCAACCGGTTCTTCCTCACAAGCATTGACCAGATTGCAGATAAAGGTTTAACACGGTAAAGCAGCGGAGGAGTGACAAGCATGAGCTTTCCACGCTATCCATCGTTGTACCAGATCAACACGCGCGTCCGCCTGACGGAGATCAGCGCAGTACTGGGGCGACATGCCACTCTGGACGATTTGCCCGATGCCGAATTGGACCACCTGGCTGCAATCGGCTTCGACATCGTATGGCTGCTTGGAGTATGGCAGACAGGAACAGCGGCCAGAAGCGTGTCACTTTCGAATCCGGAATGGCTCCATGAATATCGCTTAACGCTGCCGGATTTCGAGGAGCCCGATGTCAGCGGTTCCTGCTTTGCGATCCGCGACTACCACGTTCACCGGGACTTTGGCGGTGATGAGGCACTGCTACGCGTACGTCAGCGTCTCCGGGATCGCGGCCTCAGATTGATGCTTGATTTCGTGCCGAATCACACCGCGCCCGACCACCCTTGGGTTACCCAGCGCCCTGATTTCTACGTCTCAGGCACAGCCGAACAACTAGCCGCGGAGCCGCAGAACTACTGTCGCGTTGCCACCGCCGACGGGAAGCGAATTCTTGCGTATGGTCGCGATCCGTACTTCCCCGGGTGGCCCGATACGCTGCAACTGAACTACGCAAACCCCGACTTCCAGGAGGCGATGCTCGCTGAGTTGTTGCGCATCGCGACGCAGTGCGACGCGGTGCGTTGCGATATGGCGATGCTCGAGTTGCCTGAAGTGTTTGAGCGCACATGGGGACTGCAAGCAGCGCCGTTTTGGCCCAAGGCGACAGAGGCAGTACATCGTCAGAATCCGGATTTTTTCTTCATGGCGGAAGTCTACTGGGATCTGGAGTGGACTCTACAGCAGCAGGGATTCGACTATACGTATGACAAACGTCTATACGATCGTCTGACGGAACGAAACGCTAAGTCTGTTCGTGGGCACTTGACTGCGGGATTAGATTTTCAGGACAGACTTGCACGCTTTCTGGAAAACCACGACGAGCCTCGTGCGGCTGCGACGTTTCCAGCCGGCGTTCATCAAGCGGCCGCGATCATTACGTTCCTTTCACCGGGATTACGCTTCTTCCATCAAGGGCAGTTGCAGGGTAAGAGAGTCCGGATCTCGATGCATCTTGGGCGCGGTCCCGTCGAACCGGTTGATCAGGAAATCGTAGACTTTTATAGCAATCTGCTCGAGCAGTTGCGCGATCCCACGGTTCGTGACGGAGATTGGCAGTTAATCTCTTGCAATTCCGCGTGGGACGGCAACTGGACCTGGGAGTCTTATATCGCATTTTCCTGGACTGATGCACAAGGCGAGCGCCGACTGATTGCAGTGAACTATTCCGATCACCAGAGCCAGTGCTATGCAGCGTTACCGTGGCCCGGTCTGGGAGATCGCATTTGGCGATTTCAGGATCAGATGGGGACGGCTGTTTATGATCGACGGGGGGATGAGATTTCTGATCGAGGCTTGTATCTTGACCTGCCACCGTGGGGTTATCACTTTTTTAAAATTCTTGCGGCAGGAGCGGATCAGCTCTTGGAATGAAGGTCCCGAAGCAGATCGCGTCAGGCAGTAATGCCAACCAGCTGCATAATCTGGTCTACAGCGTGAGCGGCCTCGTTCCTGTGCCCGGCGCAACATACAGCTCCAGCGACTGCGCATTGGAACATGTTCACCATCTCCGGCGATTCCGCGAGAACATGAGGCGTGTTCCGCAATAAGGTCAGCAGCGCTTCGCTTTGAGAGATCGGCGCAACAGACCACGGGCTTGCAGGCAGGTATTGAAGAGCGAGAATCCAGCCAACTTGTGTGGGAGCGTTTCCAACTGGAGCATTGCACTCGTCTGCAAGCATTGGGAACTGCTCGGGAAAGCCATTCCGAACGAGCAGCGGTCGTGGATATGGATGCACACACCCTTCTGAATCAATCAACGCGTACTCATCGGAGAAGTAAGTAGCGCCTCGTCGCAACAGTTCGGCAACAAGCGAGGATTTCCCCGCATGCGAAACGCCGGGCAGCAGCATTGCCCGTCCGCCCCAGACGACTGTTCCCGCATGCACGGCGCGCAGGGTCGTCAGCCGCGGGATCACCGCATCATCGAATGCTCTTATGATGTCCGGAACCAGGCCGATAGCCTGGCTATTGGATGCCACCACTGCATCATCTACTGACAGCTGAAATTGGTCCGCAATTCTATCAATGCGAATAGAAATGTCGGCGTTCTCGACAGTTCTGGACGTTCTTGGCAATGTGGGAAAAACATAGCGTTCGAGAACGGAGCATGCGTCAGGGCACGTCGCGGCCACTTGAATGGTGCTATCGAAAGCCCGAATTCTGAAATCGTGGATGCTAGACATTACCATTGCGTCTATTGTGCCGGTGAAGTGGCATCGAATAGCCGCGCGCCAAGCTGATCGAGAGAAGCTATTGGTTCAGAGATATTAGTGCCCACAGTACGACTCAGCCTACGGATTTTGAGCGTCGGATGATAAATGCAACAATGTTCGCCACCGCCGTCTTCTCTTAGGACGCAGGAATATATTTGACTTTTCCGTACTCCACCCGTCTACCCTATCTGCAGTGTCATGCAATAGGCTGCAACTCAATGCAACCTATTGCCTTGATCGACAACCGCGCGACCGCGGTGCTGCCAGAAATGGCCTGTCTTGCGATTCCATCCACTAGGGTCTACACAAACTACAGACAAACCTCTATTACAGCCCCAACAACCCCAGGAGCCAATCCAGGATACCCCCGTGACCATGGCCGGGAGGAGGTGGCGGTGGTGGCGTCGACTGTGGCGCTGACCGCGCCCGTTGCGCATGCGCCCGCTGCTCCGCAATCGGTAAGGAGACAACAAGCGGTATAGCTGCGGCGCCTAGCGTTGCGATAAACTGCCGCCGGCTTGGCTGCGCTCCGGATGTCTTCACAAGATTCTGCTCTTGCAGGCGCAGAATCGCTTCTTGAGCCAGATCTTCGGTTATCTCTGGGTTAAGCGAATGCTGCATGCGTTCCGTCACTCGGGAAAGTGTCGTTGGATCACTGCATGCGTCCCAGGCTGCGCCGGCCGTCGCGTTCAATGCGAAAACCGTCTCATTTTTGGCGTCGACAATAACTGTTGAACCGTCGGGAAGCTTATTTACAACCAAGGCATCTGAGTTGGTGCGCTCTACCTGCATCTTGACCTCTCTGTTGAACTCCATCAGCGGGGGAGGTCACTCCACGATCACTTAGTATTGTGAAGTGTATATTAGATCGCTTCGTTTTCGCACAGCGTCTTGGTAACTGGTTTTGTACTTTGTAGTAATCGAGAAAATTGGTACGTTGCAATGTATAAGTTGCAACACATTGCAACATAACTTCAGTGAATCACGGGAAAGTGGAGACGTGAATGCCCGCCGATAACGAGTCCTCCGAACTGCTGCGGGCGATTGCTAGGCAGACGAGCGATGCAGAAGAGATCCATCGTTGTGCACTGAAGGTGCCCGACTGGGATTTGCTTTTTGAGATTGCGCAGGAGCATCGTGTGTTGCCGATGTTGTTTTTGCAACTTGCGGACATGGGATCGGCGGTTCCATCAGCAATCCAAGAGCGTCTGCGAGTTGAATACGAACGCAATGTGTTTCACAGTCTCGCGAATGCAGCGGAATTGATCGCTGTGCTCAAAGCATTTGAACGCGAGATGATTCCCGTAATGCCGTTTAAAGGTGTTGTGTTGGGAGCGTCTGTCTATCATGTCTTTACGACCCGTTCTGCCGGCGATATCGATTTACTCATTCACTACCGGCACCTGATGCAATCAACAGCTCTCATTCTGGCGAGAGGCTACGAGTTGAAAACCTCTGTGCGTGCGGATGGAATGCCGGATGGCTCAGAGGGTTACGAATTTCATTTCGAGCGGCAAACAGATGGAATGGTGCTGGAACTTTGCTGGAGGCTTGATCTCACTCCATCAAGGTTCAGACGCGATCTCGACTTGGACTGGGTGTGGCCGCGACGGCGAGTCGCGATGCTGGCGGGCGCCGAAGTTCCCAACCTTGATTCAGAGACCACGCTGCTGATTCTCTGCATGCATGGCAGCAAGAGCATTCATATCTGGTCACGCTTGATCTGGATTTGCGATGTTGCACAACTACTCGCATCTACGCCTGACTTTAAGTGGAAAGAGACTATTCGGGAGGCAAAGGAGTCGGGGTTGTGGCGAGCGCTTGCACTTGGTGTGCTGCTGGCGAATCGAATCACGGATGTCGAAGTGCCTCGGGACGTCATCGAAAGCTTTGAATCGGATACCACTGCGCTCAAGCTCGCACAACATATCCAGGAAAACCTGTTTGTTGCGCCAGGCAGCACTCCTACGGGACGGGTGCCGTATAACGTTCAGCTGCTCGATTTTCGAGACCGTGTCAGATTGTTTTTCTCGTTCAATTTCCTGCGGCCGAATGACAGGGATCGTGCGGTTCTCTCGTTACCGAAACGTCTCCATGCACTCTATTACCTGATCCGGCCCTTCCGCATATTGAGGGATAGGTCGGCAAGGTGATTCTCTGCTGGTTCTTGCATAGAAATGCCCAAGACCCGGACCGCAGGTCCGACTACGTGCTACGCGCTCCGCTCAAGATGACAACAGTAATCGGGTTAGTTCGAAGAGCTGATGGGAGGCACAGCCAGAGGAGTCGCCGCAATAGATGGTGGACGCGGTAGGAATCGAACCTACAACCTGTCGGTTAAGAGCCGAATGCTCTGCCAGTTGAGCTACGCGTCCAAGTGTCGCAGTAGAAATACGCTGCGGGACTGATGATGGGAAACGCTCTTTGTGAGAACGTTCTTTTAGAAATATAGCACAGAATTTCTTAGCGAGTCGGCTCAGCAAGTGGTGGAGTTGAGGATCTAGAAGGAGAAGGAAAGCCCGCCCTGAATGCTGCGCTCGGCCTGGGCGAAATACAGTGTGCTGCCGTCCTGCGTCAGGAAGGGACGATAGCCTTGCGCGAGCAGATTACGGACGTCGATGAGCGCTTCGACTCGATAGGGAAGCATGTGGCAGTGGATAGGCTGGCGCAGGTAGAAGCTCAAGTAAGGATCAGGAAGCTCACTATTGAAGGGATCGACTGCCGTGACTGTGTCAGTCGGCTGCCAGCGATAGGATGCGCGCCATTGGGTTCCAGCCTGCTTCAACTTGCCGCTCATGCTGGCTGAGAGCATTCCAGCGCGTCGCGGATGTAGGCTGTTGATTCCTTCTTCCAGAGTTACTTTTTGGGATAGGGGATCCATTGTCAGAGCATCGCCCATGGAATACGCGACGCTGAACCAGGTGTCATCGTTGATCCGGTCCCGCATCTCGGCGAGGACGCCATTGCTGAAGAAGCTTTGCCCGGTTACTTTGAGCAGGTCAGTATTGGGATCGTAGAGGAGGTTGCCGCTGTTCCAATCTGCGAGCGACAGCACCCCTCCGCCGCTGACCACAGGATTATTGATGTGATCCTGATAAACGGTCATGCGCCAGCTCACATTTCCTTCATGGCGCTCATAGGAAAACTCCTGGTGCAGGCCCTGCTCGACAAGAAGCTTTCCGTTTTTCTCCGTCAGTGCCGGCGCGAGCGTGCTAGGGCGGTCAATTTCATTGGCATGCTGGGCGCCCGGCGAAGTGGATACATGATACTCGACTGCATTGTCACCCGCGTGAACGCTCACTCCGGCAAACGGGTGAGTCGCAAACTGCGTTTCTCCCAGATGAATGGCCTCAACTTCATTGCCGACCTCACCTGTGATTCCATTCATGAGGTCGATGGTTTCAGAAGTGCGCAGGATCGCAGCCTGCAATCCTTGACCATCGAAGCCGCTCTGAATGTCGGGACGATCTTCGAAGGCAGCTACCGTGCGAATGGTGCGCCCCGGGGCCAGTTGCCTTGCATAGCCAATGACGGTGTTGAGTGAAGCACTTTCCGCCTGGCTCAGATCGGCCCTGAGGATCAATTGCTGATCATCGCCGTTTGAGCGCTGCATCTCAAAATCATGATGCAGGCCACTATCGCCAAACTCGTTGGCGCCTCCGCGGATGGTGACGCGCGCCTTGAGAGCCGGGGCGGTCCCGTCGCCGTCAGACACTACGACCAGCGGCCCATCTTCCAGCATGCGAAGCAGCGGCCTGTTAGCAGACAGGCGCAGGGTCCAGGTCCAGTCATCTTGTGGTTCATCAGCCGGGCGGGGTTTCGCCGGAAGCCAGCGAAACGCCTCGTAAAGCGTATTCAGCGTGAGATTGACAACCAGCTTGGAATCAGCCAAGAAGCGAAGATTTTCCCGGAGGGTCGGCAGGAAAAATGATCCTGAAGCCTTGAGACTGTAGTTTCCCGGAGAGACATTCGGTAAGGTGTACCGGCCGTGATCGTCGGTAAAAGTATTGCCAATGACGACCAGATTGGGACCGAGCAACTCGACCAGGGCTCCTACCTGGGGCGCGCCTTTGGCGTCGCGCACGACACCCGACACGGCTGCCGGGCCCTCTGCATATGCGGACAACGCAAGCACAGTCATCAGCAGCGCAAGCGCTGGACCGATCTTGATTCGCAGATTGGGAACTATCATCCTCACCGATTTCGTTCGTCACCAGAATCGGTCGACAGTCTTCAGGAGTTCCTTGCTACCCTGGAAAACGTCAAGCGACCCCAAAATACTCCTGGCCGTTTGCCCCAAAATCGTTGTCGTTCAGGACCGGCAACTCTTGACGGTTGCTCCGTCCTTTTGCCTAACCGCTATTCCACCGTAAAGGGTGCCGACTGGGCAATCTCTTGATTGGAGATGCTGTCGTTCACCTTGATTCTGATCTGATACTTGCCTGGCTGAAGGTTAGCGAGGGGGACGCTTTGCTCCAGCGTTACCTGATCAGAACCGGCGCTCAATTTCTTGGAGTCCTCCGACATATCGAGGACGGCCTTGTTCGAGGCCATGTCAATAATCTGATATTGAATTGTTGCGGAATTTTGCTTGCTCTTCTCGTCGATTCCAAGGTTATACACCTGCATCCAGAAATTCAGCTTCTGCGACCGCTGGAACGATGCCGGAATTGTAGGATTCGATGTGACCGCTGGCAAGAGCTTTGTATTGCCGATGACAAAATTTCCTGCGCCAATTTCTTTCGACGGCACCAGCTCCATGCGATTAGCCAGAATCAGAGACGAAGCCGACAGCTTATCGTCGTCATACTTCGGAACATTGATCGCCTGAGCCCACACGCCGAGGTGGTCCGGATTGTTGACATCCTTGATGCCGATGTCCACGCGGTAGCGGCCGGGACGCAGCGGCAACGATTTCCAGTAGAGACGTTTATTGTCGAGAGTCTTCGTCAGCAGTTCCGCCGGAACTTCGACCTCGACAGTGTCCTCGAAGCTTTGCACAATCTTGCCGGTGATCGTCGAGACGCGACCAATGATGTGCACCTCGCCGGTGTCAATTCCATCCTTATTGTTAAACGTGATGTCGCGATTCTTGATCTGCAGAGTGATCGGCACTAGAACTGTGTCATCCGTCACCTTGACGTAGTCCGTCCGCACGTCAAAGGGGAAAAAAGGACCGGTCATGAGCTTGTGGTTCGACATGAACGACTCAAGCTGAAGGTCCTTGAACTTGATGACCGGCGGCGCCTGCAATTTCGCGTACTGTTCCAGGCGGTCGAACTGTTTGCTCTGCTGCATGGAAGACATGGGGCCATTGCCCAGGGACTCAAGTCCGCCGCGGAAGCGATCAGACTGCTTGGCCATGCCCATCTGCTCGTACATGGTCTGGCCGGCACCGGGAACGTGCAGTAGTGCGTCCTTTTCGGAGCGGTCGATGGTCATGTGGTAGTCGCCGCACATGCAAGTGTCGACGAACTCGATGTCAATGTTTTCGCCGACGCCTTCAAGGTAGCGGTAATGCCAGACTTCGAAGGGGAAGGTCGACGTGGTGCCGCCGCCTTCGTCCATCGGGCGGTCATAAGTGCCGCCACTCGGGTGCGAGTCAGTGCTGTCGGGCTTGCCGTAGGCGATATACATATGACCACGGTCAGTCTTCCAGCCGGGTTTGCCAGCTGCGAAGTGCTCATTGGAGTATTCAATGCGGCGGTAGTGTTCTTCGCGGAACTCGTTTTCCGGTGAGTCCGGATTGGGGTTGCGGCGCTGCCAGAAGGCCTCAATGAAGGCGTCGCGCTCTTCGTCGTTGCTGAGGCTCTTGAAGGCCTTCAATTCCTGATCGGTGATGATCCAGTGAACGTCCTGATCGACCCACTTCTTGTAGGGGCCTTTCAACTCCTGCTTCAGCTCTTTCTGTTGTTTGAAGCGCTCCTTGTCA
>Ga0207060_10266_pt2 | contig 16623 bp, 13 predicted proteins | sample Alteio_BWMinCont_30_FD_153270 | JGI IMG/M metagenome (GOLD analysis project Ga0207060, IMG submission 153270) | Enriched cells from forest soil in Barre Woods Harvard Forest LTER site, Petersham, Massachusetts, United States -... | ecosystem: Environmental > Terrestrial > Soil > Temperate forest >...
ATTAAGAGCAGAAAAGATTTTGGTCAAACATTTAATGAAAAAAGTGGAAGCAGGATTAATCACGATGATCTGGAATAGCACTTTACACGAAGTGTTAGGAGACGATAGTGGTGTCACCGGTATGCAAGTAAAGAATCTGCTTGATAATACGCTTCATGCAATAGACGTAAATGGTATCTTTATTGCTATTGGGCACACACCTAATACGGGTATATTTGAAGGTCAACTCAAAATGGTCAATGGATATATTCAAATCCAAAACGGTAGCAATGGTACTAATGGCACTAACGGTAATATCACTGCGACTTCTATTCCTGGCGTATTTGCAGCTGGGGATGTTTCCGATCCCATTTATCGTCAAGCAGTGACTTCAGCAGGATCAGGATGTATGGCCGCCTTGGATGCAGAAAAATATTTAGACGCTTTGCATAATGTATAATCCTTAGCCCTGTTTGTCGAGTGAGGGTTACTGGCATAACTCCTAAGTTTTTGCTAATATCAGGTCAGGATCATTATTTGATCCCGTTTTTTTATTTTTTATGGAGCAACTAAGTTAAATGTCCAAAGAAGATGCTATTGAAATGGAAGGGATCGTTACTGAAACCCTCCCCAACACCAACTTTAAAGTTCAATTAGATAACGGTCATATGGTCATTGCACACATTTCTGGTCGAATGCGTAAAAACTATATCAGAATATTAATGGGTGATCGCGTAACCGTACAACTCACGCCTTATGATCTCACTAAAGGTAGAATTATCTTTAGAAATAAAGACAATGCTCCTGGAAAAAAACCTGAGCAAGAGCAAGAAACTTAATTTAAAAAACTAAGGCTGTCCAATGAACAGTTACGCTGTTACCTTTACGTAAAGAATCATCAAATAGACATAGATGGTCTTATATGAGCTCGACTTGTTGCATCTGCATCTAATGTAGCTTGATTTGCAGCCGCTAGTTGAGCAGGTGACGGCGCCGCCGATGCTAACAAACCCGGCGCTTCACTCCTCTCACGATTAAATTGTGAAGTACTTGCTGTTCGAGGAGCGTCTTCAATGTCTCGCAGAGCACTAGGTGAGGATGCACTCGGCGTACCTCTTTCAGGCGCAGGCTGTTCAGCTTTAGATCGCGAACTCTGACCTTCAGAAGAATCTTTAAACATTGCATCAAATAATCCTCCAACTCCTTTTCCCAATGCACTCAACCCTCCTAAAGCTAAACCTAAGCCAAGTCCAACAACAGATGTTACAAGCTTTGTAATAGGGTTAATGGGATTGATAAGATCATCAACACCTTCCATGGCACTCGACAATCCGCCAAAAAATCCTTTTCCCATTTTTCCTAACACAGATTCTTCTTTAGGATCTGCAGGATCTGCCATAATTACCTCGATGCATACACACGAAATTCAATAATTAATACTCTCTATTTAATTTAGACAAAAAATATACTTATAGATTCATTGAATAATTTAATTAATAAATTTTATTAAATTTAGTGTATATACTATAAATACAAAAAATTTATGGATGCGGACGTTCATGCGGTGTTGGCGAAGGCAGATCAAGACCCAATTTTGCACCATTTTTAAAAAAATTATCTTCTAATACGCTAGGTGTTAATTTTTTTAGTAAATCATACCGCTTTAAAAACTCTGCGTTTTCAGATTTGTGCAGTAACTTTATATCTTTTATATCAAGATTAATGTCTTGAATGCCTGCAATCTTTGCAGCCTCAAACAGCTTTAACATTTTCTTAACATCTCCTATTTCTGGAAAATGTACAGATTCTATCAAACCCATTTTCTTTAAGGCCCCCATAAAATCAACCAAACCTCGATCATCAAGAGAGTTCAAAAGTAGTAATGGATTCAAATCAACCGTGTACACACTACCATTTTTATTATCAAATTTATTTAATGAAACGGCATCAACCACCGTAACATTTTTATTTAATTCGGCTGTGATGGCTTTGATTTGATCGGGTTCAGCTTCTACTAGCTTACGTCTTATTTTCACTTTAATATGGGTTTTCTTATGATGAGCAGCCAAAGGTCGTCGTCCATATGCTCGTAGAACAGGTGGCATGCGTTGACGTGACTCTAATATTGGATTTTCTTTTAACCTATCTCTTGGTCCAAGTGGATTTAATACAGGTGGTCCAATAATTGCTGCTGGAGTACTTACATGAGGAGATGGTAAAGAAACTCCAGGTATTGATGTTGTTGGTGTGGTAGGTATATTGGCATTAGGTTGAACTGGGGGTTGTACGGATGCTGATGATTTAACAATTGGAGGTTCTGTTAGTACAGGCTCAGGTTTTTTTACAATATCTACAGTTTTATCAACTTGTGTTTTGGGATCTCCTTGTTTAGGTGGTGTATATCTTGTTCCTTCTCCACCCCAACTGGAACTACTTTCATCACCACCTCCCCCCGTTTTTCCTTTTTCACCGCCACCTTTACCAGATGATCCTTCACCACTACCACCTTCTTTGCCACCTTTATCTTTTTCACCTTTATCGCTTGACATTTTAAAATCACTTTACTTTAGTAACAACAGGTGTTATTTCAACTTTGATTTCACCATTTTCAACCGATACTGAAACATGACCTCCCGTGCTTAAATTTCCAAACAGAAGTTCATTTGCCAAAGGTTTTTTCAGTTTTTCTTTAATAAGTCGCGCCATAGGCCTTGCACCCATTTGTTTATCAAACCCATGTGAAGCAAGCCAATCCCGCGCAGGATCATCAATATCTAATATAACGCGCTTCTCTTGAAGACGGCCCTGCAATTCTGCAATAAATTTTTCAACAATCAGATCGATAGTATCCATTTGGAGCGCATGGAACTGAATAATAGCATCTAAGCGATTGCGGAATTCTGGTGAAAATTTTCTCTTAATTACAGACAATCCATCGTTACTGTGATCTTGTTCTTTAAATCCAATCGAAGAACGACTCATATCTTCAGCACCTGCATTAGTCGTCATCACCAATGTCACATGTCGAAAATCTGTTTTACGCCCGTTATTATCAGTTAAAGTGCCATGATCCATCACTTGAAGTAATAAGTTATAAACATCTATATGCGCTTTTTCAATTTCATCCAACAATAATATACAATGTGGGTGTTTAGTAATTGCATCCGTTAATAACCCCCCTTGATCAAATCCAACATATCCAGGTGGTGCACCAATTAATCTTGAAACAGTATGACCTTCCATATATTCAGACATATCAAAACGGACCAGTTCTAATCCCAATAACTGCGCTAATTGTCGAGTCACTTCTGTTTTTCCAACACCCGTCGGCCCTGCAAACAAGAAACAACCCACAGGACGTCCTAGATCCCCTAATCCCGATCGTCCCATTTTTATAGCATCTGACAATGCTTCAACCGCTTCATCTTGCCCAAAAATAACCAACTTTAAATCTCGCTCTAAGGTTTTTAATACGCCTTTATCAGAAGCTGAAATGGTTTTTTCCGGAACTCGTGCAATTTTTGATACCATACGTTCAATATCACTGATCCCAATCGTTTTTTTACGTTTATTAGGTGGCAATAATCGTTGATAAGCGCCTGCCTCATCAATCACATCAATTGCTTTATCCGGTAAAAATCGATCAGAAATGTACCGACTGGCCATCTCGGCAGCTGCTCGTAATGCAGCAAATGAATAACGAACACTATGATGTACTTCAAGACGTTCTTTTAAACCTTTTAAGATATCAAAGGTTTCTTCTACCGTTGGTTCTTTGATATCAATTTTTTGAAATCGTCTGGCAAGCGCTCTGTCTTTTTCAAAAATACCTCGAAATTCCTGGAATGTGGTTGAACCCATACACTTTAATTCACCAGAAGATAATAAAGGCTTGATTAAATTAGAAGCATCCATGACTCCCCCAGAGGCAGCACCCGCACCAATGATGGTATGAATTTCATCTATAAAAAGAATCGCCCCCGATTCTCGTTTTAATTGTTGCAATAAAGCTTTCAATCGTTTTTCAAAATCGCCACGATATTTTGTCCCAGCCAAAAGTGAACCCAGATCTAATGCATAAATAGTGGCATTTTTTAAGGCTTCGGGTACTTGGTTCTCCACAATCATTTTTGCCAAACCTTCAGCAATTGCAGTTTTACCAACCCCTGCTTCCCCTACAAACAAAGGATTATTTTTGCGTCGTCGACAAAGCACTTGAATGGTGCGTTCGATTTCATCCTCACGCCCCACCAAGGGATCAATTTTTCCTGCTTTGGCTTGATTATTTAAATTCGTTGTATAGCTCTCAAGAGGACTTCGAACCATTGAATCATGTGACATATCTTCTTCTTGTAAAGAAGGTGAAATCTCTGATTCTTCATGCTCTTCAACTTTATTAACACCACGCGAAATATAATTGACAACGTCTAACCGATTCACATTTTCTTTTTTTAGAAAATACACCGCTTGACTGTCTTGTTCACTAAAAATAGCCGCTAAGACATTAGCGCCCGTCACTTCTTCTCGGCCCGCCGACTGCACATGAAAGACTGCGCGCTGTAGGACGCGCTGAAAGCCTAATGTCGGCTGAGTCTCACGATGAGACTCATCATCAGGAATGATAGGCGTGGTTTCATTGATGAAAGATACTAAATCGACTCGTAATTGCTCAATATTGGCCTGACAAGCCTGCAACACTTGAACTGCGGCGGCATTATCTAATAGCGCCAGCATCAAGTGTTCAACCGTCATGAACTCGTGTCGGTTATCTCTTGCTCCTCTAAAAGCAAAATTTAATGCTGACTCAAGCTCTTTACTTAGCATGCCATCACTCCTTAACGTCAGATTGACCTTTTATAGTTAAAAAATTAAAAAAATCGTTTAACTCTCTTCCATTAAAAAAATTATCGGTGTACAATCCCCTTTAATAAGGTAAACCACCTTTATTAATTGACTTGAGGGTTTACCCATATCAACTACAGGTTCTTGTTTAAAGATCTTGTGTTTTTTTTCGTTCATATATAAATCTTAGACAAGAATTATGTATGTTGCTTAGATTTTTAGACATGACCTATACCTTTTTTGTTGCATCCACGTAAATAATTTTTTAAAAAAATCTTTCAATAAAGCTTGACTCGAGTCTAAATATGGTCAACATTATTAACGTGAACATACTCAGAATTTAGGGCATGTCATTTTGAAGGAATAGTTAGTATGGCAACTGGTACTGTAAAATGGTTCAATAACCAAAAAGGATTTGGTTTCATTTGTTCTGATGATGGGGGTGAAGATATCTTCGCGCACTTCTCTTCTATAGTCATGGAAGGCTATAAAAGCTTAAAAGCGGGACAACATGTATTGTTTGAGATTAATCAAGGTCCCAAAGGCTTACATGCTATTAATATTCTAGCCTCGGAATCAGAAGAAATAGAGCAAGAATCAAAAGATAAAATGGCGGATACAGCAGATACGCAATAAATGTAAAATCCCCCCTAACCCCCCTTTTTCACAGTAGGGGCCGGTCTCCGTGCCGGCCCAAAACCATCAAAACCCTCACCCGACCGAAGGGCACCCTCTCCCAAATTGGGAGAGGGATTTTGATCTGGTTACATATTCTTTATAACAGCATCCCCAAATCCAGAACAGCTCACCAGCGTCGATCCCTTCATTAGGCGTTCAAAATCATAAGTCACTGTTTTAGCAAGGATTGCATCTTCCATACCCTTAATAATAAGATCTGCAGCTTCTTTCCATCCTAAATACCTTAACATCATCTCTGCTGAGAGAATCAGTGACCCGGGATTTACTTTATCAAGGCCCGCATATTTGGGTGCAGTGCCATGGGTTGCCTCAAATAAACCCATAGAATCCGAGAGATTGGCCCCCGGTGCAATCCCAATTCCACCTACCTGTGCCGCTAATGCGTCTGAGATATAATCTCCATTTAAATTGAGGGTGGCTATGACACTGTACTCGCTGGGTCTTAATAATATTTGTTGTAAAAAAGCATCAGCAATCACATCTTTAATCACAATTTCTTTGCCCGTATTCGGATTGAGGAATACATGCCAAGGACCTCCCTCTAACGGTATGGCACCAAACTTTTGACGAGCAATTTCATAGCCCCAGTCTTTAAACGCACCTTCTGTAAATTTCATAATGTTGCCCTTATGCACCAAGGTCACAGAAGGAAGATGATTATCTATTGCGTATTGAATGGCTTTTATAATTAAGCGCTGTGATCCTGCTTTTGAAACTGGTTTAATACCAATACCACAATGTTCTGGAAAACGAATTTGAGTAACACCCATTTTAGATTGCAAAAATTGTATTAATTCTTTAGCTTTCTCACTATCAGCTGGCCATTCTATCCCAGCATAAATATCTTCGGAGTTCTCCCTAAAAATCACCATATTGGTCAGCTCGGGTTGTTTTAAGGGACTGGGCGTGCCCTGAAAATAACGAACAGGTCTTAAACAAATATATAAATCTAATTGTTGCCTTAAAGTGACATTAATAGAACGAATGCCGCCTCCAACCGGAGTGGTCAAAGGGCCTTTAATGGCTATCTTAAATTCCCGAATGGCCTCAAGCGTTTCATCGGGTAACCAGTTATTTTCCCCATACACACGAGTCGATTTTTCACCTGCAAAAATTTCCATCCATACAATAGAACGTCGACCGTTATAAGCTTTTTGGACAGCCGCATCCACCACTTTTTTCATGACTGGAGTAATATCCACTCCCGTACCATCCCCCTCTATAAATGGAATAATGGGGTTCTCAGGAACATCTAAAATCCCGTTACTTTTTACACTGATTTTTTTCCCATTGCTTGGAACTATAATTTTTTGGTAGGCCATAGAAACTCCATTTATTTTTGAAATTGTAGGAGCGGACCCCTGTGTCCGTCCTTTTTTTCCAATATATCATCAAGAAACTAGAAACACTATCGCCCTGTTTAGTTTCTAGTTTCTGGCTTATGCTTTATAGTGTGACTATTTTTCATTAAGTATTTAAATTGGACACCGGCATGACCCAGAAGAAGATATTACTAACAATATTACTAACAGTTCTAACAATTATTTTGTTGGGCGTTCACCCATGGGCGACAGCACAAGTCAAAAGTGATTTTAATCAACAACGAATGCTCTTCCTTAAAGCTGAGACTACTTTAAATCAGAGTCAGTTTGCACAATTTCAAAAATTAAAAAAACAACTTGTTCATTATCCCCTTTACCCTTACCTTTTATCCGCTGAATTTAATAAGCGACTCCAATCAGTCACTTATGAAGAATTGCATAAATTTATGGAAACCTATCCTGATTCTCCTTTAAGTGAACAATTGAAAACACGCTGGCTTCAAACCAAAGCAGAGCAAAAAGACTGGATAGGATACTTAAAAGCTTATAAACCCAGTAAAGATACCTGTTTACAATGCAATTATATTTGGGCACAAATGCAAACAAGTGGACATACTAAAGCGGTTTTAGATCAGGTACAACCTCTCTGGTTAAAAAGTAAAACTTCTCCTAAAGCATGTACTTTAGTTTTTAAAGCTTGGGAAGAAAGTGGACTAATGACTCGACCTATGCTTTGGCAAAGAATAAAATTGGTGATTCAAGAAGGTAATGAATCCTTGGCAAGATACTTAGCAAAATATCTTACAAAATCTGAACTTGCTCTTGTAGAATTGTGGATCATGATCCACAACAATCCTTATCTTATTACTGAGCCTAAATATTTTGTTGCTGAACATCCTGCTTATTTAGAAATGATTGTTCACGGTGCTTCTCAAATTGCCAAATCAAACCCCACGACTGCAATACAAATGTGGCAACTTATCCATCGCAAATATCCTTTCACAGAACGTCATTGGGGACTTGTTGTTCGCGCAATTGGTCTTGCTTTTGCAAAACAAAGGCATCCTGAAGCAGAAAAATGGTTAACGAAAGTTCCTAATATTTATACTGATCACCCTGTACACGAGTGGCGAATACGAGTTGCACTCACTAAAGAAGATTGGCACACAGTTTTACATTGGATCAAAACTTTACCAGAAGAAATGGCAAAAACTGAAGAATGGAAATACTGGCACGCTCGTGCACTAGAAAAAGTGGGGAGAACCCGTGATAGCCAAGCAATTTTAACAGAAGTTGCTCCTTCACGAAGTTATTATGGATTCCTTGCCAGTAAACATTTACTAAAACCCTATTATATTACACATCAAAAAATTAATGTGAGTAAAGCACAGATTCAAGCCGTACATCAAAGACCTGGGATCTTACGGGCTCAAGAGCTTTATCTTCTCGGCAGGCGCACAAAAGCACTGGCTGAGTGGCAATTGGTGACTAATCGAATGAATGATCCCGACCGGCAAGCAGCAGCAAAACTGGCTTTGCAATCGTGGAATTTACCCAATTGGTCAATTTTAGCACTTTCTAATGCCAGCAATAAAGATGTTTTAGATCTTCGTTTTCCCCTTGTCCATGCACCCAAAATATTAAACGAGGCAGAAAAACATCAAATTGATCCCGCCTTAATCTTTGCAGTCACAAGACAAGAAAGCGCTTTTATTTCTGATGCAAAATCTTCTGCAGGCGCAATGGGTCTTATGCAACTTATCCCAAGTACCGCGGCAATGATTGCTAAGAAAAAGCAAATTAAACTAAAGGGCTCTTCTGCCCTCTTTGAACCCCATGTTAACATTCAATTAGGCAGTGGATATCTCAAAATGCTGCTGGATAAGCACCAGAAAAACTCAGTACTGGCAGCTGTTGCCTATAATGCGGGCCCCGGTCGCATTAAAAAATGGTTACCGGTTTCTGACATGGATGCGGATACTTGGATTGAAACCATTCCCTTCAAAGAAACGCGCGAATATGTAAAAAATGTAATGACTTATACGGTTATTTATCAACAACTGTTAGGTAAAAAACCAACCCTTTCTAACCATATGCCACATATTCCAGGGACTAACAATTGAGGGATTAGCAGGGATTTTGTTTTTTTGGGCCGGCACAGAGACCGGCCCCTACAATGGGCACACATATATCCGGAATGCTATATTTAAACATATGAAAACTGAAAGCGTCATTCATTTTTTAAAAAGTGCCCATTTTCAATTTCGATTTTTAAATGAAGCACAAGTTTTAGCTGGGTTCTTGGCGAAAGTCTGTCCAAACCCCCAACTTGCTATTGTTGGGCTCACTGAAATTTTAATCAATGCTGTTGAACATGGAAATCTTGCCATCGATTATGAAGAAAAAACTAAACTACAAAAAGAAAACCTTTGGTTATCAGAAGTTGAAAGACGCCTAAAACTTCCTGAAAACAGTGATAAAGTTGTCGATGTTGAGTTCTTAAAAACAGTAAAAGAAATTCGCATAAAAATTACTGACCAAGGTAAAGGTTTTGATTGGCATAAATACCAAAATGTAGATCCCAATCGCGTGTTTGACCAGCATGGTCGCGGAATTGCACTGGCAAAAGCCCTATTATTCAGTAAGCTCGAATTTTCAGAACTGGGCAATGAAATAACTTGTATTATTCCATTATAAATCAAATCTGAGCCATATCCACCAACTCTCTTAATGCCACTGAAAACATAGTAAATTCAGGCTCTGCAACCACTTGTAATTCTGCGACAAAATATTCCCAGCGCTCAACTAAATCTTTATGACGCGTCACCCAAATATTAATCAATTCTTCGACATTTTCTGTCTTGTTACCATTTATTTGTAAAATACTCACTGTCAGATTACATTGTAGTCTGTCTAAATCATCTCTAAATGTAGCGCGTGCAATAGATTCCCAATGGCTTGTGATGGGTTGACGTTTAATAAGATCTCTAAACCATCCTAACTTTAATCGTATACCAATTCGATAGTAAACCACAGCCACTTTTTCTACCATAAACTTATACTGGGTTGCAGCTTCAACAATATCCAAAGCAGAAAACATCGCATTCATTCCACTGATACGATAAGCCAATGCTTCGGGTACATCAGCACTCTTGAATTCCTCCGCCATTGCATCATACGAATCCAAACTGGCGCCCGCTAATAATTTGTAAATAGAATCACTGACTTCTTTAACGCGTGGTCCAAAATGTTTAATGGTTTCTGTAATATCCATACCTGTTCGACGATTACGTAAAAACCAACGAGCGCCTCGACGCACTAATCGATTGACTTCTTGTAACATTTTAAGTTGTACTGAAGCATCAACCGTAGATTTTAAATTATCAATAGCTTCTTGCAAACTGGGCACTTCAAATACTTCGCGAGCGACGATGTAAGCTCGAATAATATCTGCAGGTTGTGCTCCGGTTTCATCCTGTAAACGGCTGACAAAAGTAATACCCATTTCGTTCACAACAAAATTACTCACTTGAGTTGCAATAATTTCACATTTTAAACGATGTTTCTGCATATATTGTTTAAACTGTTTTTGCAATGGCTTTGGAAAATAATGTTCTAAGCTTCGATAAACATAAGTATTTTCGGAAAAATCAGAAGACAACAGTGCTTTTTTTAATAAGGCTTTACTGTAAGCCATTAAGACTGCAATTTCAGGCCTTGTGAATCCTTGTTTCAAAGCTTTTCGTCGATCAAGCTCTTCTTTATCCGCCAAAAACTCAAGGGCTCTATCAATGTTACCGGATTGTTCCATCTCTTGAAGGATACGGCTATACATCCCTAAATTTTCACCTGCTTGAGAGACAGCCACACTGATGGCTTTTGTTTGTAGTCGATTATTATTTAAAACTAATTCTGCAACTTCATCTTGCATTAAAGCCAGTAATTCATTGCGTTGTTTTTCAGTAAGTTCTCCGATTTCAATGATCTCATTTAATAAAATTTTAATATTCACTTCATAATCTGAACAATTAACACCACCTGAGTTATCAATTGCATCGGTGTTTAAACGTCCCCCTAATTTTGCATATTCTACTCGACCCAACTGAGTAAACCCTAAATTTCCCCCTTCTGCGACAACTTGACAACGAAGTTCTCTACCATCCACTCGAAGTGCATCATTAGTTCGATCTCCGACAGAAGTGTTTGATTCAATTGAGGACTTCACATAGGTCCCAATCCCTCCATTCCAAAACAAATCCACCGGTGCTTTAAGAATTTCCCGGATAAGTTCATTGGGCTGAACTCGCTCTTTGTGAAAATCTAACACAGCACGAATTTCAGGTGAGAGCGTAATCGATTTTAGAGACCGTAAATAGATCCCACCCCCTTTAGAAATTAAATCTAGGTTATAATCTCCCCAAGTTGATCGAGGCAAATTAAAAAGTCGCTCTCGTTCTTTAAAACTTATTTTAGGATCTGGATTGGGATCCAAAAATATATGCATATGGTTGAATGCAGCGACTAATTTAATATGTTGAGAAAGTAACATTCCATTCCCAAACACATCACCAGACATATCTCCGATACCCAGCACAGTAAAATCGGTGGTTTCAATATCAGTGCTCAATTCTTGAAAATGTCGTTTTACGGATTCCCATGCTCCTCTTGCTGTAATCGCCATTTTTTTATGGTCATAACCCGTTTTCCCCCCGGATGCAAACGCATCCCCCAACCAAAAACCATATTCTTTTGATAATTCATTGGCAATATCAGAAAATGTCGCAGTACCTTTATCTGCTGCCACAACAAGATAGGGATCATCATCGTCATAACGAACCACACGATCGGGGACTATTACTTTATTTCCTTGATAATTATCAGTTAAGTCCAATAATCCTCGGATAAAAGTCTTATAACAGGCAATGACTTCATTCATTATTTGATCGCGAGTTCCCTCTTCTGGCATTTGCTTAACAACAAATCCTCCTTTCGCACCCATAGGTATAATAACTGCATTTTTTACTTGCTGAGCTTTCATTAATCCTAAAATTTCTGTTCTAAAATCTTCTCGCCTATCTGACCATCTTATACCGCCTCTAGCAACTTTTGCCCCGCGAAGATGAATGGCTTCCACTCTCGGTGAATACACAAAAACTTCATAAAGAGGTAAAGGCAAAGGTAATTCAGGAATTTTTGCAGATTCAATTTTAAACGAAAAATAAGACTTATTTCCCCCTTTTGATCTGTGTTGAAAATAGTTGGTACGTAAGGTTGCCATGATGGCATCTAAATATTGTCTGAGAATTCGATCTTCATTAAGATTGCTAACCCCTTCTAATGCTGCTAAAATTTGATCTTTTATAGCCACAATTTCACTTTCGGTTGCAATGATATCTGGATCAAAACGACATTTAAATAATCTTATTAAAAGAGCTGCTATATTGGCGTTAGCAGCAAAAGTATCTGCTATATAATTGTGGCTAAATACAAATCCAGTTTGCCAAAGATATTTAGCATAGGCCCTAAGCACCATGATTTCACGCCAACTTAAACTTGCAACTAAAACCAAGCGATTGAAACCATCATTTTCAGCTTTTCCACGCCAAATATGATCAAACGCTTCTTGAAAAATTTCTTTTATGGTTTCAGAATTAAAAGCTTCTCCTGTAGAATGCAACATTCGATAATCATTAATCCATATAGTATCGCCTTCTTTCAGATTAAGTTCATAAGGTCGTTCGCTAATAATTCTTAATTCCATATTCTCAAGGATGGGTACCACATCAGAGAGTGGGATAGTCAACCCCTTACGAAACAACTTAAATCGAATGGTATTTTCAGGATCTTCTAACGGTCGATATAAACTCATCACCAAGGATTTTGTTTCCGATAACATTTCAAAATATTCAATATCCACAACTGCCATTCTTGCTGAGAAACTCTCAGTATAACTTGCAGGAAATGCATCTCCATAACGTTTAAATAATTCATTACCTCGTTCCTCACCACAATGCTCTACTAATGCATCACTTAAATCATCCTTCCAGGTTCGACCTGCTTCAATCAATTTTTCTTCTAAAGATTTTACATCAAAGGCAATTTCTTGATGAGGATCAACTCTCACAATAAAATGAATTCTTGCCAAAGAAGATTCAGAAAATTGGGTTGAAAAGGTTACTTCTGTACCGCTTAATCCCTTTAATAAAATATCTTGCATTCGTTGTCGTAAAGCAGAGTTAAATTTTTCACGGGGAACAAAGACCAAACAAGAATAAAATCGACCATAGGTATCTCGTCTTATAAAGACTCGAATTTTTTGCCGCTCTTGTAAATATAAAATTCCTGTTGAAAGACTCAATAATTCATTTTCATTCGCTTCAAATACATCATCTCTCGGTAAGTTCTCCATAATATTCAACAATGCACGATCATCATGCCCCCGAGGCGGAAATCCAGCACGAGTGAGTATAATACTCAGTTTGCGGCGCAAATAAGGAATTTGTTTTAAACTACTATTATAAGCAACCGAGGTATACAAACCGACAAAACGATGTGCCCCAACTAATTCACCCTTTTTATTTAGTATTTTAACAACAATAAAATCAGTAAAGGCAGGTCTGTGGACGGTTGAGCGATCATTGGTTTTACCAAGCATCAACAATTGCTTAGAATCTATTAATTTTTGTGCTGATTCCGACATCTCGGCGATGGGCTTTATTTCGATCTCACCCTCTTTAAACAATCCCAAACTCGTGCCTGGTACCAATTCAAAAACTCGTTTTTCTCCCTCTCCAACGAGCGTGTAACGACGATACCCCATAAAAGTAAAATGATCAGCAATAAGCCACCGAAAAAATTCAAAAGATTCTGATAATTCTTCCGGATCAATAAAAGGTGAAGGCACTTCTAATTCACTTAAAACCTTTGTCCCTTGCTCTTGCATTTTTGGCCAGTCATTGACTACTGTACGCACATCTTGAAGTACCTGCCGTAAGCCATTTTCGACATTCAGTATTAATTTAGGATCACTGATCCTGTCAATTTCAACATAAATAGGTGCTTCAGTAACAAAATCACCGCCTTCTGAATTCAAAGGTAGAACTTCAATAACTTGACCCTGTTTATTTCGACGCAGTTTAATACTGCCCATATGAATAATAAGATGGATATTAATATCCTGACGATTTAATTCCATACACACGGAATCCACTAAAAAAGGCATATCATCGTGTGATATCTCAATAATAGTGTGTTTAGATTGCCATCCATGTTCTTCTAATTTTGGATTGTAAACTCGAACTTTACTTTCTCCTGGCATTCGCTGATAAATATAATGCCAATGCGAAAGAACAGCACCATAGAGATCTAATATACTTCTCGAAGTCAAATCTTCTGAAGAGACACTTAAATAATACTGTTCCATAAAGTGCTTCAAAAGTGGTGCTTCATCACGAGGTAGTTTTTCAATAACATACTTAACCAAATGGTTAATGACTTCGAGTCGGGTACTATCCGTTGATGACATATGACACCTGCTCTTAAAGTAAAGGTTTCCTATCCTTAATTATAAGCGCAAGTTAAGCCACTTGTGTGGAATAGAAGCTTTTTTAACATTAACTGGCCTAACATCCCCCCGATGTCATCTCGCTATCGCTCGATAACATCGACCCCCTATGAAGGGGGTGTAAGGCATGAAGTCGAAAAACCCTTACCGCATTTTAAATTTACTCAAACTCAAAACGCTTCAATAAATCTTCTGGTAACCGTTCTTTCATCCAATACGACACCGGTTGAAATCTTGGAATCAATTTAGACTCTTGCCATAATTGATCTTTACTAAACGAGGAAGGTTCTATAACCATCACAAGTAAAGCAACAGCAACTGCCCCACGTGCAAGACCAAACAAAACACCAATGATTCTATCTGTAATACCAAACCCTGTTACGTTAATAACCCGAGAAAGAAGATATCCTAATATGCCACCCACAATCAATGTCGCCAATACTAAAAGCACAAAAGCTAATAATAATCGTACCCCTTCCATCGAGATACTTGTAAATAAAGCAGCCACAGGTTCACAATAAATAATCGCAATCGCAATCGCTATAACCCAAGTTAATAATGACATTGCTTCTCGAACAAAGCCACGAATAATCCCCATCAATACAGAAACACCAATGAGAGCAATAATGCCGTAATCCAACCAATTTGCAAGTTCCATTCCCATTTCTTCCATATTTTACTCCTAATTTCTAAATGGCTACTTCTTGTCGATGTGTTAAATTAGACAATAATCTTGCAATACCCTCTCGCAAATCTCGTCTGTCCATAATCATATCAATATTCCCTTTTTCGAGTAAAAATTCACTTCGCTGAAAACCTTCCGGCAAAGTTTCACGTACGGTTTGCTCAATGACTTTAGGACCTGCAAATCCAATCAAAGCTTTAGGTTCTGCTATGTTAATATCTCCCAACATAGCAAGACTTGCAGATACGCCCCCGGTGCAAGGATCCGTCATCACAGAAATGTAAGGTAATCCCACATCATCCAGTCTTCCCAATGCAGCACTGGTTTTACCCATTTGCATCAAGGAAATTAAGGATTCTTGCATTCTGGCTCCTCCACTGGTAGAAAAACAAACAAGCGGGATTTTATGCATAAGACACGTATTCACAGCCTGTACAAATTTTTCTCCAACCACAGCTCCCATAGAGCCCCCAATAAAACCAAATTCAAATGCACAAACTACGACGGGAATGCCTTTCACCAAACCGCGCATCACGATCAAAGCATCTTTTTCTCCGGTTGCTTTCTGCGCGGCCACTAAACGATCTTTATATTTTTTAGTATCTCTAAATTTTAGACGATCTTCAGGTGCTATCAAGGAGGCTATCTCTTCACGAATACCGGGATCTAAAAATAAATCCAATCGTTGTCTTGCTGTTATGCGCATATGGTATGAACATTTTGGACAAACATGACAATTTCTCTCCAGTTCTGCACCAAATAAAAATTGAGCACACTCTGGACATTTGGACCAAATACCTTCAGGAACCCCCTTTTTTTTGGTGGTATCCGATTTTATTTTAGATGGAAACAATTTTGAAAGCCAACTCATTTTAAAAGCCCTTTGTGTCTGTAGGATTATGCATTGTACTCGACCTCAAAAACCAAGGTCCTGCCTCATTTTTAGGTAAGCCAAATTGTGAAGGATAACAGACTGTGACCAAATATAAGCCATTTGGAGACGCTGTCATACCTGCACTCCGTCTATCTCGTGCCCGCAATACTTGTTCTGCCCATTCTGGCTCTGCTTTACCTGCGCCTATTGCAATTAAAACGCCAGATAAATTACGCACCATATGGTGTAAAAAAGCATTCGCTGTGATATCTATCACCACTTGATCTCCCATTCGAATACAATCAATCGAATGAACATGTCTAATAGGAGAACGACTTTGACAGGTAGCTGCCCTGAACGAAGAGAAATCATGTTCTCCTACCCAATATTGTGCAGCTTCCCTCATCCTTCGGACATCTAACTTCCTATAATACCAACAAACATTATTCCGTAGCAATGCAGGACGCACAGGGTGGTTATATATCACATATCGATAACGACGACTAGTTGCTGATCGTCGAGCATTAAACTCATCTGTTACGGGGTGTGTCCATAATACTCGAATGGCGTGTGATAAAGCTGTATTGGCACCAAATACCCAAGCATGTTCACTACGATCTGCTTCAGTATCAAAATGGACAACTTGTTCTGTTGCATG
>Ga0207060_10268_pt1 | contig 16612 bp, 13 predicted proteins | sample Alteio_BWMinCont_30_FD_153270 | JGI IMG/M metagenome (GOLD analysis project Ga0207060, IMG submission 153270) | Enriched cells from forest soil in Barre Woods Harvard Forest LTER site, Petersham, Massachusetts, United States -... | ecosystem: Environmental > Terrestrial > Soil > Temperate forest >...
GCGTCGACGATGCGGAATTCGTATCTTGATTCGTTTCTGGGCGAGATGAAGATGTTTGTTGCTCCGGTGTGCGGTTCGAGATTTTCGTTGTGCGCGATGCTGGCGCAGTGTTCGAGCGTGCGGACTGTAGTGGTGCCTGCGGCGACGACTCTGCGGCCTTCGCGCTTGGCTGCGTTGACTACATCGGCTGTGGATTTCGGCAGGGTGTAACGCTCCGTGTGCAGGTGGATGTCTTCGACCTTGTCGACTCGTACGGGCTGAAAGGTTCCTAGTCCTACGTGCAGCGTTACGTACTCGATTTGGACGCCTTTGTTGCGTATTTTTTCGAGAATTTGGCGCGTAAAGTGCAGCCCTGCAGTGGGTGCGGCGACCGATCCGCGCTCGTCAGCGTAGACCGTCTGGTAGCGGTCGCGGTCGGTGGCCTCGTCCTCGCGATGGATGTAAGGGGGCAACGGCATGTGGCCCAGCTTCTCCAACGCGCCGTAGAAGTCGGCTACCGGCTCGAAGCGGATTGTGCGCTCGCCGAATTCGCCGTGGGCAATCACTTCAGCGCACAGGATATTGTCGCCAAAGGTCAGCTTTTCTCCAGTCAGGACTTTGCGTCCGGGGCGCGCTAGGACTTTCCATTCCCATTCGCTCACTTGCTCGGTTAACAGGATTTGGATGCGTCCGGTTGTTTTGTGACCTTCCTGCGTGTGCAGTCCGGCGCGGTGGGCGAAGAGGCGCGCCGGGATGACCCGGCTGTTGTTCAGGACCAGTACGTCGCCTTCGCGGAGCATCTCCGGAAATTCGCGAAAGTGGTGGTCTTCGTATTCTCCTGTTTGGCGGTTGAGCGTGAGCATGCGCGCTCCTGCTCGGTCTTCGAGTGGTTTCTGTGCTATTTGTTCTTCGGGGAGGTGGAAGTTGAAATCGGAGACTTGCACTCTCCTGATTTTATTCGTGCCATAGCTCAGAAACAGCTTCGCTCAGGATGACATCGCCGTGGTGAGGTGGCGTTCGGCATTCAGTCGGGCTCGCTCGATGGCTTCGTTTAGCTCTTCGCGTTTGACTCCGAGCGCCGTCGCATCAGCATCGGGGGCAGGGGGCGCTACAGTGCGCGACCAGCTTACGATAACCCTTGAGAACGGCTTCGGGATCAGGAAGCGGTCCCAAGAGTTCAGAGTCCAGGCTCGTTCGGGGAGCAGGTAGAAGCTGCCGATTGCCTCCTGCGTCATCTGCGCCAGCTTTACAGGGCCCATCTTGGTCTGGTAGATAGGGCCTCGCGGGCCGTCGGCGGTGAAGACTACCAGTTTTCCTATCGCTACGAGTTGCTGCAGGGCCAGCAGCCCGGCTGCGCCTCCGCGTGAGCTTGATCCGCGCACGCTGTTGAATCCCAGCAGCGACAGCGTGCGGGCGATCAGTTCTCCGTCGAAACTGCGGCTGATGAGAATGGAGCTGTGGTATTTGCGGAAGTACCAGCCGCAGGGCAGTGTGCACTGGTGCCAGAAGCAGAAAATTCCCTTGCCCGGAGGCGTCTCCGGAACAGCTCCCTCTTCGGCGATGACCTCGAAGCGCAGCGTCGTGCCGATTGCTGCCAGAATCGCGGCGGTCAGGCGCGGGACGATGGCGAGCGCGATCCGCTGGGGAATAGTGAAGTCTTTCCGGGTCACGCTCCTGATTGTATCCGGCACACCCTCCCCCTGGTTTTCGCTAAATTCCTCATTTATTACGGGGTTAGGATACTTTACTGCATTTTATGCTTCAAATTGCTGGCAACAAAGCATTTAGAGTGCTATTGTCCTGGGAAGCTGACAGCTGATCTACCTCCCTCAGGAACTGCACCCCCTATTATTTCCGCTAAATTACTCATTTATTTGCAGTTATGTGCAATTTAGCCTGGAGTGCTGCCAAAATGCTGCAAACAAAGCAGTTAGGAGTTCCTGCAAGCGAAATGGGGCACCGGCATCGGTGCCCCATTCCTAAAACGTTCCCCCTGTATCCAGAATAGCAGTTTTGGAGAAATAACATGCCAGATTGCTGCTCTTTTATGTGATTTGTTTTCTTTTATTTGCAGATTATTTTGCAGTCTGGGGGCTTGACACGCCCTGGCTGAGTAAGGCCTGCTCACTTCATGCCATCGCAACCGCTTACTCCTGTCGATGCAGTCTTCCTGCGCCGCGCCATTGAACTCGCTCGGGAGGCCCGCGCGGATGGGCGTCATCCTTTCGGCTCGTTGATTGTGAATGCCGTTGGAGAGGTTGTTTTCGAATCGCGAAACAATGCTGTTCGGCCCTCTGGAGATCCTACGCAGCATGCCGAACTGCTTGCCTGCGCCGCCGCGGCGAGAGTCCTTTCGGACGCTGAACTCGTTACCTGCACCCTCTACACAAGCACCGAACCGTGTCCCATGTGCGCGGGAGCGATCTACTGGACAGGCATTGGGCGGGTGGTTTTCGCTTTACCCCAGAGTGGGCTTTTGCGTTATGTCGCAAACCCGACACTCGATCTTCCCTGCCGCGAGGTCTTTGCGCGCGGGCAAAGAGAGATTGCTGTCGCCGGTCCATTTCTTGAGGATGAGGCGGGGGCTGTGCATGAGGGTTTCTGGACTCGCCAGATTTAGGTGGCTCTTTGCTGAAATTGGGAAGACGCAGGAACGCGCAGAAATGGGTTAGAACCGGATGGCTGAATCGCCTATGTACAATGTCATATTCGCCGTCTTGTTCCGAGTCTTTCCAGCTCTTACTCTCGTTAATTAGTAAGCAGGTTTGTTCAAAACCTGACTAGACGCACAGGAGAAAAAATGAGCGAACACTACCATGATGTCGGCGATCTGCGCTTTCTCAAAGAGATGGGTAAGCTCGCGCCGACGGACTTTAACGCCTGGCTCAATCTCGACAAGATCGTTGGCCGTGAGGACGGCGCTATTCCCAGAAAATATCGTGAGCTGATTGCATTGGGTGTGGCTTTCACGACCCAGTGTCCGTACTGCATTGAAGCGCACGTAAAAGCCGCGAAAGCGGCGGGCGCGTCTCGCGAGGAAATCACCGAGAGCTCCCTGATTGCGGCTGCGCTTCGGGCGGGAGGAGCGGCTACGCATGGCGCCATGGCTCTGAAGTTCTACGACCAATGAATCCGGCATCCACATTGTTTAGTTCATCCCAGGCCTCAAAAGCGAGACCTGGGGGCACCCGACTCCAACGCGAGGGCGATCACCGGAATTCTGTGTCGTACTTTTTCAGGGCAAGCTCCTTGATTTGTTCTCGGGTGAGTTGCTTTGCGGGCATGCCGGGTGGACTGCAGGTGTCACGGAAAAAGCCGTCCAGGCCTGCAGGCGACACAACCCAGAGTAGGAGAAGTTCGTGGTCGGGATTCTCGAATCCATGCCAAGTGTTTCTTGGAATGAATATCGTTCCGCCCCTTTCAAAGGAATGTCGGGCATCGTTCAATATGACGGTTCCGCTGCCTTCAAGAACAAAAAAGGCTTCGTCCATTTTGAAGTGCCGGTGGATCGGAATGCCGGTGCCGACCATTACCTGCTGAGTTCCCATGGCGAGATCGCTGGAGCCTGTGGCCGCGCCGAATTTGATGAAGATGTTGCCGTGGTCACGGAAATGAATGAGGTGTTCGCCTTCGGTAGCGCTGAGTACAGAAGCTTGTGGCGCAGTGGCCTGAGCGGTGATGGCTTGCGGTAAGACCTGGCTGATGCCGAGGCTTCCCATGCTCATGAGGAAGGATCGGCGTTGTTGCTCGAATGTGTCCATGGCGTTCTTCTCTGTGAAGAATATCGCCCTTTCTTTCGACTGGCTTCTTGTTAGGTCGCTTTGTCCTTCAGACTGCACTCCGGCCTGCGGCAGTTAGGTGTAGCTCTTCGAGCCAGTTCTTTATTCCCCGGGCTAAAGCACGAGGCTTCTTACCTGATTTGTGCGCCGCCTTCGACGCCGGTCATTTAGGTTCATTTCAGTGCGGGTGAATAACATTCACTTGAATTCTGGTGTTGAGCTTGAGGTTCACTCGAACACCGTCTTTGATATAAGGCTCAAATACCCACTGCATGGCCTGCTGCTCGACTCGCGACTTGATGTCCGGCGTTGGTGCCCCATCTGCATCGACCGCTGTCACAGTTCCGTCCTTGGCTATGCCAAGTGAGAGCCTGATCGTAAATGTTCCTTGCGCCGTCTGGTCTACAATGAACTGATCCAATTCACAAGAAATGCAATGAGGTCCTTGTGGCGGCGTACTGCCCAGAGGGGCCGGTGCCACTACCGCAGGCACTGGATCTGCCCCAGCATCGGGCTTTGCAACGCTCTCCAATGTGACGCACCGCAGTGTGACTCCGACGGAACACACTCCGGTGTCAGTGGCAGCCCATTTCGGCATGAACTTTGGGTCGGAAGGAAACGCCCAGTAGCTTGGCTTCTCTGTGAAGACATTTGTGATCGTGCCATTCGCGGAAAGACACCCCTGGGCAGTACATGCAATGCACATCTCAGGCTTACAAGCTGAAAGATCAGTTGTTGAGTGGGTCCACTGTGTGCCATCAGACGAGTACAGGGCCACTGGCACTCCATAGCCACCACCGGGCTTGTCCTTATGGATCACCTCAGTTCCGATCGCCCAATATTTGTCTCGCACAACAAGAAAGCTGTAGAGGGTGACATTTGGAATATTTACAACCTGCCATGATTTACCTCCATCGCTGGTCTTCAGAAAAGCCTGCGGCTCGTACTGCGCTGCCCCTTGCTTCAGCATTACTGCGATGTGTTCCGCGTCGAGAGATGCCAACGCGTATGTATAGGGAAAGGTCTTCAATACCTCAGCGATATCAGTGGAGGACACGACGGACCAGTTTGTACCTCCGTCCACCGTGAATATCAACGATTCAGGAATCCGGATCAGACCGTGCTGTGGATCGGAGAAAGAGACTTGCAGAATTGTTGAACTACCGGCTGAATGTGGAATCCAGGTTTCGCCACCGTTCTCAGTGGTAAGGATCAGTCCTCCTGTTCCCGCAGCGTACCCAAATTTGTCGTTTGCAAACTGAATACTGAGGAGCAGGTTGCCGTCTGCAGCTTGGTGCTTTAGCTGCCAATGCGCTCCTGCATCTGAAGACACGGCGACTGCCTCGTCAGTTCCACACGCCCAGAGCGAGGACCCGTTGCTCGTAATGCCAGCACGCGAAATGGCGGGTTAGATACATGCCAACTCGAAGCTAGCTTTTCTTCGCCCATTGCGATTGGGCCTGAAATAAGAACTGCAAGACAAAAGAGAAACGTGGTACTCCGGTGGACTCGTTGAATTTTCATGATTCGTAATCGTTAAACGAAATTGTTCCATAGCTCAGGATGACAACGTTAAATGTGGGCAAGAATGTCGCCGAAGGCGCGTGTGCCTAGGACGGCCAGTTCAGCTATATCTCAGCCAGCGGAAGATTTCTGGGAGGGTGGCTCGTTTGCCGTACATCAGGATGCCGATGCGGTAGATGCGCGACGAGAACCAGACGACGAAGACGACTGACAGAAGCAGCAGGACGAGCGAAAGGGCGATCTGCCATATCGGCGGGAACTGCGAGGCGATGCGCAGGAACATGGCGATGGGCGCGCAGGGTGGGAAGAGTGAGACGGCGACCGACCAGAAGGAGTTGGGGTTGCTCATGATGAAGGTGATCATGCTGAAGCTGAGCCAGACAGGGACAGCGGCGAGCGGGGCGTACTGCTGCAGCTCCTGCTCGCTTTCGCAGGTGGCGGCGAGGCCGGCGAAGAGCGTGCTGTAGAGGGCGTATCCGAGCAGGAAGTAGACGGCGAAGAGGATGATTTGCGGGACGGAGATGTGGATCGTCAGCTCGCCGGTCATGACGCTGGCAGCGAGGGCGGTGGTCGAGAAGATTCCGGCGGCTGTGGCCCAGATGGCGAGCTGCGTGAGGCCGACCGCTCCGATGCCGATGAGTTTTCCGGCGAGCATGTCCTTGGGCTCGACGGTTGAGAGCATGACTTCAAAGATGCGCGACGTCTTTTCCTGAATGACGGAGCGGCCTACGTTCATGCCGTACATCATGACGGTGAACGTCAGCAGAAAGGCCATGACGTAAGCGGCGATGAAGGTGCCGAAGGTGCTGCTGTCGACTTCTTTGCCATCGCGGACCTGACGGGTTTGAATCTTGACGCCTTTGGTGAGCGCCGTCGCGTCGTCAGCGGTGACGCCGTGACCGGTGAGTTGCTGCTGAAGGATAGCGCGGTCGAGCGAGTCTGAGAGACGGCCCGCGGTCGTGAAGTCTCCCGATGAGCGTCCGGCGTAGACGGCGGCGGTGTGACCGTTTGCGTCCTGTACGAGCCAGAGATAGCCGTCGAGTTGCTTCTGTGTGACCTGATCGACTAGCTTCTGGCGGTCGGCGTCTGTGGCCGGCGCGAGAACGTCGACTTGCAGATCGGCGTCTTTGTCACTGAGCAGTTGCGCGCGCATGTCCTCGGCAAGTGTGGCGTTGTTGGCGGCGACGACGAAATGTTTTCCGGAGCCGGAGTATTTACCTGCCAATACCGAGATCGCGATGACCACACCGAAGATCACCGGGATGAGAATGGTCGTGATCTTGAAGGCTTTGCCGCGGATCTGCTCGAGATATTCGCGTTTGGCGATGAGCTGAATATCACGCATCGATTTTTTCTCCTACAGTCGCGATAAAGATTTCTTCGAGTGAGGGCTCGACGAGCTCGAATTTGTATAACTTGGCCTTCTCGGCGGCGGCGTGCAGAAGTCCTTGCGCGTCGGCGTGCGGCTTGAGCTTGATCTCGACGTGGCCCGCGTAGTCCTTGTATTCGGCGATGGCTGGATGCTGGAGGAAGGCGTTGTCGCCTTCGAAATCGATGAGGACGCGGTTGCGCTCGTAGCGCGACTTGACCTCGCGCATGCCGCCGGAGAGGACAGCGTGGCCGCGATCTATGAGGCAGATGGCGTCGCAGAGTTTCTCGACCTGGTCCATGCGGTGGGTGGAGAACAGGATGGCTTTGCCTGAATTTTTCAGATCGATGAGCGTGTCCTGCAGTAGGACGGCGTTAACGGGATCGAGGCCGGAGAAAGGCTCGTCCATGATGACGAGCGCGGGATCGTGCAGCAGGGTGGAGATGAACTGGATTTTCTGCTGCATCCCCTTGGATAGCTCTTCGGTTTTCTTGTCGGCAGCTTCGAGGATTTGGAGGCGCTCGCACCAGTCGTGGGCTCGCTTGGCCGCGACGGTTTTGTCGAGGCCGCGCAGCTTGCCCATGAATATGAGCTGGTCCATGACCTTCATCTTTTTGTAGAGGCCGCGCTCTTCGGGGAGGTAGCCGATGCGCTTGAGGCTTTCGCGGGTGAAGGGCTTGCCGAGGAGGTTGACGGTGCCGGAGTCGGGCATGGTGATGCCGACCATCATGCGGATGCTGGAGGTTTTGCCTGCTCCGTTCGGGCCGAGGAGGCCGAACATGGTGCCCGCGTCGATGCTCAGGCTTAAATCTTTGACGGCTACTTTGTTTTCGTATGACTTTGAGATGCGGTCCAGTTCTACGACTGCGGCCATGCTTGAAGCGCTCCACTGAAGACGATGCCAGTTTAGCGTATCCCCCTCTTCGCGTTGCTCAGGACGGGCCACCCCCTGTTTCACCGCAGGGACACAGCCTGATTTTCAGAACTGCTAGGATCACTTTGTGCTGGGGCTGGAAACTGACGTTCAATTTGTAAAAGGCATTGGGCCTCGCATTGGCGAGTCGCTGAAGGCGAAGGGCATTTCGACGGTTGAAGATTTGTTGTATCACCTCCCGTTTCGCTATGAGGACCGGCTGCATCCGCAGCCTCTGAGCGACTTGAAGCCGGGTGAGATGGCGAGCGTGATTGGCGAGGTACGCGGCACAGTGCTGCTTCGGACGCGCTCCATGCCCATCTTCGAGATGACGGTTGGGCAGGGGATTTCTTCGCTCAAGTGCATGTGGTTTCACGGGACGTATCTCAAGGACAGGTTTAAGCCGGGACAGATGCTGGCCGTTTACGGCAAGGTGGAGGCATCGCGCTCGGGGCGCGGCTTCAAGATGATTCAGCCGCAGGTGGAGATTTTGTCTGCGGACGAGGATGAGTCGGAGCTGCTGGAAGTTGGGCGGATTGTTCCGGTGTATGAGTCGCTGGGCGGGAACAAGCTGACGACGCGTTGGATTCGGCGGATTGTTTACAACCTGCTTGGTGAATTAGAGGGGCATGTTCCGGAGACTTTGCCGCGTGCTCTGATTGAGCGCCTTTCGCTGCCGAATCGGGAAGAGGCGCTGCGTCATGTGCATTTCCCTCCGCCGGGGACTCCGATAACGCAGTTGCAGGCTTCGGGGACTGTCGCGCACCGGCGGCTGATTTTTGAAGAGCTGTTTTATTTGGAGTTGGGGCTGGAGCTGAAGCGACGGCGCTTTAAGGAGCGCGTCGGCATTGCCTTTGAGACGACGGAGAAAGTGCGCAAGGCGATCCGCGAGATTCTGCCGTTTCATCCGACAGCGGCGCAGAAACGCGCGTTAGGCGAGATTGTGGCCGATATGCGGAAGCCTTCTCCGATGCGGCGGCTGCTGCAGGGCGATGTCGGTTCGGGCAAGACGATTGTGGCACTACAGGCGATGCTGGTGGCGATTGAGAACGGCTACCAGGCGGCATTGATGGCGCCGACGGAGATTCTGGCAACGCAGCATTATCTGGCAGCGAAGAAGCTCCTGAAGCGATACAGGATTGTGCTGCTGACGGGGTCGCTCGATGACGATGTGAAGCGGCTGGCGCAGAGCCGGATTTATCAGGGCGAGGCGGATCTGGTCATCGGCACGCATGCGCTGGTCGCTGAAAAGCAGGTTGAAGCAGATGAGGCGGGTGAGCTGAGAAAGCAAAAAGAACCAGCCGTAAAATTTCATAAATTAGGGTTAGTCGTCGTCGATGAGCAGCATCGTTTTGGTGTAATTCAGCGCTTCCGCCTAATGAAACAGCCGAATAGTGTTGAGCTCGATGTGCTGGTGATGACGGCGACGCCGATTCCGCGAACGCTGGCGCTTTCGCTGTATGGCGATCTGGATACGAGCGTGCTTGATGAGTTGCCTCCGGGGCGCACGCCGATTGTTACGCGCAAGGTTTCCGACGCGCGCGCGGATGAGGTCTGGAAGTTTGTGCGCGAGCAGGCGAGGCGGGGGCACCAGGCATATGTTGTCTATCCCGTGATCGAGGGGCCGAAGGACGATCAGCCGGAGCGTGATTTTGCTTCTCCTGAGGCCGATGAAAAGGCAAAGAAAACTGAGAGGCTGTCTTTTTTTGAGAAGCCGACGTTGAAGGCGGCTACCGAGATGTATGAGTCGCTGAAAGCTGGCGCGCTGGCCGGGTTGCGGCTGGGGTTGCTGCATGGGAGGCTCGATTCGGACGAGAAGGAAATCGTGATGCGGCGCTTTCAGCGGGGCGAGATCGATGTGCTGATTTCGACCACGGTGATCGAGGTTGGCGTGGACGTGCCGAATGCCACCGTGATGGTCATTGAGCATGCGGAGCGGTTTGGACTGGCGCAGATGCATCAGTTGCGCGGGCGTGTTGGGCGAGGGGCGGCGAAGTCGTATTGCATCTTGATTACGGGTGGGAAGGTGTCCGAGCAGGCCGAGGAGCGGCTGGCGGCGATGGTGCGCACTCAGAATGGATTTGAGCTGGCGGAGTTAGATCTGCAACTGCGTGGGCCCGGGGAGTTTTTTGGGACTCGCCAGGCCGGCTTGCCGGATTTTCGGGTCGCGAATCTGGTGCGGGACCGGGAGTTGCTGGAGTTAGCGAAGAAAGAGGCGGCGGGGTTTGAGGAAGATCAGCAGGTTACGCCTAAGGAGAAGAACTTGGTTCATACGCGGCTACGGGGCACTTGGCAGCGGAGGTATGGGCTGGTGGAGGCTGGGTGATCTAATCCCATCCCAGTGTCGTGATGTCAACTTCCCTTTTGTCTCCTGCTCATCAAAAGACAGAGTTACTTAGCTTTTGCTGCTCTTACTTTTGAACGGGCCTAAAATTTTTCAGGGATGAGAAGGCCTTGCTTGTGCAAGGCTTCAGCGCACCTATCGGTGCGGGTCCTTCGACTTCCCCTTCACTTCGTTCAGGGGCCGCTCAGGATGACAGTTCTCAACATGGCGGCCTGAGACTGAGGCGGCTTTAGACTGATTCTGCCGGGCGCTCGTTCTTTTTGCTGCCTTTGTTCTCGATTGGTATGGTCAGCACAAGCAGGCGGACGCGGGCTACATCGTAGGCCTTCGTAGACATCAGATCTTTGGTGCACTGGCATAGCTCGGTCATGCTGATGTGGGCGTCGCGGCTTAGATCGAGTCCGGCAGCGATAAGCACGGTGTATATCTCCACGCTCATGGCGCGGGCAAATTCGAAGCTCATTTCCACGGAGTCAGAGCCGGGTATGCTGCGGGAAAGGACCCAGCCGCCGCAGCCGAGTATGGCGCCAGTCAGCAAGCGCATGATGCGTTGCGGGTCGTCGGCGCAGGTGGCGGTGAGCCGCAGGTCCCAGTCTACGAGTTCTTCTGTATCTAACACAGATACTTGATCGGATCGGGTGAGCGGAATCTTCACCGTTACCTTTGGACTCTTTGGTCTCGGTTGGTAACGGGCTGGGCAAGGCTGTGCTAACTTGCAGGGAGGAAAAATTCTGCTCATGCTTGTTGGCACGGGGATCGACATTGTGGAAATCGAGCGGATCGCGAAGTCCATCGAACGCTATGGAGACCACTTTCTGGAAAAGATTTTTACTCCCGGGGAGATTGCCTACTGCGGCCGCAAGAAGAACTTCGCTGAGAGCTATGCCGCTCGGTTTGCGGCGAAAGAGGCGGGGGCCAAAGCGCTGGGTACAGGCATTCAGCACGGCGTTACGTGGAAGGAGCTTGAGGTACAGCGGCTGCCGGGTCATCGACCCACCCTGCACCTGACGGGACGGGCTCAGGAGTTTGCCAATCGTCTCGGCGTGACTCATGTATCACTTTCGCTCACTCACACGGCGGCACTGGCAATGGCATCGGTTCAACTTGAAAATAATGGGGTTCAATAAAGGAATGTATCGTTTTGCGACGACGCCCTGAGTTGTGTCATCCAAACGAAAACCGTGGCCGTCGTTCACATGTTTGATATTCTCAAGTCGCAGTAGCAGTTCGTTTCATTCCGGATGTGAACTTCGGAACTGAATAAGGGGGGTTGTGCCGAGCCAGCAGGAAGTCCAGTGGTCACAATTAAAAGTCGGCGTTCTGGTGCTTGTTGCGCTGGCTGCGCTCACTGCCCTGGTGTTTCTCATGTCGGGCAACACGGGCGGCTTCCTGGCGGGCAAGATCACGGCTCGCTCCTATTTTGAGAACTCGGCAGGATTAAAGGTGGGAGCGCCGGTCAATCTTGAGGGCGTCACCATCGGCACGGTGAAGAGCATTCGCATTGTGCCGGAGAGAAAGCTGACACCGGTTGAAATCGTGATGCGAATCAGCAAGAAATTTGCTCCTGCGCTGCACTCCGACTCGAAGACGAGCCTGGAAACAATCGGAGTTCTCGGCGACACGGTGGTCGACATCAACAGCAAGTTTGCTACCGGCCCTGAAATCAAGGATGATGCGGAGCTGCAGACAACTGAAACACCCAACCTTTCCGATGTGATCAAGTCCAGCCAGGGAACGATTGAGCAGCTGAACACGATTCTTGCCAAGGTCGACAATCTGGTCGATGCGCTCAACAGCGGTAAAGGGTCGATCGGCATGCTGATCAATGACCCAACCCTCTATAACCGGGCCATTGCGGCGCTGAACGAGATTCAGAGCCTTGTGGATCAGGTGGGCAACGGGAAAGGCTCCATCGGAAAACTGATTGCCGATGACACGCTCTACAACCGCGCCAATGACACTGTGGGGAAATTGCAGGATATGGCGACGCAGCTCGATAGCGGCAAGGGCACTATCGGCAAGCTGATCAAAGACGACACTCTATATAACAACCTGCGTGAATCGACGCAGAACCTGAACTCGCTGCTGAAAGACATCAATGCCGGCAAGGGCAGCATCGGCATTCTGGCCAAAGATCCAAAGTTTGCTGAGAGGCTGAATGACACCGTCACGAAGCTGGATTCGATCCTGAATCGTGTGGACAGTGGCGAGGGTACGATCGGCCAGTTGATGGTGAACAAGGATCTTTATAACCACGCCGACGAGATGATTCAGAATACGAACAATCTAATCATCGCGATAAGGAAGGATCCGAAGAAGTATCTGACGATCCATCTGAAGATTTTCTAGCAGTCTCCGACGCGGCTTAACTTTTCATTGCCCGGACCACCAGATCGATCAGTTTGCTGATGTAACTCTGGTCCAGATCGCGTAGAGTGGCGTACTCGCTGACTTCGATGATTCTGATTCTGGGATCCTTGAGAAGAATGCCAAGGAGCGCACCGGTTTCCGCGAGGCTCAACCCCTCAGGATGCGGGAAGTAGGCGACGGGCAAATCACTCTGCCGCACAACGTCGATGTCAAAATGAAGCAGGATCGCCGCGGATGGCGGAATAGCTTCCAGAATATTTCGTGCCGCTCCCTGCATGTCCATCTGCCGCAGATCTTTGAGTGACATTGAGGCAGTTCCGACCTCCCGAGACTGCGATGGCTTTGTCCAGCCAATCACCGTGACCTGCGAAGGCTTGAGCACAGGGCCCGCCCAAAAAGGGGAAGGATGCGTAAGCAGCCATACGCCCGACGAAGCCGCGCTGTGACTGATTGCAGGGTCCGGTGCAGCGTCATCGAAGTCGCCGTCAACATAGAGGACATGGATCTCCCGCTCGCCGGCCTGCATCAGAGCCTGAGCTGACCCGATTGCGACGCTGCAATCACAGCCAATAAGCAACGGGACGTTCCCGGGCTGCCGCAGAAATGGCTCAATCCGCTCGCTGACACATTCCCACGCAATTCTTGGTCCCGGCCAGTTTCTGATTGGAGGAATGGAATGATGCGGAAGATAGCTTGGAATGGCGACATCTCCCTCATCGGATGCTTTGCAGCCAGCGGCATGCAGGCGATCAAGCAGATGCGCATCGCGGTATGCACGAGCGTCGTTTTCGTTGCCGGGATACAGCGAGCCGCTGCGCAGAGGAACGCCGAGGATGCGGTAGGTGCGGCCTGTTATCTCCGCTTCGTGAGCAGCAGCCGTTCCCCGTTCGGCAAAGAGCGCACTGCTCATCACGGCTGCAGAACCAATCAGAAATTGTCTGCGTTCCATGGGAGCTAGCTTACATGGGCGATTTCATGCGTCTGAAAAAGATACAGCCTGCGTGTTAGGCTTTTGAGCAAACACAGCTGATATCGCTGTGCTACTCCTGGCCAGCACCCGTATGACGCAAGCAGAGGTGTGGCCCGCATTTCGAGGACTCTATGCAACCCATTCGCCTTGCGTCGGTGCTCCTGCTTTGCACCGGCTTCGCCTTTGCGCAACAATCTACTGGAACATATTCGGCGCTTGCGGCAGCGGACCAGCCTGCGAACGCCGCTCCGGCTGAGCCCAAAACTCCGCACAGCTTTGACCTCTCGGCAGTCGACAAGACCGCCGATCCGTGCACGGACTTCTTTCAATACGCCTGCGGCAACTGGCGAAAGGCGAATCCGATTCCCAGCGACCAAGTGCGCTGGGGGCGCTTCAACGAACTGTCGGAGCACAATCGCTACCTGCTTTATCTCGATTTGAAGAAAGCGGCAGACTCTCCGCAGACTGCACTGCAACACAAGTACGGTGACTTTTATGCCGCCTGCATGAATACGGACGTCGCGGACAAACTTGGCGACAAACCGATTCTGCCGATCCTGGCGCACATTGACAGCCTCAGCGACAAAAAGCAACTTGGCCTGCTACTGGCGCACCTGCAGACGCAGGCCGGCGTGCCTGCATTTATGCAGTTCCGCGTCGAGCAGGACCAGAAGGATTCGACCCAGCAGATTGCGGACACGGCGCAAGGCGGTCTGTCTCTTCCCGATCGCGATTATTACCTTGAAGACAATCCGCGCATGACGAAGGTCCGCGCGCAGTACCACGATTACGTGGTCGGGGTGTTCAAGCTGATCGGGGATTCGCCGGAAAAAGCAGAGGCTGAAGCCAAGAGCGTCATCGACATTGAAACGGCGCTGGCGAAAGGCTCACTGCCGCGCGTTGAGTTGCGCAATCCGGACAACGTGTACCACATCATGAAAGTGACCGATCTGAACACGCTTGCGCCGGATTTTGACTGGACGACCTACATCGATGGTTTAGGCGCGCCACACTTCGACACGCTCAATGTGGCCACGCCGGAATACTTCAAAACACTGAACCAGGTGATCGATAACCAGAGCCTGGACAGCATCAAAAGCTACCTACGCTTCCATGCAACCAACACCTTCGCTCCGTGGCTTTCCAGTGACTATGCTGACGCCAGCTTCAACTTCTTCCAGAAGACGCTGCAGGGACAGGTCGAGCAGACTGCCCGCTGGAAGCGGTGCACGGCCCTCACGGACCGCGCAATGGGCGAGGCTGTAGGACAGGACTGGGTGAAGGAAAACTTTCCCCCTTCAGCCAAGGAAAACATGGAGAAGCTAGTGGCAGCTTTGAAGCAGGCGCTGGCACAGGATATTCAATCGCTGCCGTGGATGAGCGAAGACACCAAGAAGCAGGCAGAAGTAAAGCTTGAGGCCTTCCGCAACAAGATTGGTTATCCCGAAAACTGGCGGGACTACTCGAAGCTTGAGGTGAAGCGCGACGATCTGATCGGTAATCTGCGGCGCTCGGCGGCATTCCGCTGGGACTGGGAGATCAATCATCTCGGCAAGCCAGTGGACGAGAAGGAATGGGGCATGACGCCGCCCACGGTGAATGCCTACTACGATCCGCCGATGAATGACATCAACTTCCCTGCGGGCATTCTGCAGCCGCCTTTCTTTGATAACAGCAAAGATCCTGCGGTGAATTTTGGCGGCATCGGCGTCGTGATCGGCCATGAGATGACCCACGGCTTTGACGACCAAGGCAGCAGGTATGACGCCAAGGGCAACGTAAAGGACTGGTGGACGCCTACGGACAGAAAAGAATTCGATGCGCGCACGGATTGCGAAGTGAAGGAATACAGCGGCTTCGAGCCGGTCGCGGGAACGCATCTGAACGGAAAGCTGACGCTCGGCGAGAATACTGCAGATAACGGCGGCATCCGCATCGCCTATCAGGCGCTATTGAGCACGCTGGCGGCAGACAATACAAGTCCAGAGAAGAAAATCGACGACTACACATCACCGCAGCGTTTCTTTATCTCGTTTGCCCAGGTCTGGTGCGAAAACCGCACCGATGAGGTGCAGCGCGTTTCGGCGAAGACGGATCCTCATTCACCGGGCATGTTCCGCGTGAATGGCGTGGTGCGGAACTTTGACGAATTTGGCAAAGCTTTTGGCTGCCATAAGGGACAACCGATGATGCCGGATGACGCTTGCCGTGTATGGTAGTTAACAGGGCACAGGGGCTCAGAATTCAGAAAAAAAATCTGGGCCCGGAGTGCTTACTGTTTCAAAGCGCAAAAAGTCTGAACAATAGCACGCACAAAACAGGGTTATTTTGCTTAAAGCGAGTCAATTGTGAGACCTGCGCCCCGAGAGCTATGCCCTGAAGGCTTCGCCTGTTTTACAATGCAAACGGGAGCATCTCCCGACCCAGTTGCCTGCGCCATCCTTTATGGCCAGGATGAAGGAAGCGCATGAAGTTTAAAAAAATTGGCCAGATCTCTTTGGCTGCGGTGGTTTCCCTTGTTCTGATGTTCGGAGCCACCTCGTGCATGAATGACTACACCGTGGGCTTTGTATTCACCGTTGGCACTCAGTACAACCAGATTGGTTCTTTCAGAGAACGGTATGAAACCGGCTTGCTGAACGCCGCGCCCGGTTCCCCTTTCGGTTCCGGCGGCACGAATCCGGTTCGCACCTTTGTCCTGAGCGGCGGACGTTACCTGTACGTCCTGAACCAGGGCGCAGCGCAGACAGATTCGAGCGGCAACATTACCTATACGGGCGCAAACGTTTCGCTCTTTAGCATCGGCGGCAGCGGAACTCTCGCCTTCCAGGCGAGCTATACCAGCCAGGGATTCAACTCGATCCGCTTTATTCCCGATACGACTGGAAAATTCGTCTTCATTCTGGATACATATGCGCCGCAGTCCTCCTCCGGCGTGACGCCGCAGGCCAGCTATAGCGCGGCCTATCCATGCCAAGGTTCGGACGGAAAGTATTACCCGACCGGTGATATCACCGCGTTCAACATCGATCCCAACACGGGCCGGTTGTCGATCATCACTAACCAGCAACAGCAGAATGCGGATGGCACGCAACTACCCTACTTCCCGGTAGGTTGCGCTCCCGTTGACTTCACCGTCTCCTCGGGCTTTGTGTTTACGGCGGATGCGGGCAGCAAGACGAACAACGACGTGCAGACGGTCTTCCCCTATGCCCTGAACGCATCTACCGGCCAGCTGACGCTGACGCAGAATGCACCGCTGGTGATGGGCACGCAGGGTATGTCGACGATCAGCGTAGCTCAGGGATCGTTGCTGAGCGGCAGCAAGTACGTTTACGTTCTGGATGCGGCTGCAAACGGTGGA
>Ga0207060_10269_pt1 | contig 16602 bp, 13 predicted proteins | sample Alteio_BWMinCont_30_FD_153270 | JGI IMG/M metagenome (GOLD analysis project Ga0207060, IMG submission 153270) | Enriched cells from forest soil in Barre Woods Harvard Forest LTER site, Petersham, Massachusetts, United States -... | ecosystem: Environmental > Terrestrial > Soil > Temperate forest >...
GCGGACGGATACATTCGCGTCACACCGGAGTGAGCCTTCCTCCATGTTGCAGTCGGAGACGGCGGTGTAGAGGAGGATCTCCTTGAGGCGGGTGAGGTATTCGTAGGCCTCGTCGGGAGTGCGGATGTCGGGCTCGGAGACGATCTCGATCAGGGGCGTGCCGCAGCGGTTGAGGTCGACGTAGGTGCGCGTGGCGGAGTCGGGGAAGCCGTCGTGGATGCTCTTGCCGGCGTCCTCTTCCATGTGCAGGCGGGTGATGCCGATGCGCCTGGCTCCGCTCGGGGTGGGGACTTCTATATAGCCGTGTTCAGCGAGGGGCTTGTCGAACTGGGAGATCTGGTAGCCCTTGGGCAGGTCGGGATAGAAGTAGTTTTTGCGGGCGAAGATGGAGCGCTCGCGGACCTGGCAGTTGAGGGCGAGGGCGGCCAGGGTGGCGAACTCGACGGCGCGCTCGTTGAGGACGGGGAGGGCTCCGGGAAGGCCGAGGCAGACCGGGCAGACGTTGGTGTTCGGGGGCGCGCCGAAGCGGTTGGCGCATCCGCAGAAGGCTTTGGTCTCGGTGAGGAGCTGGACGTGGACTTCGAGTCCGATGACGGGTTCGTACCTGGCCAGAACGTCGGCGGGAAGGCTGGTTGCGGTGCTCATTAGTCTCCTAGTTTAGCAAGACTGTTGAGGCGCTTTTTGAGACTGACGGCTACCCTACCCCTCCCCCCTTGTTTTTCGCTGTACTTTGTAACTGATTGATTCCGGGATGTTTAGATAGCAAGGCCCGGCAAAGATCTGAAACGATTGGGCTTATCGCATAGATTTGATTCTAAATGAGTTGGAGCTGAGACCAAAACAAGAAGCCCGACTCCAAGGAGTCGGGCTTTTGTTCTCTATTTCTATTGTAGCGAGTTGGGAGAAATTCTCGGCCAGGAAAGACAGGGGTCAGGGATTAGGGTGTGGAAACAGCAGATCCTTCGACTTCGCTCAGGACATCGGTTAAGGGTTCGTGGTCAGGATGACATCGGCTAAGGAGTCATGGCTGACGATGACATCCGATATGGAGAATTCTTTCCCACGTCCAAAAAATCCGGACGTGGGGCACCCGATTTGGTGTCTGTCAGGCGGGTTGCTGTGGGGACTGGTGGAAGCCGAGGAGGTTCCCCTCGGTGTCCTTAAAGGCGGCGATGAAGCCCCAGCCCGGTCCGATTTCGGTTTTGGGGAGGGCGACGGTGCCTCCGGCGGCTTCGACCTTTGCCATAGCGTCGTCGATGGAGTCGACCTGAATGTAGTTCATGAAGGGCTGGCCGGGGTTCCGGCGTGGCATGAGTCCGCCGTTGATGCCGGTGTCTCCGTCTTTGGTTTCGACGAGCCAGTAATCGATATTCCAGGGATCGGAAATCTTCCATCCGAGGGCCTGTTCGTAGAACTTGGTGGCGCGCTGGACATCGTCTGCGGGGATTTCAAAGTGAACGATAGGGTTTGGCATAGCGGGAGAAGGATAGAGGATGGGAGGGTAGTTGGGGCGGAATTCTGATGATTGTGGAGTGATTTTCGAATGACGGTGGAGTGCGTGGTTGTCTGTCTGAGACGTCTTGCTTGCGGCGTTTGCGCATGATAACTCTGGTCTGCTTGAGGTGCGGAACATGTCGCTCTGTCAAGCCATGACGAATGGCCAACATTTTTATCAGCTATCGCCGCAGAGACAGCGCGCCTGTCGCGAAACGTATTTATGAGTGGCTTGCTGCGCGTCCGAACGGAAGCGCCGTTTTCATGGATTTAAGCGGAATTGAACCAGGTGAAAATTTCCATGAAGCATTACGCCGAGAGATCGATGCCGCGGAAGTGATGCTCGTGATCATAGGAAAGGAGTGGGCGTTCGCTGAGGATGCTGACGGGATGAATCGCCTCGACAAGCCGCGTGACGTGGTGCGACGGGAGATCGCGATTGGCCTTGAAAGCAGTGCGCGTGTTGTGCCGGTGCTGGTTTCAGGCGCGGAGATGCCCCAAGCCGTTCACTTACCTGCCGCCCTGGGCAAACTCACGAACTTGAATGCCTTTCCGGTGAACGAAGAGACCTTCGAGGAAGATATGGCTCGGCTCGCGGAGTATCTTCGTAAATGGACTGTTGAGCTTCTCAGGCCCGCCCCTGAGGAAACGACCGACCTTCAGGAAATACGGCCGCGTATGATCCAGAAAAAAGTTTGCATGTTGGGTGCTGCTGGAGTCGGCAAGACAAGCCTCGTCAGTCGCTATGTGCGGAGCATTTTCAGTGATAAATATCTCACTACTCTCGGGGTGAAAATAGACAAGAAGGTGATCACCCTCGGAGATGCGGAGATCAACCTGATGCTTTGGGACCTCGCGGGCGAAGAAAAGGGCTCTCCGACCAAATTGCACTACCTCAGGGGTGCTTCGGGCATCGTTCTCGTCACTGATGGCCACAAATCTGCACTGCGAACAGCCCTTGATTTACGGGAGCGTGTCCGGGACGAACTGGGGCCGGTTCCTTGCGTGCTTGCGGCAAACAAAATCGATCTCTGTAAAGAATCATGGTCATGGGAGTACACGCTCGAGGAACTCGATGAGAGAACCGAGAATCTCGGGTTGATACCGTTCACGACGAGCGCACTGACTGGAACAGGGGTCGATCTGGCGTTCGAGTATCTCGCCAGACAAATGCAGAAAGCTGATAGCCAGGTCCTCTAGGCGGCCTGGACGTCGTCTGCGGGGATTTCAAAGTGAGCGATCGGGTTTGGCATAGCGGGAGAAGGGTAGCGGATAGGAGGGTGGGTTGGGGGTGGGTGTTCGAGAGTGGACATGCAGGAGGAAGAGTGACCACTGGCAAGCCGGGCATGGAAGCTCTCGCACAAGCTATATCACTGATGAGCAATATCTTAGGCTTTGACGCGCTTAGGCACACTGCATGCTGGCGTACCACGCAGTGCTATCGTTCCCTAAGAAGAATGTCCCCGGGAGGCGGCTATGGCAGGACTGCTTCGGGATACACACTTTGCCGTGAGGCAACTGCGCAGGAATCTCGGATTCACGATTGCGGCGACGGTGATACTGGCTGTTGCCATCTGCGCCAACAGCACGATTTTCAGCTGGATCAACGGAACCATGCTGCATCCGATTCCTGGAGCGCGGCATACCGATGAACTGGTGAGCGTGATGCGAGGCGCGTGGAGCACCTCGCCGACGCCACCGCTTTCTTATCTCGACTACCGCGACCTCAGAGATCAGAATCACAGCCTGACCGGGCTTCTTGCCTATCACTCCGACTGGATCACATTGACCCGTGCGGGAGCCGCGCCGGAGCGCATCTATATCGGGAATGTGTCAGCGAACTTCTTCGACGTGCTGGGAGTGAAGCCTCTGTTGGGGCGGTTCTTTCTGCCCGAGGAGGAGACGCGGCCGGATGCCGTGCCGTATGTCGTGCTCGGGTACTCGTTGTGGAAGACGCGTTATGCGGGAGACCCAGAGATTGTGGGCAAGGCGATCGAGATTGCCCGGCATCCTGTGACGGTGATCGGCGTAGCGCCGGAGGGGTTTATCGGGGCGGCGCCGGGGCTTCGGGACGATGCATGGCTGACGCTGAACCCGCTTGGGACGCATGAGTATTGGATCACGCATCGCAACGTCGCCTCTTTCATTGTGTTGGGGAGGCTGCGGCCCGGAATGAGCCGCGAGCAGGCGACGCAGGACCTCGAAACGATCATGCGGCGGATCGTGGCGGCCTATCCGAACGATCACCTGGGAACGAACACTATCACGCTGGACCCGATGTGGCGCTCACCCTTCGGGGCAAACGTCTACATGGCTGACACGCTGCCTATCCTGCTGGCTATCGCCGGAGTGGTGCTACTGCTGACCTGCGCCAACGTGGCTACGCTAATGTTGGTCCGGTTTGTGTCGCGGCGGCGCGAGATTGCGATTCGCCAGTCGCTCGGGGCGCAACGCATACAACTGGTGCGGCAGATGGTGCTGGAGGGCGTGATTCTCTCAGCCGGTGCGGGAGCGCTGGCTCTGTTGCTGACGTCGATGACGGCGAAGACATTCGCTCGTTTCTTTCCTGCAAACTCGAACCCCATTGCGCTGAACGGAACCGTGGATCAAAACGTGGTGATTGGGGTCGTGATGTTGGCGGCGCTTGCCAGCGTGCTGTGCGGCGCGCTTCCAGCATGGCGGTCGTCAAATGTGCCCGCGGCTGAGGCGCTCAAGGATGAATCGGCCAGCATCTCGGGCGGCTCGCACAACCGGCGGCTGCTCAGCGGCCTGGTGGTGGCGCAGATTGCGCTTTCGCTGGCGCTGCTGGTGGTTTCCGGGCTGTTTCTGCAAACGCTGCGCCATCTCTCCGCGGGCGACCCCGGGTTCAAGCAGGATCATGTATTGACGGCGTCTGTGGGACTGGCTACCGCAGGCTACTCCGACGATGAGGTGAATGCGATCTCCCACAAGATTCTCGATCGAGTAGCGGTATTGCCGACCGTAACGGTTGCATCGCTCACCGATTGGATACCGATGAGCCTCATTCGGAAGACGGAGGACGCCTATCCGGAAGGTTATGCGCCGCGTCCGCATGAATCGCTCGAGGTGCAGAAGGCCGACGTGGCACCTCGATACTTCGAGACGCTGGGAGTGCCGATTCTCGAGGGGCGCGACTTCGCACAGTATGACGACCGAAAGGCGCCGCTGGTAGTGATCGTGGACCAGACGGCCGCGAACCGGTTTTGGCCAGGGAAGGACCCGGTGGGGAGGAGGCTCCATATGGGGAACAGCGTTTTCACGGTCATTGGCGTGGTGAAGAACACGAAGCATGAGTTTATGAACGAACGCCCTGCGCCGATGGTCTACATGAGCTACTTCCAGCGAGGTTTCGAGACCATTGTGCAGGTGAAGACGCGAGGGAATCCCGAGGACATAGCTCCGGCCGTAGAGCGCACAATTCACGAGATTGATGGGCGGGCACCAGTGTTCGACGTGCGCACCATGCGCGAGACCACGCAGATGGCGACGATCTTTGCGGTCATGCAGAGCACGTTTGCGGGCATCCTGGCGGCGATCGCGCTCGTCCTCGCGACGACTGGCATCTATGGTGTAGTGGCGTACCGCACGGCATTTCGCACGCACGAGATCGGCATCCGCATCGCACTTGGCGCTTCGCCCGGCGACGTTCAGAGGCTTGTTTTGTGGCAAGGGCTTTCGCTCACAGCGATCGGACTCAGCTTAGGGTTGGCGCTCTCGTTCAGCGTCACGCACTTCATTGCCGCGTTTCTCTATGGGGTGGGAGCCAACGATCCTCTGACGGTCATCGTGGTAGTGGTATTGCTTGCTGCGATGTCGGTCCTCGCATGCTACTTCCCGGCGCGACGCGCGACGCGCGTCGATCCCGTAGCTGCCATGCGCGCGTCGTAAACGAAAGCGACTTCGCGCCGAGGTTGAGCGCTAGTCATAGGGAGGGTCGAGCCCTCCAACGCTCCCGCCGATGAATATTGATGCAATCAGGGTAATGCACTTATCGAGGCCACGTTGTCAATTCGATTGACACGTAACGATAATCGCCCTTCGCGTGATTAATCCGCTGCTCTGGATTGCCGGATAGAATCGGCGGGACAGTTGAAGGGTGTCATGAAGCGAATCCTGGTCACCGGCGCAACGGGCAAAGTTGGAAGTCATTTCATCGGGCGCGCGCTCGACGACTGCCCGGACATTACGATACGCGCTCTGTGCCACAATCGCCGTCCTGAGCCGAGGGAACGGCTGGAGATCGTAACCGGAAATATCTCCGACCGGGAAGCGGTGCGCGCTGCGATGCGCGGGATTACTCATGTGATCCATTGCGCGACCTGCAAGGAAACCGCAGATGACGTGATCGATGTCACGGTCAAAGGCCTCTTCTGGCTATTGGAGGAGTGCCGGCTCAGCGATTCGTTCCGACAGATCATTCTGATCGGTGGAGATGCGGCTCTCGGGCATTTCTTTTATCCGCACCCGATTCCGGTGACGGAGCAGCAGAAGCACAGCGCGTATCCGGGCTGCTATGCGCTCTCGAAGGTTCTGGAAGAGGTGATGCTGGAGCAGTATTTCGTTCAATACGATCTTTCGGGGTGCTGCCTGAGGGCTCCGTGGATCATGGAGAAGGACGATTTCAAATACACGCTCTCGTTCGGCGAAGACGTCTTCGGCGGGCCGCGGTGGAAGGACCTGGTTGGCGCTGAGGCGGCTGACAAATATCTGAAGAGCGGCACGGTGCCGCTGATGCTCGATCCGGAGGGCGCGCCGGTGAAACGCAACTTCGTGCACGTCAGCGATCTGGTCGAGAGCATGATTCTGGCTCTGGATCATCCCAAGGCGCGGCAGCAGACATTCAATATCTGCATGGATGAGCCGGTGGAATATCGTCAGGTCGCAGACTACCTGCGAGAGACGCGAGGGCTACCTTCGGTCGAGATTTCGACGCCGTACTGGTCGACCTGGCTCGACAACAGTAAGGCGAAGTTCCTGCTCGGATGGCGTCCACGCTTTGACCTGCGACGGCTGATTAACGAGGCCTGGTCCTATCAGCGCGGCGAAGCTGATCCGCGAAAGGTCTGGTATCCGGGCTAGAGGTCGAGCAATCGTCTTTCAATGCCCGGCGTGGTGGGACAATTCCAGCAGGAAAAATAGCAAGCATGATCCGCAAAACCAGAGGCCAAAGGCGGCTGGATCCCGAACCTTTCGGCGCCCGGCGATCGCGTATGCAATCAGTCCCGGGATGAGGATGCTGCCGAAGGCGTATCCCTGGGCCTCGCCGGTCCATTCGCCATTTGCCCAGACGCGTGCTGTCGATAAGCTGAGCAACACGCCGACGACGATACAAACCCAGAAGATCATCCCGAAGCGTTTGGAAGGAGGCGCAGGGACGACGGGAGCTGGCTTGCTGTCCATCGATAGGTTTCTCCGTAAAGTCTGGGATTGGACTCTATGGCCTAGGCGATTCGCCAGTCAAGAGTGGGACGTGTTGTGGCGGCTATCCGCCTTGCCGAATGCAAACAGCAGGTCCTTCGACTTCGCACGCTTTGCGTGCTTCGCTCAGGATGAAAAGAGCAGGGTTCGCGCCAAACTCCGCTCAGGATGACATCAGGTGGGGGATCGCGTGCATCAGGCGACGTCCAATGCGAGGTTACTTTCGATTAGTGAAATCGTCCATGATCGTGTGATTTGGGGCCGCGGTCGTTCTACGCTGCAGGGAGATGCGGGAGCGTTTCTATTGCACATACATTGTCGCGAGCCGATCACGCACGCTCTCGATCGGAGTGACCGGGGACCTGTTTTGTCGTGTGTTACAGCATCGGGCTGCGGGAGCGCCTGGTTTCACGGAGAGATATCGAGCTCATCGGCTGGTGTGGTTTGAGCGGTATGTCTCTCCATCGCGAGCGATTGCGCGTGAGAAGCAATTAAAGCGGTGGACGCGGGATAAGAAAATCGCGCTGATCGAGCGCGAGAACCCGACGTGGCAGGACTTGAGCGAGGATTGGCGCAAGAGCTTTCTGAAGGATCGTTAGAAGCAGATCCTTCGACTACGCACGCTACGCGTGCTTCGCTCAGGATGACAACACAATGAGGATCTTAATTTTTGCGCGGCTGCCCGGCGCGTATTCACTTTTTGGCAGGACTATTTTCGGGACGGCGCATGGGGGTGACTCCGGCTTGCTCGTCCTTTGAATAGGGCTCTCCATAGTAGGGGAAGCCGGTGCGGATGCGGGTGACGTCGGGGACGGCTCCGTCGGCGATGGGCTGGTTGGCGGAGAGGGTCAGGATGACGTCCATGGCGTCGTCGGCGAGGGTTCGACCGTTGAATCTGGTCGCGTCGAAGACGGCGGGGGTGCCGATCTCGTAAGGCAAGGTTGTGGGGCAGAGGCGGGCGGCGAGCTGCTTTCCGTATTCGGCGGGGTTGGGTGCCGAGCCGGCGTAGGCGGTCATCTTCTCGGCGAAGGCGGCGATGACGGGCGCGAAGCGGCTGACGTCATCGGATGGAGTGGAGGCGTTGAATTCTTCCTTGAGATCGGACGTGCCGGATTCTTTGAGGAAGATGTGAGTGACGAGCGGCAATCCCCAGCGCGAGACCTGGACTTCGGGAGCGTGTCCGTAGAGCGAGATGGTGGTCCAGGCGTGGACCTTGCCTTGTCCGATGAGGTGGTTGGGGACCTCGAGGACGATGGCGGTGACGTTGCGGCGGTCGAAGAAGTTCTGGTGTTGCTGGAAGGCGTCGCCGTTGTAGCGGTGGTCCCGGAAGAAGGCGGTGAGGTAGGCGTGGAGCGCGTTGGCGTTTCCGGCGAAGAGCTCGGGAGCGATGCCGACCCAGGCGCGGATGCCGGAGGCGGAGGCGAGGGTTCCGGTCTCGCCTTCGATGAGGAGCTCGCCGGAATTGCCGCGGAGGGCGTCGTCTCCCGTGGCGCGGCGCACCTGATAGCGCTGAATGTGGGTGTGTTCGCTCGCGTCAGCGTGGCGGGGCTCGGCAAAGCGGAACTTGAAGGTGACTTCCTCGCGGGCGTCGGCGTTGAGATCGAAGCGGAAGGCGTAGAGGCCCTCGGGGTGGAGGGTGTCGGCCGAAGAGAGGCCAAGGTCGGGGTTGACGGTCATGACCAAGACGGTGGTTCCGGGCGCTCCGTCGAACAGATAGAAGTCGCAGAGGTTGAGGCTTGGATCTTCTTTCGAAAGCTTAGTGTCGAAGTGGTGCGACATAAGAAAGTCCTTCCGGATGGAGATGTGGGGACCCGCTGAGACTCAGACGCTAGCGGAGGGCCAAAAATTACAGGAAATTTCAGCTATTTGCTTTGGCTCGAAGGGATTTAACAAAGCACCTGCCCTGTAACCAAAAATTGGCGGCGAGCGTCGTAGGAATATGTAGTCGTTGACGGGTCCGAAGGTACGGGCCCTGAACTCCCATCATGTTTTCTTCCCCTTCCTATTTAATGACAGGCCTTGGCGCGTCCGCGACGTTTGCGGAGGCAGTGAGAGTGCACTGGCGGGAATATCTGATGGAAGCGATCGAGCTGGGCATTCTGATGATTTGCGTCTGCCTCTCGGGTGCGCTGATCTACAGCCGCGATTCTCCCTTGCAGCGCCTGCCGCTCCCGTCGCCGGAAAGAGCGCTGCTTATGGGCGTACTTGTTGCAGCGTCGACATATTTCATCATTCGATCGCCGTTCGGGCGGCGTACGGGAGCGCATCTGAATCCTGCAATCACGGTTGCGTATTTGTGGCTGGGCAGAATTAACCGCTGGGATGGGCTGAACTATATCCTGGCGCAGTTTGCGGGCGGACTGGCGGGTGTGTTCCTTGCTAACCGTGCACTCGGGCGCCACTTGTCTGCGCCGCCGGTGCGATACGTGATTACGCTGCCGGGAAAGCACGGCGTTGCGATTGCGCTTGCTGCCGAGTTTGCTCTCGCCGGATTGCTGATGGGCGTGGTGCTGTTTGCGACGAATCACCGCAGGCTGGCGCGGTTCAGCCCGCTGCTGGTGGCTGCGATCACGGTGCTTTATTACGTGCTGGGCCCGTCGATCTCGGGGTTCAGCGTGAATCCGGCGCGGACATTTTCGTCGGCGTTCTTCGCGTGGGTGTGGCAAGGGATCTGGATCTACTTCGCGGGGCCGTGTCTCGGGATGATGGCGGCTGCGTCGATCTATGTGCGGAGCATGGGGCCGACCCGTGTGTACTGCTTCAAGGTCTTCCACGATTTGGAGACGCCGTGCCCTTTTCTATGCCTGTTCAGGGAGCTGTTTAGGGACGGTGAAGGATAGAGAGGGCGCGTTTCTGATTCTGTGATCTCCCGGGTGGTGGCCTTCAGGCTATGGGACACGCGGTCGTCTGAGGGTTGCGCGCTACTTAACCCGAGTGGCGGTGCCGTCCATGACGTCGTTCCACGTCGTGCCGTCGGGGGACATCTCGTACTTGAAGCTGTAGGACGTGGGGGTGAGGATCTTCATGGTGAAGCGGCCTTTGATCGTGTTCTCGCCCATCTTCTGGTCGCCGAGCCAGGTCCAGGTGGAACCGTCGAAGGTGCCGGTGGAGTGCTCGACCTCACCCATACTGTTGAACTCGTCGTAGGTGTATGCCTTCTGATCAGGGTTGTAGCCGATGAAAGAGATCGAGGTGCCGCCTCCCATGGCGGCGCTCTCAAATTTTGAATGTGCCACCACGAAGAAGTTACCGTCCATCCACTTATCCTCTTCGGTCATGGTCATCTTGCCTCCGGGTCCCATGGGGCCGGGCTTCATTTCGCCTTCCAGCTTCCAGTTGCCGATGAAGTAGTCGGCCTTCTTGAGTTCGGGTGCCGGTTTTGGCGTCGGCATCTGGGCGTGAGCGGAGAGAGTGGCTGCGGCCAGGCCAACGAGGATGGCAGCGATGACGACGAGTCGCTTCATTTTGAGTACCTCGATTGTGGGTGATCCGGGTGTGGGCACTTCTGTTTCAGGCACGTCGGGTAGGGGAGGCGCTCTGCGCCGCGAGGGAATGGTACGTGGCGGGCGGAGGGAGGTCAAGGGTGAGGATTTGCGGCTACTGATGCTGCGGAGAGGCTACTGCTCCTTGAGGCGTTCGATGAGTTTGAGGGGGTGGATGGGTTTGGCGATGAGCTCGAATTCGAAGCCCTGCTTCTGGCCCTCGAGGAGGGCATTGGAGATGCCCGCCTGACCGGAGAAGAGGAGGATTTTGGCGGCGGGGAACATTTTGCGGACGGCGATGGCAAGCTCGACACCGTTCATGCGGGGCATGAGCACGTCGGAGAGCACGTAGTCAGGGTGGAAGCGGCCAGCGGCCTCGAGCGCGGACCAGCCATCGTAGGCGGCGATGACGTGGAAGCCGGCGCCTTCCAGGATTTCGCTGAGGGTGTCGGCGATGAGCCTCTGGTCGTCGACGACGAGAACTTTTCGGCGCCCCGGTTGCGGTCCGACCGGATCGCTTGCGGCGGAGCGGAATTCGATGAGATTCCTGAGGGACTCGTCTGACGAAAATGCAGGGCCGGAGACGGTGTTGAGCATGGGCAGTCCTGGGATCATTTGCTATGCGGGTATCGCGTGTTCGCGCGGGGCGGGAAGAGCAAAGGGGAGAAAGATGGTCACGGTAGTGCCGCTTTTTCCTTGTTCTGCAGTGCTGGAGATCGAGATCTGACCGCCGCGGGCGTCGATAAGTTGCTTAGCGACCCAGAGACCGATCCCGGTTCCGAGATCGCCTTTGGTGGTGAAGAAGGGCTCGAAGACTTTCGGCAGGTTTTCCTGGGAGATTCCTGTTCCGCTGTCGCGAACGACAACCTGAATTCCGTCACTGCCGGAGCTCATTAATTTTCGGGCGGAGATAGCGAGCGTGCCATCGTGCGGCATGGCGTCGATGGCGTTGGCGATGACGTTGGAGAAGACCTGGAGCATCTCGCCCTTGCTGACGGTAATTTTTTGCAGATCATTGAAGCGAGTGTCGAGGGATATGCCGGCAGAGATCAGCTTGGAGTTGTAGACGGTCAGGACGTTCTGGATGAGATCGTGCAGATGTATTTCTACCGGAGAGCCGGTGTCGCGGTAATAACCGAGGGTCTGGCGGGCGATGTGGGAGACGCGCTCGAGTTCTTCCTCGGCGGTGAGGAGATAGCGATTTCCCTTACTGCCGTCGGGGCAGTTCTGGCGGGCGAGGAAGATGAGGTTCATCAGGGATTCGAGGGGATTGTTGATCTCGTGGGCGATGGCGGCGGCCATGCGTCCGGTAGCGGCGAGTTTCTCGGACTGAACGAGGAGGCGCTCGATGCGCTTGCGATCGGAGATGTCGCGGGCGATCTTGGAGGCTCCGATGACGCGGCCGGACTGATCGCAGATGGGGGAGATAGTAACGGACACCTCGACGCTCTGGCCGTTCTTCTTTTGGCGTGTGGTCTCGTAATGATCGACGCGGTCGCCGGCCCGGAGCTTGCGGAGGATTTCATCTTCTTCGTAGTGAAGTTCGCGAGGAATGAGACGCAGGACGGGCTGACCGATCATTTCTTCGGCGCTGTAACCGAACATCCGTTGAGCTCCCTGATTCCAAGTCCGGATGATACCGTTGAGATCCTTACTGATGATGGCGTCATCGGCAGAGTCGACGATGGCGGCGAGACGGTAGCGGGTCTCGTCGGTCTTTGTGCGGTCGGAGATGTCGCGGGCAATCTTTGAGGCGGCGATGACGCGACCAGTCTCGTCCCTGACAGGAGAGATGGTAACGGAGACGGGGAAGCGCTCGCCGCTTTTCTTGACGCGGATGGTCTCGTAGTGGTCGATTCGCTGGCCCTGCTGGAGCTTGCCGAGAATGTCGTCCTCTTCGTGGTGCAGTTCGGGAGGAATGAGGCGGAGGATCGATTGACCTATGATCTCTTCGGGCTGGTAGCCAAAGACTCGCTCGGCAGCTGCATTCCAGGTGAGGATGGTGCCCTTCAAGTCCTTGCTAATGATCGGATCGTCGGAAGAGTCGATGATAGCGGCCAGGTGAAAACGGGGATCCAGACGAGGCGGCGTCGTCCCGGCCTGGGGATTGCGCGAAGCGCTGCTGCGTCCATACTCCAAGGCTCGTGACTCCAAGAATGGCACAAATATTCGAGGGGTAAAACACCCTCTGGGTGATTAAGATGCCATTGAAACACAGATAGTTGACTGGTGGTCTGGTGAGCTGGTGGGCCGCCGCAGAGACCGCTGTAGGTGATTGAGCCGAGGGCTCACGAGAGGCGGCCGAGGGTGTTCCAGAAGCAAGTGGTTTCGGCACTTGAAGCGGGGATTCCCCCCGGTTCCCCGGCTAAGTTCCCGGTATGATCCGATCGCCGCGTCCGGGCGGATCTGGATAAATTGTCGGCCAGCAAAAGATACAACTATTCGGGGGCACCGCAGTTGCAAATGCCCTGTCCGCTTCCGAGGATGTTGATAAACGAGCACTGCGCCTGCAGATTGGCCAGTTCGGTCGCCCCCAGGTTTGAGTCCGAGGCCTCAGTTTCGGTAACTGGATAGGCTGTACCGATGGGGTTCTGGATATGAGTCACCCAGACGCGCAGGTTCGGTTTTGGAGTTACATTCGCAGTTGGATCGCACGGAGAATTATTGACTGCCGCGGATACAACCTTGATGACTCCGTTGTGAGACACGACGAAGGTTAACGGATTGAGGGTCAGTTGGGGGACGGTGAGGGTGAGAAGGCCGTTATGGCTGACGCTGCAGCCGCAGCACTCCGTCATCTGCTGATCCTGGTCGAAGACATAAATCATCGCGCACAGATTCCCGTAGGTGAGCCCGGGATTGGTGATTCGGACATTTGCAGTGGGCAGGGTGGGAGGAAACCCAACGCCGCCACTTACGAGTTGGTATAGGTTGTTGGAAAAGTAGTCGACTTTGTAGACGTCCTGAGCGGAGGCGACGCCATTGCCCGCAATCACAACGCCAGCGAGTAACACTGACAAAAGGATGATGCTGCGGTTGACTTTATTCATGGGGTTTCTCCGAAGCGCTGTATTGGAGCCTGGCAGCAGTCGAAGCGCTTGCGCTGGTTATGCTGGACCTCCATCCAGCGTGTGCGCAATTACCCAGTCGAATTAGCCTGAGCCGCTGCCGTAAATCAGCGAGCAGTCATAAGTAATGTTTATTCTGCGACAGGCCACTAAAACCCATCTCATAAATGCCCCTGGTCGGCGAAGCTTGGCAGAATTACTTCCGGATGGCCGACAACTCGGGAGCTATCTTGCTTAGCGCCTAAATCGGCACCCGACTACAGCCACTTCTACGGCGACCTTGTTTATCCGGCACTACCCTATGCGAATTTGTGCTGAAAAATGAATCGTGCGCGTGGCGGGTGAGCCGCTGGGCAAAGGAATAAAAGGACTCGCCAATGAGTGAAATGCCAGCCGCCCTATAGAAGTACCTGAATCCTGACCGGACCGCTATCGTTCTTTGCCGATCACCAACCTCCCACACATCCAGGCGGTTGGCGGCAGCTATACCGTCCGAGTCAAACACCGGAATTCTTGACAGGATTGCTGAGAGCCGCGTAAATCTACCTTACGTAAGGGCCTATCGCCAGCGTGAAACCATCCCCACGCTCTGAGTTATCCACGAGGCGGGCGGTGCCAGCGGACCGGGTACAAGTCTCAGCGGTCGAATTCCACAATGCATTAGAAAGCCGACATGGCTACGGCAGCCAAACCCCGCATAGTCCATCGAACTACAGAATCACGGCATCTCGACCAGATCGAATCGGTTGTTCAGGGTGGAGGCGCGACGTCTGATCTCGAAGAAGTGTCAGCCTCCTGGCGAAGATGCACGGCTGAACTTCTTGTCAGTCCAGATGGCCGGGCGGCCCCCCATATCGTAACCGAGAGCGAACTCAGGGTCTCCCGCGAACCAGTCGGCAAAGCGATTGTGTATGCCCAGGAAGAAATCGATCGTCTTTATACGATCGTCCGCCAGGAGGGATACGTCGTTTTGTTGTGCAATACCGATGGAATAGCTATTCACCACCGCGGTGATGAAGCGCAGGCCGAAGAGTTCAAACACTGGGGCATCTGGGTTGGGGGAGTATGGTCGGAAAGAGTCGAAGGCACAAATGGGATCGGCACGTGCATCGCTGAACAACGGCCGGTTCTGGTTCACCTTGACCAACATTTTCGAACGCGCCACATCGGGCTAAGCTGTGCGGGTGCACCAATCTTCGACCCCACCGGCAAGCTGGAGTTGGTGCTGGACGCTTCGTCGATGACGTCGAACCAGTCGCACACATTGGCTTTGGCGGCGACAAAAGTTGCCGCGCGCGCAGTGGAAGAACGCTTATTTCGCGAATGGTTTCGCAACGTGTGGACGATTGCGGCGGTGCCATCCGATGACAGCGGTCCAGCTTTGCTCCTGGCTGTCGACAGTGACCTGCGGATCGTCGGTGCTGACCGGGTCGCCCGCACGACTTTTGCTCTGGATGACGAAAGGCTGAATGGCGGCATGCCGCTATCGACGGCCTTCGACCACGATCGGTCAATTTTCCGCTGCAACCGCGAACAGGATGTCGCGGCTCGCTTCACGCGCGTCGGCACAGATGAGTGGTGGCATGTGTTGATTACTCCTCCTCTGTGCGGCTCGAGGGGTTGGCGTTCTCCGGCGGACGTGGCAATTCACGCCCGGCCGAGGATCAGCATGCTCCGTAACGCGCCCATAGCAGAGTCTCTGCCTCCCAATCGGGGCGGTCTATCGCCGGCGCGTACGCACCGGATCTGCGAATACATCAACTCCAATCTCGATCAGAACATAGGCCTCGAAGCGTTAGCGGAAATGGCCGGGTTGTCCACACACCACTTCGCGCGGGCATTCAAGCAAACGGTTGGTATGCCCCCGCACTGCTACGTACTGCAACGCCGGATCGAACACGCCCAGCAAATGCTTCGCAATACTGATCTTCCGATGGCGGAGATCGCAGTGTCAGCGGGATTCTCCGACCAAAGCCACCTGGCCAGACACTTCCGTCGGATAACCGGCGTGTCTCCAAGCGTAGTCCGTTGGGAACAACGATAAGTCGTTTAATTCGTCGCAGTTGAGAAGCACTCGCTGCTCTCGGCCGCTTCCGGATACATCGAACCGTTCGTTAAGCTGAGACACGACCCCGACCATCGCGAAACGGTTTCCTCACAATTGAGCAAGAACGTCCCGACCGCGGCGAAATCGTTCAAGACCTGTGTGACACCTTCCTGACAGTATCAACCCATGCTCACGAGTACAAAGCTCGAACAAGGGAGCCTATTGATAGCTTCATGCCACGCCCTGGTCCCAGGCTGGTGAGCGTAAGAAGTCACCTTCACTTGCAAAAAAGGAGGATATGTCATGCGGCTCGATGGATTGCCTCTTGGGTATAGAAGCCCCTATCTCTTTCGTTTGCGGCCAACGTTCGGGGAGATGCGTGCCCGCCTCGAGGAACGCGTAGCAGAGCGTGCGCGAATTGCCCAAGACCTGCACGATACAGTGCTGCAAGGCATTTTCAGCGCAGCTATGCAGCTACATGTTGCAGTGGACCAGCTACCCGCGAATTCGCCCGCTACGCTGCAATTAAGCCGTGTTCTCGAATTGATGAGACACGTCATGGAAGAGGGCCGCAACGCGGTTCGAGGACTCCGCTCGTCTAATCTAGGCTGCGACGATCTAGGGCAGGCATTTTCGCGAATCCCACAAGATTTGGGTCTCGAAGTGCAAATTGATTTTCGGGTCATTGTGTTAGGTTCGGCCCGAAAACTACGCCCGCTTATTCGCGACGAGGTTTATCACATCGGCCGGGAACTATTGGTGAATGCATTCCGCCACTCCCGAGCCAGCTGTATCGAAGTCGAGCTTGATTATGCCCGCAAGCGCTTCAGGATGGTTGTCCGCGACGACGGTTGCGGGATCGATCCTCAAGTGCTGCATGCGGGACGCGAGGGACATTGGGGGCTCCCGGGTATTCGCGAACGGGCCGAAAGAGTTGGCGCAAGACTCAGAGTTTGGAGCCGCGCCGCGGCCGGAACCGAAGTCGCGCTGTCCGTCCCTAATTCCATCGCCTTCGAATCCCGAAGGATCGAGAAATTAGCGGGGCGTTAGGACAATTCATCGGAAGTCTCGG
>Ga0207060_10272_pt1 | contig 16555 bp, 21 predicted proteins | sample Alteio_BWMinCont_30_FD_153270 | JGI IMG/M metagenome (GOLD analysis project Ga0207060, IMG submission 153270) | Enriched cells from forest soil in Barre Woods Harvard Forest LTER site, Petersham, Massachusetts, United States -... | ecosystem: Environmental > Terrestrial > Soil > Temperate forest >...
CGAGTTCCCACGAATCCGAGACATTCAGTAAAGACTTAAAGCGCCGGGGGTTTAGTTTCGTCGGCCCCACCGTCATCTACGCTTATATGCAGGCGATCGGGATGGTAAATGACCACATCGTCGATTGTTTCCGTTACGCGCAGATCTCGAATGCGAACCCAGACAGAGCGTTGTTCCCATCTTAGTGAAAAAAGTCATAGAACGGAGTGGTGCAAAGGCGCACTTTTTTGGTGGGCAAATGCAGTTCAAAGAAGCAAGACTGCCGACCGCAACTTTCCATATTCTTCACGGGGCGAAGCGGGAGATTCGCGGGAACAACTTGAACCGAAGGGAGCCTCCGATGAACGCGGATGTATTGACGACAAAAGTCACAGAAGGAATTGCTGTCATCACTTTGGGTAGCGCGAAACGCATGTATTTCGACGCCGAAATGGGCGACGCGCTAACAGAGCGCCTGCAGGAATTTGCTGGCGATCCGAACATCCGCGTTGTGATTGTGACTGGCGGCACGCCGGGATATTTTAACCGTCATTTCAGCATTCCTGCCCTTATCGAATTCGCCGAAGCCGTGCGCGCCTCCGGGCGGCAGTGGCCGGACAACGCGGCCTACCACGGCGGATTCTTCGACAAAGCCATGGCGCTGTGCGAAACGATGCCGAAGCCTGTCATCGCCGCGATTTCCGGGACCGCTCTAGCCGGGGCCTTCGAGTTCACGCTTGCGTGCGACATTCGAATCGCCGAGGACGGCGACTATCTGATCGGTCTGCCCGAGACCGAGCTCGGCCTGCTGCCTGGCGCCAGCGGCACACAAAGACTGCCACGCACGATCGGACCGGCGGCGGCCCTCATGCACATCCTTATGGGGCGGCCGCTCAATCCGCGCGAGGCCGAAAAGAAGGGCCTTGTTCATGAAACCGTAAGCGGCAAGGCCATCGATCGCGCGATGGAGATTGCAAAGCGGTTCTGCTCGCACACGCCGGAATCGCTCGGCTATATCAAGCGTCTCGTCCGGAATGCGATCGACACGCCTCTCGCCGAAGGACTGGCTCTCGAACGAAATCTCTTCATGAGATTGTGCGTCTCCGACCAGGCGCTCGCGCGCATGCGCTCATATGAAGAAAAGAAGATCACAGACCCGTCCCGCTCGCTTGAAGCTTAAAGGAGGATAATCGTGGCCAATCCGAATACGACACCTATCCGAGTGATCGAGGAAACAGCTGGGTACTGGAGAGCGGTGTTCGACTATCCACCCTTCAATGTCGTCGATGGGGATGTCTTTCAGGCTCTACAGGACCTTCTTGTCCGGATGGAGATGACTGAAACTCTGCGGGTGGTTGTATTCGAGAGTGCGCTTCCCGACTTTTATCTCTCGCACTTCGATCTCACGGGCAGGCTCGGGAACGTCATGACGGGATTGGGACCCTCGGGCTTACCCATTCTGATGGACACGTTCGTGCGGCTTACGAAGGTGCCGGTCGTCAGTCTCGCAAGAATCCGTGGCTGCGTGCGTGGCGTGAGCAGCGAGTTCGTTCTTGCCTGCGACATGCGCTTCGCCTCGCGCGAGAACACGAAACTGGGTCATCCCGAACTCGGAGTCGGGCTGCATCCAGGCGGTGGAGGCACAGAGCGCCTTCCCCATCTGGTGGGGCGTGGGCGGGCGCTAGAAATCGTTTTGAGTGCCAATGACTTTGATGGCGACACAGCGGAGCGATACGGATATGTGAACCGGTCACTACCGGACGCCGAGTTGGACGGCTTCGTCGACGCCCTGGCGCGTCGGATCGCTTCTTTCGATCGGCGCGCCCTCGCTGCGGCAAAACATCTCGTTAACGAGGTCTCGTTGCCGCCGTCCGATCGGCTCCTCGCAGCTTTCACTTCATTCGGGACCGCTCTCGGGTGGCCCTCAGCCCAGAACCGCATAAGAGCCGTGTTGGAACGCGGACTGCAACGTGATGCCGACTTCGAAAAGGATTGGCCTGAGACCCTTGGCGCTCTCGGCGAGCCGGAAAGCACGGGTGGGTCGCGATGATAGCCACAGTTCAGATCGAGCGATTCAGTATGACCTCGTCCCGGCCATTCGACGAAATATTGGCCGCGATTAAAGCTGCTGTTGGTCATCCGGACATGGTTGAGTTTGCCAAAAGAACAGCGGCTGCGCCGAGCTTTCCAGAGTTCGAAAGCATTGTTCGCGAGGGGTTGGGTACGACGGGCCTGATGCTCTTCATGGAACTCGACCACGGCGCCGTCATTAGGAAAGCGACGGGGTGTGATAAGCCCCGAATGGCGCGCCTAATCATGGGCAATCCACTCATCATGCAACAAATGGCAAGGCACGTTCCAGACGCCGGTTCTTATGCCCCCGATCACAGTTCTCGTTGACGAACGCTCTGACGGCGTCCACATTTCGTATGACAGGATGGCCAGTCTGCTGGCTTCTTATGGTAGTGCCGACGCCCTCGCGGTCGCGAGAGATCTCGACAAGAAAGTGGAGACCCTTCTGTCGGAAGCGGCGGGTTGAGTCAACATCGTTGTGCCATCGAAACAGAACCGGAAAATTGAGGAGGAGTGATGACCAATCGATTGCAGTGGGATGTTTTTGTCAGTGCCCAGATTCCGGTCGTCACGGACGACCTTCCGCCTGGTGCGAGCGAAATGAGATGGTCGCCTATTTCTTCAACGTTTATTTCGGGCAAGCGCGATGCGGTGTTGGTGGACACGGCAATCACAGTCGATCAAAACCAGAAACTCGCCGACTGGATCGCGGGGAGTGGCAAGAATTTGACGGCGATCTACGCGACCCATGGCCACGGCGATCATTTCTTTGGCGTAAACACGATTCAGAAAAGATTTCCAAACGCGCGGTTCGTCGCAACGCGAGAGGTCATCGACGTCATGCGAAAGCAGGCGTCTGTACCTGTGGTTGAGTCGTATTGAAAACCACGGTTTCCCGGACAGATCGATTCAACCCTCGTGATCGCGGACGAACTCAAGGGCAGTGTTCTCGAACTGGAAGGAGAACAACTGGTCAGTGTTGCTCTCGGGCATACCGATACGGACAGCACGACATGTCTCCACGCCCCTTCGGTCGGGCTGGCCGTTTGCGGCGATGCGCTCTACAACGATGTCCATCTCCATTTAGGCGAATCCGACGCTGAAGGCCGCAAGGAATGGATCGCGGCACTCGATACGATTGAATCGCTCAAGCCGGTGGCTGTTATTGCGGGACACAAAAGGCCAGGTGCGCCCGATACGCCAAATAACATCGAGGCGACACGAAAATACATTCGCGATTTCGACAGGATTGCTTCCCAGACCAAGACTGCGCTCGAACTCTATAACGAGATGTTTGCGATTTATCCCGAACGTGTGAACCCGGCAGTCTTGTGGTATTCGGCGCAGGCGGTGAAGCGTTAGGTACGGCGATCAGCAAGCCTTCATCGAACTTTGCAGACGGCATGCTGCAGCAGTGAAGAAGAGAATCTTCTCGATTTTGAGGAACCAAGAAGATACGGAAGACGCGCTTCAGGATACTTTGCTCCGAGCCTATGTCTTCAAGACTGAAATGGCTTCTGGCCAATAAACGGGAACAGCCACGGGAGTCTCAATTCGAGGACTTCTTCTTATGAAGCAAAGCCGCGCAACTTTCTTCGGACTCCCAAACACGCCCGAAGCCTATGAACTACGAGATTTTTTGAAGCGTAGCGGTTTCCCGTTCGAATGGATCGACTTGGAAACCGACGACGATGCAAGAAGGCTCGCCGGTGTGACCGGGCTCGATGATCCGAGGCTTCCCGTCTGCGTGATGGAGAAGGGCTCCGTGCTGTTCCGGCCTAGCATTCTCGACCTCGCTGCCGCGCTTGATTGGTTTCGTGGTCCGAAACATGAGCGATATGATCTTGCGATTTATGGAGCGGGACCGGCCGGGTTGAGCGCGCCGTATACGGGGCCTCCGAAGGATTGAGAACCATCGTTCTCGAACGGTCTGCCGTCGGCGGTTGGACGGTCAGCTGGCTCGCCAAGGGCCAAGAAATTGTTGCGCGCGCGACAATCTGCGCCACTGGCGTCGAATATGCTCGGCTTTGTTAACGAGGAGAAGTATCTGGGGCGTGGGTTGTTTTACGGAGCCGGTTCAAGTGAAGCCAGCCGCTGTACAGGTCGAGTCTTCATCGTTGGCGGCGGAAACTCGGCGGGACAAGCGGCCCTGAACCTTTCGAGGTTTGCGACCACGGTAACCATGTTTGTTCGTGGTGAATCTCTGAAGGAGACTCTGTCCTCTTACCTAGCGGAACAAATCGAAGAAAGCAGCAATATCGAGGTCTTGGTCAACACGACACTCGTCGGCCTTGATGGAGGCGATTCTCTCGAATCAATCACCTATCGAGACAACAAGAGTGGAGAGGTCCATGCTCCCATTCATTGGGTTTTCGTCTGTATCGGAGGCGTACCGCGGACAGACTGGGCAAAACCTGGAACCTTGCTCACTGATGCCGGAGGCTACATTTTGACTGGAGATGACCTGATCGATGAGCCGCTTCCTCCTTCATGCTGGGCCTCCCATTCACGAAAACCGATGTTTGTGGAGACCAGTGTGCCGGGGCTGTTTGCGGCAGGAGATGTTCATCACAATTCGGTCAAAAGATGCGCCTCTGCGGTGGGGGACGGAGCCACCGCAGTGTCTATGGTGCATCGGTTCCTTGCATTGAAAAGCTAGCCTAAGTCGCTGGCACTTGGACTCAGAACGCACCAATACTTCCAACCGGGATGCTCAGCCGCACACGCATTGGTGGAAAGGCAATAATCATCTGAAAAAGGAGATGGAATCTAAGATCGGCTGTTAGAGATCGGCGGTCGGATTCCCAACGACTATGGACGCTGAGCGGATGCGCGCGATGCTGTTGAAGCTGCCGCATGTGGCGGAGACAGAGGCGTGGAGCACGTACGTTCTGTTCTGGGCGGCGGATAAATCGATTGGCGGAAAGCTGTTCGCGATGATGAACCCGGTGAATGAGACGAACGGGGTGATCACGTATGCAGCCCGGCCGGAGCGGTACGCCGAGTTGCTGGAGCGGGAGGGCGTGTCACCTTCTGTTGAATTTCCCCGGTCGCAATGGGTGCAGGTGGAGCGCTGGGATGTGTTTCGCCGGGCAGAGTGGCAGAGCGAGATGGAGGCGGCGCACGCGATCATCACGGCGAAGCTGCCGAAACGGACGCGCGCTGTGCTTTCGATGCCGCCGGGCGAGCGCAAGCGGGTGATTGAAGAGCGGAAGGGGCCGCTGGCGAGACGTGAGCCAAAGAAAAGCTGAGCCGGCGCGACGCTGGCGTAGCGTTAGCCGGGCCAGAAATTCCATGAGTACTGTTCCTTCGGTGACAGGCCCTTCGAGATCCTCATGTGCGCCATAGTAAGCAATAGCTTGCACTTCGTGGCCCACTAGAGATTGGGATCTGGCAGAGGTCTGAAGGGCAGAGGTCGCGGGCACAATAGGGGCACAATAACGGTTACCGTTCGTGCCTCAAAGCGCCAAAAGGAGCCATCCATTGCGCTTAGTTTCTATAAGTTACGACTTTCCTATGCCTGTCACGGCAGAGGTCGATATTCCACTTGATGTCTGTATAGTCGGCTTTGCGTCCAGATGGTTTCGCGGGAAACGGCTCGGACTGTTCGGCCAGGTCGCTTTCAGTGCCCTCATCTCCCATTTACGGAAACCTTGAAGTAGGTAGCCGGAGTTGTCCCAAGCGACTTTCTGAAGGCTGCGATGAAAGCGCTTGGGGAACTATAGCCGGCTTCAAGAGCCGCGTGAGTGACCTTGGCGCCCTCGCCAAGCAGGCGCATGGCCTGCATCAGTCGGAGTTGCTGCCGCCATTTTCCCAGGGTCATTCCTGTTTCTTCCTGAAAAAGCCTCTCCACGGTCCTTCCGCTCGCACCCACCGTCTTGCAAACGCGAGCGAGGGATTGCCGATTTCCCGGATCGGCATTCAGTAATTCCGCAAGCCGCTGCGCTCTTGGGTCGGGCAGGGTCGGGAGCTGCAGCGGCACCGTCTGTACCGCCTTGAGTTGATCGACAATAACATTGATCAGGTGACGATGGGCTGCGACCCTTGAACTCAGGGACCCGCATGTGCAGGCATGCAAAATCAATTCGTTCAACAGGAGCGGCACATTGACTACGCAGCAAGCCCTGGGCATCGATGTTGCCAATCTCGCTTTCAGGTAGAGCGTTCGCATCGCAACCGTTCCCGACATCGAAATCGTGTGCGGAACGGCTTCATCATTACACTCGATGCTTACGCAGCTTCGCATCGAGCCATCACGGAGTTGCAATCAGTGGGAACGATGGCCGTGCGAGGATATGGTCCAGCAAGTACCTGAACAATGTGGTGGAGCAAGATCATCGCCGCATCAAACAGCGGGTTCGGCCGATGCTCGGGTTCAAGCGATTCGACACAGCGACAATAACGATAAGCGGCATTGAACTTGCAGAGAAAATTCGGAAACAGCAGTTCAAGATCGGGAACTTACCGGACAGACCTGTATCTGCTCCGGACATTTGGGCTGCTGTTCTTGCTGCATAACCCTGCAAAAATTCTCCCCTAACCTTCCGTCACTCATTCTGAGAAAGTTTGCACCAGAACCCTTCTCCTGACATTTTGCTTGTGATGAGAGACAAAAGCATTTTTAGACTCCTGGAATAAACACGGCCTTCTTCAGTTCTCATGGTTGCGCGGCAACGCGCGAACGATTCGGATTGGAGATGAAATAACATGCATGACTCGAATGAGCCTAAGAAAACCTCATTGAACCGCCGAGTGTTTATATCAACAGGAGTGATTGCGGCAGGTGTGGCAACTGCAGGCACGATGTTGCCCGGCGGCGCGAAAGCCGCTTTTGCACAGAGCCTGAGTCAGGAAAATCAGACCAGTCTCCTGAAAGGAGACGTGGCGATTCTCAGATTTCTAGCTGCTGCCGAGCTTATAGAAAGTGATTTGTGGCAACAATACGCAGAGCTCGGCGGAGTTACAGAAGGAACGCAAAATAACTATCAGCTAGCCTTTCAATTCTTAGATGGCGATGGCTCCCAATACATCACCAGTAACACCATTGACGAAATCAGCCACGCTACATTCCTTAATGCTTACCTGGAATCGCGAGGTGCGGATCCAGTTAATTTTGATGAATTCCATACCTTGCTAGGTAGTACTGCAACGGGAGCCCAGAACATCGGGCGACTTACGAACCTCAAGCATCTGAACGTCGACACGAGCTGGTATATTCGGTACCGCAGTTCTACAAATCCTGATTTTGGTGCTACGTTCCCGCAAGCAATCAAGATAGTCAATCGCCCTGCCATTCCCCGAACGGATGCTGATTTTAATGATCCAAATCATATTCAGGCAATTGCCAATACCGCGGCATTTCATTTTGGCTACATCGAGCAGGGCGGCTCCAGCCTCTATGCCAGTTTGAGCCAAAAGGTAAGAGACCTGGAGGTGCTAAAGATTACACTCGGCATCGGCGGTGACGAGATCGCTCACTTTCTGGAATGGGTGGATTTTGCAGGCAACGCTGTGCAGGGGCCGCCCTTTAGTTTTGATAATTCACAAGTACCCGTAACAGACAAGGGTCTAACGTTTCCGAATTTCAATGTCACGCCAGGCGGCCCCCTTTTCCAGACCAACCTGATCTTTCCTGTCCCGTGTGAATTTATCCATAAAGACCTGCCACGCTGCTCTGTCATCCGTCCATTGGACGATCAGTTTGGCGGTGCTGTTGCCACGGCGAAAAGCTTCCTTGCGGATGGGCTCTTCGTCGGCCAATCGAACGAGTTCCTGCGGACATTTTTCAATATGGCAGAGGAAGCGGACGCGGCTCGCCGCATGCGGTGACGTTGGCATCCAGACGAAGGTTCGGCAATCTTCAACCGCGTTATTAAATCCGACTCAGAATGATAGAACGCCTGCGGATTACAAGACTATTGTGATGCGCAGGCGTTCAATTTATTAGTATGCTGCGATTCCGTTAGATCCAATATCTTGACCAACGCCACTCCCTTCCCCTACTCTGTTGAGACTCCGATCCTTCTGAATCGCGAAGATACCCGATTGTCCCGTTAGAAGAATTTAGAGTGTAGAGAAATCTACCGTCGGCGCTGACAGCAATATCAAGATTTCCAGCCCCGTTGGATTCTCGCAATAGCGACCGCCATAGTATCTAAACCGTCAGTGACGACTCTCCGGTAGAGCCTTCTTTGCTAGCGTTGATCTTCATCATGAACGGCAAGCCGGCTCCTGGATGCCTGCTTGCTGCCGCTGATTGTCACAGAGAATTCAGGAAGGTGATCAAGGCCGCCCGCTCCTCCGGACTTAACTCATCAAAGTGTCGTTCCGCTTCCCGTGCTTCGCCTTTGTGCCTTTCAATGGCATTTTCAAGAGAAAGCGATTTCAGGTCGTGCATGAACCGTGCCTTGGTGCGCAGTCCCCAAAGCGGAGCAGTCCTCAATTTGTTGGCAGTGTCATGCGGTCCCACCTGAACAATACCGTCTCCAGTTCCTATGTCATGGAGAAGGAAGTCACTGAAGGGATGTATCACTTTGTCGCCCAAGGCCTCTGGAACGACGAACATGCCTCCATCTACAACAGTTCCCGCGGGAGCTGTCTTGATGGATTGCACGTGGCAGTTACTGCAGCCGAGATGGATGAAGGCACGTTGACCTCGATGTGCGGCCTCAGTCGCAGCAAGGGTCTCATCGCGTGGTGGAACCATTGTGCCGCGTATGAATTGGGCAAAGTGATCGATGTCCGCCAGGCCAAGATTGTCCGGTTGATCTTCCGGATCTGTTGTAGTTTTGCAGACATTGGTCACGTCGTGCGGGCGCAGTCGGTTCGTGACCCCCATCTCGTTCACGTAAGCGTCGGCAATAAATGAGAGCAAACTGCTGTGCTGGTCCTTCCAGCCAAATCGGCCAACGCGGGTTTGCCCTGGAGCCTCAAAGATCGGAGCCTGCACGATCTCTCCGTGAATCCTGCCGTCACTTTCTTCGGGTTGGCGCTCTGCAATTGTCATTAATGTGTTGTCGTCAATCGCCTCGACAAACCCATCGCCCAGGGTATTGAGAACAGCGCGCAGAGCGCGGATATTCTCAGTCGCCGGTATATGCTCCTGTGCTTGCGGACATATAGCGCGATCATTGACGATCGAGCGGCCTGTGATCGTGTTCATCCCATCATTGATAAAAATGGTTGGATTTACAAAATTGCCATTTTCATCATTGTGTCCAACACGGAGTTCAGTAATTTGAGCGGCGCCTCCACTGTTTGGATTCTCATGGCAACTGACACACGCCGTTGCGTTGTACACCGGGCCCAATCCGGTCTGGACTGAATGGTTCTCTTCATAGACTTGTTGGTCGAGAGCAAAAGTATCGCCGGTGGGTTCGGCAATTCCATTGCTGACGCTCTGGGCGCCGTTGAAACTAGGAGTGTTGAAGCCCGCCGGCGCTTCTTTGGCTGACCGTTGACCGACTCCGGTAATGCCTATAGTCAGTCGTATCGCCGCTGCCAAAAGGCATCCACTAAGGAGAACCTTCCTACGAAAGGACATGGGTGTTCCTCCTGATCCCGGGCTCTTTGACTAGCGTGGCCAACTGCGCTTGCGACGAGAGTCAGAGGCCCTGTACTCTCCCTAACTGCCGTGCGCAGGATTTATTCCCATTAGGCCTGAAACTTTTCTTGAATGCGCAGATAGCGCTTCATTGCGAAGCAGAGAGTTTCCAGCAAACTTTTTTCCAACGGGGCCTGGAATAAATCCCCTTTGGCTCAGTTTTCCTAGATGGACATCAACACGCACCTGAGGAGCGGCATTAAGCATGAAAGAGAGCCGAGGTCAGAAAAGGAGTCCGTGGTCTGTATGAATGGGAAACTGGTCGTGTTGCATGCCGATCTACGACCGCCACGCATCGCCCGGCATAACTGCAAGTACAAACTCTGCGGCATCGCCAGAGCCCTTTGCGACACCCATCTGAAGGCAGGACAGCCAGATGATCTGAAATGGAGAACAGCATGGAAACTCCGCACAGCATTCGGAATCCTTGTCGGACTCGCCGGCTTGATGGGGGTATTCCCGAGAGCAAGAGCTCAACTGATTGTTCCTGTGGATCGGAGGTTGCATCCTCCTCAGGGTCTTGATTTCAGCGGCCAATGGAGTTGTGGCGATGGAGACTCGATCGCACATCTAGACGTAAAAAACCGAGATCGTTCCACCAGAGGCACACTTCGTCTACCGGGACCATGGACAGAGATTCGTGAAAGCCAGGATGGCTTCAACGGGACCTATCTTGTCGGGTATGACCGGGACAAGAGTCAATTCCTCATGATCGACGCGGATGATCCTACTTCAATTTCTTACTTCACTGACGGCTGGATTGGGAAGACGCTCATGCTTACTTCGACAAATAACAAAGATCAATTAGCTTCGCCCCATCGCATTCAATACGTTGTCAATGACTCACAGCGGTTCACTGTGATCTGGGAAATGTTGAATGGGACCGCATGGAAGGCTGAACCAGGTTTCATGTGCGTCAAGGTCGACAACGATCACCGAAGTTCGATCACCATGCCTGGGAGGTAGAGAAGTGGACTTGCGAAAACCGTTGACAATAGGAATCTGATTGCGAGGAACAGGCGAGTTGACTGCGGGTACATTTGCACGGGAGGTCGTGCTGCCCCGATCTTCGAAGGTTCTGATAGGCCAGTTCCACAATATTCTTCTTTGGTGCGAATAAATCCCACGGTGCTCAGTTCTGAACATAGAGGTTATCCATTTAAGTAACCACACTCCGGCGGTGCATGAATCTGTTCCATCTTGGCCACAGAGTTGTCCTAGTGAAACCTTGGAGAATACACATGAAAAGTTTCTATGTACTCATAGGCGTCTTCAGGCCCCGCTCTGCTTTCAAGCTAACCAGCATGGTTGCTGTTCTATTTATGGGATTGAGTGTTGCTGGGACTGCGCATGCACAAAGCGCTAATCCGGTATCTATTTCCCCGTCGTCCGGTAGTGGTTCGCTGCAGACCTTTATTGCAACATACACGGACCCGAACAGCGAGATGAATGTCCAGTCGCTTTCTCTCTTTATCATGAACGGCGTTGCTCCTGATAGTGAGAGCGGATGGCCAGCGAATGAATGCGTTCTGAACTATACCATCAGCTCAGGTGTCATTCAGTTGGTACAGGACGCAGGTGGGGCATTCCTCTCCAATACAGCCATCGCCGGAACTGATCAAAGTGTGAGCAACTCCAAGTGCACGGTGCTCGCTAGTCTATCTTCCGCGAATATCTCCGGAAACAGTGTAATGGTTAAGGTTTATGTGACGTTCACGGCAGCGTTCAGGGGTGCCAAGCAACTTTATTTGTCAGTCGAAAACCACAAAGGCGGTAACAATACAAATTTCCTAACGCATGTCGGCAGTTATAACGTTACTGCCAGTGTGTCTTCATTATCTGTTTTCCCTACATCCGGAAGTGGTTCAGAGCAGACGTTCACGACAATATTCTCAGACGAAACAGCTCAGATTAAATCTGTTTTCTTTAATCTGAAGAGTTCAGCAAACAATACCTTAGCGGCAAACGCTTGTAAGTTGCGTTATGATCTCGGCACGGCTGACGTCTCCCTTGTAAACGACGCCGGCACTCATTACAGCTCTCCGATCACTTCAGGATCGACTACCCCACTTAGCAACAATCAATGCACAGTGTATGGTGTAGGCACTTCCGCGACAACTTTCGGCAACTATGTCGTGGCTTATTTCAACGTGTCGTTCGCTCCCGGGTTTGATGGTGAGAAGGAGATGACGATGTTCGGCGAGGATGAGACCGGCACTTTCAGCTTCAGCAACCTGTCGGTCGGGACTTACACAGTTACGGCGCCGCCGCCTACTGGAGCGCCGAATTTCATGCTGACCAACACGGCCGTCACCGTCGCGCCAGTCGGGGCACCTGCGATGTCAACAATTACGGTAACTCCGCGGGAAGGTTTTACTGGAAGCGTGGCATTGACGTGTACTGTTATCAGTCCGGCGATGACGGTTTATCCACCCACCTGCGCATTCGCCGCACCCTCGACAATCTCAGTAACTGCTGAGACGACGGCGACTCTCGTTGTGAACACCACAGCCGCGTCCGCTGCGGCGGTTCACAACCCACTGCAGCACATCTTTGTCGCTGCCGGCAGCATCACCATGGCGGCACTCCTCGTCCCCCTGCTGCCTGTTCGCAGGAAATGGCAAACGCTTCTTAGCCTACTGATGCTCGCTGTCATCGCGGGAGCAGTTGGGTGCAGCGCTGTAAATAGCCGCGTCATTGCCCCTACCAGTCCCGGCGCAGGCAATCCCGGCACGACCGCAGGAAACTATATCGTCGCGGTGACGGGCACCAGCGGCGCGACTACGGCAACGACCGCGGTGAATGTCACTGTGAAGTGAAGTGAACTGGAACCGGTTTGCTGCAGTCAACAACCGACGCTCTGACGACAGCCGCGGATCGAGACTTTTTCATCCGCAGTCGTCCCAGTACTTTCCGTTGCTAGCACAATCAGCTGCGCGAGCAATGTTAGAGATGCCCGCCATAACTGCAGCGTCCCCGACAAATCCCACAGCGCCCAGATATTGTTTCTAAGCACTACTTGCACAAAATCATGGATCTATCACGTAGAACGTATAAAAGTTGCTATGCCTGCTTGGTTTCTAATATTGCCTGGAATAAAACCTAGTTCCCTCAGTTTTCATAGGTGATATCAAACTCTGATTCAAGGAGCAACATCAAGCATGAAAGGGAAAAGTCCAGAGAGTCATTCCGAAGGGGTAATTCTTGATACTGACCACTCTTCTTCACCGTCCGATGGTATTGACCGTCGTGGTTTTCTTAAATGCATGGCGTGGGCCGGAACTGGCCTTGTATGGAACCTGGCCGGAGGCATACCAATGTCGCACGCCTTTGGATCAGCTATGCATCAGCAAAAACAAGAGGACTTCAGTTTCGTCCAGATCAGCGATAGCCACATCGGTTTTAACAAACCCGCGAACGCGGATGTTACAGGAACGCTTCAAACCGCGGTGGACAAGATACTTGCAATTCCCCGTCCCCCAGATTTCATGATCCACACCGGCGATTTGACGCACTCTTCCAAACCGGCTGAGTTCGACACGATGGATCAAGTGCTGACAAACGCCAAGCGGCAGATATTTTATGTTCCAGGCGAGCATGACACCTCTGTCGACGACGGAAAGTCTTACCTTGAGCGATATGGCAAAGGCTCTTCTGGAAATGGGTGGTACAGCTTCGACCACAAGGGCGTACATTTCGTTGGCTTGGTGAACGTAGTTCAGCTTGAAGGTATGGGGAAGCTTGGCCAGGCGCAGCTTGACTGGTTGAAGAAGGACTTGAGCCAGCGCGCGAACAGCACACCGATTGTGCTCTTCGCGCATATTCCGCTTTGGGCGGTCTACCCAACCTGGGGCTGGGGCACATCAGACAGCGAGCAAGCCTTTTCACTGCTGAAACGGTTTGGCTCTGTCACCGTGCTGAATGGGCACATTCATCAAGTCATGCAGAAGGTAGAGGGCAACGCCACCTTCCACACAGCCATGTCCACGGCCTTTCCCCAACCTGCGCCGGGCGCCGCGCCATCTCCGGGCCCCATGAAAGTGCCTGCTGAGAAGCTGCGCGGCGCGCTCGGAATCACGGAAGTGCACTTCATAGCACAGCGACATCAACTTGCAGTCGTCGATTCTACGCTCGCTTCCGGGAGTGAAGAATCAAATGCTCCGGGCGCAGCATGACTCTGGCGAGAACACTGCAGATAGGAGGAGCGTTGGTGATTCTGAGCACAGCCCTCTCGCTCGTGCACCCGTGGGGGAACCTTCGTGCCCATGCGCGAGCAGACCGGCCAAAGCTGACAGGCGCAGTAGTTCCACCCGAAGTTCGGCAGGTCCTCGAAACCAAATGCCGCGACTGCCACTCAGAGAGCACGCACTGGCCCCTTTACAGCAACTTCGCGCCGGCGTCGTGGTTTATGGAGCACGATGTGTCGGAAGCACGTGAGCACTTCAATATGTCGCGCTGGGAAGAATACAGCCGCGAAAGCCAGGTCGATGTGCTTACTCGGATCGGAGCGGAGGCGCGCAGCGGCCAGATGCCGTTGAAGCATTACCTGCTTCTCCATCCCGGCGCAAAACTCACAAGTGAGGATCAGCAGATGATTTACGAATGGACCAAAGCAGAGCGCAAGCGAGTGAAAAGTCAAGTATCGGAGCAGAAATAGGTATGAAAGAAACAATGTTGCGGAGATTGAACTCACATCAGAATCGGTCACAGGATCACTTGTCTCGGTATTCGTCTGGCGCTTTCGTGGTCGGGTTCAGTGCAGTTATCTTGATTTTGGCCGCAATCCTATCATTTCCGCGCCTAAGCCGCGCGGAGGCGGACGCCGATCACGGCAAGGAGCTTTTTGAAAAACGCTGCACCGGATGCCATTCTCTGGATCAGGATAAAGAAGGGCCCCATCTTAGGGGCGTCTATGGAAGGAAGGCAGGCAAGGTTCCCGGCTTCACGTATTCCGCGGCGTTACAATCATCGGCTATAACCTGGGACGACGCTTCTCTGGACAAGTGGCTGACAAATACGGACTCACTGATAGCAGATAATGATATGGCCTTTCGCGTTGTCAAGCCGGATGAGCGCGCAGACATTATCCGCTACCTGAAGGCCGTATCACTGAAATAGCCAGGCCGGTGGCCTCGTGAAGGCACAATGAATGGATCTGGAGTTCTTTGAGCAGCTGGCATTACCGTTGTTCAATTCTTTGTATAACCTGGCACACTGGCTGACTGGCGTTCGCATTGAAGCCGAAGACTTGGTGCAGGAGACCTATACGAAGGCATTACGGGGATTTAAGTCGTTTCAGGAAGGCAGAATATCCGCGCATGGATGTTCCGTATCCTGCGCAATACCTTCCTGACTTCGCGCAGCGGCCTGATCGCACGAAATACCTCGTGGCTCGAAGACGAAAACATGGATGTTAAAGTGACGGCTGCACACACGGACACTCCCGAAGCCTTGCTTTGCGGCACGAGAATCAGCAGACAGTTCTGGATGCGTTGGAGAACTTGCCGGCTCAATATCGTGAAATCCTCCTGCTCTGCGAAGTGGAAGAGTTTTCGTACCGGGAGATCGCTGAAATACTTTCATTGCCAATTGGCACGGTCATGTCACGCCAATACCGCGCCAAGCACGCGCTGCGCCATTCATTGAAGGCGAATGCGCCTGGGAGGTCACAAAATGCACTGTGATCAGGATGACGCAACGCTTGCCGAGTATCTGGATCGAGAACTTTCCCGGACCATGCAGTCGCTGTTTCAGCAGCACATCTGCGAGTGCCCACGCTGTGCCGCTGAGATCTCAGCGTTGGTTGGTCTGAAGCGTAGCCTGCGCGCAGCCCGAGGCCGATTTACTCCTACGACCGAGTTCCGGCGAAAGATACAACAGCAGATTGCAAAACTACAACATAGCTGGTGGAGGACGCGGTTCGTATTGGCACTGGCCACGGCAGCAGTCTTTCTTGTGATCGCATCCGTGCTTTGGGTGAGGCATTCCCGCGGCACGGACTCATTAAGCGAAGTAGCGGATCTGCACGTCGAGGCTCTTGCCAGCGCCAACCCGGTCGATGTTGTTTCCACCGATCGACATACTGTCAAGCCCTGGTTTCAAAACAAAATTCCCTTCAGCTTCAACATACCAGAGCTGGCTGGTACCGAGTTTTCGCTTCTCGGCGGACGACTCGTCTATCTGCATCAACAACCGGCCGCACAACTGATCTTTACCATGCGCAAGCACCAGATATCCTTGCTGATCTTTCGAAGAACCGGGGAGATCGCACATGCGTTGCTCGCTGGAGACGAAGTCGAAAAGCACAACTCCTTCAGTGTCGAGACAGCGGAAGCACAGGATTTGCTTTTGGTGGTCATCGGCGACGTTGATTCAAATGAGATTCGCAAGCTGACCCAGATGGTCAAGTCAGCGAATGAATGAGCTTCCGGCGAGATTCTGCGCTTGGTCCTGTCATTTCGGTAAATGCCGTTCCGATCACAGTTGTTCTGGAGCTTATTCCCGGCTGATTGAACGTTCAATCGCCTGTGCTATTTGCTCGTTTGCATGCTTAGTCTAATGGCGGCGGTCCGACCTCGCGTTGCTGCTCACGTCAGGGACGAGTTACTCAATCGGTTAGCCAGTCGAGACTGGCATTCCCCACATCAAGGCCATTCCAGCCTATATACTTTGTGCCTGGAAACCGCAGCGGCAGAAGCCTACGCATACAACCTCTTGAGCGCGATATAAGCTTGTGCGCAGCTTCTGTGCCACTGCGATCATGGTCTTCCCGCCTTCGTTAAGGCAACTGGTAGTGATAAGCCCCTCTACTGTGAGACTGTAGCGGGAGCGTCATGGTCGTGGTCAGGTCTTTGGTCCCGATCATCCGGCCGCAAGAAGTGATCAAAGACAAATTCTCCA
>Ga0207060_10273_pt1 | contig 16455 bp, 14 predicted proteins | sample Alteio_BWMinCont_30_FD_153270 | JGI IMG/M metagenome (GOLD analysis project Ga0207060, IMG submission 153270) | Enriched cells from forest soil in Barre Woods Harvard Forest LTER site, Petersham, Massachusetts, United States -... | ecosystem: Environmental > Terrestrial > Soil > Temperate forest >...
GGTTATGGCCACTCGTGTTGGTTATTATAGGCGGCGCATTTATTGTTAGCGGTCAAAAAAAGCAACCATGGGATAAGCAGGACTGGCAAACTGCTGATAAGAAAGAAGAAACGACTGAAGATACCCCGCCTGCTGCGGATAATACTTCAATAGCAGAATAATACTTTAACTGGAAAATAGTGATCCCAATTGCTATTGGGTTTACATAAAAAATAGAGTCATGAAAAACGATAAACTGATCCCGGGCCTTGTCCTGGTACTTATAGGCGCGGCAATCCTGCTTGCCAACTATGGATATCTTCATTTTCACTGGTGGAACGTATTTCGCCTGTGGCCAATATTTTTAGTTATTGGCGGTGTAAACCTGGTGTTTGCGCACAATAAATCGCCCTGGGCAACCGTAATAAAAATTACCGTTGTGGTAGTTGGATTGGGCCTGCTGTTTTTTGGAAATTTTGGCGACCGTTATAACTTTTGGCCCGGAAATCATTTCAGCTGGAACGATGATAATGACGATGATAACAACAACAATAATAAAAATGATGATGATGACGATGATGATGACGATAACAAAGGTGATGTAAAGACAGCCGTGAAAGGCGTTTTTAATGAACCTTATAACGCGGCTATTAAAATTGCCCGCCTTAATGTAAACGGCGGCGCTACAAGTTATTATTTATCGGATACTACTAACCAGTTATTCAGCGCTACCACACGCGATAACACCAACAGGTACACTTTTTCGCAAAGTAAGGATGAAGATTCTATTTACATTGTAAACTTTAAAACCAAAAGCCGTAACGGACTTAATTTCGACTCGGATAAAAACAGGGCGGATATGCGGCTAAATACGAATCCTGAATGGGAGATCAATGTGGAGACCGGCGCCAGCAGTGTTGATTTCGACCTTTCGAAATTTAAAGTACGGGAATTACAGTTACACGGGGGCGCAGCTTCCTTCAAAATAAAATTAGGCATGCCAATAGCCATGACCGATGTTGACATTGCCACCGGCGTTTCAGGCGTTGAGGTCAGTATTCCGCAAAACGCGGCCTGTAGTATAGAAACCGATTCGGGATTATCCAGCAACGAATTCCCCGGGTTCAATGATATCGGCGATAACAGGCACGAGACACCTGGTTACGCTTCCGCCAAAAACAAAATGCATATCCACATAAGCGGCGGATTGTCGGATTTTAAGGTAAACCGGTATTAGGATTATGAAAAAGATAATACCGAACACCGAATTCTGAATTTCGAATGATGAAGTGAAAAAAATACTTCGAAATTCGAAATTCAGAGTTTGATATTCGTTATTAATTCAAAACCCTTCACTAAATTAAAGCGATGACCCAACCCTACCTCCTGGTAATAAACGGCAGGCCCGAAGGGCCGTTTAATTTAGCGCAGTTAAAAGATCTTAATATAAGGCCCGGAGACTTTGTAAAAACCCCGGCAATGGACGATTACAAAGAGGCCCACGAAATTGCCGAGCTGCGCGAGCTTTTGGGTTTTAGCAAACAATCGCTTATCCCGCAATATTTCGGTGGTTTTGACCAACGCCTGCTGGCATCCGCGCTCGACTGGCTATTTGTGTCGGCCTTTTGCTTTCTCCCTGCATTGTTCCTCATAGTATTTATCGGGGATAGGGAATTACGTGTTTTAATAGCCTTAAGCCTGCTATTAATTATTCCAATTGTTAAACTTATCTATCATATTATTATGGAACATTCTGCCAGGCAGGCCACCTTTGGCAAACAGATACTAAAGATAAAAGTCTGTGATATGCAGGGTGAAAGGATAAGTTTCGCGCGTTCAGCCGGCCGAAATTTTGCCAAATTATTTTCAGTGCTTACCTTGTTTACAGGCTATCTCTTCAGCTTTTTTAACAGGCAGCAACAATGCCTGCATGATATGATAGCCGGTACTTTGGTGATGAAGGACAGGCTGTTTTAAGTTCATAGTTAATGGTTCATAGTTCATAGAAAGAAGACCATAGCCCATAGACCATGGTCCATAGTCCATGGTGAAGCGCAATACCAGTGCCTACAAAATAAACTATGGACTATGGACGATCGACCATGGTCAACAAAAAAACCATGAACCATGAACTATCATCCATGAACCAAAAGATTCAGTCCCGTTTTACAACGTAAGTTTTAGCAAGGAAATCGTGGAAAGCCTGGCGGTGCTCGGTGAATAAAATGCTTATAAAACCTAATCCGTAAAAGAAAAGAGACGCCACTTTACCAATACTTCGTAAAAGTGCATTTAGGTAGCTGATCCCCTGCCCATCAATATCAACTACAACCAGCTTAAATATCCTTTTACCAACGCTGCCCCTCATTGCTGATGCTTCGCAAATCGAATTATAAATAATCAGGGTAAGGCAAACTATGAGCTCAAGTATTCTATTTTCATTTTCCGATAACTTTAACATATCATTGATTGATTGTATTTTGATATTCAGCCCAACCAACGGTAATTGAATTAATATGATCCCCACCAAAAAAGATAAGATGAAATAGTCAATTATAAAAGCCAATAACCTCCATCCAAACGATGCAAGGTTATCGCCTGTAGGCAAATAGATGCCCTGTGCTTCGAAATAAGGGTATAGCTCGGGCAGGTCGCAGGCATCCTGCCAGCCTTCTGCGTTCGGCGATAATACGCGGGTATGGATGTCGGGGCCCAGGTCCGTTAATTCTTCAAATGTATACGGACCGGTTTGTTCCCCGTCCTCTAAAATATAATAATCGTTGCCCATTAATTTAGTTACAATAGTTATAGAAGTTGTAAAGGTTGAAAATTGTTGTAAAGGTTATAAAAAATGGGCAAATGGAGAGGTTGATTGGTTGATTAAGTTGTTGATTGGTTGATTAAGTTGATTTGAGTTCGGATAAGTTGCAGTTGTTGTAAAGGTTATAGAGGTTGAAAAAGTTGTTGGTTGGTTGATTAAGTTGGATTAAGTTGAATAAGTTAATTACTGCAGAATAACCTGAAGACTACAACTACTCCACCCTATCAACTTAATCAACTAAAAATCATAAATTAGTTAAAACTTTTAAAATGGAAAAAGACACAAATGCCGGCGAAGCCCCGCAAGACCCAAAGCCAGGCATAAAACCAAAATCGGAAGTTTACGTGCTGCGCGACTGGAAAGAATATGCAGGGGAATCATTGCTTATTATTTTCAGTGTTTTGCTGGCGCTGGTACTTACTGAATTTATCAATAATATTCATGATAAAAATGAAACGAAGGATCTGCTGAATAATATCCGCAACGAATTGATCGCCAATAAAAAAGCTGAAACAGAACAGTATGCCTATCATCTGAAGGTAATAAGATCAATAGATTCGGCGCTGGTTAATCCTGAACTGCAGAAAAAGATCGTTTCCAATGATGAGTTTCATCTTAAGTATATCGCACCAGACGGCGTTTTATATCGTTACCTTGACGATATAGCCTGGGAGGTGGCAAAGAACCATAATATCTCATCAAGAATAAGCTTTAAAGCTATTAAGCTGCTCACCTATATTTACCAGGACCAGGCCAGGATAATGAAAGCAGAAGATGAAATAGCAAAGGTTTTCCTCAGCCGCGAGGCCGGGAAAGTTGAAAATGCCCATGCAACGTTAATCCTGATAAAAAACAATTACAAAGGCTGGGCCGTTGACCGCGCGCCGGGATTATTGAAACAATATGACGAGGCGATAAAGCTTTTGGGAGAGGAATAAGGATTTACTGGCGGATAACTCTTAGCCAAATCCGCGAAGTCAACAAAAAAGGGCACGATCCTAAAACCGTACCCTTGTATATTTTACCTTTGAGCTTTCGCCTTTAACCTTTCACCTAAAATTAATACCTGTAATATTCCGGTTTAAACGGCCCGTCAACAGTTACGCCGATATACTCAGCCTGGTCGGGGTCTAATACTTCAAGTTCAACGCCGATCTTTGCAAGGTGCAGGCGGGCTACTTTTTCGTCGAGGTGTTTTGGCAGGGTATAAACCTTGTTTTCGTATTGGTCGCCATTGTTCCAAAGTTCCAGCTGCGCCAGGGTTTGGTTGGTGAACGAGTTACTCATCACAAAACTTGGGTGACCTGTTGCGCAGCCCAGGTTTACCAAACGGCCTTCTGCCAATACAATCAGGTCTTTGCCGTTGATGGTGTATTTATCAACTTGCGGTTTAATTTCAATCTTAGTATCGCCGTAAGTTCCGTTTAACCAGGCCATGTCGATCTCGTTATCAAAGTGACCGATGTTACAAACAATGGCTTTATCCTTTAATGCACGGAAATGGCTTTCGCGGACAATGTTTTTGTTGCCCGTTGCGGTAACTACTATATCAGCTTCGGTAATAGCGGTTGAAAGTTTCTTAACTTCAAAACCTTCCATTGCCGCTTGTAAAGCGCAGATCGGGTCAATTTCAGTTACAATAACACGAACGCCTGCATTGCGTAAGGAATCGGCAGAGCCTTTACCTACATCGCCATAACCGCAAACAACAGCCACTTTACCGGCCATCATTACATCGGTAGCGCGGCGGATGGCGTCAACCAGCGACTCGCGACAGCCGTATTTATTATCAAATTTCGATTTTGTAACGGAATCATTCACATTAATGGCAGGCATTGGTAAAGTACCGTTTTTCATGCGCTCGTATAAACGGTGAACGCCTGTAGTGGTTTCTTCCGATAAACCTTTGATGCCGGGGATCAGTTCGGGGAACCTGTCTAAAACCATATTGGTCAAATCGCCGCCATCGTCAAGGATCATATTCAATGGTTTGCGGTCTTCGCCGAAAAACAGCGTTTGTTCAATGCACCAGTCAAATTCTTCGGCATTCATGCCTTTCCAGGCGTATACAGAACCACCGGCGGCGGCGATAGCTGCGGCAGCATGGTCCTGGGTTGAAAATATATTACATGATGACCAGGTAACTTCCGCGCCAAGTTCTATCAGTGTTTCAATTAAAACAGCGGTTTGGATGGTCATGTGCAGGCATCCGGCAATACGGGCGCCCTTTAATGCTTTTGACGGACCATATTCTTTACGTAAAGCCATTAAGCCCGGCATTTCTGCTTCGGCTAATTCAATTTCTTTACGGCCCCATTGAGCCAGTGAAAAGTCTTTTACTTTGTATTTAACATAGGAGGTTTCTACTGTTGACATAAGCGTTGCAATTTTTTTGAAATGCAAAGTTAGGACATTGTAAGATGAAAATGAAATGGTTTTTTGATTGGTTATAAAGGTTGTAGTAGTTGGAGAGGTTGTAAGGGTTAAGTTTTAACCTTTACAACCCACCTCAATCCTCTCTATACTCAACTTCGAGAACTTTTTGAGGGGATTTGCTTGTTTTATTGCTTTGGGCAAGCTTGTTATTTTGGGTCATGGAGAGGCTGCCATTGTAAACAGCGCCGTTTTCAACCTGCAGGGTTTGTGTCCTTATTTCGCCGGTTACTTTGCCGGTTGATTTTATTTCGAGGGAGTTTACCTGGATGTTGCCGGTGACAACACCATAAATAACCATTTCCTTAGTGATAACATTGCCAAGTATCGATCCTTTTTCGCCTATCACCAAACCTTCATCCACCATTATATCTCCTGTTATCTGGCCGTCGATGCGTGCGAAGGCAGGGGCCTTAAGGTTGCCATCCAGTATGCAGCCTTCGCTGATAAGTGTTGAAATGGATTGCATATCCATGTCCAATTTATCCTTTTTCGAAAAAAATGCCATGCCTTTCCCTCTCCTTGCTATTTATTAAGTGTTAAAAAACTAATAGGGTTTACCGCTTTGCCATTTTTACGTACTTCGTAATGCAAATGCGTGCCTGTTGAATGCCCTGTTGACCCTATCTCCCCAATTTTTTGTCCCACGGTAACTTCTTCTCCAACCTTTACGGAAATACGCGACAAGTGGCCATATAAAGTTTCGAAATTATTAGCGTGCGCTATACGAACGCATTTGCCATAGCCGCCATACCAGCCGGCAAAAACCACCCTGCCGTTAGCCGTGCTGCGGGCTTCATCGCCCCTGCTGCCTTTAAAATCAATACCGGGATGAAATTCGGCACGCGCCGAGTTAAAGGGATCGCTGCGGTATCCAAAAAATGATGTTAAAGAGCTTGTGCGGGGATAGCCCATCGGTGTAAATGCTACGGCGTGTACCAGCCGGTCGAGATATTCATCATATAATGAATAGGTTTCTGAATCTGTTAGTTTGGCTGCCTCGGCATTGCCGTTACCGCCAACGGCTTCGGTTGAAAAACCCTTTAAACCGCGTTTCTTTAAATAGTTATTTATCTTTTGAAGTTTCCCTTCAATGCCCTGTACATAGGCTTGCGCATTGCCCGCCGCCTTGTTAGCTTGTGTGTCGGTTATCGGGAGGCCGTTTTTGAGGTTTGCCACCTGCAGCAGCAGTTGCTGTTTTTCGGCTTCCTGGCGTTTATTTTGGGCCCGCAGGTAAATCACGGACCCGGCAAGCAGTACAATTACCGACAAAATACCTATAGCGTAATGTTTTAAGCGCCCAAGATGTTTGGTTTTTACCTGGATTGTTTTTGTACGCTGATTGCCTTTGTTGACGATAATAACCGTACTAATATCACGTTGTTTTGGGTTCATTACAAAATTGGAAAAAGAAATTAGGGACGGCAAGATAAGTAATAGGTATCAAAAATCCATGTTAAATAATTAAAAAAGTCCGAAAGTCCGGGAAGTCAGAAAGTTAAAAAGAAAAAAGATTGAAGCTGGAAAGTTAATTTATTGTTGAGAAAAAATTTACACTTTGAGTTTATAAAATAGCCTTTATTATGCGATTTTCAGGCTTTTGGACTTACCCTGCTCCGTGGCTTTTTCGTCAGCAAAATGTTATAATCCGCATTTTTAAGCATTAACTGGTAATCATTTGTTAATTTTGGATTGAAATTTAGAAAAAGAAAAGATGTACCCAGAATATTTAGTAGCCCCCATGCGGGAAGATTTGACAAGAGTTGGCTTTGAAGAGTTAAAGAACGCCGATGCTGTAACCAAAGCTATTGAAAGCGAAGGAACAGTGTTTGTAATGGTAAATTCGGTTTGCGGCTGCGCTGCAGCCAACGCGCGCCCTGCCGCGAGGATAGCCGCCCAATACGAAAAACACCCCGATAAACTGGTAACAGTTTTTGCCGGCATGGAAACCGAAGCGGTTAATAAAGCGCGCGCTTATATGCTGCCTTACCCGCCGTCATCACCGGCTATGGCTTTATTTAAAGACGGCAAACTGGTACATATTATCGAGCGCCATCAAATTGAAGGCCGCCCCGCACAAATGATAGCTGATAACCTGATCGGTGCATTTGAGCAGTATTGCTAATTGTAGTCCGGAAATCGGAAAAGTCCGGAAGTCAGGAATAAGTTGTTGGGTGGTTTAGTTAGTAGCTAATACGTGTACCTATAAATATAACCCGGTGTGTTTTGCATGGCGGGTTTTTTTGTGGGGTAACCGGAGGTTTTTCGGTGCGCACGGCTTTTGAACCGAAGCCGGTTTTTATGCCAAGTTAAACGGTAAATAAGATAATTGCTGGCCAGCCACGCAATCCCAAAAAACCCAAAAAACTTTCCGTGGAGCAAATGTGGTAACAGGTATCGCAAAAAAAAGCAGTACTTCAAACGCGAAGAAGCAGCAGCGCCCTACTTTTTAGCACTTATAACCACTTCCGGCTTTTTTTCCAGGCTTACAGCGCTTATCGGGTAAACATAAGCAAGGTACAGGTAAAAAAAAGCTAATGAAAGCGCTATAATAATAACGCCGAGCACTGATGAAGTTACTTTAAGGCCCGATGCCGACAGTTCAATATTGGTCGCGGCCTCTTGCTTACCTGTATTCTTTTTTGGTAACTGTGACATTGTAATATAAAACTGCCAGGCAGAAAAGACCAGCCCGGTAAACACGACAATTAGAACTACAATGAAAATGATTATGCCTGATATGTATTGAAACTTAAAAATATTACGCTTATATGCGCAATTCCAAACATAGTAATCGTTACTGGCTTTATCATATTGTTTTTGCAGCTGCAACCGTTCGGACAGCAGCGGGTCAACGGCCTGCGTAACCGAGTCGGCCGATTTATCCTGTGACAAATCAACCGAATCAGGGTTAAACTCGTTATGGGTTAAGCTGGCGGCAGGCGCCTGCCGCTTATGCGTATGTTTTATTTTAACCTGCGCGACAGAAACTAAGGCATAAAAACAAAATAAAACAACGATTATTTTTTTCATCAGTTTTGATTTACGGGCATGTAAGGTATATGATATGTTTGGTGTAAAAAGAAAATGAATTTCCGGCGCAATATCAACACCGGTATTTTACTATTTTTTTCAATCGCCATGTACGATTTTAAATCGTTTTTATCTCGGTGTAATTGTGCCCTTGCCGGCGAATAGCTTGTCATTAATGCAATCAATTGCATATAATTGTTCAAAGTTTTCGTATTGGTATTGTCGAAACCGTACGCCGGGACTGCATCCGGGTCATACCCGGCGCCGGACATCCCAGGTACCTCGTACGTCGTGAATTTAAGCCTGTTCTGACTGTATAGCTGCGACAAAGTAGTGATCAGCCCGTCCTGTCCTACACATTGGTAAAATGACTGTTCAGCCTGCTCATCGAGTTCATTATGCGATATGGTAATGCTCAGTGGCTGTTTTTGCTGTATGGTAGTGTATATTTTTAGATCGGTTGATTTTTCAAGCTGCTTAATAGCGTCTTCAATGTTTGATAATTTATCCTGGCTGTACAATTTGAAAAGCGAATCGAGCGTGATGAAATATCTTTGATAAGGATCAAAATTTTGATTTAAAGACCGATTTGCCACAGCGAAGCTATTTGTATGCCGGGTGTTTTTAGTTTGGCCGAACGAAAACGCCGCAGACATTGTGAACAATGTAACGATAAGCAGGTTTCGTTTCATGGTTGTTGAGGTTAAAGGTCGGTTAATGCAAAGGTACCGGGCCGTTTAAGGCCCGCCGGTTTAAAATTACAAAAAAATCTTAATGCCCATAGTATGCTCATTCTTTTTCATACAGGTTGAATAATTCGTTGCCGCTGCGGCGCAACAGGGTTAACATGGTTAACCGAATCTGCTACAATTTACATCTTAAAATATTTATAATCAAATTGTTAACATAAAAATAGATCAAAATGTGTTAACCATGATTTTTGCTGCGAAAAATACTGTCAAAAAGAGCAAACGCGTTCACGTTCACTTCGCAAAAGCACGGGCATTTTTGTTATCGTGAACGCCTGTAAATCAATTAGTTGAATTTTACAAATATTTAAAATGAATACTAAATGACAAGACAGCCATATTTCGCCCGAAGTCCATAGGCTGCAGACAGCATGACCGGAATATAAATTATTTGATATATTGATAGGTAGCACTCCCTGCAGAGTTGTAAATTGTTTTAGTACTACTAACTTGCGTTGGATAGCCCAAAGCATTATACTGGTTTGTAAATGTTATGGAAATCCCGGAATTGCTGGGCACTGACAACGACTCCACTTCATTCTGATTAAACATATTTACAGGATATTCCTGTCCGAAAAAGTTCGATTCTGTCAATGGTAAACAATCGGGGAACAGGAACCACTTAAACCTTGACGCTGCGAAAGGGCTTTTATTTGTGCCATAGCTATAATTAACAAGAGGGGCGGCATTTGTGCCATTTACACTTATGCTGGCAATATTGTTTCCGCTATAAGTTAATTGAACCTTAAGATTTTGGGGATATACAGAACCATCAATTTCGGTTACTTTATTGTTTGTTACGGTGTATTTTATAGTGCCGGTTATGTTAGGCTGTGTGGTGCCCGGAAGAGAAGCAATATAAGTTGCAGATGTTGGCTGCCCGTTAACATACGTAATATTATATACGGTGTCGCCGTATTTGTCTGATATTTCTCTTTTAATTAAATTACCCTGGGCGTCATAGCCGAAAGTCGAAGTCAACGTCACATTGCCAACGGAAGAATTAATAGAATAACTATAGACGTAAAATCCGGAATCAATCTCCTGCGCCAGGCGGTTGTTACTATCGTATTGAAAACGTGATGTATTGCCGTCGCTCATCATTGCCGAAACAAGCATTGTGTCGGCGCTTGCTACGAGGGTATCCGGCGGAGTTTTTTTAATCGTATCCAGCGGCGCCGCTATTTTCGACATACTGTTTTTTTTGCAGCTTGCAAACGCCAAAATCAATAAACCAAATAGTATGATTTTTTTCATTTTATACCGGGCAATTTTTAAAGTTAATAATTTCAAAACATAAATCACTCTTGGTCACAATAAATTATATAAACGATGCCTTTACGACGATAATGGTAATTACATGTTCGCGTTCATTTCGCACCAAAATAAAAATGCGTTAACGCTTGAAAATCAGTCGGTTGAAATTTAGAAAAATTACGTTTCAGCAGGGTCTCTCGCAGAGGACCCTGCGTCTTCTCTGGCATATTCCAGCGCACGGTCCCGTTCCGGAGACCCTGCGGCGACGGAAATATTTAAATTGCCCGGCAGGCCGACAAAGCTGGTCTCGATACGCCCCCTGTTTACATCGCCAATTGTTTTTAGCGGTCTAAACAGAGGGCGTTGATATGTTGATTATTTAATATTGATATCCCACAAATAATGCTATAACTTTACATTTTAGTTCCACCCTTTATCGTATCTGTTTACGCCACCTCGATGACCAATACACTTGATTTATAGTGTATTATATGTTTCCGCGAATTTTATTGACGATGATTTGGTACAGGCAATACTGTTTAATTAATAATTTGTATTAACTATGAAATGGATCGACACTACACACATTAGAAATTGGGCACAACGCCGGGACTGCCAGGAGCATTTGCCTTTACTGATAAGAAAACTCATTCGTGCGACCTCCGATTCCATCACAAGTATCAGTTTTCCATCTGGTGAAAATGTATTGATTGGTGGATGGGACGGTATATTAGAGGTTTATGAAGAAACTGACCACCTGCCGCTCGGATTATCTGTTTGGGAGTTTGGCACCAATGCTGATGTAAAAGGCAAAGCCGACGATGATTATACAAAAAGAACTGCATCACCATTAGGTGTAGCCCCTAAAGACACAACCTATATTTTTGTAACTCCACGGCTTTGGCCAAAAAAACAGGAATGGGTTGATACAAGAAAAGCAGAAGGCGTTTGGAAAGATGTAAGGGTTTATGATGCCAAGGATTTAGAGGAATGGATTGAACTTGCGCCAACGGTTGGTGCCTGGCTTGCTGTCAAGCACTTGGGTATTTTGCCGTCCGAGGGTATCCAGCCCGCAGATGATTTTTGGGAGGAATGGTCTACCGGTAATCGCTTTAATTTTTTGCCGGACGTAGTTCTCGGCGGAAGAAACGATCAATCTAAAGCGCTCATTGAAAAGAGTGGTTCTCCCGAAATTATTGCTATCCAAGGCAACTCAAGAGAGGAAGCGCTGGCTTTCATCGTTGCGACCTTTTTGAATGATGCTCAACGGTCGGAAGATTTTTTTTCAAGAAGTATTATTGTTGATAGTGTCGAGGCTTTTAGGGAACTTTTGATCATTGGTAAACCTTTATATCTGATATGCAGATTTGACGATGATGGTATCTTAAACCGCGCAAAGCAGAAAGGGCACATAGTCATTGTACCGATTGGCCTTGATCGAACCGATGCGTGGTCGGATAAAATAATATTGCCACCGCTGCAACGTGACGCTTTTGTTGAGGCGATGGTAAAGTCAGGAATGACCGAAACGCAAGCGGAGGAAGTTTCAAAAAAATCGGCACGCAACTTAATTGTCGTCCGTCGGCAACTGGACTTTAAACGCCTCAACCCGCAATGGTCCTTACCGGAAAATGTAAATGCAATTTTACCAGCAATTCTCGCGGGCAGATGGAACGAAGATTTTGAAGGTGATCGAAAAATGTTAACAGTACTTGCCGGTGAAGAATACGAAGTTTACATCAAACGTTTACAGCCGTGGTGTTTCAGTTCTGATGCCCCCGTTGTAAAAATTGGTAGTACATGGCGTCTCACATCACCGATGGATGCCTGGACACATGCTGCCCGGTATTTGACAAAAGATGATTTTAAACGGTTGGCCGAAGCATTTTTGACAGTGCTTACCACAATCGATCAAAAATTTAACCTGTCTTCGGAAGACAGTCGTAAAGCTGTTTGGTATGGTATCAAGCCTGTTTATTCAAATTGGCTGCGTGAAGGACTCATACAGTCTTTGATATTGACATCTTTGTATGGGGAGAAATTAGGATTAGATGTACCTGATCAATCTGTTAGTTGGGTTGATGGCTTGATATACCAGCTACTCAACACGGAGAGTTTGGACTTATGGCGGTCGCTGGATCATGAGCTGTCATTAATTTCGGAAGCGTCGCCTAATGCGTTTATGTCTTGCGTTGAGCGTTTGCTGCAGGTCGATCCGTCGCCGATCATCAAATTATTTGATGAAGAACCCGGCTTATTCGACAACCAAACCTATTACACAGGGTTGTTGTGGGCGTTGGAGGGCCTTGCCTGGATGCCGGAATACTTATCAAGGGTAACTTTGGTTTTAGGAGTATTATCTGCAAAAGACCCAGGCGGTAGATTACAGAACCGCCCGATTAATAGCCTGTATGATATATTTAGATCATGGTATCCGCAAACTTTTGCTTCACTTGCTGCACGAATTGATGCCTTGGGCTTATTACAAAACCAACATAAAAATATTGGCTGGAAAATTCTTACGCGAATGTTGCCTGAAGGCGGCAGGAGTTCGGCAGGTCATACGCATAAAATGCGGTGGCGTTTAAGCGATCAACCTCGCAGGCACAGTATGGACTACGAAGAGCTTTATAATACGTATAAATCGGTGATGGATTTATTGTTAACAAGCTTTGACGATTCCGAAGCCCAGTTCATCCGACTGATTGAAAAATCGCTGAACATCGATTATTTCGAGCGGCAGAAATTACTGGATTTTCTGCAAGAAAGAATGCCCAAAATAAAATTTGAAGGCACGGAATCCCGAGATACCTTACGAAAAATAATAGGCCGGCACCGCTCTTATCCAACAGCGGATTGGTCGTTACCTGAAGATGTGCTGAAACGTTACGAACAATTATACGAAAGTCTGGAACCAGAGGATGATGTCGAAAAAGTATGGTGGCTTTTTGCCGAAAATTGGCCACAGTTTTTAGAGGGTCACCCAAGAAGTATTTCACATACTGAACAGGCAGAGGAGTTACAGCAAAAGCGGAACGAAGTTTTGAATACGATCTACGCGAAGTATGGTTTTGCTAAAATCCTCGAATTGATTGAAAAGGTTGGTGGGCAGGAAGCTTATATATTAGGTTTTACCTTAGCTAACGTAATTACTAATGACGAGGAAACTAATCACTTAGCTGAGTTCTTGAAAGTCGATGATAAACGAGTAATGATATTTCAAAGTTTCCTTCAACGCAAATATTTTAGTGAGTTAAAGGAATGGGTTTTCGCACTTTACGATGGTCTGCGGGCTAAAGGTTTCGGCTCCGAAAGTCTGGCCAAAATATTTTTGAGATTACGAGCAGAAAAAGCAATATGGGAATTTATCGAAAATTCTAAAGATCAAGTCCTGATCGATACATATTGGAAATCTGTTGATATCAATATGTTTTTTATTGCGGTTGAAGATTGGGAATTCGTAATTAAAAAATTAATTCATTATAAACGGTTTGCAAGTGCTATATATGGGATCAGTCACAACGTCGAACATATTGAAACTGGCCTAATGATCGAGGTGCTTCAAAATTATCTGAAAAATGAACCAGAACCGAATGTGCACCTTGATAGTTACAATATCGACCACATGTTTAAGGAACTCGAAAAAGGAGGCGACGTGGACAATTCGATAATGATCCTTCTTGAATGGATGTATATGCCGATTTTGGGATCATCTTATGGCGACACGAAAACCCCTCGATTAAGCAAAGCGATGGCTGATGACCCCAATTTTTTTATCGAGGTATTATCATTGCTTTACAAGCCGGACGTTCCTGATGATAAAGAAGAACTCGTTGACGACAAAGATGATTCAAAAGAACTGGCCTTAAAACAAAGAATGGCGGAACAAGCCTTCAGCTTACTTTACCATTGGAAAACCGTACCCGCTGTGGCTGTAGATGGAGCGATTGATGTGGATAAACTTAATGATTGGGTGAAAACCGTTCGAGAGAAAGCAGAGGAAGGACATCGCCTGGGTATCGCAGATGATCAAATCGGTAAAATACTTGCCGCGTATCCGGAACCCAATACCCAAATGAAAGAAGGGGTCGATATCAGTTGGCCACCTGAACCAATATGTCAAGTGATTGAAGGTATTGGTAATAAGCAAATACTATCCGGATTTAGCGCTGCTTGTTACAATAAACGCGGATCTTCCACAAGAGGGGCTTTTGACGGCGGTATCAGAGAGTGGCATTTAACAGAGTATTTTAGAAAACTGGCCGCTGAGAAAGCTGCCAAACACCCTAAAATTGCTGCGGTTTTTGAAAGCATCGCGCGAGGATATGCAGCCGAGGCCAAACAGGAAGATGAAAGAGCAGAACGCGATAGGCTTGACTATTAAAGATTGCCAGGCGGGCCAATTTTGCGAGTCATGGTTGGGTTCGAACATGTGACCCTCCCTTGCTCGAGTATCCGGCCAGGCAAAAGCGTTGGGCTCCTCGTCCGTTGTCCGGCACCTAACCCTCCAACAATGTGGAATTACATCGTCAACGACTCCAAACCGCCCGCTTTCCGGTACAGTGCAGGTGTTACACGTGCCTGCTTTTTGAAGAAATTGTTAAAATGCGAAGATTCATTGAAGCCAAGCCGGTAAGCTATTTCTTTAATGCTCAATTCCGTCTGGTTAAGCAGCGATTGCGCTTCATGGACGATCTGCTCATGGATAAAAGCAATCGCTGTTTTTTGCTGTTGTCTTTTTACAATTGCGTTCAGGTGGTTGGGATGCGTTGATAATTGCGCGGCGAAATATTTCACGGTGCGGTGACGTTTATCCATCTCGCCGGCAATTATTTGTTTCCTGATCAAGGCCCGGAATTTCTCGACAAGCGAGTGGTCATGCAGGTGAATGTGTGCGGTGAGCGTTTCATCTGTCTCGGCATATTTGTTATACAGCCTGCGCACATGGATCAGCAGTGTGTGCACATACGAAACGATAAGTTCGAATTTGTCGGCATTGTCCGACTGGTATTCTTCCAGGATTTGCTGGTATAAACCCGTTAGCAGTTCTACCTCACCAGGCCCGATCTCGAAGGGGATCGCTTTTTCAAGCTGGAAGAAGGGTAACTTGAAAATAATGTCGGCCAGCGTTTTATGACTCAGCATAAAGTCTTCTGTAAATACGATAAAATATTCCTTTAGCCACTGCTGGGGTTTCATCCACGAGAGCACCTGGCATGGCGTTTTGAAATATAAAGCCGGTTTGCTGAGCCTGGTTTTCCAGAAGCCCGCATTGAGCGTTACATCGCCCTGCAGGAACAGGGTAATGCAATAAAAGGAATGACGGAACGGCCTGGCCACGTAATCATACGATTTCAGCACGTCAGGGTCTATCTCCCGGATATCGAAATCCTTATGCAATGGGGGCCTGGCCTTTACATGTTTGTAAAAACTTACCAGATCCTGGAGGTAGGGGATATCATCGTTGGGCGGTTGCTGTTTAGTCCGGCTCATACAACATCAAAGCTATGAGTTTTTTAGGTTTTGAAAAGGATGTACTTCTCTTTGATTTTTGAATAATTCACTTTGATTTTTGCACTTTAAACCTTTGCATATCCCATACATTCGCGCTGCACCCCTGGTTCATCGGGAATCAAAACTTTTTTTGAAAGCGAAGAAAACTTAATTTATGCACACTCAATTTACAAATATTGACGAATTACGTATTCGTTTCGCCCGTTATAAAGGTAACCATAGTGAAACCCTGTTGTTACTTAACCCCCTTCCGGAGAGCATTTTTTGTTTTTCGCCTATGTGGGATACGCTTGCGGCACAAGTTGATCTCCTTGCCATTGATATGCCGGGATTCGGGGGATCAATTGAAATCTAAAAAACAAAAAATATGACAGTTGAACAAATCAAACAATCCATTTTGGGCGATTGGGTAAGCATTGCCCCCGAAATACGTCCCAGCATTGCTAAAAATGCTGATGGCAGTATGAAACCTTTTTACCTGGTGCGCGCATTTACATATTCAGCCGGCGACAAATTTGAATTGGCTGTGATAAATTCTGCCGATGCTTACGGGAAAGTTCCATTGGTGAAGATTGTCATTAAAGGCAGCATCGTTTGGCAGGGAGACCACCCGATAGCGGCAGGCGCCCAAAAAGTAAAGTTTACTGCCGACGGGGCCTATGAAGTAAC
>Ga0207060_10274_pt1 | contig 16385 bp, 19 predicted proteins | sample Alteio_BWMinCont_30_FD_153270 | JGI IMG/M metagenome (GOLD analysis project Ga0207060, IMG submission 153270) | Enriched cells from forest soil in Barre Woods Harvard Forest LTER site, Petersham, Massachusetts, United States -... | ecosystem: Environmental > Terrestrial > Soil > Temperate forest >...
AGTTCATTCAATTTGATGGGGTGCTTCAGTAGTTTTCACGAACTTTTTCATTCCTTTCGGGTTCCATGCATCATATTGGGATTTGAATCCGTAGCCAATCATGATCGCACCAATCGCTTGAAGCGCAGCGCCGGAGTAACCCAAGACTTCGTAGAAAACACTGTTTTGACCTAAACCGGTAAGGCTAAGATCAAGAGTAACAATGCCGAAGATCAAACAGAATGAAGCGAATACGATGAATCTCCATCCTCTTTCGAGCATACCGTTGCGCATGCTTCCCAATAGTCTGATCGCGTAGAACGCCGTCCCTGCCATTCCTGCCAAAGTGGCGATTCCAAGAATCGTTGAAACTAAACTGGATATATCCGCTGCTGACATTTTTTCTTTTTACTCTATGAAGATCTCAACTGCTTTCGAGCCTCGTGAATTGCACGGACCAAGCTGTCTGAATACGTCACTTCGGTCAGATGAAAGGAATCTACTATGGAACCAACTATAGCTGTCTCTACATGAAAGCTTCTTTCACCAAAGAAAAAGCGCAGGCTCTCCGAGAATAACTCTGCTTTACGAGGAATTTCTGATCTCTCGGAATTGTAGATAGTTTTGAATCTGAAGTAGATGACGCTTTTCACGCTTGTTCCGAAGACGTCCAGACCTTTGTCGATGCAATCGAGGAGTTTTGATTCGGATTCTCCGGCCAAAACCGTTCTCGATTCAGGCATTTTTGAGTATCTTTCGAAATAGAATCCTGCTCTATACGGGATATAACCGCGGTGGATTCGAGATCTGTATGTGGGAAAATGCTAACTTTGCAATAGTACACTTGCCCATTACTTTTCTATTCATCCATCTCGGAATCCAGAAAACCCACTGTGAAAATACTCCGAGTGCTATTTCAAGGCGTCGCGATAACGTCCCCATCGTTAGCGGATGAATCGTGCAAAAGTACTTCTAGGTATCAACAATTGTGAATGTAGGAAGAAGGTGCAGTCATAAAGATCAGACCAGAATCGAATGTTTTTGCACTGTTGGGTACTGAGCTAAGGCGGCGGAAGACAGAGGAGACCCGGAATGTAGGTCGCCTCTGTTCAAGGCGAAACTAGGATTTCTGCGGCGGAGGCAGCGGGACGACTACCCGTTCTTGCTGCACACTCGGACGATTCCTGAGGTACTTGTACAACAATAGCACGTCGATTGCAAGGACGATTCCCCAGAATGTGTAGGACAGAATGGCTGGGAGCTTGAACAATGTCATGAATACTTGAGCCAGTCCGAAACTTACGACTGCTGCATCAAACGACATTGCATATCTCCTGAAGGTCTCAACTGCTATCTTCTTGACAACAATCATTCCAAGTGGTACTCCGAGCAATACCGGCAAAGCGGTTATTGAGAAAAGCTGGAATGTAGTGACTGTAAAGAGTCCGAGAATTGCATAGGAAATGCATGTCAGATAGGACTCTGCAATTCTGACCTGAGCGACTGCTGCTTTGAACTCGTTCTTTGCCATTCCCTGGTTATTCCAGAACAAGGCGATCGGAGGACCAGAGATTGTCGTGATCGAGTATAGCAGCCCGATTCCCATCCCCAGAGGAACGCCAGCAGCGGATTCTTTCTTTATCGGCTTTCTGAATCCTGCAGCCTGCAACAAAATCAGGGGGAGTATTGCTGCATAAACAACAAACCTGATCCAAAGAGGTGCAACAAGACTGAGAAGATAACTACCAACAATTACGCCCGGTACTACAGGGAGAATTATTGGAATCACCCTTCTGAATGTTTTCTTGATGTTATCTTTTCCAGCAAGACCAAGCATCACGGTGTTCATTATCGCTTCTACAAGTACGTACACTGGATTGATTATCTTGTTAGCAACGACGAGTATCGCTAGCGGAACTGAAAGAGAAGAATAGCCGTACCCTAGCCCGCCGTTTACAAAAGAAGCGGCAAGAGACAGCAGAGCGAAGAAAATTAAGAGCTCGAGACTGATTACCAAGGTTGAATACGAAATCGGTATTTCTGATCTAGCTAATTATCTATAATTATAGATGCACCACCAGCGCAATAGTTACACGCTTTGTTCGGCAAAAACGCAAAAGATGCGGCTAATGTGCGTGTATATTACGATAGTCGATACACAGTTTTTGTTTGGGCCAACTAATCAAAGGCATCTTCCCTGGACAACTAGTTTTCTTGAAATTGTTACGATTTGAAATCGGAGGAATTCAATAATCTTATGTGAATAGAGCTGAAAAAACAGGCAGGACAACTTCCTTAATGAGATGGGTAACCAGAGAGAAAGCGAAAGTCGATCGAATAGCATGTCCTTGGCTCATTATGAAATTCATCGACAAGGATGCTCAATTCATTTTTGCTCCAAAGGATAAGGTCTTGGAGATAGCCACGAATGAAGGTGCAATTCCTTTCGATGTTCCCGGAGTCGAATTGTCGCACTATTCCGAGAACGGAATGGAGCATGTTACCTTTGATGCCCTCATAAAAAAGTACAACCTGAAAGACAGACCCCTTTTGGAATTAGCAAAGATTGTCAGAGGAGCCGATGCTAGAGTAACTGGACCCACGGATTCGGCTCCGGAATCAGCCGGGTTGGAGGCAGCCGCAACAGGATTCAGAATAATTACGCAAGATGACAAAGTAAACATGAAACTCCAGTTTCCACTTTATGATGCCCTTTACAGCTACTGCCAACTCCGAGTTAATGAAGGGCAACAACTCGAGAAGACAATCAGATAGACAATTCGCGCTCTATTCTATTCAAAGTTTAGAGCAGGTTGAAGAAAAAGTAAGTGAGGAATTATTACGAAAAGGAAATTGGTTCATTAAAAAGTTGCCAAATACGGCTACGATATGCTTCTTGACGCTCCCTATCGGAATTCGAAATAATGCGCCAATTATCCGTAACTAAAGGTAAACTCCATTATCATTAGACGCAAAAATTACATTTCAACTGCATCTTCAATTATATATAATTATAGTGAAATGAAGATGAATTTCCGTTTCGTGATAGATTTTGAAAACTTCTATGATAGCAGCAGTGGCGATAGTTATTATCGCAATAATCTCTGTAGGAGCTTACGCAGCGGTATCACTTGGATCTTCGACTACGACAGCGCAAACTAGTACGGTGACAATGACCGCAACTAATACGCTGGTCAGTACAACATCGGTAGTTTCGACAACATCTCTCGTCAGCACACAATCTCTCGTTTCAACTGCAACGGCAACGTCTCTCGTTCCAGTTACAACCACAGTGTCATCAACATCGACATCATCTTCATCAACTACCTCGAGTTCAAATTCGACTAATTCGATTAACCTCGTGAGGATAGGCTACTTTGCCAACCTGAATCACGCCCCGGCAATCGTCGGATTGTCAGACGGTGACTTCCAGGCGCATCTTGGATCAACAACGAAGATCCAGACAACTCTGTTTACGGCGGGTCCAACAGAAATGACCGCACTATTAGCCGGCCAGCTAGATATGGCATACGTGGGCCCGAGTCCAGCAGTTAACGCGTTCATTCAATCTAACGGTACCGCGCTAAGAATTGTCACCGGAGTTTCGAGCGGCGGGGCGGTATTCGTCGTAAGGAACAACGATGGAATCACCTCAGTAAAGAATTTCACCGGAAAAACTTTCGCAGCACCTCAGCTTGGAAATACTCAAGACATCGCATTGAGATCGTATTTACTCCGAAACCACTATGTCGTTGGGACTAACGTTTCGGTTGACGATACGTCCAACTCAAATATTCTAACTTTGATGACACAGGGCAAGCTCGATGGAGCTTGGGTGCCGGAACCAACAGCTTCCCAGCTGATGTTCCAGGCAAACTGCCATGTATTCTTGGATGAAAGGGCTCTTTGGCCTGGAGGTAACTTTTCGACTGCTGAACTGGTTGTTAGCACTTCCTTCCTGAATGCCCATCCAGATGTCGTCAAGAAAGTCATCGCAGCAGATGTCAATGATACCATGTGGATCACAAAGAACTTGGCGCAGGCAAGCTCCTTGATTGACAGCAGGATTGCAAACCTCACAACTACCACTGCGACCAACTCCACAATATTCACCAACGCGACCAAGTATCTCTCGTTCACCTACGATCCTCTTGAAGCGTCAGTTGCACAGCAAGCTCAGAACGCCTACGAACTGGGATTCCTGGGCACTTCAGCGCCAAACCTGAACGGTCTTTTCGACCTGACGCTGTTGAATGAAGTACTCCAGCAGGACGGACTTCCACAGGTCACGAGCTAGAAGGAAGAGGGAGAACAAAAATTGGCGTACATGATGAATGAAAAGTTCGACAAGATCCTTGAAGTGGATAAACTCAGAAAGAGCCATCTCAATCACGATGGAGCGAACAAGGAGGATCTCGTAGTAATCGACGACGTGAGCTTCGACGTGCAAGAAGGAGAGTTTGTTACAATCATCGGTCCTTCGGGTTGTGGCAAAAGCACTCTCCTCAGCATTATCGCCGGTCTCGAAAGTTACGACTCTGGGGACATTGTAGTCAAAGGTCACAGAATCGGACCTACAGGTCCGGACATTGTCATAATCTTCCAGGAGGAATCTCTCTTCCCCTGGCTGACCGTCGAAGAAAATGTCGAGTTCGGTCTGAAACAAAAAGGAATCCCAAAAGAGGAGAGAAAGCGGATCGCGAGAGAGTACATTGAACTTGTCGAATTAACGGCATTCGCCCAGTCGAGAGTTCACCAATTATCCGGTGGAATGAAGCAGAGAGTAGCAATAGCGAGGGGACTTGCCCTAAATCCAAGAATTCTTTTGATGGATGAACCTTTCGGAGCACTAGATGCACGCACGAGACAGATCCTGCAGAACGAGGTTCAAGAGATTCACGAAAAAACGAAGAAGACGATACTATTTGTCACCCACGATGTTCGGGAAGCAGTTTCCCTTGGTGACAGGGTAATCGTCTTCACTAGCAGACCTGCCAGGATAAAGCAGCAATACATCGTTGACATGCAGAGACCTAGAGACTCTGAAGATCCAGCACTAATTGGAATAATTAACTCGATTATGAGAGAAATTAAGGAGGAAACCACCCTTGATGCAGAGAAATCAAAGCCAACAGAAAATAGTCCAGTCAGAATCACAGTCTAGTCAGAAGAAACAGAAAGGTCGCGGCTACACTACGTATCTCGACGTAGCGATAGCGATCGGTGTATTTCTTGGGGTCTGGCAGCTGGTGTTCGATCTAAAGGTCTATCCCTCGTTTCTTCTTCCTTCTCCAGCTATTGCATTCTCTAGACTCCTAACTCTGGCGGAGAATGGATCCCTTGGTCTCGCGGTCGGCGCAACCCTTGGAAGACTAGTTGCTGGGTTTACCATCTCTGTGATCTCGGGCACGATTGTGGGACTCCTGATGTCCAATTTTCGCCGGTTTGGAAAAACTATGAGCTCGTTCTGCCTGGGCTTGCAATCTTTTCCTAGTATAGCGTGGGTTCCATTCGCGATCCTGATAATTGGTCTAAACAACTATGGACTACTTTTCGTCATGGTCATCAGTTCAGTCTTTTCAATGATGATATCGACCTATAACAGCGTTCGAAATATCCCGCCGATCTACCTCAAGGTTGCAAAGAACATGGGGGTGAGGAGGGTCTCCCTGTTGAGAAGCGTAATGCTCCCCGCCTCTATGCCGCAGATGGTCACCGCGCTTAGACAAACTTGGTCTTTCTCCTGGCACGCCCTGATAGGAGCTGAAATGATCTTCGGAATCTCCGTAGGTCTGGGCGAGTTACTGTACTATGGAAGCGAATTTTCTGAGATGAACCAGGTTATCGCCACGATGATCGTAATATTCGTGATCGGCTTTGTGGCAGATAGGTTGGTCTTCCAGAGACTTGAGGACAGCGTCAGATCAAAGCGCGGATTAATGAGCCAATTTACAAACTAGACACGGGCTTGCGGCATGCCACAGACAAAAACCCAAGCCAAGTACATCCCGGTCAACATTCCTGTCATACTGATGAAGCGGATTCAGAATCTTGTAACTAATCAAGGTGGTTTCATGTCAGCAACTGACTACGCGACTTATGTCCTGCGGGTGATACTTTCCCGCCATCCTGAAGAAAATGATAATGATCTTTTTTCCAGTGACGATCTGAATGACATTAGGTCTAGATTGGTTGCTCTGGGTTCACTTTCGTCTGCGAAAAATCGTACGGATCTACCTAAAATCACGCATCGTAAATCTGCGAACGATCTGTCTGAAGAAAAATCATCCAAAACTTTTGGCGGAAGAAAAAAGTATGTTCTTCTTGGCTGACTTGAGAACTTAAGACTCGTTCAAGTTTTTTCTGGATTAGCATGGATGTTGAGACACCTTCATTGATATTTGCCATTAATGACGCACATCGCTCAAAGTGAGGGTTACCGACAAAGCTATTTTGCACAATCGCGGAATCGGGCACGTCCAAAACCTGGAACCCTTGAGCCCCATGATTAGCCATTGCTGTTCTTAGTTTCCTTTCAGAGCTCTGCTCTTAGAATCTTAACGCCCGATACAATCATCCAGAGAAGCGGGACTGCAACGAACATTCTTTCAGCCAAGCCGTGATATGTTGTCGTTGAAAGATATGGGAAAGCAGTGATCGTGTAGAGAAACACGAAAAATAGGATCACGGACAGCAACCCACTTATCAGAGAATACAATCTGTAGCTTCCCCACTTCATTCCATTGCTGTTTATGAGACTCCTCCAGCTCAGGAATTGCGCAGCCATTGCTGCACCGAATGCGATGAATGTTGAAAGAAGGTGTGCAAAGTAGGCACTAAATAACAAAGATACTCCCGCAAATATCGATCCCAAGCCAAATGTGATTATGAGAGCAGTTACTACTCTTGCCCTTTTACCCGAGACTGAATTCAGAGTTTTCCCAAACCCTAAGGCAAATAGAAATGACAAACACCCGAAAATCACGAAATTCGAATTTTGGATTAGAGAGTATGGTCCCACGCCAAGGTCGCTGATGTAGCCGTAAATCTGGCTGTATCCCGGCCGCAGAAGACTTTCTATAATTACCAGCGCGGTAAACACTATCGGCGCCAGAATTCCCGCCCATCCTCCTATTTGCTGGAAAATTCTGACGTGTTCGGCTTTTTTTTCTGATGAACTACTTTCTCTAACTATCGAATTCAAATCGTCTTACATCTTCAACCAGAAACAACACTAGCTGAGACTTAAGGCCGACTCACTTTCAAAAATTACAAGAAGTAATTACATCAAGTGATTACTTTTTTGGAAATATTTTTGTTATCGAAGTTAACGATCTACAATGGTCGAAGCATAATCGCTTGCGAAGCATACCGGCTCCTGCGAACCAGGTTAGTTGCGCGCTGGACTATATGGAGCTAGTTTTCAGATTAGAAAAGTGTTCATTAAGCGGATCTAATTGGAAGAGACGATTCAACGGTTTCCTTTTTGTTATCGTTTCCTCATTGCCAGTACGATGCCTGCTATAAGAATAATGAGGCCCAATGCTGCCGTTGCATCGACCAGAGGATGGAATGCCAATAGTTTGAAATTTAGCTGTTTGTAGTACTTTTCATAGGCCGCATAGCCCGCAGCTAGAACGAGCAGTATTATTCCGACAACACTTAACACTACGCCAGTTGAAGATCTCTGGCGAACAGTAGGAGCTTCGCTTGTACTCATCTATCGCCCACTTCGGGTTCGATAGCATCCAATGCCTCTTAATAATTGCTTCGAAGGATTTTTCATAGAACATACAAGGCACCCACCTGTCACAGGACCGATTCTCTAACCGTTGTTAATTGTCCAGTCATCTTTTCATGTGTTAGGGCATTCTTTCAAGCATTTTGGAAAGCTCGGATTCCGAAATGCTCTCAAAGGCTGCCGTCGTCTATCATTCACTTGGCTAAGAGCACGTCATTGAGCCTCGTCGCTTGGCGTGTCAGTGGTGGCGGTAACCTCGGTCCTAATGACGCACCAAATAACCCCCATCTACTGGCATGGCAATTCCGGTAATCCAATCTGCCCTATCGGAAGCTAGGAAAGCTGCCGCGCGTCCAATGTCTTTAGGCACGCCTAGCCTCTTGATGATCGCATTATCTATCGCTTCAGACATAGCTTTCTCGTAATCCGGCCTCGAGCTCATCCACGAGCGAAATTGAGCCGTGTCCACGTTTCCTGGAAGTACACAGTTTATTCTGATATTGTATCTGCCTAGATCCTTCGCCATCGCTGTTACCATCGCAATGATCCCACCTTTGGTGGCGGAATAGGCGACCTGATCGTCTTCACCACTTACGCCACTTATCGACGAGGTAAAAAGTATCGATCCTCCTTTGCCCTGCTGGATCATTTGCTTCGCGACATATTTAGCGAAAAAGAAAGATCCCTTCAAATTTATGTCAACCAGACGTTGCCAGTCGCTTTCTTCTGTGTCAAGAGTAGACTTGAAGCAGTTAACACCTGCATTACTGAACAAGACATCTATCATTCCGAAGGCCTGAATCGTCTGTGCAATCGCATTTTCTATATCAGATAATTTCGACACATCAGCCTTCACAAAAATTGCTTCTTTGCTTACATCTTTTACAAGTCTCAGTGTTTCTTGCCCCGTCGACTCATTCCAATCGACGATCGCAACTTTAGCTCCCTCGCTTGCGAATTCTAAACAAGATCCGCGACCTATTCCGTAACCGCCCCCGGTTACGATCGCAACTTTGTCTCCTAGCAGCAAACTCATGATAATTTCATAAGGGCAGGTGATCTTAATTTCTTATTGATTGCTGTTACGCCCAACTAGTTGAATGGAAGCCTTGGGAAATTGATCTAAGATGAAGCTATTGGTTCTTTCGACGATATGGGGATAACTCCGATTCAAAGTCAGAGCGGAAGTTACTATTTTGCCCTTAAGAAACAAGAAGAGATGGCGTTCCACGAAGCCAAAGTGGACAAAGGTGGCGACTTTCTTTGCCATCACGATGGTTTTGGCATTCCCGTTGTTCGTAGGCAGTTCTTGGAGTGGTGTCGAGCCTTCCAGTCGCCCGTCTCAATCCACACCGATGATCGACCTGTCCCTTCAGACTTGCCTCGGTAGTGGAATATCTTCCCAGCCCGCTATCTCCCAAGAAGCCAGGATCGCCATCGTGAAACCGATCTTCACTTCGACTCCATAATCGCAATATCCAGAAGGATCTTTTTACGCATTCTATCGAGCCTACGCGAATTCGAATGGTAACGTTCATACCGATCTCGGACTCTTGAACACGAGTTTAACCAGCGGTTGGGGCAATAATGGTGGCTGGGGATTGAGCTACCCTTTATTCACCTTCCTTTCCTCCCCAAGCGCTACCAATTGTGGCTTGGTCATGGGTAAGAATTTACAGATTATAACTGATATCGGCATCGACAATGGCGGGCTATTCTCCCAAAACGGAAGCAGGAATTTTGATGTTCTTGTGGTCGGCTTTTCCGAATACGTTACTGCAAGGGAGCTCTCCGCATACCAGCGATTTGTCGAGACGGGTGGTCCCGTAATACTGATGGATTCGGACAACTTCCAGGTGCAGGTTGGCTATTCTTTAGCCAGTAACCATGAATGGTTGATCAGGGGGCACGGCTGGGAATTTGACGGTCACAGTGCATCACGCGGAGTCTCGAACGCCTTTGTGAAGAACGATACAAATTGGATCGGAAGCACATCCTGCTGTTTCCACGATTTCATCTTCGGTGGCGCAAGATTGAACATAAATGATCCAATAGGTCAAGTGCTGGACGAGACATTTGGGAAGAACACATTATTCAACTCGTATCAATCCCACGAAGAAAATGCAGTGAGGAACCTTACAGGAACTTCTGTAATCGCAACGTTCAGAAACGACTCGGGTGCTTTCATCGCCTCCTACGCGCACAGTTATGTCGCCGGGAGAATAGTTTGCTTTTGTGTATTCGGCGAAGATATCATTTTGACCGACAAGGCAGTGCAAAACTTTCTCCTCCAAAGCCTGGTTTTAGCCACTACATATTTTGGTACGGTGTCCAACTCAACAGATGTTAGACTAGAGCCTGTAGGAGGCAGCTCTGTCTAGATCGTTACGGTCGAGAATTGGATGCATTTCGCTTGATTTAGAAACCATTCCCGCGTTATCACAGGCCCCACCACGGGTCCGAGAGACTCCCGCATACTTTCAAAAAAGAAAGAAATGCTACGAAACAAACACTGCTAAGATCGGTTCGCCTCGTCCCGGCGCATTTGTATAACCTCGACGTTGCTTCACTCATTGATTACACCTCGAGACTTATATGCGGCCATCATCATGTAAATTCTCACTGGATCAGGCACAAGGAAAATTCTTTCCAACGATCATCGCCGCCAAAAGCTCCCCCCGAGGGAACGCAATCTCCTGAATTTTACAAGTGTTTCACTCAGCAGCGAGAGTAGCGAACAAGAATTGATCATAGAAAGTAAAGCCAAGAACGAACTAACAGACAGGAATATCGCAATTGTTGAAAACAACGAGACCCTTCGAAAACTCCTTCATCGGATAATCGTGGAACTGGGTTACCCGCCTCCTTTTCTATTTCCGAGTGGGACTTCCCTTCTTCACTCGATGGCTAATGATCATCAGATCTTCGACATCATCTTGATGGATTCCGAATTACCCGATATTGATGGAATTGAAGCCGCCAAGGTCATCAGGCGACGCAGGTTTAAGACCAAAATAACAATGATTTCAGGCTTTGACCTCGTCAGCGAGAAGGCTCTTGCCAATGGATTCCGTTTTCTCTCTAAACCCTTCTCAGTTGGAGATCTGGACAAGAACCTCCAATCCTCCTTCGAAGAATTAGAAACCATTCAATCTTATCCCCAGCCCTAAAAGAAAAGGGTTGCATAGGCACTAGCTAACTAACAATTTTCTTAACTTGTAATCTTTCTCAAATTAATGACGCCGTTTGTTATCGGTTTCTTCACGTTGATTTTTGTCGTCGCGCCCCTTACCTGATCTTTCCGGATTTTTCGCAAATGTCTTCCTAGACTTTGTAAGACCATGCTTCTCGCGCCAGCTGCGTTCATTTCGCCTTTGTTTTATATTCCCCATGCTATAGTCATCAAGGGCTTTAACTTCCATTTAAACCTCTAAAAGGTTTGAAACTGATAAAACAGTGTAATCTGGCTACGTCTGCAATCAGTCAATACGCATTGAGCTTAATCCGAGCATCGTGCGCGTCGGGACTAAGAAAGACCACCTGCTGGGACCCGATATATTGCCCACACTCCTGTTTACTTTTGATTCCCTGACCCCGAATCCTAGTTGATCTTGTCAAAGACTAGTCTTGTAACCCGGAAAAGTACGCATCACTCAGAGAATCACCGGAGACGAGTGCTTTGCGAGCAATGCGGCAAATATTACTGCCAAGTGTGCGATGCGGAATGTCCTAATTGTTTCTAGTTAGGTGGGTACTCATATCCAATACAGCCGAAGATAACAGTCAGGTCGACGCAGATAATCTGTTTGAAACAGACGATGACTTTACCAAAGAAGTAGAAGACGAAGATTGAATCGATCCTAGCGTAGACCATCAGATATTGATGGAATAGAATGCGTCTTCCGCTCAACCACAATTTGCCAAACTTTGATTGTGTGACTCCTTCTAGAAAATCTTCTAGTTTTCAAGCGATAACCACGACGTGATTATCGGTTCGATGTTCCGTTCTGCCTCAACCTGAACATAATCACCAATTAATCCAACTTCAGCATCTTCGCAGAAACAATTAGAGCATTTGCTAGAGAATTCAAGTATTTTTGGAACTAGTATCCATTCGAATATTCGATTTCCGGCACAGGCACATTTGTTCTGATGATTCTTTCATGATCTTGATTATGTACCTGCTCTGCTATCGCTGTGCATCATGAGGGATGAAAGGGAAATTGACAGAAACCTCTCAAGAATCGGTCTGTAGCCAGATGATAGAATGCATTGATCAAACACTCTCGGAGCTTGAAATTTGTCCAGCTTTATTCATCTACTCGACAGCGGAAAAGTCCTTTGGCGTGTCGAAAGAAGAGATTCCAGAAAAACCAGAGGCTTTCGAGGACTCTCTTGATTCAGTCCTTGGATCAAGTTCAGTCAAGGTAAAGATAGAGATGAAGAAACTTATTGTCGAAACATTCCGCCTCCGTTTTGAGAGCATCCATCTTGAATTGGCAGAGTTGATGTGGGAAATCATGTATGGCACGAATCCCTTGGAGGAAGAACTTCAGATGTCTGGAGTCTGAATTTGTCTTTGCGACAGAAAACTCTTCCAAAAACCCAGATCTAGGTTTTTCGTATTTTTTCAAAGGTTCGGCTTGCTCTCTGCTGTGGCAGGAGCCGGTGTAAAATGCGGGGCTTCCTTGCTAATTCGATCAGGTATATTCAAGGCCATATCCTGACACGCCTCGAAAGCGTGATTCAGCAGTTTCAAAGTTTCAGTATCTGATGTTGCAGCGGATGCGTGCTCAATATCCAACATGATAACTTGCATTCTACTTCGGATGTAATGTGACGTTGCAGCTTCGAGACGGGAGATCTTATAGAAGTTGTAGACGAGATATGGAGTTATTCCAAAGATGCATGCACAACTCGCAAAAAACAGAATTATCCTGACGGTCCGTACGCCGATGTCTTGGGAGATGGCCGAAGTCCCAGGATTTCCAAGTACTAAGTTTGGTAGAACGAGAGAAAGTAAGAATGACCCAATGAAGGTTATAGTCGCCAGTGCAAAAACTAGGATGAATTTTTGAGATGGCAATCTTTCAGAGATAACCTCAACGTCAGTGACAGCAATAGCACATCATGCCAGAGATATTAAGAGAATCGATAGTTAGTTTAGTCGACCACGACTCTGGACTAGATTTTCTTGGAGTTATTGGAGTCACTACTAGCTTTTTTGGCTTCTGTAAATTTTCGATTAAGAATTTTAAGGTTCATTCGAGAGCCGAATAATTAATCCCAGCGCCGTAAGAGAAAATTACGTAAGAACTATAACGGCACTTGCAATGACGAGCCCTGCGAACCCGAAATATCTGACGACGAAAGACCCGGAGAGTGTTTTGCTATTCTGCGGGTATCGCTCGCAGTAGATACTTCACTGAGATCACTTGATGTATGTACTCGGGCGAATCACTATTTTTGATCCTTTCATGGTCAACGCAGATCGTCAAATTCTGCATTTCTGATTTTTGAAATCAAAAAGTGGGAAGCAGCAAAGGTATCCTCGCTTCCGCCCTCTCTGATAAGATCAGCACAATCGACGAGGCGCTTAGAGATTTTGTCTACGAGTCCATAGGTCTCGAATCTACCAAGATTTTCCGGCTTTTGTAGCGACTCCAAATCTAGAATTGCGACCTGGAGGTAATCGATTGCTCTGTCCAAGCTTGGATTCACTTTCGGGCGAACTTTTGTATCGGGATGCAATCGGATAAATCACTTCGGGTGTCACTTCTAAATATTCTGGAAAAATCCTCTGTAAATTGCGAAAACAAGGATAAAGATAGGGCCCGCGGAATCTATTCGAACGTTTAACGCCAGTCGTCCATTACAAAATTCTCGCTGCGATTGTGCGCTGGTTCATTTGGCTTTTGCATTGCAACTCCAATAAACATGATCTGGAAGCCGCGCCTTAGCATGATGTCGAATGCTTTGTCGTGCGAGAGATTAACTCCAGCCTCAAGCGCACTCGCTCCCCTCTGAGTACCGTAAGATTCACATGCCGACAGGAGATCGTTAAAGTCTCTGCCGGGAGACCGCACTGCCCCAAATTTCACGTAGCATCGACCTTCACCGGCTTCAGTATCGGCGCCAGATTGGCAGATTGCGAATCCTATTAGCTTCGATTGTTCAAAGAGAAGAACAGTCTCTCCCAGTTTCAAATCATCTACGAGCTGGATTTCACTTGAAAGGTCCAAACCTGGATGCAGGCTGTTGGTAAGATCGCTCGCCTTTTGCAACACGCTGTCTCTTTCGTCGCCATGAAAGCTGGAAAACATCTCGAAATTTTTCTCTCCTGAATTGTTAATTGCCTTCTGCATCAGCGGAGTCAAAAATCTCGAGCAAAACCCGAACTTGTGATATAGCCCCTGGTGCTTTGGGCTGTCGGGAAAGGTAAACAGACCCAGGTTCTCCACACCGTTTTTCGAGAAAGATTTCATCGCTTCATCGACAAGCCTTGTCCCGACTCCGGCATTCCACAAATCCGGACGAACGGTTAGAGGACCCAAGAAGGCGAAGCTCCCCCACCTCGTCAGAATATTTGACCCGACAAGCTCGCCATCGAGATACGCGGCGATCACGTTTCCGGGATTTTGATGGAATCGATGAGCAATCATGCTTTTCTTTTCGGGATTCTCAAGAGGATCTGGAATATGTAGGAATGTACCAAATGCGAGTCTTACGAGGTCTTCGGCTTTTTCTATGTCGACCTGCCCTAACTCGCGGATGACCAGCCTTTCAGCCGCAATTTTTCCTCGATCCAAAATGATCGACCGCTAAACCTCGCGAGCTCCAAATCAGTCTATCGGATCAAAGATAAAGCCTTAGTCACTTGGAGAGAAGTAGTTAAGAAAAAGCTAACTGACAATAACGGACGATAGTTCCTACTTTTAGTCTTGCGCGATGAGATCCAATTCGTCTTGCTAGAACCATATTGTTCACATAAACTGATTGTCTCGGACGAACTATTCTTTACTATTTTTTCTGACTCGATTGATTTTAGTAATTCTGGAGGGCCGGATAATTATCTTACGTCTCGGGAGTCTCGGACAATCGCTTGTGGAGTTTTTCGAAGAAGTAATAGTACTCTTCTGACTCGTACTTTTTCCGCATCCACCTGACAAACGGTTCCAAACTCGTCCATGCCTGTTGCGTGGCAAACATGTCATCGATCAAATCTGACTTTACATAATTTCTCTCGACCAACAGCCCGATCGATTCGAAAAGCGACGCCGTCTGGAGGAACGCGAGCCGGACAGAGTCCGGAAGTTTTTCAAGATCATCTGATGAAGAAAGCTTGGTGTTTAACACCGTCAGCCAAGACCCCTGAAACTGCAGACTGTTTGCGAAATCGTAGATGCCGGTAATCAAGTCTACTGTTGCGAGCTCGTAATTTTGCTTTAGCTGTTCGGTGGTCAGCCTTGCCTGCTCCTGCGACGAATCTGCCTGCATAACGGAAGCTTCGATCAGCTTCTTGTCGTCTCTGAGCTGGAGAACAACGAATACAGCGCCGAGAATAATGGCGATCGAGCTTAACAGCGAGGCGTCGTTTTGAATGCTTCCAAAAATGTCCAGCTGGATCGGAACAATCATCGTGAGGTAGACTTTTCCCTCCGGTCAGTTATTTAGGTAGCTACTGGAACATTTTTCCCAGCTGGTCAAGCCTTGAAAATTCGAAATCCGGTCTGAACTCATAGTAACCCTCGTCGAATAGCGGCTGCTTTGTGCGGTTAATCCAGCCAACCTTGAAGCCGAACGCCTTCGCCCCGGCAACGTCCCACGGATTTGCAGAGACATAGAATATTTTCTCTTTCTCGAAGATCTCAAGCTCGTCAAGCCCGTGACGGTATGCCTTTGCACTAGGCTTGTAGGCTTTCGCGCCGTCCACGCTTATTACATCCTCGGAAAGGAGCGACAGACCCGCATGCTCGATGAGCTTGTCAAGCATCGCCTGCGTTCCATTGCTCAATATCCCAACCCGGATGTTGAGCTCGTCGAGATCGCTCAGGACCGGCGGTACATCTTTGAACGTCTTCAGGTTTAGAAACTTTGAAAACAGCCTCTCAACGGCTGCATCTGTTCTTCTAATCCCGGCTTTCTTTAGAGCAAATTCAATCGCGTTCCTCGTGAGGACTTCGAAGTTGACGTACTTGCCAATGATGTCACGCATCATTGCAAACTCGATTTGTTTTTCTCGTACCGTCTGGGAAATCACCTTTCCTTTGCCACGGTGGATCCTGTTTGCCTCGCTTGTAAACGAATCCAGATCGAAAAGAGTTCCGTAAGCGTCGAAGATGATCGCTTCAAAATTTGAGATTTCTGAAGTATTGTTATTTGACTGCATAATCGTTAACTCCTTACTCATGGTGCAAGGTAATTAGTTAAATTGATTGCCAGTGCCTAACTACTCAAGAAACAAGCCCTGCTTCCAAAAGCAGATCGTTGATTTTCTTTCGTTTCCGTTCAAATTCATCTATCGCCCAGTTTTCCACTTTCACGTGATGTTTCCAGGCACTTTCCTTCTCTCCCGATCTCCTCTTTATTCTGCTTTCAATTATCGATAGTTCGATGAGGCGATCGGAAGTGCTTTCTCCGATGATTTCTTTTTCGATCCGAAAGT
>Ga0207060_10271_pt2 | contig 16324 bp, 16 predicted proteins | sample Alteio_BWMinCont_30_FD_153270 | JGI IMG/M metagenome (GOLD analysis project Ga0207060, IMG submission 153270) | Enriched cells from forest soil in Barre Woods Harvard Forest LTER site, Petersham, Massachusetts, United States -... | ecosystem: Environmental > Terrestrial > Soil > Temperate forest >...
GCGATGAACAGGCCTTAAATGCAGTTAAACAAATTCCCGGCGATTGGCTGCCCGGGGTTTTAAATGGCAAACCTGTGATCACAGAATACGAGGTGCCTGTTAATTTCACACTGGGCAATTAATGATGATCAAACTACGCTTATATATCGCCGTTGTATTACTGCTATTTACGCGGTTAGCAACGGCGCAGGTAACCTTCCCCGCTATCGATGTGCAGCATTACCGCTTCAACATCACCCTAAATGACGAAAACGACACCATAAAAGGCAGCGCCGCCATTACCATAAAGTTTTTGGCTGATGTATCCCAGCTGCAATTAAACCTGGTGAAAAAGTGTGGCTGCTGTTGCTTTTGGCGGGTGAGGTGATGTTCAGCAGGTCATCGTCCTGCTGAACATCACCTCACCCGCCAAAAGCAACAGCAGCCACACCTACACCATCAATTATTCAGGCATCCCGGCCGACGGCCTTATCATTTCCACCAATAAATTTGGCCATCGTACTTTTTTCGGCGACAACTGGCCCAACCGGGCCCACAACTGGCTGCCCTGCGCAGACTATCCGTCGGACAAGGCCCCGCTCGACATGATCGTCACCGCACCCGACCATTATACGGTTGTATCAAACGGCATAAAAGTATCAGAAATAGAAAAGCCAAACCATACGAAAACCACACATTGGCAGGAGACTGTACCCCTGCCTACCAAAGTGATGATAATAGGCGTTGCAGATTTTGCCGTGCAGCAGTCGGGCATGGTTAACGGCGTGCCTGTTTACAGCTATGTTTTCCCGGAGAACAAAGAGCAGGGTTTTAAGAGCTACGCCTATGCGCCGGAGATCCTGGCCTTTTATGATAAAAAATTCGGCCCCTATGATTATCAGAAACTGGCCAATGTGCAGTCGAAAACCATATTCGGCGGTATGGAAAATTCGAGCGCTATATTTTATTTTGAGAACTCGGTGATCTCAAAGGGCGTGGAAGAATTGATGGCGCACGAAATTGCCCACCAATGGTTCGGCGATGCCATAACCGAAAAAAGCTGGCGAAACCTGTGGCTGAGCGAAGGCTTTGCCACGTATATGACCAACTATTACCTCGAAAACAAATACGGCGAAGACACCCTGAAAACCCGCATGAAGGCCGACCGCCGCAAAGTGCTCCGTTTTGAAAAAAGCCGCATGACCCCGGTAGTCGACAGCGCGGTTACAACGAATTTTACGCAACTGCTAAATGCCAACAGTTATGAAAAAGGAAGCTGGGTGCTCCACATGCTCCGTCGCAAACTGGGTGACAGCGTATTTTGGCGGGGCATAAGAACCTACTATGCGCAATACAAAAACCGGAACGACAATACCGATGACTTCCGCCAGGTGATGGAACAAGCCAGCGGGATAGACCTGAAACCATTCTTCACCCAATGGCTCAATACGCCCGGCCATCCGGCTTTAGCTATCGAATGGAAATATGACGATGATAAAAAAGCCATCGATATTCATATCACCCAGCAGCAGGACAATCTATATCAACTAACCCTGGAGTTAAAAACAGGGGCGCAATTAAACACCATCAATATAAAAGACAAGGAGACCACGGTTAGTATTCCTGCTGCAGCGAAGCCGGAAAATGTAATTGCCGACCCTAATGTTAATCTTTTGGCGGGTTTCGAGGTTCAGGAACAAAAATAATCCATCGCACAAAAACATGAAGTTAAACATAAGCGCGAAGAAAATTTGGGGTAGAATCCGGGACATTTTAATGGTTATCGTTTTTTTTTGTGGTTGTGGTATCTTTCTACCCACCATTTAATGGCAAATGGATGGCATTTGTACTGATATTAGCTATAGGTATCGTACCTAATATCATATTGTTGGTTCAATATTTAATAGCTAATCTGAAGATAAGTTCAGTTGAGTTTGATGATTCCGGCCTTACCCTTCAGTTTAAAAAAGATGGCCAATCTCATAGATATAATTATTCAGACATTAGACTAATTGAATTGTACAAGGCGGCGGGGATGGATAAGGGTAATTATTCTTTTAATCCAACTGAAAAGTATTATTTCGCGCGGATTATCACACGAGATAAAAGCAAGATCGTTTTAACAAGTTTATTGGGGCCCGATTTGAGTGATGCTTTGGCCTTGATAGCAAATGTGCCGATTGACAGAACAAAGACTGCTTTTGCGTCTATTTATCCATTCTATTAAACATCGATAAGTTTTTTCCATAGATTTGATACAACCAATAGTACCGCTTCCATCTAAAACAATACCACATGAAATTTCTTTACATAAGCATAGTTATTCTTGCGGTATTCGCCATCGTATCCTGCAAAAAAGGTAACACATCGTCAAAAGTGATCACATTAACCGCAACAAATTCGGGCACTACCGTAGCTGCTTTAAAAGGCGAAACCATCAGGATCACCCTGAGCAATCCCGGCGATGGCGGTTACCAGCTTAATGATCCTAAATTCGACGACTCCATATTATCGCTCACCGGCCACACGCACCAGGCATCCACAACCGGTAACACCGGCGACTTTGGCACTGATACCTGGACATTCTCTGTTAAAGGCAGCGGCAAAACAACACTATCTATCTCCGCAGCGCGCAACTCGCCCGGTACCGATCAGGTAATGTTATTTTCCGGTGAAATCTCGGTGAATTGATCTCCTCTCACATTTATTTCAACCCTCAAATAAAATATATATCTTACGCTGTAAAAAATCTTATGCACAGTGTTAGTTAAAACCTTTGGCAGCGCGGTTTACGGTATCGAGGCATTCACCATTACGGTCGAGGTAAATATCAGCAGCGGTAAGCTGGCCTATTTTATTGTGGGCCTGCCCGATAATGCCGTTCGCGAGTCCATGCAGCGGGTTGAGGCCGCCCTGCAAACCAATAACCTGCGTATGCCGCGCCAGCGCATAGTAGTAAATATGGCCCCGGCCGATATCCGCAAGGAAGGCTCGGCCTATGATCTTACCATCGCCACCGCGATATTAGCTTCATCAGGACAGATAGAAGCAGAGGAACTGGACAAATACCTCATCATGGGCGAGCTGTCGTTGGATGGCGGCCTGCAGCCTATAAAAGGCGCACTACCCATTGCCATACAGGCCCGCAAGGACGGCTTTAAAGGTTTCATCCTCCCAAAACAAAATGCCCGCGAGGCCGCCATAGTGAACGACCTGGAAGTTTATGGTATAGAAAACATTAAAGAAATAGTCGCCTTTTTCAATGGCGAAGTACAGCTTGAGCGGGAAATCGTGAATACCCGCGAGGAATTCTACAACAGCCTTTGCAATTACGACAGCGACTTTAGCGAAGTAAAGGGCCAGGAAAATATAAAACGCGCACTGGAAATTGCCGCGGCTGGTGGCCATAATGTGATATTGATCGGTCCGCCGGGTGCAGGTAAAACCATGCTGGCGCGAAGGTTGCCGTCTATTTTGCCGCCTTTGACATTGTACGAATCGCTGGAAACCACCAAGATCCATTCCGTAGCCGGCAAACTTACAGCTGCGGATGCACTGGTTACTATCCGTCCCTTTCGGTCGCCGCACCACACTATTAGCGACGTGGCCCTGGTAGGCGGCGGCAGCAACCCCCAGCCCGGCGAGATCTCGCTGGCGCATAATGGTGTGTTGTTCCTGGATGAGCTGCCCGAATTTAAACGCAGCGTGCTCGAGGTAATGCGCCAACCGCTGGAAGAGCGCCGCGTAACCATATCGCGCGCACGATTAACCGTTGACTATCCCTGTTCATTAATGTTGATAGCTTCTATGAACCCATGTCAGTGCGGCTTCTATAATCATCCGGACAAGGAATGCACCTGCCCGCCCGGCGCGGTGCAAAAATATATGAGCAAGGTATCGGGTCCGCTGCTCGACCGTATCGACCTGCATGTGGAGGTTACGCCGGTAAATTTTAGTGAACTATCAAGCGAGCGTCCTGCCGAAAAAAGCGAAGTGATCCGTGAGCGGGTGATACAGGCGCGTGAGCGGCAGCTCACCCGTTTCGGCGCCCGGCCCGATCTGCAATGCAACGCCCAGATGAGCCCACAAATGGTGCGCGACATTTGCAAAATAACCACCGCCGGCCAAAACCTGCTCAAAAAAGCCATGGAAAAGCTCGGCCTCAGCGCCCGCGCTTACGACCGTATCCTGAAGGTATCCCGCACCATAGCCGACCTGGCCGGCAGCGAGGACATACAGCTTGAACATTTGGCTGAAGCGATACATTTTAGGAGTTTGGATAGAGAGGGTTGGGCGGGGTAGTGGTTGTCGGGTGGTGGGGTGAAAACACCGACCAAAGGCTGAATTATGACAACGCAAAAAAATGAATTTAAGGTAATTAGGGCAATGAGAAAAAATATCTGTAAGTATGTCTTATTTGTTTGTTGTTTAGGCTGTACTTGCTTAGCTATGGGACAAGAACTTAGCAAAAAAAACCAAGACCTTATTTCGCAGAATATAATTGCTTATCGATTTAGATACGGCCAAAATTGGGACCTGAAACTACAAAATAATCAGGTCCTTGAGAAAAATGCGATGTTTTTTAAGGACTTATGGCCCAATGAAAAGGACAAGCTATATCTTGAAGTGGAAAATATAAAAATCAATTATCCTAATGACAAATTCCATTTTTTTCACGTAAAATTGCGAAGTTTGACCTTTCCCAGCGACACTCTTAGAGATGAATACCATTTCATTTTTCTATCTGGCCACGACTATATAGTTGGTGTAAACAAGCTCAATGATATTCCGATTTTTGTTAGCGGTGACTTTTTTTTATCACCATATTCGTCTGATTTTAAATTAGATAAAAACCTGCCCGAGTCCTTTTACAACTACTTGTATATTAGGTATTTTAATTTGCAAATAACTAATATTAGCTTCTATAAAAGAAAAAATAAGCACATTTTCTTCTATGCCTACTTCAACCTTCAAAACATAGATCGGAAAATTATCATTTCAGTGAATGAGGATAACTTCAACGATACAAAGTATAGATTTAAAGATAAATTTAGCGTTACGATGTAATAAGTATATCCCCCGCTCCCGCGAGTTTCCAACCATACGTGTTCGAAACCTTAGTTGTATTATATTTATAACATGACAGCTAAACAGGTTATAAACTTAATACCATCGGATATTTTTCGCGACCTGGCGATCAAGACCAAGGTTGATCATCAGGTAAAGCAACTTTCAGGGGAATTGATCTTCAAGTTAATTTTATTCTCGATGCTTAATAGTGAGAAATTGAGCCTCAGAGTGATGGAAAAGTATTTAGAATCAGCGCAGTTCAGATCATTTACCGGATATGATATTACTATAGGTAAATACAACTCTATAAGAGACCGGATATGTTCTATCAATGCAGCCTATTTTGAGGAGCTTTTTAATAAAATATTTGCGATCTACTCAAACCATCTTAATGAAGCATCAGCGGTCACAAAACTTGACAGTACTTATGTAGCTGTAGCTGCAAAGTTGTTTGATCAGGGAATGGCTAATGGGAATGCAAGTAAAAGATTTGTCAAGTATAGTATCGGATTAAAAGGCAGCTTACCTAATAGTGTAAAAGTTTTTTTGGAACAGGCTTATGTAAGTGAGGACTTAGCGCTTTCAGATGCTATAAACAGCGACGAAAGCCTTGCTGAAAATATCGTTGTTTTTGACCGGGGGCTACAATCCAGGGAAGCATTTGATGGCTTTAGCTCGTCCTCCAAATTATTTGTATGCCGTGCAAACTGCAGGACAAGGATCAAATTGCCACAAGAAAACGCAATAGCAGAAAAGCCTGCAGATGCAACCGTAACTATTCATAGCGACACTTCAGGCTATCTGATAGGCAGGCCACAGAAGAAAACATCCCATCAATACAGGATAATCAAGGGCACCATAGACGCTACAGGTGAACCTGTATGTTTTATAAGCAATATACAAGATGAAGACGCCTATACTATCGCCAAGATATACAAGCAGCGATGGGAAATAGAAGTATTCTTTAAATTCCTAAAGCAACATCTTAACCTGAATCATTTGGTCTCCAGAACAGCTAATGGGATCAAGGTGATGCTTTACATGACACTGATCTTAGCAATACTAATCATCGTATTCAAAAAACTAAATAAGATTGGGAGTTATAAAATAGCAAAACTACAGTTCGAACTTGAACTTGAAAAGGATATTATCAAAGCTATTGTAGAGTTGTGTGGAGGTGATCCTAATAAGGCACCTCATTTATTTAGCTCCGCTTAAGGTTTCGAACAGGTATGGTTTCCAACTCGTGGTTGTGCATGATTACAGCTTTTAGCTGCCGGGGATGGAAATAGTAAACGTGATTAGATATGACATTTAATGAACTTGTTTTAAAAGATATAATACCCTATCTGAATGATAAAGGGTTTGCTATTGCCAAGGAATATAAAAACTACATCCGCCTCCAATCACCCTCAATGACGGTTACCTTAAGCCATAATGCCTATGAATCGTCAAATTCGTTGCAGATGGGATTGATAGACGAGCGTGCTGATCTTATAGAGGATGATGTGGTTAAATTTATTTTTAACTCCGATATTAAAATAACAAATACAACGCAGGAGTTTTACGCAAAAAATGTCCTTGCCTTTTTCAAAGAAAACGAAGTTGAAATTTTTGACAATACCACTCACATATTTGAAAAGATTAGATTTTATATAGACCAAAAGACCAAAAGGTACAACTGGGACCTCCTATTAAAACAGTACACCATAGAGTCAGATGAGGCTTGGGGTAATAAAGAATATAAAAAGTTTATCGATGTTGTGGACAATATCGGGAAAAGCTATTTCCCCGAAAGTTATACGCTTAAATACGATATTGCTTCAAAAAAACTCGCGCAACAAAAAATAAAAAATTGGGCTAAAGGAATGGGACGAGCCGCTGTAGGTGTGATCTTTTGCGGGTCTCTTGTGTTCAGCATCCCCAACTGGCATTTGTACGAATTCGAGCCTGTTTGGCCCTTAATGGTGGAGCTGTGTATATCCACCATTTCGTTAATTATGTTAATTTGGCTTGTAAAGGGCGAAATAACCGGTTTTCACAATTTTTTCAACAAAGCTTTTGCATTATTGCTTTTGCTAATAGCGACCTTGATCGCGTTTACATTTTTGGTGTCAAGCCATCCGATGCCGTTAGGGGCAGCATTGTTTTATAGTGGTATTTATCTATGTTTCTTTTTCTGGGCTTCTTATGTGTTTGCGCCTAAAAATTAAATTATGTCCTTCTGTCCGCGCGTTTCCAACAGTCAAAGCTACGAGTATAGCCCTTCAAGCCCTTCCAAATACCCAAACTCATCATTTATCTTCTTTAGATAAGCGATTGCCCGGTCATCAATTATTTCTATTGCTTTGAGTTCTGCTAATATTGTTTTTTGCCGGTTAATTTCTGTCTGCATGTGCACGTTGCTGGCTATCATATCCTCGAGCAACGGGTTACGGGGGTTGATATCTTCCGTAAGTTGAACGAACATATCCACCGTGTCAATTGCCCATTGGGAATTATTAATAACATGCTCTTTGCTATCTGTCTTTACGTATTGCAAAACCGCTTCAAAAGCGCAGCATGTATCTAAAGCGTATGATGCTAAGGCATTTTCAAAATCATCCAAATCGGGCGCTATTAACATTAATTCATCGGCAAATCCGCCAAACGATGGTTTCCCTCCTTTCGCAAGCTGGTAAACTGAATTCAGGATATTCGTTAGCGTGTTTGCGTTGCCCCATGCTTCTGCTTCAGAAAATAACGAATATTGTGGTAGCATTTTTTCGCAGGTGAGGGCGCAAAACACAAGGAGTTGTGGCCTTGACAATTGTGCTACCGCTGTCTTTCTATGATCTGAAAATTCTTTCATTTTTTTCGATTTTACTTTGCGCTAAGAGTTTCCACGCCGTAATTATGCATGCTTACAACTTCCGGCAGACAACGACGCGGCTAAACTAATTTTATTCCCTAAATTAGTAAAATAAACCCCGCAAAACTTCAATGAATACCAAAGCCATTATACTACTGCTGTTCCTGCTAAAAGCCATCCCCCTGTTAGCCCAAAAGGCTGATACGGTAAAGCTATTTTACAATATCAACGATTACCAGCTATCGGTACAAAATAAAGCCAAACTAAGCACCGTAACTGATTCATTAAAAGGCGCTGCTAACATCAGCGTTTCGGGATATGCTGACTATCTCGGCAGCAATAAAAGCAACTTAACCTTGTCCCTCAACCGCGCCAATACCGTTAAGGAATATTTACTATCGGCAAACAAAACGTTATTAATAATAGCCGACGGAAAAGGCGCTATAGCCGCTTCATCAACCCCAACCGCCGCCGGCGAGCCACAAAACCGCCGGGTCGATATTATTTTTACAAGGCCGAAACAGGTGAGGGTGGTTGTAGTAAAACCACAGCCGAGCGCGCCACCGGTTATAAAACCAACGCCGGCACCCGCGAATATTTCCTTTGCCGATAAGGTGAAGAGTTTGGACAAGCTGCAAAACGGTAGCAGCCTTACGTTCGAGGAGCTTACTTTTCAGCCGGGAAGGCATTTTTTAAACCCAGGGTCGAAGCGCTACCTGGATACGTTGGCCAGCTTTTTTACTAAACATCCTGATATTAAGTTCGAGATCCAGGGCCACATTTGCTGCGACTATGGCGAACAGGACGGCCTCGACAACGACACCAAGCGGTACGAGCTGTCAACCAATCGCGCAAAGTTGATCTATGATTATTTCGCATCAAGAGGCATTGATACGGCCCGTATGCGCTACATAGGCCTGGGTAGCAGCAAACCCAAAGTATACCCCGAAGTTACCGAGTACGACCGGTACCTGAACCGCCGCGTGGAGCTGCTCATTATCAATAAATAATTTGTATCAGTTTTAATTGCCGCTAAAGGCCATTAAACCCGTTTAATGTATTTCAAATACAAATGCCGCACATAGCCCACACTTACATAATCTAAAAATGTCCACTGGGGGAAACGGGTGCGTTGCAGGTTTTTTAGTGCGCTGAAAACAATTGTTAAAATGATCAGCAGCAGGAAAATGCCTAAAAATATGGCGCCGATAATAAGTAGAACAGTCATGGTGATACAATTTTAGTCCGTATACGGTAAAGTAACTAATTGGGTTACTCGAAATGGGAGTATAATTGCTTATTAGTTTAAAGATAGCCTGTCATTTTTTATTTTTAATTTACTTGCGCATGCTATAATATACACTCACCATATAACTGAAAGCACTAAAAGAAATCATTGTTGTATATACCTGTAATATTTTGACTACAAATACTTTAATGAACAACGATAGGTTGTAAAGGCCTGTTTATGGCAGGGTTGTTGCCATAGCGGTGATATATATGCTGCTACTGTTGTAACCCCTGCAGATAGCGTTAACCCGGTAAACTCAATTTGCCACCTGTTAATATTTTAGCTATGAATACTGAAAATTACGAAATTGATATAGATATACTGGAACCAGCGCTGCAGGTAAACCAGCGACGAGGCTTTTTGGCTATAATAAATGAATACATTAAAAAAATAGCCGAACTGAAGTCAAAAAATAAGGAGCTTAAAAAAATAACTGAAAATCAGATCAAGATCATATCCATACTCGCCCATGATGTGCGTAACCCGCTGGCGTCCCTTAAAAGTGTTTTACAACTCAAAAAGTCAGGTATATTGGATAATCATGAAACTAACGGAATGATTGAATCTATTAACGGACAGTTGGATAACACCATGGATATGGTTGAGAATATAATCAACTGGGGCCAAACAAATCTTAAACACGGCCAGTTAAATCCCGAATATTTTCACCCTTACACTATTGTAGAAAGCGTTTTTGGAGTTGAGTTGCTGAAAAGTATTGAGAAAAACAATCAGCTTGTTAATAAGATCGATTCTGCTTTTTTAGTACTTGCTGATAAAAGGGCTTTTGAATTTATACTGCGTAACCTGGTGGGTAATGCCAATAAATTTACCGGCAACGGCGTAATCACCGTAGATATGCAGCAGGAAGGCATGAAAACCATGCTCACAATATCCGACACAGGCGTGGGCATGACACCGGAAAAAGTAAACGACCTGTTTGTAAACGATGTTTATAACACAACACTGGGTACAAAAAAAGAAAGTGGAAGCGGCTTAGGCCTACTCCTGGTAAAAGAATTTATCACCCGCATGGGCGGCACGCTGGTAGTTGAAAGCACATTAAGCAAGGGCACAACTTTTAAAATAGCGTTGTAATATATCGTTGTTGGAGTTTTGCCGTGATCAGGCAGATTCTGAAATGTTTACCACTTTATTTACCATTAAAAAAGCATTAGCATAGGGCAATTGCAGCTAAAGGGTTACAAAAAGTTCGACAAAAAACCGCAAAAACACCCTATTTTCCGCCGAAAAACCCCGAAAAAAGGCGCATTTTTTTAACGATTTCTTATAATCGGTTTTAGCTATAAACGTGGTGTAGCGTAGCACAAAAATGCTACAAATGCTACGAAATGCTACACCTGTGACAAGAATTTGTCAATGAGATCAACTTGGTAATGAATTGAATTTCATTGGTTTACACCATACCCTGTTGAGGCATCCCCACCTCAACACGATGCACAACGCTACACCTAAGTTATTTTTTCACCCAACCATCCTTCAAAGTAACGGTGCGGTTAAACACCAGCTTGTCGGGCGTTGAATGCTTATCGAGCGTAAAATAGCCTTTGCGCATAAACTGGTAACCTACGCCAGGTTCGGCATTGGCCAGGTCAGGCTCTATGTAAGCAGTTTTTATGATCTGCAGGCTGTTTGGGTTCAAATAATCTTTAAAATCACCGTCCTCGTTTGATGGATCATCAACACGGAACAGGCGATCGTATAGTCGTACTTCGGCAGTTTTAGCATGGGCTACACTTGCCCAATGTATGGTACCCTTAACGCTGATGCCGCTGGTATCATTACCCGACTTTGATTCGGGGATGTAAACACAATGCACCTCGGTAACGTTTCCTTCTGCATCCTTTTCAAAATGGTCGCACCGAACAATGTAGGCATTTTTAAGCCTCACCATCAACCCAACACCCAGGCGGAAGAATTTTTTCGGCGGCTCTTCCATAAAATCGTCGCGCTCTATCCACAGTTCCCGGCCAAATGGTATGGCGCGGTTGCCATCCCCATCTTCAGCTTCGGGATTGTTTTCGCCATAAAAGGTTTCGTATTGTTCTTCGGGATAATTGGTTAAAATTAGTTTTATGGGGTCGAGCACGGCCATGCGGCGCCACGCAGTACGGTTTAGGTCCTCGCGGATGCAAAACTCCAGCAGGCTCAGGTCTATCATATTCTCGCGTTTGGCAACACCAATACGCTCGCAAAACTCGCGGATGGCTGCCGGGGTATAGCCCCTGCGGCGCAGCCCGCTTATGGTAGGCATACGCGGGTCGTCCCAATCCTCCACGTAACCTTCATTCACCAATTGCAGCAACTTACGCTTGCTCATAACGGTGTAGTTCATGTTCAGCCGGGCAAACTCGTATTGTTTTGACGGATATATTTCCAGCTTCTCAATAAACCACTCATATAGCGGCCTGTGCGGTACAAACTCAAGCGTACAAATGGAATGTGTTATCTCCTCAATAGCGTCCGACTGCCCGTGGGCGAAATCATACATAGGGTAAATGCACCAGGCATCGCCGGTACGGTGGTGGTGTGCATGCTTTATGCGGTAAATAATAGGATCGCGCATATGCATGTTTGGCGATGCCAGGTCTATCTTAGCCCGCAGCACTTTAGCGCCATCGGGATATTTCCCGGCTTTCATTTCTTGAAACAGGCGTAAATTTTCGTCAATACTGCGCTTGCGATAAGCGTTAGCAGTACCCGGCTCGGTTGGTGTACCTTTTTGGGAGGCTATTTCTTCGGGCGTACTGTCATCAACATAAGCAAGCCCTTCTTTTATCAGCGTTACCGCAAATTCATATATTTTGTCGAAGTAATCCGATGCATACAATTCATTCGCCCATTCAAAGCCCAGCCATTTTACGTCGGCCTTTATGCTGTCAACGTATTCGGTTTCTTCTTTTGTGGGATTGGTATCGTCAAAGCGCAGGTTGGTTAGGCCGTTATATTTTTTTGCGAGGCCGAAGTTTAGGCAGATAGATTTGGCATGGCCTATATGCAGGTAGCCGTTAGGCTCAGGCGGAAAACGGGTGAGCACACGGCCGCCGTTTTTGCCTGTGGCAATATCTTCCTCTACAATTTCCTCAATAAAATTTAATGACCTCTCTTCGCTCATGGTACCAGTTAAAGGGGCAAAAATAGCGAATTAAGCGCAAAGCTGAAAGGTTAAAGCGGAAAGGCCTAAATGGGCAGTGCAAATACAGTGTATTTACCCTTCTTTTTCAAAAGCCTCTATCTCGTTTAAGAATTGCTGCGCCGAAACTGCCTGCGTCGGTGGTATCATTGTTCACAATCTATCATACGTTTTATCCATAGCTTCCTGCAAGCCTTTTGGACTTTTCAAGAAACCAAATTTGGACTTCTCAGATAAGCTAATTGGTAAATTTACACCGAACTTCGCCATGTAAAATTTTAGATCATGGGGAATAAAAAAGCTTACGTCATCACCGGACCAACTTCGGGTATTGGCTATGCCACAGCGCTTGAACTCGCCGGGCACGGTACCGTAATTCTTGTCGGCAGAAACCAGGAAAAACTAATTCAGCTACAAAAAACTATCAAAGACAAGGGACAACATGCTGTGCTGGTTGTGTGCGATATTTCAGATATGAAGAGCGTAAAAAGCGCAGCCCAGCAAATTATAGCACTTCGGCTTCCCATTGCAGGATTGCTGAATAATGCAGGAATCATGCCAGCCAAAGCAGCCAAAAGTGCACAGGGTTGGGATATGACTTTTGCTACCAACCATCTCGGGGCGTTCGCACTGACCGAGGCACTCGCACCCCATCTCGCTGACGGAGCAAATATAGTTTTCATTGCTTCGGCCATTGAAGACCCCGAACGCAAACCTGCAAAAATCATGGGGATGAAGGGCGGTCGTTATCTATCTGCGGAAGCCAGTGCCCTTGGCGAGTGGAAAGCGGGCGGCGCTAAAATGCCCGGCATAGACGCCTATGCCACATCAAAACAGTGCATCCTTGCAGCTGCAATGGCCTTTGCACGCGAAAATCCAAGATTGCGTTACAATGCCGTAGAGCCGGGAATAACCCGCGGAACCAGTCTCGGCGGCGAAACTACGAATGCTTTCATTCGCTTCTTGTTTGGCCACCTGATGGCAATCATTCCGCCTTTCTCTACATACAGCAGCACGCCTGAAAAATCGGCAAGGGTGATCACAAAGATCCTGACCGATGAGTCGGGTAAAACAGGGGTATATTTCGACGAAAAAGGCCAGCCAATGCTTGGCTCAGTGCAGGTCCGGGATCCAGAATTTCAAGACCGTGTGATGACCGAAACCCGTGCCTTGTTATCAACAGTGAAATAAGATAAATTTGGGATGCTAACATGAGCAGATCAAATTATCATATTGGGGTGATTTCACCCGAACAGTTCGTTGCTGAACATACCTTCGCCTATATCATAAAAGGTGAAATGCAGCTGTATGACGGCAGTGACAGCTACGTGCTGAGATCCGGGGAATGCGGGCTTGCCCGGAAAAACCGCCTGGTAAGATTTAAGAAAGAAAAAGAAAATGGTGAACTGGAAAAGGTATTCGTTTTTTTTGACGAGCAGTTTCTCAGGGCATTTCAGGAAAAACATAAACAAGGGGCGCGGAAATTCCAACCGGGCGAAACGATTTCACGCTTGCCTGAGAATAACTTCATGCCAAGCTTCATTCAGTCATTGCTGCCGCACTACGATCATGGAAAAATAAATGGAGCCTTTGCAGACATAAAGCGTGAAGAATTACTCATTATTTTGCTACAGGCACAACCGGAACTGGCAGGTTTATTTTTTGATTATGGCGTCCCTGAAAAAATAAACATCGAGGAGTTTATGAACCGCAATTACCAATTCAATGTCAGCACCAGTCGGTTTGCTTATTTAACAGGGCGGAGCTTATCCGCATTTAAAAGGGATTTTAAACAGGTATTTAATGATACGCCAAGCCATTGGTTAGTGCAAAGACGGTTACAGGAAGCATACTTCCTTATCGACAAAAAAAATCAAAAACCTGCTAAAATTTATTTGGAACTGGGTTTTGAGACCTTGCCGCATTTTTCTTATGCCTTCAAAAAACATTTTGGGATGGCACCAACCGAACTGGCAGACCAAAAAAGGAAGCGACTTTAAGCGCTTGTATTTGCTTCCTGCTTTATTTTAACTAAGGCACCCATAACTGTTTTTCCCGGATCAACTATTTAAAAAAATGTATCATGAACTATGGATAAAACGTGTGATAGATTGTGAATGATATAGGTAGCGCCGGCTTTTATTCCACGGTAAAGCAGGGCCAGATAAACTCCTTATTTTTCTTCTTACTTTTACGCCGCTAATTAACCTTTTTCCATGACCAATACTTTTAACCGCCCTATACGTGTTCTTGTTGCCAAAGTCGGGCTCGACGGGCACGACCGCGGCGCACGCATTATTGCCACTTCGCTGCGCGACGCCGGGATGGAAGTGATATACACCGGCCTGCGCCAAACGCCCGAAATGGTTGTAAATACTGCCTTACAGGAGGATGTGGATGCCATTGGTATTTCCATACTCTCTGGCGCACATATGACGGTTTTCCCCAAGATAATGGCCTTGGTAAAAGAAAAGGGCATGGACGATGTGCTGGTGACAGGCGGCGGCATTATCCCTAATGAGGATATGGACGAGTTAAAAAAATTGGGGGTTGGTGAGCTTTTTCCTCCCGGCACCACTACGCAGGATATTGTAAGCTATATAACCAAATGGGTGCATACACACCGTAATTTTTAAATGAATTATTATGGCCTTTGAAAATATTTTAGTCGAACGCAAAGAACGCGCGCTATATATCACCGTAAACCGCGAAAGTAAGCTGAACGCCCTGAACAAGGCTACACTCGCTGAATTACATACCGCTTTTACTGATGCTTTTGCGGATGCCGAAGTAGGTGGCGTGATCATAACCGGCGCGGGCCAAAAGGCTTTTGTGGCTGGTGCCGATATTTCTGAATTTGCCGCATTAAAAAGCGAAGGCGGCCAGGCGCTTGCCCGCGATGGTCAAACCGGTGTGTTCAACCTGATAGAGAACGGCAATAAACCTGTAATAGCGGCGGTGAATGGGTTTGCTTTAGGCGGAGGATTGGAATTGGCGATGGCCTGCCACATCCGCATAGCATCTGATAATGCAAAAATGGGTTTGCCCGAGGTTACATTGGGCCTTATCCCCGGCTACGGCGGTACACAGCGCCTCACTCGCCTTGTCGGCAAAGGCAAAGCGCTGGAGGTGATCATGACCGCCGATATGATAACAGCTGCCGATGCTCATGCCTATGGCCTGGTTAACCATGTCGTTCCGCAAGATGCCCTTTTAGCCAAAGCCGAAGAGCTGCTGGGCAAAATGTTGCTTCGCGCCCCGCTGGCCCTGGCGTCGGCAATAAAGGCCGTAAATGCCTCGTCGCAACCCTGCGTAAACGGCTTTGAGGTGGAGATGGAAGAGTTCGGAAAATGCTTTGATACTGAAGACCTTCAGGAAGGTGTTGCCGCGTTTATGCAGAAAAGAAAGCCTGAGTTTAAAGGCAAATAGTCATAAATATGTCATCTGTGCAAGAATAAACCGGTTTAGCTAAAAATTATCCCATTGTTAATCAATCGATTGAATAATGCTGACATTCAGATGAAAAATCTTTTTAAATTGTGATGTTACTTTGCCCCGTGTTTCAAAAACACATAACAATTTAATATTTACGATCATGAAAAGTTCAATTAAAATCGCAGCCATCGCATTAGGTTTCGCTGCATTCACATTCAGTGCAAAAGCACAAACAACAACAACTCCATCTACAACATCAAACGGCGTAAAGTTTAGTATCGGTGTTGACGCAGGTCTCCCTTCGGGCGATATTAAAAATGCCTACAACTGGAATATCGGTGGTTCGGTACAGGCGGACATCCCTGTTTTAAACCAATTATTCGTAACGGTTAATGCCGGTTACAATAGCTTCCAGGGTAAAACTATTGATGGCGTGTCTGCCACAAACATCCAGTTGTTACCTGTTAAAGCAGGCTTAAAATTCTTCCCGGTTAGTAATTTTTACATCCAGGGCGAAGCAGGTGCAGCATTTGCATTAAACAAA
>Ga0207060_10276_pt1 | contig 16199 bp, 14 predicted proteins | sample Alteio_BWMinCont_30_FD_153270 | JGI IMG/M metagenome (GOLD analysis project Ga0207060, IMG submission 153270) | Enriched cells from forest soil in Barre Woods Harvard Forest LTER site, Petersham, Massachusetts, United States -... | ecosystem: Environmental > Terrestrial > Soil > Temperate forest >...
TTTATCGTGAACGATGGCGGCGCGACGGCGGACGATGTGCTGCAACTCATCGCGCTGATCCAGGGTCGCGCGCGCGAATCGCGGCAGATCGATCTGCATACCGAAGTCATCGTACTCGGAGAAGAAAATTAAAATGAGCGACAAGCCCCACAACATTGCCGTTCTTATGGGTGGACCTTCCGCTGAGCGGGAAATTTCTCTGCGCACGGGTGCCGCCTGTGTCCTTGCGCTGCGCGAAGGTGGCTATGAAGTCACCGAAGTTGTCGTGGAGGACGGGAATTTTGTCGTGCCGGATGGAACCGATCTCGCCTTTATTTCGTTGCATGGAACATTCGGTGAGGATGGTCAGGTCCAGGATATTCTTAACGCGCGCGGCATTCCGTTCACGGGTGCGAGTGCGGATGTGAGTCGAATCACCATCGACAAGGAAAAGACGAAGGAAAAATTCCGGCAGCATGGCGTGCCCACGCCCGAGGGGCAGTTGGTGAAACGTATTGAAGAGATCACGGTGCCGTTGCCGGTCTTCATCAAGCCGAACAGTCAGGGATCAAGCGTGGGATCGCGCTCAGCTTCGACCCCGGAAGAGCTCGCCGCGGCCATGGCGGATGCATTGAAATTCGATTCAGCGGTAATCGTGGAACAGCTCATCCAGGGCAAGGAATTGACCGTTGGTGTGTTGGGCGATCAGGTGTTGCCGATCGTGGAGATACATCCGTTCGACGGCTTTTACGATTACACAAATAAATATACAAAAGGTCGCACGGAGTATTTTTGCCCGGCACGACTTTCGGATGACATCACGGCTTTGATCCAAAAGTATGCGCTGACGGCGCATCGCTCAGTCGGCGATCCGGTTTATTCGCGGATCGATTTCCTGCTCGAGAAAGACGCTCCTTATTGCCTGGAAATCAACACCATTCCCGGCATGACGGCGACGAGTCTCTTGCCGAAGGCCGCCGCTGCGGTGGGAATCACTTTTCCCGAATTGTGCCGTCGTATCGTCGAACTTTCCTGGGCAGCCCGGCAGAAAGAGAGGGTCTTGTGAACCGCAAGCATCGCACACGCACACGTCAAAAGCAGATTAACATCCTGCATACGACGACCAAAAAGCGGCATTCGCAGAAGCAGGTCACGCAAGTCGTGGTCTGGGGGACTCTCGTGCTGGCGATGATCGCAGTGTTGGGCGTGGGCCTTAATTTTGGAATTAACCTGCTACTCAAGCAGGTCCTTTATACCAACCCGCGCTATAATCTGAGTGAGATTGATATTGAGCCAAAGGGTCGTTTTACCGAATACGCCATTCGGCAGGCCGCCAATTTGGAAAAGGGGCAGAATCTATGGACGTTGAATCTGCCCGAGATCACAAAAGATTTGGAGACGCTGCCCTATGTCTCAAGCGCAAAGGTCGAGCGTCATTTTCCGGACAAGCTCACCATCGTCATTCGCGAGCGCGTTCCGGTGGTGAAGATCGTCGGACTGGATAGCGACCTCGGAACGCGCGAGCCGTTTTACCTCGATCGCGATTGTTTTGTGCTCAAGCCGCGCGAAAACGAGACGGCACCCGTATTGCCGGAGATCATCGGACTGACCAATGCGGAACTGGAGCCCGGCCTGCAACTCGACCAACCGAGCTTGACGCGGGCGCTGCAGATTCTCTACGCGATCAATCACAGCACGCTGAACACAACCATCGACATTCGCACGATCAACCTGAGCGATCCGCTTTCCATCACCATGGTCACCACGCAGGACATGTCGATTCGGTTTCAGCTCGATAACATTGACGAGCAGTTGCGCCGGTTGAAGCAGGTTTTCGAATACGCGGACAATCTTCAACGCACGGTCCACACCGTCGATCTTACACCCAACCGCAACGTACCGATCACTTTTAGCGAATAACGTCAGGCACCAAATCACACATCATTATGTTCTGGGGAAAATCACGCAACATCATCGTTGCACTTGAAGTAGGCAGCACGAAAGTGGCCGCAGCTGTCGGAGAAATTCGACCGGATGGCACACTGGCTTTGCTCGGCATCGGTGAAGCGGCCTCGGGACAAATTCGCAAATGCGAGATCGTTGATTTTGAGGTTGCCCAGGGTTGCGTTCGGGACGCGCTGGCCGAGGCGGAGGGAAAGACCGACATGGTGATCGCGGAGGTTTACCTGGCGATTTCGGGTGCGCATGTCCGCTCGTCCAACACACGGGTCACGACACTGATCGGGAATGATGGCGACGAAATTGCGCATGAGCATTTGCAGGAACTTGAGGACATGGCGACCGCTCAGCCTCTCCCCACGGACCATGCGATCGTCCATCATCTGCTGCAATATTATGTCCTCGATGACGGGACGAAGACGGACAATCCGATCGGCCTCGCCTCGAAGCAGCTCACCGCGCATTTTCATCAGGTCTACGGTCTGGCCACGCGACTGCAGACGACAATTCGTTGCGTGAAGGAACTCAGCATCGACGTGAAGAATTACGCGTTGAGTTCATACGCGACGGCGCAGGCTGTCCTGACGCGGAATCAAAAGCAGCTTGGTGCGATCGTCATCAATCTTGGTGGTGGTATTTCGGATTACATTGCCTATCAGAAGGGTGCGGTCGTCCATACCGGAGTGCTTGGTGTCGGTGGCGATCACCTGACCAACGACATCGTTTCCGGACTGAAGGTTCCCTACGCGAAGGCGGAGCTGTTGAAAAAGAACGAGGGTTCCGTGATTCTGTACTCGAACGAAGGCGAGGACCGCATCACGTTGCCGGGCGCCTATAATTTCGAGGAGCGGCAGATTCATCGCGTGTCGCTGAACACGATCATGCAGGCGCGGCAGGCGGAGATTTTCGAGATCATTCTGGAAGATCTGCAGAGTGCGCCCTTTTGGAATGATTTTTCCGGGACGGTTTACATCACCGGGGGCGCGTCGCAGGTCAAGGGATTGATCGAGCTGGCTTCGCAGATATTTCCATGTCCGGTTGAACTCGCACACCAATCTCCCTTCGATGGAGATCAAAATTACGGGCGTCGCCCCGATCTCGCCACGCTTCTTGGACTCTTGCAGTACGCGCGGCAGGCCGAGATGGAGATTCCATCCGCACGAGGCTTTGCGCGAGTTGGTCAATCGTTACGAAAAGCTTTGGCGAGCATGAAACTGATCTAAGAGGAGAAGGAAACCATGATTGAATTCACACAAGACGGTCCGTTTGCGGAAAAGGTCGATCACCTTTTTCCCGACCGCGTGCGCATCCTGGGCCTCGGCCAGACAGGGGCCGCTGTGTGCGATCAACTGGTGCTGCACGGGCGTCCGGGGCAGGACCTTTGGGTCTTTGATTCTGACCAACTGACGATTGAGGGTTCGGTCGTGCCAAACCGTCATCTGCTGGGCGCGAAGGTGGTGCATGGACTCGGCTGTAATGGCGATGTCGAATTGGCCCGGGAAATTGTCGTCCAGGAGGAGAACCGGCTCGCGCATGTCGTGCGGGGGTGTGATTTCCTTGTTCTTGTGCTCGGACTGGCCGGAGCGACTGGCGTGGCCCTGGCGGAACGGCTTATCGAGTTGACGCGGGAAGCGGGGGCGAAAGTCATCGTGGTGGGCGTGCAACCATTCGGTTTTGAGGGCTGGGTGCGCCGGGAAAAATCGATCGAGGCGATCGCCGCCTTGCGCCGTGAAGCCGACAGCGTTCTGGTGATGTCTCATGACCGGCTGGCGGAAAATGCGGTCACGGCGAAAAAATGTCCGCCACGGTTTTCATTTGATGCACGGGCTGATGGCGAAGACGGCGCAGGCCTTGGCACAGGTCGTCTGCAAACGCGGATTGATTCAACTTTCCTTTGCCGATGTGCGCAGTCTTTATGGCCGCTATGCGGGCTCCGAGGTTCTGGAGAATTGCTGGGTGGCGCATGTGGAAGGCGATATGCGCGATTGCCCGGAGGATTTGGTAGCGGAACTTCTGGAAGGTCCGCTCCTGACGGATGAAGGGATTTGGAAGCAGATCGATCACGCGATTGTTGCGGTCAGCGGCACGCGTCATCTCGGACTTTCCGATGTGCAGGAAATGGTGAGCGTGCTCAAGGACCGGTTGCCGGACAATATTCCCATTGCGACTTCCGCCAGCCTTGATGAAGAAAATAATGATAAGGTGCGCATGAGCGTTTTGCTGGCCATGACGGCGCCGGTTTCGGCAACTGTCGGCGACACGCCACCTACTCCCGAGAGGAAGAAACGGCCCATTGCTCAGACGGGACCGATGCCGACGAGAGAAGAGTTGGATGCGCCGGTCGTTGAGTCTTTACCGCAAATCAGCAAGCCGAACCGTCCTTTGAAATCAAAGCCTGTGATCGTCGAAGTCGAAAGTCATGACGTTTTGGAAGAGCCCGAAGTGCTTTCGCTGGAAGCCGAGCCTGCGCAGGTTCCGGTCAAGACCTCAGCTCGCACGAAGCAGCGTTTTGTCGCCAAGCAGGAGGAGATGCAGTTCGAGAACGCAACGCGTGGTCGGTTCGAAAAGACGCACGAGACGATGTATCGCGGCGAGAATCTCGATCAGCCGACGTTTCGTCGGCGTGGATTGAAGATCAAGGTTTAGAGAGCCTTTACTCTATTCCCACAACTTGTGCGCCGTCGTTATCGGCCTTGAGAACAATGACGCGGGCGGGCAACTTATGCTGGCGGGCGGTATCGAGCATCGCGGCGGAAATGGCCTCTTCGTTCGAGAGGGTCACGGCCATGAGCGAGGAACCGGCGCCGCTGAGAAAACTTCCGAGCGCACCCATATCCCGCGTTGCCGCGAGAATGGCGGCGAAGCCGGGGATCAGCACCTGACGGAAGGGTTGATGCAGGTGATCAACAAACATTCCGCGAAGCGAGGCGTAGTCGTTTGTACAAAACGCTGCTGCGATTCGTGCGGTGCGCTGGGCGTTTTCGACCGCGTGACGAAAGGGAACTTCCTTGGGCAAAAGACCGCGGGCCGTTTCGGTCGAGAGCTTGAGATCGGGGATGAGAGTCACGAAGGAAAGCTCCTGTTTTACCGCGACCCGCGTGTAGGAAAAACCGTCCGCGGGATTATCCGTGGCATGGGCGGAGACGGCGAAGCCGCCAAGGAACGAGGGCACAGCATTGTCAGGATGACCCTCGAGATCGATGAGCAGATTCAGAAGTTGCTCGCGCGTCACGGGTGTCGATTCTTTTACCAATTCGGCGAGGCCCATCAACATGCCGAGCCTGACGGTGACGCTGCTGCCGAGTCCGCGAGAGGTGGGAATTTCACCTTCAATACGTGCTTCAAATCCGAAGGGCTTGATTTGAGTGCTCGCCGCGCGCTGAAAAAAGGCCCTGGCTGTTTCGCCAATCATTCCGTCGGGCATTGATGCGCCATCGACGCGGATGATCGTCGTCGTGTTGTAAAGCCGCAGGGCGAGACCGAGGCAATCGAAACCTGGCCCGAGATTGGAGGTGCTGGCCGGCACTCGGACTTGAACTCGTGAACAGGACATAGAAGTTTCTACCTCATCGTTCCACGCGAGAACAGTCCAGAACTTTTCCGGAAGGCGAAAGGTTTTTACGAAACACCTTGCCAATGCCGCGAGATGGTGGATATTGGAACTCCGCGCAACTTCGGGCGAGATGAAAGCCCCTTGGTTCAGTAAGTTGCGCCAACCCAATCGCGGGGTGGAGCAGCCCGGTAGCTCGTCAGGCTCATAACCTGAAGGCCGCAGGTTCAAATCCTGCCCCCGCAACCTCTTGCTTCTTTCTCACCAGCAAGTCTTGCTGTGATTTCAGCGAGGAATTTTCGGAAAGCCTGACGGGCACTATAACCCGTCCGGGTCTTCCGTTATAATCTTATAGCTCCATGTCCAAAAAACGCCGTTTTCGAAATAACGATTATGGCGAGTATTTATCGCAACGGAAATCTGTTTTGGATCAAGCTCAGGCATCCTTTGGATGGGACGGAGCGCCGGGTCAGCCTTCAAACGGCGGATAGGGCGTGGGCCGACTTGTTTCGTCGGAAGTGGGAGGCCCATTCCCAACTTTTCCAGCCTGAGTTTCAGGGGATCGAATTTCCCAACGCACTCAAGGAATTACTGCCACCGTTGCCGGTAGCAGAGCGACCTAGCAGGAGATCGTCGGAGATATTCCCTATGTCAAACCGATGGTTTTTCGCTATAATTTGGACACTCAAGAGCTGTGGCCAGCGGAGTCGGCTTGTTCAAGCTCAAGCAATAAAATCGATTTTACGATGTCCCGAAAAAATGCCTCTGTTTTGATGTCGGGACAGATATTTCTTCTCGGGATATTCCTGTCGATGGGCACCCTTCGCGCTGCGGAGCCTTACCAATATCTTGGTCCGGTTGAAATGCTGGATAATGGAGTTGTCAGCCTCGGCGTGGCTCCGAAGGTCGGTAGAATCGTTTCCTATCAACGCAAGGGAGAGGCCAGCTGGATTGCTGCCTTTGATGCGCCGCCAATCCCCAAGTGGCACTGGAATCCATGGGGAGGTGATCACATCTGGCCTGCGGCCCAGGCGCTAAATCCACAAATCTATCACAGCACTGGTTTCGATCCCACGATTGACGGCCAGCCTTGGGAAGTAACAAAGAAGTCTGCCACGATCTTGGAAATGAGAAGCTCCATCAGCCCTGAACTGGGGCTGTGCATTACCCACCGCATTGAATTGATGCCGGGATCCACTCAGGTCATCCACTCCTATCATCTCGAACGTGTTGGAGACAGTGCTTTCCCTGTGCACGCATGGACTGTCACTGGGGTTGCGCAGGGGGATTATATTCTCATGGAGTCCGATCCCACGGTGATGCACCCCGACTCCAAGCCATTCACCTGGTGGCGAGAGGTTTCAAAAGACATTCCCGCTGCCCAATTGATCGCCGGCACAAGAATCCTTCAGATTCCGTGGCCTCAACATACAATTAAGCTCGGAACCTACGGCCGCTGGATCGCCCTGGTGAAAGGGGCGTCGGCTCTTCGGGAAACAATTTCGTATGATGACAAAGCTTTATACCTGGACTGCAGCAACCTTGAGGCATACCTCGGCCCGGAAAGTGGAAAATCTGAAATTGAAACCCTCAGCCCCACCTGGTTTTTGCGCAGAGGCCAGAGCGCGGATTGGACGGTAAAGTGGGACTTGGTCGATTTCGCCAAGACGGCAAGCGACGAGGAGAAGGCCCAAATTTTGCAGACTCAAAAACCCAAATAAGCAACGTCTCATTCATTAGCGAATTATCCAGGCACGTTCGATTGCAGCACTCAGTCCAGACTTTTGCATGATGCTTGTAAAGTAGTCGCAGCGCGAAATCGTCTCGATCTTTAAGTCCCAACGGGATAAAATCAGAGGCGCTATTCGTGGCTATTCACGCTTAAGCGCCTCTCATCATGTCCCTTTGATGCGGTAGGTCTACTGCATGTCCTGCATAGGGCGAAAACTGGTTTCAGAAGCATGAAAAAATCGGTATAATCAAGAAAGGCAGTTCATGGCTTCGAAATACAAAAGAGAAAATTCTTCATACTGGTGGATTAACTTTAAAGACGCGACAGGCAAGAGGAAGGACATCTCCTCCCGTTTACGTTGGGACGATCCTCAACAAACGAAAAAATGTGACGCAAGGCTCGCCCTGACGACAGCGGCAGAATTCAATAGCACGGCGTTAAATCGGCAAGACTTTTGGGATAGTTGGGTGGAAAACTATTTCGCCACTTGCGGGCAGACCGAAAAAACGGTCAACGGGTACAGGCAATCATGGTTTTGGTTGCGAACTTATCTTGCTGAAAAGGGTATCTCGATCCCCTCCCAGATGAGTTACAAGGTAGGCTTTGAATTTCTGGCATGGAGGAAAACTCATGGAATTAAAAAAACGACCAAGGATTCAACTGCTCAGAGGGACATTAAAGTTCTTCGATTGCTAATGAGCCATGCAGTTAAAATGGAAATGACGCAGGGGAATCCTCTGCTAAGGATGGGCGTTAAAAGGGCAGAGCATGGCGTAAAGGAAGAATTCACAGACGATGACTTAACTAAGCTTTACGCAGCCTTCGCAAAGCACAGTTCAGAAAATGATTGGCGCTATATCGCCTTCCGCATCGCCAGCGAAACGGGATGCCGCTTGAACGAGACACAAATTGCTTGGAAAAATATCAACTTTGAAACCAACACGATATTTTTTGAAAAACCAAAAGGCGGGCTGGCCAAGGGTTATACAACTATCTTACCCACTAGCCTACGGCCCTTGCTTGAACGAATAGTTCAACTCGGGGGTAAGTTTACCTGTGAACTGCCTCCGAACGCATCAAACTTGATGAATAATCTCATTAAGCGCGTTGCTGGACTCAGGGGGCATAGTTTCCACTGCACACGGGTGACCTTCAATACCCGCCTAGAACGTAATCCTGAAATTAGCGGAAGGGTTGCAATGCGGGCGCTGAACCATACTTCTGCGCAGGTTCATGCGGTCTATCAGAGACATGATGTAGAGGACTTGAGACAGATTGACGGGAAGGTTGTTTATCCTTCTCCTCCAGTATTTGAAAACAAATAAGGCGACGATACCAAGCATCGAAATCGGTTAATCTTACCTTCCTCTCGAAAAGCGGGAATCCGTTCATCTCTCTGTTTTGCACAAAAGCAGAGAGTTTTTTTATGCTTATCCCCCTCGCCTGCGATAGTTCGGTTAAAGACAGAAAATGTTCCCAACGGATTTTTTCTGATAGCGGCATTTTTTTCCGCGCTAATTTAATCTCTCCTGACACATGAGATTCTATCGCTTTTCACAAGTTTTTGAAACCGATCTTTTAATTTTCCTCTGCACCGTTTTGAGCATAATTAATGAATTAAAAATAATTACATTGCCGCGCCTAGCTTAAAACTACTCTTTAAGTTTAGGAGCGAATCCTAGCTTCCCAAGAAATGCCGCGTTTATGGCGTTTTTCACTTGGTTTTTCATATCATCTGTGCAAATCACACAATCGTGCAGTGAGCAGATATATGCATCGGGGGATTCGTTCAAAACACTCGCGATGGCGGTTTTAATGATGATCGTGCTTTCAAGCTCCTGCATTTCTGTCGAAATATGATCCGCAGAACCTATGATCCGGTTTCGACGCTCTTTTATGACAAGGGCAGCCAGTTCGGGAAGCAATCGTTTAAATGCTTCGGTATAAGGCGAGGAATAGGTTCTCCATGCGTAGAAAGTATCCTGAAAGACCATCTCCTTGAGTTTCCGTTTGCTATCCTCGTTTTTCAAATCGAATTGAACCGGCAGTTGCTCATTTAACAAATTCCAAAAGGTTCCTTGTTGGCAAATTTCAATAAACCGCAGCTTTTCGAGACTGTCCGGGGAATAGAGCGATGCGTGCAAGCATACTTGGGCACTCGCAACGTCAATGTGCGCTAAGACTCGTCCATCGGGAGATTTGAAAAATGGGCGTAAATCTCTCGGCGTGGCTGTCCAAAAATAGTGCAGTCGTCCGTATCTATCAACTTGAGGAGCCGGAAAATCCCCTCTCTCGATCAACGTAATAAAGCTCTCTCTCCAATCGCGGGCAGTTTGGCTACAGTATGGATACGCCTTTACAAAGGCCTTTGCCTTCTCGGAATCAAAAATCGTCTTTGACGCATTCTCCGAAATTTTCCGATAAATCGGGGGCAAGATCGATCTGTCCGACTCATGTTTTTGCAGTGTTTCCAGCTTCTTTTGCTCTCCAATTTCCTCGAATTTGAATCGAGTCATCTTTGGAGTTAGACAATATCTTTGACTGAAACACCCGACCTTGTACTTAGTGGCGTTCAGATAACCGGAAGCTCTAAGCTCCGCGATAATCTTGCCGATATTTCGTCCAAACTCTTGCCTTAGACGAGTTGACTTGATTCTTACCCCTTCTGCTCGGGAATTTTGCGCGATCCAGAGCTGACTGATAAAACTGATCGCCACTTCTCGCATCCCTTCGTCTGCAAATGCAAAGCGTAAATAAGTCTTAAACGTGCTGGAGTTGGTTCCGAAGATTGTAAAGTGGGCCGTCATTCAAGATTCTATCCAAATTGTCCAAATTTTGAAAGTAATACGGTGATCGCAGGCAAATTCTGTTCGGGCTAATTCAGTTTAGGCAGATTCGAGTTAATACATATATTCATCACCCTCTGAAGACTATAGATATCAATACAACCTTTATAATCACATACCCCAACAACTCCCTTGTTGTGCTACCTCTGGGATAAGAGGAGAAATTAAAGAGAGATTCTTAACAAGCTTAAGCAAATTAAGTTTTTGAAGGTGTATTAGAATGCGGGGTAAAGAGCTTCTACCGAGCGCCAGTGACCTAGTGTTAGCTTAAATTCACGCAGTAGGGTAGCGTGCTCGTCACCGATTCGTTTTTCGTGTGAGGACGTAGGTTTCACCGTGTCTAGGGCTGGGAGGCAATCTATGGCCCTTTATTGCTGTGATGTTTTCTCCAGTATTTCCACCGCGAGGCCCTACAGTCTTGTAGATGCCTGATATGGGAGCTACCTGTCCTGGCTTTAATGGCTTGTTCATCTTTACTCTCTTTCTCTTAAATGTTAAACCACACGCTGTGGTAGTGATAATTTAAGAAGGCCACTATATCCGGTAGTTTGGCAGCGCGCAAGCCCAATCGTTATTCAAACTTATAACGAGTTCGGTTTGGAGGCCTGATTCATTCTGGAGTGCCAACGAGTCCCAAGGGAGAAAACCGAAGAAAGGGGAAGAAAAATGGAAGAGGAAAAATCCTTAAATCTTTTTCTTTGACTCTAGAAGTTCCTCTAAAAGACTTCTGATCTCTTTTAGGTAATCTTTGATATCTGAAAGATTTTCCGTATTTGCATCAATGCTTGAAAGATGAGTGGCGACAGTTCCAAGCTTGAGCAAAATTAGGTCTTCATTAGTTGGCTGATTACTCACGGCTTTGATTCCTTGGGTTGTTCTTTCATCACAACATCGAAATCTTTCCAGCCGATTATATGTCCGTAAGTATGGTCTTTTGGCACCCAGACCAGTGTTCCCTTTGATACTTTAAGAGTCCCCACTTTCGCGCCTTTAAAATTGATTTTAAATTGTACGTCTTCGCGCCCAAGTTCTCGCTCTGGAATGCTGAATGTTACTTTATGGGACATAAATTTGTTTAAACTTTAGAAGGATCAAAAGTCGCCCAGAGATAAATCAAGAAAGCGGTAAAAAGGGCGGCGAGGACTATCACCACGAGTAAAACCGTTTTTGGATTCTTTTCTCTCTCTGCAATTTGTTCAGAAGTTAAGATTTGGCTTTTGATTAATTGGGAAGACGTATCTCGTGGAATAAATCTGCTCCAAGTTGCTATGCCGCTCGGGGGTATCGGCACCGGAAGCATCTGTCTCAACGGTCATGGAGGCCTCCAAGATTTCTCGTTGCGGCATAAACCGAATTTCACCGCACTTCCCGATGGCCATGGCTTTATTGATGCGGCTTTTGGTTTACTACATCTGCCGGAAAGCAAAATTACCAAGCTGGTGGAAGGCCCATTTGAGCCGGAAAAAATCTATGATCAAGGCTTGCAGGCCCAGGGCTATCGACGAGGTGGTCATGAAGGTTTTCCTCGTTTTCGCGAGGTTTCTTTTGAGGGAGAGTATCCCTTTGGTCACGTGCAATTGCGGGATTCCAAGGTGCCGCTGGAAGTCCGCATGACCGGCTTTAATCCGTTCATTCCGCGCGACGACAAGCATTCAGGCCTGCCTTGCGCAATCCTCGAGTACGCCTTTCGCAATACCTCGAAGAAACCGGTGAAGTATGAGTTCTCTTATCATCTCTCCCACTTAGCAATCGGAGAAAATGAAAAGGAGAAGGGTACCCGCAATGCGACAATTCCAGGCCGGGGTGTCCTCTTTTCCAATACGGAAAAGCCCGGGAGTGAAAGTTTCGGCACCGCCTGTTTGCTCGCGCTAAGGGGCAGGCCCATTGTCAAGGGCATGTGGTTCCGTGGGGGATGGTTTGATCCTCTCTCCGCTCTCTGGAAGGAAGTCTCAACCGGCAAATTCACCGCCAATGCAGGGTCCAATGGGATCGATATCGATGGACGCAATGGAGGTTCGATTTTGTTTCGTGGCAAAATCAACCCCGGGCAGGCCGTGACCCATTCGGTCGTCATCGCGTGGCATTTTCCCAACTCCAACTTGACCATCGGCGGCCAGGATACCAGCGCGGGCCTCTCGTGCTCCGTGAGCACCTCGTGCGGTACAGACCGGGATAGCCCCTCTTGGCGTCCTTACTATGCCGGTATTTGGAAGGATGCCATCGCCGTGGCCGGTTATGTCCGTCGTCACTATCCGATGCTTCGACGCCGTACGCTTGCCTTCAAGGATGCCCTTTTTGCCAGTACCGTTCCGCGTGAGGTGATCGACGCCGTCTCCGCCAATCTCGCCATTTTGAAATCGCCGACCGTTTTACGCTTGGAGAACGGAAATGTTTGGGGATGGGAGGGATGCTTCACGACCTCGGGTTGCTGCTCAGGTTCTTGTACGCATGTTTGGAATTACGCCCAGTCGCTCTGCCATCTGTTCCCAGCCTTGGAGCGTACCCTGCGTGAACAGGAATTGATGCGATCCATGGATGAACGCGGGCATGTGACTTTTCGGGCAGCGCTGCCTGATGGGCCGACGCCTCATAATTGGCACGCGGCGGCCGACGGCCAATTGGGAGGGATCCTCAAGCTCTATCGTGACTGGCAGATTTCCGGAGACATGCTATGGATAAAGTCGCTCTATCCGAAGGCCAGGCAGAGTCTCAATTACTGCATCGCCTCATGGGATCCCGATCATTGCGGAGTGCTCGTTGAGCCTCACCACAACACCTATGACATTGAGTTCTGGGGGGCCGGATGGCATGTGCAGCAGCATCTACATTGCTGCGCTCAGCGTCATGAGCCTGATGGGTTTGGCGATTGGGAAAAAAAAACGACGAGTTGTTCTATCGCGAACTGGCCGAACGGGGTGCCGAATACATCGACCGGGAACTTTTCAACGGCGAGTACTACCAGCAAAACGTCCGCTACGAAGATTTGCGTGATCAATCTTTCATAAAATCGATTTCGGGTGTCACCGGAAGAAGTAGCGAAGTCCTGAGGCTGCTTAAAAGCGAGGGTCCCAAGTATCAGTATGGATCCGGCTGTCTTTCGGATGGCATTATCGGCGGTTGGATGGCTCATCTTTACGGCGTGGCAATTCCCCTGGACCGAAAAAAGATTCGCAGCACGTTGCTGGCGATTTTTCGACACAATTTCAAAACGGACTTGAGCGAGCATGCCTGCTGCCAGCGTCCGGGCTATGCGTTTGGCAAGGAGGGAGGGCTCCTGCTCTGCTCGTGGCCTCGCGGCGAAAAACCCACGTTGCCCTTTGTCTATTCCGATGAGGTCTGGACCGGTATCGAATACCAAGTCGCGTCTCATTTGATTCTCGAGGGGTTTGTGGAGGAGGCATTATCCATCGTCAGGATGGCTCGCAGCCGCTATGACGGGCACGTTCGTAATCCCTACAACGAATACGAGTGCGGCAGTTATTATGCACGGGCCATGGCCAGCTATGCGCTGTTGCCTTCATTGGCTGGCTTTCGCTACTCGGCGGTTGAGAAGACCCTATGGTTTGGGCCCAAGTTGAAAGAACGACCCTTCACCACTTTTTTCTCCACCGAAACCGGCCATGGATCGATCACTCTCGATAAATCATCGCTGACTGTGTCGGTGCTTGAGGGCAAATTGGAAATCAACCTGGTCCGTCTGTCGCTCGAAGGACAGGAATGCGAAATCCACGCCAAGGTGACCGCGCGTCCGGGACGGTTCGCGCGGATTCCCTTGAAGCCGGTTGCGCCAGATCGCGATCCATCCGTAGTGCGCGGAAGGCAACGACCGAGTCAACCCACAGCAAAAAGGGAACAAGCCTAATTACGGTGAATTGATCCCCTTCGCAAAATTCCGATAATCGCGAGGGGAGAGTTGATTGTGGAGGCGAAACCAATTCGAGAATTGCGCGAGGTTCAGGAAGCCGAGTTCAGCGGCGATGACTTTGATTCGTTCCTGGCTTTGGGCGAGCCGTTGCTGGGCCCATTCGAGTTTGCGCTGCTCCAGGAAGCCGCGCGGAGTGGCGCCATAATAGGCGGTGAAGCGTCTGGAAAGGGCCGGGATGCTCAGGCCGAGGTGGCGTGAGAGGATTTTTCGCGAGAATGGTTTCGCGAGGTCCCAATCCATGAGTACTTTCCACGCTTCGAGGGCGGGAGCGGTCACGTCATTCACCGTAATTTGCGTCTCTCCATGTGCCTCCATGATCGAACCATAGGCTGCGAGCCAGCGTTGGAAATGAGACTGCATCGCAAAGTAATCGATGCAAGAGGCCGGGGCCCACTGGTCGGCATACCACATGGTCTCTCCGTCCAGGTGATTCAGAAGGTGGGTGGCGGCCTGGGTCAGTTCCGGGCATTTTTGAGCAGGGAGGACGAGGGTTTGGCGGCGGCGATAAACCTCCTGCCCATTGGGCCAGCGCAGGCGAAAGTGAACCGATAGAATTTTGGAGTTGGGCAAGGTGTGCACCCAGCCCTGGCCTTGCCGGGGAAACATCCAATGGCCCACGCCCGCCTCGATCCGTTCATTTCCCATCACCACGACCAGCCGCCCCTGCCGAACCAGCCAGGCAGGAATGTTCTCCACCGTGATCGCGTTGGTCTTCCGGGACTTGACCAGTAACCGATCCTGGATCCAGATGAGCTTGGTTTCCAGCAACTGGAAGTTCAATGGTAGCAGGGCAGGCGACATGGTTCTTTTTATTAACTTTTTGATCCGAATCCTCAACCATATTAGCTGGAGAATGAAAACTGATCGATACAAATTGGAAACATGCCGACTACCTCCTTCATTCAGATCGACAATCTTGGATTGCCGCCACTGGCCGGAATTGCCACTTACGAGGAGGCTTGCCGCCCCGGAATTTCGGTGGAGGAGAACACGGATTGGTTGTGCCGCTACAACTATCTCAAGGTGCGCCTGGTGGAGATCATCTCGGCCCACATCACGAGCACGCCGGAATGGGAGATCAAGGCCGGGTTGAGTCTGCATCTCTGGCTTGATGCCGAGCACAGCGCGATGATCCGGCGCCGAGTGGGAGAAATGCGCGAACCGCCTCTGCACCTCGACCAGGTCCCGGACGAAAATCTCAAGAAATGGCTCGATGAAGTTTTGCGCGCGAAAAATTCGATCGAGCTGATCATCGGCATTTACGGGGTGACCGGGCCAGCCTTGAGTCGGGCCTTGAAGGAACATCTCGAGAAGACGAATCCGCTGATCGATCACCCCACGGTGCGGACGCTTCGCCTGATCCTGCAAGAGGAGGAAGAAATGCAGGCTTGGGGCCTGAAAGTGATCAAGGCCCTGATTGTACAGTCGGAAAGCCAGGAGATTGCCCGGGCGTGGGAGAAACATCTCTATTATTTTTCTGGGGCAGGCCGGCGGCATTGGCGGGAAAGAGCCTATACCGGAAACAAACTCCGCTTTTGCGCCGCGATCCGATGGGCAGGCGTATAAGATGGAGATCGAGCCGAAGCGTGACGCGCGTTTCCGGGACGTGTTCAATACGTCCGAGCCTGCGCACAGTGTCTACCAGGACGAAAGCAAGGCTCCCGATGAGCGGATGTTTGCGCTGATCTATAAGCGGCTCCGGGAAATGGGCGTGCCGGAGTATCTCTCCGCAGTTATTTATCGAACCCCGGGAAAGCCCTGGGAGTATTACGTCGATCTCGCGCGGCAAGTTTGGGACGAGGCGCGTCACGCCATGATGGGGGAAACGGCCCTCCATGTCCACGGGGTGGCGTTCTACAAATATCCGGTCAATATCCACATCTCAACCGCGCTCAACCGGCTGGAGCCGCAGCAGGTCCACGCGATCCTTTGGGGAGTGGAACAGGGGTTGATGCCAAAAAACACGGGCAAGCATTACGAATGGAAAATCGCGCAGGCTTATGGCGATCCGCTCTGCGTGACGATGCAGGATTATGATTGGGCGGATGAAGTGCTGCACGCGCAGATCGGGCGACGGTGGCTCATTCCGGAGTTCGGTGATCGGGCCAAGCTGGAGGATTTTCGACGGGCCGCCGAGATCCAGTGGGACCTGGAGATGACCGATTTGAAATCCCGTTCCGCCCACGAGCCGTGGTGGGATCTATTCGT
>Ga0207060_10277_pt1 | contig 16191 bp, 15 predicted proteins | sample Alteio_BWMinCont_30_FD_153270 | JGI IMG/M metagenome (GOLD analysis project Ga0207060, IMG submission 153270) | Enriched cells from forest soil in Barre Woods Harvard Forest LTER site, Petersham, Massachusetts, United States -... | ecosystem: Environmental > Terrestrial > Soil > Temperate forest >...
AACCGGCCATCATAAGCATAAGTAGCTTGCTCACAATTGTAATTATTATGCAGTAAACGTTGCATAATATAGTGATCGGTTGGGTTGTCATCAATAACTACAAGTTTGCACATAACAAATCTGGGTTTAAATCAATTTAATTATCGGTATAAATGTCGGTATAAATAAGTCAAAATCCGGTGCAAACAGCAACAATCTTTGCACAATTACACCCTTTAACTAATTATTTATTAACAACTTACTTCAAATCTGTTCGAGCATTCCTGCAAAGCTTATCATTTGACAATGCTTTGTCGAAAAATCAAAAAACAAAGGCGTCAGTACATCCTTTTCAAATTTCAAACAGGCCGTATTTTTATTTTTAAATCATCAACTGCGATGCAATAAAATATCAATACCTGTGCCGCAATGGCATTTAGCCCGCACAAAGGTCGTTAATTTCGTATTAAGATACAAATTTTATTTATAATTAATATTAGGGCGTGATTTCCAATAGGTTAAATAGGCTACTGTGGAAAATGTGATGCAGACTGGGTAAAATACATGATTTCTCCTCCTTTTGTCCCGGTCGCTTTTTACTATTAATTAATCACAGGTTGCTTTTGGGCTTTTAATATTTGTTTTAGCCTCACAAATGAATTAAAAGGGCCGATAGTTAAGGTGGCATTAACAATCCACGATGGTATGCTTCCTCCCGGGTCTATGCTGAAAGTATAGTCAACTTTTAATTTATTATCGGGCGCCTGCGTTACTTTCCACTGCGCCAACGAGTACGGGACACGTATAAAGTCATTTTCCAGCGGTAAATAATCGGGCAGGCTTTTCGCCTGGATATTTAAAACTTCGGGCGTAGTTGTGATGTTGAGTTCCACGATCAGGTCGCGGTCCTTTATCGGCCAGGGTAAATGCGACTGAGTATAATAAATGATATTTTGGGGGGTTATCATTTTCAATATGGTTGATTTTTTGTTGGAATAAACCCAACTGTTATAATCAGCAATATTTTCTATTGTGCTTATCAGCTGCGCTTTTGTAGCGTCCAGCTCGCAAACTACGCGTAATTCCTTTATACTGCCTTTGGCGGCCTTCCGGGTATAAACGGCTATACCGTCCTGGTCCTTTCTAAGCTCCCATTTTCCCTGGGCCATGGCTGCCGAAAACCCGAAGAATAAAAGGCTGAAAAGGAAAAGCTTTTTTTTCATGAACGTTTGACAAGGGTAAACAGCTTAATTGGGTAAATTTAACTCATGAATTTGAATAAATACTGTATATAATATTAAACTAAAAATTTTAAGAAAGCGTATTTAACGGTCAAACGTTTTTTTGACGGGTATGCAGCACAAAAAAACCAGCCATATAAGTAAAGCTGGTTTCTACAATTGTAGTAATATTTCTGCTATTATCCGTTACTTTTTATTGTAATATTGTTGTAGGTAGTTGTAATGGTTGTAGTGGTTGTAATAAGTTATAATGGTTGTAAAAGTTGTAGTGGTTGCAATTTTAGTCTGAAAGTCCGTAAGAACTGTAGCCTCAGGGAGGCATTTTTAATATTTATAACCTTTACAACTTACTATAACCTTCACAACCTATTATAACCTTTACAACGTATCACAACCTAACCCAAATTACTTTTTTGCCACGTATTGGTCAAAGGCGACTACCTTGCCGCTTTTAACCTGCCAGTTTTCCTGCATTAATACAGTGTCGGCTTTTCCTCTTTTTTTAGGGTATCTTCTTTCCCTCGACCAGATATTTACCCAATCCTCGTTTTTATCATTTATGTGGGCGCTTTGCCACATCACTATATCAAAACGCATGGAGTCGAGGCCGTCGATGTCTTTTTTGGCATAAGCGAGCAATTTTTCGGTCGGGCCATAAAAATGCATCCCGCTGGCATCGTCATATTTAACCGAGTCGGCAAAATAGGGTTTCATGGCCTGTATATTCGCAGTCTCGAACATTTTCCATACCTGCAGCACTTTTTGCGCATTCACCGGGTTGCCGGGAACCGTTATGTCCGACGAATACGTGGCTTTATAGGCATAAGTCAACGTGTCTTTAGCCGGGGCAGCGGCCGGCTCAGTTTTGGAGTTGCATGCTGCAAGTACTGCGGCAGATACTGCCAGGAACAAGAATTTCTTCATAATTTTATTTTGTTTAATAATGTTTTTATATTCCCTGCACTGCCATCATCGGATGAACTTCAATTTTTGTTGGCAGGTCATTAAAAATTGGGTTGGCTTTGGCAATGGCTACAGCTTCGTCCATGTCTTTTGCCACGATATGGAAATAGCCTGCCACTACTTCCTTGCTTTCATTAAAGGGGCCGTCTTTAAGTACCCCATTGCTTTCGGAAATTAAGCGGCTCCCTTTGCCAATGGGATTCGCATTTTTCAATATCCCTTCTTTAATCAGGTTGCCAATATAGGCCCCTCCGTTCTCAATATGCTTTTGAAGCTGTTCGGGCGAAAGGTCAGTCCAAACGCTGCCTTCTGTTTTTAGGATCAATAAGAAATCTTTCATGTTTTTATTTTTTTAATGATTTATTTAATGCCCCAAAGACAAATGGCTGTTACTAAAAGGGACATTGCCCTTAAATATTTTTTCATTACAATTTGCCAATTTCTTTTGCAAAAAAATCCGCTCTGCATCAAGGGGCGCTAATTCAATCGCTTTTTGCAACTGATCGGCAGCCTGCCCGAATTGATCCATCCCTATGTAAAACTCCGCCATAACGGCATAAAGTAAATGATAGGTTTTAAGCGATGGTATATTTTGCAATTTCTGTAATTCTTCAATCGCAATTTTTGCGCCCTCTACTTTTGAAAGCGCCACTGCGCGGTTAAGCAACGCAACCGGCGAATTGTCTATTTCAACCAGCCTGTCGTACAAAGTCAGGATGCTTTTCCAATCAGTAGACCCATAACCGGGCGCCGAACAATGGTACGAGGAAATGGTAGCAAGTATATGATAAATTGAAATTTGGTTAGTGGGTAAGGATTTGTCCAAATTTATAAAACCTTCTTTCATCAGGGCAAAATCCCATAACGACCGGTTTTGTTGTTCAAGGGTAAGTATGTTCCCTTCGGTATCCTGCCTGGCGTTAAATCGTGAGGAGTTCAACTGCATTAAGGCGAGCAGGGCGTAAATAGTAGATTTCTCCTCAATCAATTCATGGGCTGCTATAATTTCTGCAAGCCGGATAGCTTCTTCGCAAACCTCATAACGGATAAGGTCTGTCCCTGTTGACGCACTATAGCCTTCGTTAAACAAAAGGTAAATAGTTTCTAAAACGGTTTGCAGCCTCGACTTTGAACTTTTGCCGGGCGGTATTTCAAATGGTATTTTGCTTTCCCTTATTTTTTGCCTTGCCCTTACCAAACGCTTGTTAATATTTTCATCATTGGTTAAAAAAGCTTTCGCGATTTCGGGGATGCTGAAACCGCAAAGTGTTTTTAGTATTAACGCTACCTGCGAATCCGGGGAAATAGACGGGTGGCAACAGGTAAACATCATCCGCAGCTGATCGTCTAAAATTTCCTTTTCCGAAAACAAATGATTTACGGCGGGCCCGGCCGTCCATTCGGATTGCAGCAGGTGTGCAACGTCTGATGAGTACTGCCGTTTATACTTCTCGCGGTTGATAATGTTCAGCGCCTTATTTTTTGCGACCCTGAATAACCATCCCGAAGGGTTATCTGGGATGCCTTTGTATGTCCAATGCTTTATTGCTTCGATCAGTGAATCCTGCACAACATCCTCGGCAAGGTCCATATTTTCCGAACCAAAAATTCTTGTTAAAACAGCAACCATCTTTCCCGATTCGTGCCGGAAAAGATGGTCGATGAGCTGGTTTATTTCTAATTGTTCCGGCAAGGTAATTAAGGTGGAATATCAGGTCTTAATGAAATTGTATCAAATTGCTGACTCAAATATACAAAATCGGCAAGGCACATTAACACTACCGGAGTGCAGGTTGTGTATTTCAATTTGTTGCTGCTCCGTCAGGAGCAAAACGTCGGTAGAAAAAAATGATCTTCCGCCATTTTGCGCTTTAGGTGCAATACATTGCGAACTGTTCATTCCGGAAATAAAAGATAAATCTGTTATTTCGTTTAAGCCATAAACTGATCCGGGTTATTAATTTGTTATGGTGGTTAAAGTGCCATGCCTAAAGGCCAATGTCATTAAGTTAAGGGAAGCAAATTTTTCTATGCTTTTTTCACCCTCTTTTTTGCCTGCAAAAGAGAGGGTGAACGAGCGCAGCGATGTTCGGGTGAGTAAACTATGGAAGCGACATCAGGCGCAAATGCCTGGCGCACAGTTGACTCACCCCGACTACTCCGCCAGCTGGCAGATGGTCGACCCTCTCTGCGACAAGTCGCAAAGAGGGTGAAAAAAGCTATCCCCCTTAACTTAATGACATTGGCCTAACGGCACGGAATTTCAAATGGCCTGTTTTCTACCGACCTTTGACCCCGATAGGGCCTGTTCTCTTGCCAGCGGCATTTACCGGCGTCGATTTGAATTGCAACCTGCTGCAATTACAGATCAACCATTACCCCCGCTAATTTTCAATTTTATTCTTTACGCTGCAACGGGCATACAAATCCCTTATCATCACTCCAGTTTCTCCTTTTCAGATATCTCCGCCTGGTTTTCTTCAACCATTTCTATTTTCGATCCCTCGTCAGCAAATAATTTCCTATCTTTATTTAATGCCACGGCAACTCCCGCTATACTCATACCGGCTACCGCCAGCACCAGGAAAAGGATTAATCCGCATGCCCGTAATATCCTTTTGAGATATTTCATGTGTCTTGTTTTTTGAAAAAATAATGAAGTGGCAAACCGTTGCTAAACAGTATTTGTAGCATTAATTGAGGTTACCGCAATTTGTGGCTAAAAACTGAAGGGATGTTTATCCTAAAGAAGGGAGAGGATCATCACCTGTATTTGAGGTATGAGCTTTAACATGGTAAACGAAGCCGTTTTGTATCCTTGTTAAATCCGGGCCGGAATGAGTTTTGAAACGCGTATTTATTTGCCTGCTGTGCAGGTTAATTAAATTGAGGACAGGCGCAACCAAAAAAGATTTCGCTACACCTTTATTGCACACGTTTTGTAAAGCCTTATTAAAAGTGATGCTTTTTACAAAACGCGTTGGGTTACCCACCAATAAAGTGGTTAGCTGACCCTCCGGCGCAATTGAACTTTGACGGGCGGGTACCCCGAAAGTAAAAAAACCAAAAAACAAAACGGCTATAAGCAGCCCCTTTGAAAATAGGTTTTGATGATAATGATGCCGGTTGTTACCCATTCGAAACAAAAATACGATGATTATCCGGAAACAATACCTGAAAAATAATTTATAACGTGAATATTCTAATTACCAAAATAAATAAATCCGAAATTCGGAACCGAAAATCTCAAGGAGTCCTTTCGACCGAAATCGTTCAAACTCTTTTATATAAGTTTTTCTCTACCCTGTCCATAAGTGATTGCCGGTAGCTTTTACTAATTGGCAACGTATGATCTGCCAACGTTACTTCATTGTTATCAATTGTTTGAATGGCATTTACAGCTACTATAAATGATTTATGTATTTTAAGAAAAAGTTGCTGGGGTAACTGACTCTCAATCCCTTTAAAGCTCATGTAAACCACATGCTTTTTATTTTTAGTGTGTAAAATTATATAGTTGGCTAATGCCTCCACGTATAAAATATCGTCAATAAATATCTTTTCAATTTTCAGGTTTGATTTGATAAAGAAATAAGGTTCGGCTGCCGTTGACCCCATTTTTGATTTTGAATTTAAATAAGCCCGGGCCTTGATCGCAGCTTTAAAAAAACGTTCAAAACTTATCGGCTTTAGTAAATAGTCGAGTATATTTAACTCATAGCCCTCAATAGCATATTCCGGGAACGCGGTTGTAAAAATTACAGGCGGAGGGTCCTGTAAATTCTTTAGAAAATCAATCCCCGATATTTTAGGCATTTGAATATCCAAAAAAACAAGGTCGATCTTTTGATCCCCAAGCGCCGAACTTGCTTCTATTGCATTTTTGCATACGGCAGCAGCATTTAAAAATTCAACTTGTTCAATATACTCCAGTATGCCCTGCCGGGCTATTGGCTCATCATCTACAACTAAACAATTAATCATTGTATTGAAGTTTAAGGGTAGTTAGAAAAATGTTATCGTCTTTATTGATATTTAACTCATACCTGTCAGGGTATAACAATTCCAACCGTCTTTTCAAATTCTGGATACCTAAGCCGCCTGTTTGATATAAATGCTTTTGAACATGCGATTGGTCATAAGTATTTGAAGCCTCCATAAGCATGGTATTTTTATCCTGCTTTTTAACGGTGAGATATATTTTGTTTTTGCCCGGTTCCTTAAAGTTCGAAACATGCTTGAACGCATTTTCAACAATCGGAAGTATTAATAAAGGCGCTATCAAAAAGTTTTCCATTTCAAGATCAATAAATAACCTGATATCCGAATCCTTCTCCATGCGCAATGTTTGAATGGCCACATAGTTTTTTATATAATGCAGCTCTTTTTGTATTTCAATTCTATCGGTCGTACATTCGTAAAGCTGGTAGCGAAGCATATCTGATAACTTTTCGACCGAAAGCCTCGCGTTCGTATTTGTTTTATCTATCTGGAAATAAATAGTGTTCATTACATTAAAAAGAAAGTGAGGGTTAATTTGCGAACGGAGAAAAGAGAGTTCAGTATTTATCTTTTCTTTTTCCACTTCAATTAATCTTTTTTCCATCCGGAACCGGTCCGTAAGTATCTTCAGTGAACTGGCGCCAAAACACGAAATTACCGTATCCCATATAAATAAATTTACATAGGGGCCAAGTGTTTTCCATCCAGGTATAATGTTTTTTTCATGCAGGGTAATATGGTCAACCACTCTCGTAAAAACAAAGTGATCAGGCCCATACTGATGACCAAAAAAAAGAATGACGCGACAAAAGCCACAAACCTTCTTTTATAAAGCAGGCGGGGGACCAGAACATAAGCAGAAAGGTAAAAGGGGATAGTTTGAAATGCGCTGACGGTTACTACATTAGCTATTTGCGAGAAAGTACTTATCGCGGGATTGTAATAAGTAAGAAAAGAAAATGTCATAACCATAGTCCACATCAGGATATGGTGGAATTTATACTTGATCAGCCATTGTGCCGGACTCATGCGCGTTTAAATTTATAGGCAGCACAATTTACAATCATTATTTGAGGTGACAATCTCATTACGTCAAGTATTTATACTTGGTGGTCAATTATTTACCATCATTCGTATAATAAAAAAAAATGATTGCCTTATTACCATATTTTAGAAAATAAGTTTTCTATTTTAGATTGATAAATTATAAAAACGTAATAAAACCTTATTATTAATCCTTAAAAAACCAAAATCATGAAAAAATTATTATTGTTTTCTGCATTAATTGGCTTTGCCTTTTTAGCTAAGGCGCAATCAACAACCTATCATGCATTTAAAGTTGATATTGGCCTTGGTTATGCGGGCCCATCCTCGGGTACCGCAGAAGCCGGCGCTGCTTTTTCTATCGAACCGCATTACCGCTTGTCTGATGATCTTGCTATCGGGCTCAGGCTTGAAGGCGCTGCGTTGATTTTTAAACAAAGTGATGGTTCAACTAAAGGCGCCATATTAAGCTCGTATTGCCCTTCGGTCGACTACTACCTGTCGAACAACAGCTTCAGGCCTTTTATCGGCGCCGGCCTGGGTCTTTTTGACCAGGCATCGGTATCATCAGATTCAGACAATGCAACGCTTGTATCAGGCGGGGCCAAATTTGGTGTATTTCCGCGCATCGGCTTTGAAGTCGGCCATTTCAGGCTGTCTGCCGATTACGATATAGTGGGAAGCGCCACCAACTATTTTGCTGTTGGCATCGGGGCCTTTTTTGGCGGCGGTAAAAAGTAATATCGAAGCAACTAAAAGCAAAGCGCTATGTTGATGAGTATTATAAAAAACCAGCGCCTGTTTCGTGATCATATCCATTCCTTATTCAATTAACTGCGGTAACAGTCCGGGCCCTTCCATCGTTCTTTTTGGTTAGTTGATAGCTATTAAATATTAAAGGGATAAATAAGGGAAGGGCCTTTTATCCCTTTTATCCCTTTTCATCATCATACCTGCTACTTTAACGATATAATAAAATAATATCCGGTTAACTCCATAATAATAACATATTTATAACAATAAATTGCCGGGATTGCCGAAAAGGTGTTGAACGTTATTTATTATTGTTTTGCCGCTAAAAAAGCATCACCGGACGCAGAAGACTATGTGGCCGCTCCCGGCGGTTCACGCTGCTGGTAATTAAACTGCCGTTATCCGGGTCGCTGCGGCCTTTCTCCATCCTGGCATCTGCCGGCCAACGGGGTTAACCTTCCCCCGGTAATCTTGTAAACCGACCTTTTCTATTGCTATCGTCAATTATCCTGGATAAACAGATTGGCTTATGGGGTGCGATTTTAAAATTCACCCCACATCCGGGATTTAAAATCCACATTCAGCGAAAAAATTTACCTGCTGCACCAAACGCATTTTAGCCGCTTAAGTAAAAGTTAACACGTGTCGTTAAATAAACGCGTTCTTCTGTTTATTATTTTGTCTTGATTTTAAAAAAAAACGATGGCGGGTACTTGCTGGTCTTTTGCAGGTTCTCTCAAAAAAGGCTTACCACCACGTATAAAAAAGGTGCATAAACCATTCGCTTGCCAATTATTAAATGATTTTAAGCCGGAAAAACCGAATTTGGCACGGGTCAAAAAACAACTTCCGAACTATTGCTATACATGAATAAATCAATTTTGGAATAATTTTTGTTTAAATCTCATTTGTTTAAATAATAAAAATAATTTTATTATCTTCACAACGGATTTTTTATGTATAATTGTAACAGTGAGCCTAAATCAAATTGTAAAACAAAAAAGCTCCCTTATTTTACCCCCATATTATATATATAATTTGCTTAGTATTTACTATTAATTAAAATTAATTATGAAAATTTTGGTTGCAGAAGATGATGAATTGATGCTTAAGATGCTTGAATTCCGTCTCAGAAAAGATGGTCATGAAGTCATCGTCACGCATGATGGTCGGGAGGCTTTGGCTAAAATTAATGAACTTGTGCCCGATTTGGTGATAACCGATATCATGATGCCTTTTCTATCAGGCCTTGAAATTATCGGGGCTGTTAAAAAAAGCTATCCCAATACGATGCCGGTGATCATTATCTCGGGAATGGGCCAGGAAAGCGTGGTCCTCGAGGCGTTTCAGCTTGGCGCCGATGATTATATTACTAAACCATTTAGCCCTAACGAACTTTCGGTAAGGGTAAAAAGGTTTGATAAGGCTATAATCCTGTAAAACATAACTATGGCAAAACATTAACTATGGACGTAAACTTTATTAAATGATGATATGTTACTTATAAAACTCTTCATGTTGTCGGCATTTTTTATAAGCCTGCACACCCTCGGCGTAATAATCCTGGTCTTCACCAATTTAATGGTCTGCCTGTTAATTTTCATGCTTATCTATATGTACTTTAGGGCTAAGCGAGAGAAAAATCAGACCAATTACAAATTGATCTCGGATTTGCTTGTCCGTAAAGCGGTATTTTATGACGGGTTAATGCTTCCCGAAACCTTAATACCGGTTACAAAAAGAGTAAAAAAGCTAATAGATAACAAGGATTTCAGAAACCGGTTGACTGATGAGCTTGTTTTGGCAAAGAAAAATATAACCGGCACGTCTGCCGAGAATATAAAACATCTTTATCAGCAGCTAAACCTCGAGAAATATGCTTTGCAACTGCTAAAAAGCAGGTACTGGCATATTAAAGCCAAGGCCATACAGGAATTGTCCTTAATGGAATTGAAGGAGTATGAATTTGAATTGTACCCGTTCGCGAATAATAAAAACGAACTGGTGCGTATGGAAGCGCAGGTAGCTTTGGTCCAATTTAACGGTTTTGAAGGCTTACTGTTTTTAGATGATATTACCTATTCAGTATCTGAGTGGCAACAAATAAAATTATTACAAAAGCTGTCGAACTTGCCGCCGTTGCTTATAAGCGTTGATAAGTGGCTCAGATCGTCAAATACCAGCGTAGTAATATTTGCATTGAAGCTGGTGCGCAGTTATCACAGATTTGAGCTGCACGATGCCGTTTTGCAATGCCTTGATCATCCTGACCCCATTGTAAGGCTGCAGGCTATTAATTGCTTCAGCGAAATTTATACAGACGAAACATCGATACATCTGATATCAAGGTTTTGGCGCGAAGGTTTAAAACATCAGTTAGCTATCATAAAAGCGCTTCAGAATATTGGTTCGGAAAATGATAATCCATTCTTATTAACGCTGCTGCATAACGACAATTACGAAATGAAACTGTTTGCGGCGAGGGCTATTGCCCGCAGCGGAAAAAAAGGGCTGGCCTCGTTAAACGATTACGGAACTTACGATAATAAATTAAATGATATAATTATACAAGTGAAGGGAGAATTAGCAGCATGAATTGGCAAACAATTGTTTTTGATGGTTTTACTTATATAATGGTGCTATACGCATTTTCATTAATAAGTTTTTATGTGTGTGTGGGTATATTTTCTGTAGGCGAAACACGTAACTATATCCGTAAAAATAGCTTTACAGATTATCGTATGCTGGCATCGGCAACCGATGCGCCAAGCATAACGGTACTGGCGCCTGCTCATAACGAAGGGTTAACAATTATTGAAAACGTGCGTTCGCTGCTTTCATTAAACTATATTAACATCGAGGTTATCGTAATTAATGACGGTAGTACAGACGATTCACTTGAGAAACTGATCAAAGCGTATGACCTTTATAAAACGGATTATTTTATAAACGAGCAAATTCCGACACAGGCTGTATTGGGCGTTTACAAAAGCCGCAACCTGGTTTACCGCAAACTTATTGTGGTTGATAAAGTAAAGGGCGGCAAAGCCGATGCATTGAATGTTGGTATAAACATTTCGCACCACGATTATCTCGTTACTATTGATGTTGATTGCGTTTTGGAGCAGGATGCGATCCTGAAACTTGCCAAACCATTTTTAGAGCAAGCTGATAAACGGGTAATTGCCGCAGGTGGTGTTTTACGTATAGCTAACAGCTGCGAGGTTGAAGGCGGCCGCCTGGTAAAAATATATTTACCCGAACAATTTTTACCCCGCATACAAACACTTGAATATATACGGGCTTTTTTACTAAGCCGCATGGCCTGGACAAGGCTTAATGGTTTGTTACTTATTTCTGGCGCCTTTGGTTCTTTCGATAAGGAAATTGTTATTAAATGCGGTGGCTATAATAATAAAACAGTAGGCGAAGACATGGAATTACTTGTCAGGATGCGCCGGTACATGGAAGAACAAAAAGAGCCTTACAAAGTGAGCTTTATACCCGATCCGCTTTGTTGGACCGAAGCGCCTGCCACTTATAAAACATTAGGCATCCAACGTAACCGCTGGACCAGGGGCACAATTGAAACACTTCAAAATCATAAGAAGATGTTCTTTAATCCTAAATATCATATATTAGGATTAGTTAGCTACCCCTACTGGGCATTTTTTGAATTTGGAGGACCTATTATTGAAACCTTAGGCTACTTTATGTTTATCGTGTTTTGTGTTGTTGGAATGGTTAACTGGTCTGTATTCTTTATAATGATGAGCATTTTCAGCATTGGTGTTTTATACTCCCTCTTTGCCATACTGATGGAGATATTAACTTACAACCAGTACAAACAAAAAAGAGACTTGTTACGGCTTGCATTGGTTGCTATAGCAGAGCCATTTGTATTTCACCCTTTTGTTGTTTTCTCAGCAATTAAAGGCAACTTTGACTTTTTAAGAAAAAGGCATAACTGGGGCAATATGACCAGGCAAGGCTTCACTCACCGTCGTCTTAAAACCAAATCCTAATATGGAAGATAGTACTTCACCAAAACAGAATTCCCTCTCAAGATTCGCAGAAGCAAGTGTCGAATTTGCTAAACTCTCTATTGTATGGCTGTTAATTATCCTATTGGTTAGCCTGTTTGAAGTAATTTATAACGGGATACATCATCATCTTTCCAGCGGTTTTATTATAGTTTTGTTTTGGTCGTGGCTAAATGATCTGTTATTTTGGCTTAAATCACTACTTTTCTTATATATTATTTTTGTTATTCTGTTCCTGATCTCACGCAAATTCAGTGAAAGAATTTACGGCGTTTTTATAATGGTGGTGGTCTTTTTCCAATTCTGGTTAACGGTATATTTTGCGACAACGCTGGTACCATTTGGCGGTGATGTGTATGCGCACTCGGCAACTGAGATCAAGCAGTCAGTGGGTTTGTCAAGTACTGTCAACTTTTTAAATATCTTGTGTTTACTGTTATTGCTGGCTGTTAGCGCAATCGCGTTGTGGAAACTGCCCTCAAAGTTTCATGTAAACAGGTACATAGCGGTGCTTCTGCCTATCTTATCATTGTTTGTAATGTTAGCTGGTGGTACAGCGCTGGCAAGCGGCGCCGATTTGAAATCGGAATTTGCAAATAACCTTATACTTAATAAAACTGATTATTTTGAAGGGTCGGCCTATGCACGCAATCACCCGCTCCCGCATGAACTTGATATTTATGCCGATAATTATATAGTTGACTACAGTAATACCGCCCCGGCTAAAACGATATCTTTTAATTACGTCGACCCGATAAATTATCCTTTCTTGCATACCGACACCGAAGTAGATGTGCTAACGCCACTCTTTAACCGTGCTGCAGCGCCGCCGAATATCGTAATTATAGTAGTTGAAGGTTTAGGCCGTGGATTTACTAATGACGGCGCCTATTTAGGGAATTTCACACCATTTATTGATTCGCTATCTGACAAAAGCCTTTACTGGAAGAATTTTTTAAGTGAAGGCGGCGAAACGGCTGCTGCGCTCCGTTCTATTTTGGGTTCATTACCATTTTCTAAAAACGGCTTTTCTGATATGGGAAATAGTATGCCGGAGCATCTGTCGTTATTAAACCTGCTGAAATATAATGGTTATCATACCTCTTTTTATTATGGGGGAAATTCGGCTAACGACAATATGGACATTTTCCTTCGCAAAAACCATGTTGATGAATTAAATGATGAAAGAGCCTTCCCCAAGACAGGTTATACCAGGATGCCTGCGCCAAATGGCCCTGCAAGGGGATATGATGACAAAAGCTTATTTAAATACTTCCTGGCTACACGTAATGAAAGCAATACTACTCCGCAGCTAAGTGTACTTTTAACTTCATCTACCCACAGCCCTTTTGTTATCGACAAGGACGAGGAGACTAAATATTTACAGAAATTTGAACAGCGGCTCACACAGTTAAATTTTAACGAAAATCAAAAAGATACCCACCGTACAAATAAGGTTCAATATGCCAGTATCTTATATCTTGACGATGCGCTAAGCGGCTTTTTTAACAGTTACCGGAAAAGAAGCGATTATAAAAACACAATCTTCCTGATCACCGGCGATCGCCGGATGCCAGAGATACCAATGAGTGATAAACTTGACCGTTATCATGTGCCCCTGGTCATTTATTCACCGATGTTAAAACAACCGCTAACGATATCGTCCGTATCTACCCATTTTGATATAGCTCCGAGCCTGCTTGCATATCTGCACAATAGCTACAAAACAAAAGGCCCCTCGTTGGTTAGCTGGATGGGCCAGGGATTGGATACCAACCATAACTATAGAAACTTGCACAACTACCCGCTTATGCAGGAGAAGAGCGCAATTATTGATTTTATAATGGGCGATTATCACTTAAATCAACAAAACCTGTTTAAAATTAACGGCCAATTTGGTGAAGATCCAATACAGGATGATGTAAAACTTAACCAGGTTAAAAGCGCGTTTAACCTGTTTCTGCAAAGAAACGCTGCCATAGGCAGGGGAAATCATATCGTACCGGATTCAGTATATAAGCGCTTCAGCCCACGGTAAACAATAAGGGTTAAAACGATTATACGTTTTGATTATAGCTAACAAGAGGTAAATTGAAGCACGTTCGATTTACCTCTTGTCATTTTGAAACCTCCCTCGGAAAAGCCTTCCCGCGATTGTTTACAGGTTTTAAACCCGATGCAATCCTCCCTGGCCAGCTACGCAATATCTGCAAGTCCTCCGGCTTACGTAATTTGTTAAGTTTTCACATTTAAGTATCCCGGCCGCACCCTATTGTCAAAGTGATGCCCCGCTATCTTAAACAGGTGTCGCGGCCGCCAACAACGAGTATCCGGTTCGTCAATACTACAATCTGGTACGCATCGCAATAGCCGCAATTCAAATCGCGCCCGGATAAACTACCGCTGATAAACCCAAATTCCTTCGGGCAATGCTATCAATTTAAGGTGAGTTCGAAATAAGAAAATCCATGCCCCATCGGCTGGCGGGCTCCCGTTTGCAGAAGCAATTTAACAAACACATCTATCCCCTTAGTTTCCAGGTTGAATAGGTCGTAAAGAGTATTGTAGCAGGCAAAATGTGCGGAACGTAATTTATTTCCAGGGTCCTCCGCGGCTTAGGATCAGCGGCAATTTGAAATACACGCCACCACGACGTCCAAATAGCTACCGCGATTACCTAATTCGAAACATATTCACCAATTGGGGTCTACGGTTCTGAATGGCGGCTTCATTTTCCAATTGCGCATTGAGTTTTTATTTCTTCACAGAAACAACGCGCTGATTCCATTACCAGCGAAAACTGCGGCAACTCCCTCCGGAGCAAATGAAACGTGCCATAGCCGAATTATCGGCATAAATAAGTGGGAAATTGTAAATTATGTACTGCGGCTAAACTCGAACCAGCCATCGTACGCCCGCGCCGCTGGGCTTAAAACGTTGCGGCGATCAATTTAAGTTTTAAAGCTAATGACGAATTCAGGAACACGCACTTGCACCGGTAACCGGTACAAGTACGTTTAGACGATTTTATTAAAAAACTTCAGTGAATTATTTTGAAGACACCGGCCATTCAGTAATTACAACCCTTATTTTTTTGAAGCCAGATCCATATTGTCATCCAGGATGTGTTGCATCATAGGCCGGTAAAAATTCCAGAAAAATCCTCCGCGCTCCGTAAGATCCTCTGAATTATAATATAACCATTTAAAAGCCTGTATACCTTTAAAATACGATGATCCCATTCCAATGGGGTTATCACAAAAATCACCCGAGAAATAATAAAAACGGTAGTCCGTATCTTTATGCATCAGGATGGCCGGGAAAGTGTTGGGTATACCCCACTGTCTTAGCTGTTCTGCGCCCTTCTTATTAACTTTAACATCAAAGCGTGCAAGAACGTGATTTACTGTAACATCTGGAGTGATCACATCGATCCAATACGAATATTTTATATCAGGGGGCAGCGAAAGATGTTGCTGTGCATAGCCGGCAGTAAGTATATGCGGCATCGGATCGGTTAAATCAACGCTATCAACCAGCACAACAACCTGGTCGACATTACTAACATAAGCAACGCCGGGCGTGTTATGAAACGGCCATCTTTGGTGGTGCTCATTTTTATAATCCTGCACGAGCCATTTTGGCAAATCCTTATTTATCGCTGTATCAAAACTAACAAAATACCGGGCCATCCATCCTGTCCAATGCAAGCCGAAAAGGCTTTCGAAAGTGTAGCGGTTACCCGGAACGGTTGGCGTATTGAGCGTATTAAATTCAGCAAGGATAAGTTTATGCCTTTCCTTCATATCTTTCAAAAACTCCACATCCTGGCTGCTTAAGCCGCCATAAATGATTGGCGAACGCGCGTTGATATCACTTCTGCCATACCATTCATTTCTATAAATACCATAAGTATCGGTAAAATAGGCTGCATCGGCATCAATACTCAGCTTATCTAATTGTGCGGATGAAAATCTTTCAAGGCCTTTGATTTGATACTGCTTCTTATCGCCGGGGAAGAAACCAAAATAATCATGGCTCACCTTGTACCTTTGCGTAGGTGTTTTGGTAAGGCTGTTATTATTAAGCATCCAGGTAAGCGAAGTATGCTCCTGTCCTTTTTTTGTTAAAACAGTTTTGTCAACAATGGCAAAAACAAACTTCTT
>Ga0207060_10280_pt1 | contig 16051 bp, 15 predicted proteins | sample Alteio_BWMinCont_30_FD_153270 | JGI IMG/M metagenome (GOLD analysis project Ga0207060, IMG submission 153270) | Enriched cells from forest soil in Barre Woods Harvard Forest LTER site, Petersham, Massachusetts, United States -... | ecosystem: Environmental > Terrestrial > Soil > Temperate forest >...
GCCTGTTCAAATAATCAACCAGGCTATGTGCTACGATATCTCCTTGCGAAATTGCCTGTACATGCGCCGGTAAATAAGCCTTTATCTTTTCCTGGAGTAATGGATAATGGGTGCAAGCCAGTAAAAGCGTATCAATATTGGCTGATTGTGCCAAAATTTCGTCGAGGTATTTTTTTACAAAATAATCGGCGCCGGGCTTATCGTGCTCGCCGTTTTCAATAAGTGGCACCCAAAGCGGGCAGGCCTGCTGATAAACCTTTACATCCGGCGCAAAATGCCCTATCTCAATCAAATACGATCCGGATTGTACGGTACCTTTTGTACCCAGCACGCCGATCTCTTTTGTTTTGGTATAATTGCCTATCACCTCGGCAGTAGGCCTGATGACACCGAGCACCCTTTTCGAAGGGTCTTCATTTAGCAGGTCTTTTTGCTGTATGGTACGCAGCGCTTTGGCCGATGCCGTATTACAAGCAAGGATAATTAGCGGACAGCCTTTTTCGAAAAGCCATTGCACACATTCCCACGTATATTGGTGAATGCTTTGAAATGAGCGGTTACCGTACGGCGCGCGGGCGGTATCGCCTAAATAGATATAGTCATAACCCGGAAGCTGCTGAAAAATTGAACGGAAAACGGTGAGGCCGCCATAACCCGAATCAAATATCCCGATAGGTTTGTTTTTTAACATTATACAAAAATACAAAAAAAGCGCCCCGGTTTGCGGGGCGCTTTTATAATATGGTTGCAATATCTTATTATTTCAAGCCTAATTTAGCTTTTACAGGCACCATTAAATCGTCTCCTTCAGGTGAGACAATTAGTGGCGCGCCTTGGGATGAATCAAATACGTAGGTATATCCTTTTTCTTTTGCTACATCCGCAACCGCTGCGCGGCACTTATCCGATACTGGCTTTATTAACTCGTTAGATTTAGCTTCTACCTGTGTTTGTGCACTGTTTTGATAGTCCTGCATGCGTTTCTGCATATCCTGTAATTCAGCTTGTTTCGATGTACGCACTGCATCGGTCATGGTTGCGCTTTGCGCCTGGAAATTTTTAGCTTCTGTTTGCAATGTGTTATTCATAACCGTCAGCTGGTCAATAAATTGCTTTTGATAGCTCTCAATTGCAGTTTGAACTGTCTTAGCTTCAGGCATTTCGCGGATCAGTTCGCCAAAATTAATATAGCCAATCTTGGTTTGTGCTTTGGCAAAGTTGCCTACAAATAACATGCATATTGCGACTAAAGCAACTTTCAATAGTTTTTTCATTTTTCTTTTTCTGGGTGTTTAAAAATAGTGGGATTATTGTAATTTAAAAAATTTATTTTGCAAAAGAGCCGGGCTTTAACCCCAGCTTGGTAATTACATCTGCGCTCTTGTCATAACGCGGATTCGCGTATAACATTATTACTTCGCTGTTCTTATCAAATATCATATCAATATCTTCGTTTTCGGCGACAGCCTGTATAGCCTTGGCCAGTTTGTCTTGTATTGGCTTTATTGTTTGTGTACTTTTTTGTTCAAGCTCGCCGCCCGGACCGAATTTTTGACGCTGAAAGTCTTTGGCAGTCTTTTCTTTATCGGCTATTTCTGCCTCGCGGCGCTTTTTCATATCTGCAGTCATCAAAACCTGGTCGGCCTGGTATGCCTTGTATAATCGGTCAATTTCCTGGTAGCGCTGATCCACATCCTTCTGCCATTGCGCCGATAGTGACTCCAGTTGCCTTTGGGCCGAAGCATATTCAGGCATGTGTTTCAGAATATAATCAGAATCTACGTAAGCAAAACGCTGGGCAAATACTGCCGTGAGCGACAAAAACATAAAACCGGTTATCAGAAATATCCTTTTCATTACAATTTTGTGCAAGTTAATTAAAACCTCCATTTAAACTCTGGGAGATTGAAAAGCTAAACTGGCCTTTGTTTGCAGTCGGAATTCCCGGGATTGCATCAAATCCATATCCGTAATCAAGCCCAAGCAAGCCAAAAATAGGTAAAAATACCCTGGCGCCAATACCAACTGAACGCCTTACGTTAAACGGATCAAAACTATTAAAAGAATTCCAAACATTTCCACCTTCTGCAAAAGCTAACATAAATATAGTTGCCGATTGGCTTTGAATAACCGGATGGCGGATTTCGAATGTAAATTTATCATAAATCGGGCTGCCAAAATTATTATCGGCGTTTTCGCTGGCAGGTGATCCGACCGGAAGTATGGAGAAATTCTGATAACCCCTTAAGCCAACTATATCGCTGCCCTGCAAAAACTGGTAACTCTGCATACCGTCGCCGCCTAATTTAAACCTCTCAAACGGCGATTGGGGAACCTCCGAATTGTATTCCCCCAAAAATCCAAAACGTACCTGCGACATCAGCACCAATTTGCCGGTTAACCGCGTAAACCATTGGGCATCAAATTTAACTTTATAGTATTCAACCCAATGATATATTTGTTCCTGCGTGGCAATTGCATAATCAATATTATTGAACAATGAGTACGGAGGTGTACCCTGCAGCGTTAACTTTATATTCGAGCCAGTGGTTGGGTAAATAGGTGCGTCGAGCGAGTTGCGGGTTAATTCCTGGGTTAATTTGATATTGTATGACGTTCCATTTGCAAACAGGTAACCAGTATAATTATCGAGATTGTAGTGGTCGAAGTTTAACGAATAATTTAACTGGAAGTAGTTATCGGGCCAGTTTAAACGTTTACCCAGCGTAATGCCGATACCATTTATCCTTAATTTGTTATATAATGGGTCGGTTACAGCATAATACTGGCCGGTTGAGCTGTATTGGGTATAAGCAGACAAGGCAAAGTAAATTGGTTTTTTACCGCCCAGCCACGGCTCTGAAAAAGTAAACGAATAATTCTGATAGGTATAACCGCTGGACTGGCCCCTGATGCTCAACTTTTGCCCATCGCCCTTTGGCAAAGGTTTATAATCTTTAAAATGGAAAATATTCCGTAACGAAAAGTTGTTAAAAGTAAGCCCAAGCGTACCAACCAACTGGCCGCCGCCAAAACCACCCGAAAGCTCAATCTGATCTGACGGCTTTTCAACTACGTTATAAACAATGTCAACCGTGCCATCCTGGGGGTTGATATTGGTTGGTTTCGGCTCAGTTTTTTGCTCATCGAAATTGCCAAGCTGGCCAATTTCACGTGTACTGCGGATCAATAGTGCCTTATTGAATTTCTGGCCTGGTTTGGTCCTTATTTCGCGCATAACCACTTTATCATTGGTTACATCATTCCCCTTCAAAAGTACGCGGTTAATGGTATATTGCGGGCCTTCGTATACCCTGATATCTAAATCAACTGTATCGTTATGTATTTTGGTTTGGACAGGATCGGCGGTATAAGTTAAGTAACCGTCATTCAGATAAAAGGACGAAACGTCGTCATCGTTCGGCGTCGGCCCTGTTAGCCTTTTATTTAATTCCTCTTCGCTAAAAATATCCCCCTTTTTTACTTTTAATATTTTTTCAAGAATGGCGGTAGGATATTTCGCATTACCTGACCATTTTATATTCCCGAAATAATATTTATGGCCTTCAAATACTTTAATCTTAATACCAACTGTATTTTCGCCTGTTTTAAAAACGGTATCACTTAAAATTTCAGCATCCCGGTAACCTTTCCCCTGCATTTTGGTGATAAGGTTTTGCTTATCCTCATCATATTTATCCTGTTTAAATTTACGGGACCCAAATACGTTATAAAACTTTTTTGTACGTGTTTTTGATAAATATTTTCTGAGCGCTTTCTGTTTAAAAGCCGTATTACCTTCAAAGGTAACTTCGGTGATCATTACCTTCTTCTTTTTATTAATGGCCACGTCAAGTATCACACCATTTACGTCGCCAGGATCTTTTCTCTGCTTGATAGTGACCGTGGTATTCAGGAAGCCTTTTTCGTTAAAGTGTTTCTTAATTATCGCGATGGTTGTACTTATCATGTTTTCATCGACAATTTTGCCGGTTTTGTCTGATAAGTCTTTTTGTACGTCTTCAATTTCGCCTTTACGCAGCCCCGTTAAATGTAAACGCGACAAGTGCGGCCGTTCAACCACAACAATTTCAAGGTAAACAGTATCGAGGTTGATTTTTGTAATGTTCAACTGTACATCCTCAAATAAATGCTGCTGGTACAAATTTTTAATCACGTTGGCATTGGCTTCGCCCGGTAAATTTATTTTGTCGCCCTTGTTTAACTTTGATATTTGCAGTAATACGTCTTTATCCAGGTTTTTAGTGCCGGTAATGGTAATACCGCCTATAATATAATCTTTAGGGTCAAGATAACTTAAACTATCGGCGGGTAAAGCGGATTTTGACAGTGAATACCTTGACTGATTTGAAACCTGGGCTAACGCAGCAGTACTGATTATAGAGAAAAGTATAGCAAAAAGAAATTTATTCATTCGAATATTTTAGTGGGCTAAAAATAATTTATACAGTTGTTAAAAAGTGTTAAAAGTAAAAATTTAGTTGAGCTGCTCACTTATCATACCAAAACGGCGTTCGCGTTTCTGATAATCGAGGATAGCTTCAAAGAAATCTTCCTTACGGAAATCGGGCCATAATTTTGTTGTGAAGTACAATTCCGCGTAAGCTATTTGCCAAAGCAAATAATTGCTTATGCGATATTCGCCGCTTGTCCTGATCAGTAATTCGGGGTTGGGCATGCCTTTTGTAAATAAATTGTCCTCAAATATTTCTTCATCAATGTCTTCTGTATTTAATTCACCCGTGCTAACTTTAGTTGCTATATTTCTAACAGCGCGTAAAATTTCGCGCCTCGAACTATAACTCAAAGCAAGCGTAAGCACGAGCCCGGTGTTACCCGAAGTCTTGTCCATTGCGTTAGTTAACTCGTTATAGCATTTTTTGGGCAGCAACTCCAAATCCCCAATGGCGTTTAAACGCACATTTTTATCCATAAATGTGTCAATTTCCCTGTGAATGGTGTTAACTATCAACTCCATTATAGCCATTACTTCAAGTTTTGGCCTGTTCCAGTTTTCTAACGAAAAGGTATATAGTGTGAGATAACCGATCTTGAGCTCAACTGCGCCTTCAACAACCGCCCTTACCGAAAGGACCCCGCTACGATGACCAAATACTCTTAATTTGCCCTTTTCCTTTGCCCAACGCCCATTGCCATCCATTATGATAGCTATGTGTTTTGGCAATTTCGACAAATCTATTTGATCCCTGTATCCCATTTTATCCCTCATTAGTTCATTAATTCGTTAGTTTGCTGCTGCATAAATGATCAGCTAACAAACTGACGGGTACTTATCAAACGTCATAAACGGCTTATAAATACACGGCTTTATTGAAACAAATCGATTTTTATCCAAATTTGCTGCAAAGGCGCCAATTTTTTCAGGGGACAAAGGTAAAACTTAATTGTACTTTTTTTAGTATGCTGATGGAAAAGTATTTTGGGGGTGCCGGGAAGCTTCGTTTATCAATAAAAGCCTGGCGTTTTCGGTAAGTTTATGAAGAAAGCATAACCAATTTTTAACACAGAGAAACTGAGAAGAGGCGGAGAACAAAGGATAGATGAAGATTGAAGTAATAGATAGGGTGCTGGTTGAGCTAAGTTCCATTTGTCAGTTGATTTAATGGGTTTGCTGAAAGTTATCCGATAATTATAAGTTTAAATTTAAAAAATATCGGATAATATTGAATTTGTAATTAAAAAATATCGGATATTTGCAAATTAACTTGGGGTACAGTCAACATGGAAAGAATAAATGCCTTACAAACTTTGGAAGATCACTTAGCCAGGCCACAACACAGTATCCTGATCGGACCAAGGCAGGCCGGAAAAACTACGCTCGTAAAACAGCTGGCCGAAATATTAAAAAAAAGAGGCGAAATATATACGTTTTTAACTTTCGAAGATCCTGCAATCCTGGATGCTATAAATGAACACCCGGAAAATGTATTTAATTACACCCCGCTGCCATCGGGCATCCCAACGGGGAAAAAGCTGTACCTGATCATTGATGAAGTACAATATGCTAAAAACCCAAGCAATTTTTTAAAACTGTTATATGATAAATATGCCCCGCAGGTTAAAGTGATTGCGACCGGCAGCAGCGCTTTTTATATTGATAGAAGCTTTAAAGACAGCCTTGCAGGGAGGAAAAAAGTATTTGAGCTTTACCCGCTGTCATTTGATGAATTCCTTTATTTTAAACAGGAAAATGCTTTAGCTGAACAATGGCAGCAAATGTTACTGCGAAAGGAATATCATAGCGCTGACCAGCAAAAAATACATTTTCTTTTTGATGAATATTTAGTGTATGGCGGTTACCCGGAAGTTGTGTTGGCTGAAACCGAACAGGAGAAGCAGGAAATACTAAAGGAGTTGGTTAACAGCTTTATGAAGAAGGATGCATTAGAGGCCGGAATAAAAGAGGAACAAAAGTTTTTCCGCTTAGCCAGGCTACTTGCAGGTCAGGCGGGCGGTATGGTCAATCATCATGAACTCGGCAATACGTTAAAAATGAGCAGTCTTACTGTAGATAATTATATTTATATTATGCAGAAAAGCTTTGTTGTTAATTTATTGACACCCTTTTACGGCAATCTTCGAAAGGAACTCACAAAAATGCCTAAAATATATTTTTTTGATAATGGTCTTAGGAATGCGCTGATCGGAAATTTCACGCAATTGCGTGACCGGGAAGATAAAGGTGAACTACTGGAGAACTATGTTTATAACCGCCTCAAAAATTTATTCGATACAGACAACCTTCACTATTGGCGTACTGCAGATGGTAATGAGGTGGACTTTGTTGCCGAACAAGAAATAAAACGAGGCTTTGCTTATGAGGTAAAGTACAATGACTTGAAATTTAACCCGAATAAATACCATAAGTTTACCGACGGTTATCCTGGTTTCGATTTGAAATGCGTAAGTAAAGAGGTATCAAAGGATGATACAATAGAGGTAATCCGGTTATAAATTATTGGAAATAACACTTTTGAGAAAGAAAAGTGTAAGAAAGGGTGATCTGTGTAAAAAAATAAGTATCGCGCGGATTACCATCACCGCGCTGTGTGCCCGGTGAGCCTATATAAACCCCTGTTTTTTCGCCCGAGCGGTCGGATAGTGCAACGGCAAGCGGGCTTTGTAAGGTATTTTTGACAGGGTAAACGCCGCTTACGTCGTCAAGGTAATCTGTATTAGGATTTCGGTAACCTATATCAAGCGCCATGGTAAATTGACCGAAAATATTATACTTGATACCTGCGCCGTATGGAAAAGAGAATGCTAAATTGGCATAGCGTTTTTTCTCACCTTCCGTTTCCAAAGGCCTTAAACTATACTCAACCCCGTTGTAAACTGTTGTGGGCTTAAATTTAAGCGCCGCAAAACCTAAATAGATATACGGTGTAAATACATTTTTGCCTATTTCGGGGATATAATTCATAAAGTTAAATTCACCAATTGCACTCGCCTCTACCAGGGTGGTAGTAAAGCTTAGATTACGCGCACGGAACTGCTGGCTGCTTGAATTGCTGTCTGCAGCGCTGATGATGCCAAACGTGCCCTTTAATTTTGCCGATAAATATCCGCTAAAGTTATATGCAACAAACCCGCTGACCGAAGGGCCGCTGATTTTTACAGGATTATTTGGATTAAGGTCGCCCAGGTATCCCGAGCCGCCCACACCGGCCCCAATTTCCCAGGCTTGGGCTTTTACACCATACGAGATAAAAACAAAAAGTATAAATAATATAAATTTGGGCATCAGTCAAATTTAGTAATTACGGGCGTCAAGGCCCCATAAAAGTTTGTTTCTTAACGTTGATAAATAACTTTCATTATTTAAACGGATAAGATTTAACTTAAATCCTGCCTTTGTGACCTTAAACCGCATGGTTTTATCGATCACAGCGGTACGGGAATCGCATGACACGAGATAATTGGCGCTGCGGAATTCTACGTCAAATGATAGCGTACAACTATCGGGCAATATAACAGGCCTTACATTTAAATTATGCGGGGCAACCGGCGTTACTACCAGGCTGTTTGATTGCGGAAAAATTATGGGCCCCCCGCAGCTTAATGAGTATGCAGTTGAGCCTGTGGATGTTGAAATAATAATACCATCGCCCCAATATGAATTTAAAAACTCCTCTTCGAGAAAAACATGGGTGGTGATCATTGCAGAATCATCACGCTTGTGGATAGTAATATCGTTAAGGGCAAAATTATCTTTACCAAATATTTCAAGTTCCGAGTCAATGCTGAGCAATTCCCGGCCATCCAATGTAAATTGCTGATTTACTACTGCATTAATGGCTGCTGCAATATCATTTTTATTGATACTGGCCAAAAAACCAAGCCTGCCAAAATTAATACCTATAACAGGTATGCCCGAATCGCGGATCAAAGTAACCATATCGAGCAACGTGCCATCACCCCCTAAAGTTATAAAAAGGTCGATAAGCCCTTCTATTTTATCATCCGCTTCAAGCACTTTATATTGGACTGATTTGATATTGTCGTCCAAATAGTCATGCAGCTGACGATGAACGTATATCTCCACCCCATGATTGATAAGATTATCAAATACCTGCTGAATGTAAGGAAGTACTCCCGGATCGTTGAACTGCCTGCCGTAAATCGCTATCTTCATTTGGTTCATTAGTTCACTGGTTCATTAGTTCATTAGTAACTGGTTTATTAGATTATATGGCCGGGTTAACGAAATAATCAGTAATTAAACTTGCCATTATGATTGGACAACGCCAATGAACTAATGAACCAGTGAACAAATGAACTAATTAAAGATTAAGGTAATTCATCAATGAATCATAGCGGTCTCTCGAATTATCATTGTCATCACTATGATTAAAGGTGGCTTTTATAGTATATTCATACCGCAAAAAGGTGGATATAATTGCCGAAATATCCTGCTTGTTTACCTTAAGCGTTACCTCCATGCGGGTTGAATCGGGAAAGGATTGCACATAAGAACTCAATATCTGCGCATTATCCGACTCCACGATCTGGGACATGTGCGCCAGCGAATTATTTTTATTATTGATCTCCAGCACAATTATACCCCCGGGCTGCTCAACTGAAGTTATGCGTGCAAAATACTCGGTAAGCGCGTTAATGGAAATGAGCCCTAAATAATTCTTTTTTGCATCCAGTACCGGGACAACCGTTAACTGGCGCTCATAAAACAGGCGTATAACATCGTAAATGTGCTGGTCCTCCAGCACATAAGGATTTACTAACGAAAGCGCCAGTGCGCCTATCGGTGTTTGGTAATCGGTTTCCCCGACAAGATCATCCTCGGCCAGTAAACCTAAAAACTGTTCTTCATTCACAATTGGCAAGTGCCTTACGCGGAATTCGATCATACGGTCAACTACTTTCTGGATACTATCCGAAGTATTTACCGGCGGCACCGAATCGCTTATCAATTCAATTGCGAGCATATTATATTCCTATCCTCTTTAAAAATTCCTTTAATATCCTGTTAAACACCACAGGCTGCTCCATCATCGGCGCATGCCCGCAATGGTCTATCCAATGCAGGTCTGCATCGGGCAGTTCTTCACTAAATTCCACCGCTACTTCCGGCGGGGTAATCTTATCGTCGCGGCCCCATATCAATCCCACAGGGATCGTTATTTTTTGCAGGTCTTTTTTCATATTGTGCCGTATGGCCGATTTAGCCATTGCCAATATCCTGATCACACGATGACGGTCGTTAACAGTACTGTAAACCTCGTCAACAAGTTCTTTTGTGGCGGTTTCAGGGTTATAAAAGGTGTATTCAACTTTTTCTTTTACAAAATCATAACTCCCCCGCCTTGGAAATGTGCCGCCAAATGCATTTTCGTACAAGCCTGAACTGCCCGTTAATACCATTGACCTTACAAATGCCGGATGCGCCAAAACATATATCAATGCCACGTGCCCTCCTAACGAATTACCCAATATTGTAATATCAGTTAATTGCTTATATTTTACAAACTTATGTACATATTTAGCCAGGGTTTTTACGCCCGTGGTTAACAACGGCAGATCATAAATAGGCAATATTGGTATAATTACCCTATAATCCGACCTAAAATCTTCAATTACTTTATCCCAGTTACTTAACTCGCCCATTAAGCCGTGTAACAATAACAAAACCTCACCTTCGCCCTCATCGATATAACTAAAACCGTTTTCCTCTTTAAGCACGAAATCCATATAAGTTTGTATAGTTTAATTTTTTTGTTTTAGTCCGAAAACCCATTCAATATAAAATTTGAATATCCCGCTATAAAAATAGTTTATTGCAGGTGAGTTACAACATTTATTTTTTTAGTGAGTGGTGAGTGGTGAGTGGTCAGAAGTAATTGTCAGCGGCTCATATCCGTTGAACCACTACTCACTACTCACGACCTCACCCTAACAATTGCTTCACCACTTCCGATATTGTTCTGCCATCGGCCTGGCCGGCCAATTCCTTGCTGGCAATACCCATTACTTTTCCCATATCGCTTACGGATGTTACCCCTAACCGGGTTATCAGTTCCTGTAAATAACCTTCAATTTCAAAACGGCTCATTTGCTGGGGCAAATAAGGTTCTATTACCTTCATTTCTTCCATTTCTATCTCGTACAGATCGTCCCTGTTTTGCGTTTTGTATATCTCAGCCGATTCTTTACGCTGCTTTATCAGTTTCTGCAATACCTTAATTTCAGCTTCCTGGGTCAGCTCTTCTGTGGCGCCTTTTTCTGTGCGTGCTAAAAGCAGTGCTGATTTTATGGCCCGGAGCCCCCGCAAGCGGTCTGGTTGCTTAGCCAGCATGGCCTGTTTTATGTCCTGGTCTACCTGTGTAATTAGTGACATTTTTTTGAATTGGTGAATTAGTGATTTAGTGAATTAGTGAGTGATTCAATTAGTGATTTTTAGATTTCGGATTTATTTAAAATCAGCGAAATCCTAAAATCAAAAAAATCAGCGGTCTATTTTCTCGATATAATTGCTGCTGAGGCTTGTGCTGTTGGCATAACGATTATTTCGTTAATATTAACGTGTGCCGGGCGCGATACTGCAAACCATATCGTTTCCGCAATATCAGCGGCAACCAAAGGTTCAAATCCATCATATACCTTTTTTGCCCGTTCTTTATCGCCTTTAAAACGCACTTCCGAAAACTCCGTATCCACTGCGCCGGGGTGCACGCCGGTAACTTTTATCCCGTAAGGCAGCAAGTCCATGCGCATCGCCGTACTTAAAGCATCAACTGCAGACTTGGTAGCGCAATATACATTTCCGTTCGGATAAACTTCTTTACCTGCAATTGAACCTAAATTTATAATATGCCCCAATTTATTAGTTACCATCCAGTTTGATACCACTTTACTTACATACAGCAAGCCTTTAATATTGGTATCTATCATGGTGTCCCAGTCATCATAGCTCCCATTATTTATAGGGTCGAGCCCCTGGCTTAAGCCGGCATTATTGATCAACACATTAACCTTTTTCCATTTCGCCGGAAGTTCTTCCAGGTTACTGATCACCTCTTCGCGTATCCTTACATCAAATGATGATACGGCAATTTCGGTATTATATTTCGTGTTTAATTTTTTTGCCAGCTTTTCCAAACGGTCTGTCCGCCTGCCTGTAAGTACCAGGTTATATTGCTCGCGGGCAAATAAATGGGCACAAGCTTCACCTATCCCGGAGGTAGCGCCTGTTATCAATGCAATTTTACTCATGTATAGGTAACTATCGCGGCGAAATTATGTTTTTTCATTTGAATAACTTGTCATGCAAATGCGCGGATGTACAAATATGCGGATGTGCGGATATACAAATCATATAATTTACACTATTCCTACACAAATTTCTAATTCACTTCAGTTTTTCATTCATCTGCACATCCTCGCATCCGCAAATCATTTTATGCGACTATTCAAAGATTAAACTAAACGTAATATTATGCAACGACAAACTGCTAAGAGGGGCAGAATAAGGATCGGTTCCGGGCTTCAGTATATTGCCGAATGAATTAGACAGCCTGATCTCGGGAGAAAGTTTAAAAAATTCAAAATAAATGTCGCAGCCCATGCCGACCTCGTACGATCCGAAGCCCTGCAGGTTTTTGGGTATCTGGTCTAACGGATTAAGGTCGGAGACAGCTACATTGCCTTTTCCGACAGCAACAGAATATTTTACGCCGCCCATTACATAAGCCCTGAAATCGTTAATGCGGTCGGATTTTATTTTTACAGAGAGGGGGAAATCTACCGTAGTTGTTTGAATTTCTTTCGTTACGTCCTGCGATGGCGTAGCGTACATATAGGTGAGGCCGCGGTCGGCAAAAACCAGCGCCGGTGTTCCCCTTACCTCAATGTGGTCAGTTAAGCGGTACCGGGTAACAAATCCTATTGCGAACCCTGGCAGTGGAACCGAGGTAATGCTGTTTATAGAATCTGTGATATTTTTATTAACGCCGGGGTCAAAATACGGGTTGCGCCAGTCAGGCTTTTTAATTATTTTAAAATAACTGCTAACGTATGAGAAAGAAAACCCAAAGCTCAGGTCAGTCTGGTCGGCTCCGCCACCCCATGCAGGGGGCGACTGTGCCAGCAGCAAATTACTGCTCAACAATAACAAAATAAGGGTAAAGTACCAGTTTTTACTCATTTAACACCCGTGTATATTGAACAGATACCAAACGCTAAAGGCCTGCATTTGGTATTTTTAAAGCCTACTTTATCCATCAGCGCCGTAAAAGCTTTCCCATCAGGAAAAGCAGCTACCGACTCGGGCAAATAGGTATAAGCCCTTGCATCCTTCGAAAATAGTTTACCTATGCCGGGAGTAATATAGTTAAAATAGAATTTATACAGCTGTTTAACCGGAAAAACCTTTGGCTTTGAAAACTCAAGTATTACTGCTTTTCCCGCCGGTTTTAAAACACGCTGTATATCTGCCAGGCCCAATTCAAGGTTTTCAAAATTGCGGACACCGTATGCTACAGTCACCGCGTCAAAAGCGTTGGCTTCAAAAGGCAGCTTTTCCGAGTCTCCTAACTTTACTTCAAACTTATCGCCCAAGCCGCGTTTTGTGATCTTTTGCTGCGCGATATCAAGCATCCCTTGGGAAATATCAACCCCGATAATTTTTTTAGGATTAAGAATGGACAATGCCTCAAAGGCAAAATCACCGGTACCTGTCGCAACATCCAGTATCAGTTGGGGCTGATCCTTCTTCAATTCATTGATGGCTTTTTTTCGCCATATAACATCGATCCCCAGTGATAAAAAATGATTTAAAAAATCATAAGTTTTGGAGATATTATTAAACATATCGGCCACCTGCTGTTTTTTGGTGCCGTGATCTGCGCTGTAGGGAGTTATGGTTTTATTCATTTTTTGAATGCGGGCAAAGATAGGGATTTGTTATTTTGGATTTCGGATGTTCTATTTCGGATTTATTTTATTTCGACATGATGCCTTTATACATTAAATAACCGCGTATCATTTCGCAAAAAAAATTCTTTTCAAATATTCATTATATGATGCCTATATTTAAAAACTAAAAAGACCAAAAATCCGAACCCGATAGCTATCGGGTCGAACATCCGAAATTCGCAATTATGAAACAAAACTCTGAAGCATCACGCCGTAACTTCCTGAAAAAATTTGGCGCTGCTACTGCCGCCGTTGCCGTTGGAACAAACGTATTTGCCCGCGATAAGCATTCGGGCCTGTTTACTTACCTGAAACGTACGGACGGCTTCGGCCCCAATGATAAGGTAAACCTGGCATTGATCGGTGCGGGTGGCCAGGGAACCGAAGATACAAAAGTCGCGCTGACGGTTCCGGGTGTAAAATTAGTTGCCGTATGCGACCTGTATGACGGCCGCCTTGCTGACGCTAAAACCCGCTGGGGCGCTGATATATTTACCACAAAAGTTTATAAAGAGATACTTAACCGCAAGGATGTGGACGCTGTGATCATTGGCACACCCGATTTTTGGCACCAGCAAATATCAATTGATGCTATGCATGCCGGCAAGCACGTTTATTGCGAAAAGCCAATGGTGCATGGTATTACCGAAGGCCCGGCAGTTATAAAGGCCCAGCAGGAAACCGGTAAAATTTTCCAGGTGGGCAGCCAGGGCGTGTCGTCGTTAGGGAACGAGAAAGCGAAAGAACTGTTAAAAAGCGGCGCAATAGGTCAACTGAACTATGCCGAAGGATTTTGGGCGCGACGCGGGCCTGTGGAGGTTTGGCAATACCCCATACCCGCTGATGCCTCAACACAAACGGTTGATTGGGATACTTATGTAAGTAATACCCATAAACGCCCGTTTGATGAAAAACGATTTTTTAGGTGGCGGAATTATACTGATTATGGCACCGGTATGTGCGGCGATCTTTTTGTGCATCTTTTTTCAAGCTTACATTTTATTACAGGCTCGTACGGGCCTGAAAAAATTTATGCGGCCGGCGGTTTACGCTTTTGGCATGATGGCCGCGAAGTACCCGATGTTTTACTGGGCACATTCGATTATGGACAAAACGAGGCACACCCCGCTTTCAACCTCTCATTACGTTGCAATTTTGTTGACGGTACCAGCGGAACCACTTATTTAAGGCTTGTAGGAAGTGAAGGCGCAATGGACATTACCTGGGATAAGGTGGTGCTGAAAAGAAACAGCATCGTTGAATCGGAAGATCCATTTTACCTGGAAAAATTGAAACAGGCAGGCGATACCAATCCCGGCAGGAAAAAAATGCTGCCGCCCGAAGAAATAACTTTTGAAGCTGAAAAAGGATACCTGGGCGGCCCTTATGATCACATGTACAATTTTTTCACCGCCATAAGGAATAACGGAAAGGTTACCGAAGACGCTGTATTTGGCTACCGCGCCGCAGCCCCAGCGTTGTTATGCAACGACAGTTATTTTCAGAACGTACCCATGCATTGGGACCCGGAAAAAATGGAGAAGAAGGGGTGAGGGGTTAGGTGAAGGGCGAAAGGTGATTCACTACGTCCCGCAGGGTTCTCTCAATGCTATTAAGTTAAGGAAGAATATCAAGTTTATTAATATCGAATGATGAATTTTGAATATCGAACGCCGAAGTTTTACCTTCAAAATTCAACATTCAAAATTCGGTGTTCGATATTAATTCTCTTAACTTAATTGCATTAAGGGTCCTCTGCCGAAAGACCTTGCGGAAACACATAAGGGTGAGTGGTATCATTTACATCACAATAACCAACCTCTTACCGGCCGGAACGTGACTGTTCCATGCTGTTTCGATATCTTTTAATGGCGCGGTAACGGTTTCAATTTTAAGTTTGCCTTCTGCGGCGAGCTGCAACATTTCGGGCAGTACTTCATGGGGTAGCTTTTGCATTACTTCTGCTGGTATGCTTCCAAATCCGGAGCCTAAAATTTCAATGGCCGAGCTCCTCAACAGGCCTGATGAAAGCTGTATCTGTTCGCCTGCCATGCTGCCAACTGTTACGAAACGCACTTTTGTGGATACGTGATGCAAGCCACCGCCTTTAAGTGCATTTAATATAAGTTCTGCGGGGTGGCCCCAGGTATAATCTATAACACTGTTTATTGGCGTGGCATGGTGTATCTCTTTTAATCGCTCAATTATTTTTTCATCGTCATCCTTCAACGAAATGACCTTATCCGCACCTAATTCCAGTAACAAATTTAAAGATTCCGGATTTCGGCCTGTGGCTATTATCTTTTTGGCGCCATAATGTTTTGCAATTTGTACGGCAACCTGCCCGGTTACACCGGTTGCCCCATTTATCAAAACGGTGTCGCCGGCTTTTATTTCTGCGCGGTATTTAAGGGCTAAAGCGGCGCCCATAACGGCATTTGGCAATGCCGCTGCAGTAATATCATCTACCCCATCTGAAATTACCGATAGCGGCATGGTACAAAAAATAACCAGTATGGGTAAACTGGAGCTGGTTAAATACGCGATGAAGGATATAATCGATCAGCGCGAAGTACAT
>Ga0207060_10281_pt1 | contig 15916 bp, 8 predicted proteins | sample Alteio_BWMinCont_30_FD_153270 | JGI IMG/M metagenome (GOLD analysis project Ga0207060, IMG submission 153270) | Enriched cells from forest soil in Barre Woods Harvard Forest LTER site, Petersham, Massachusetts, United States -... | ecosystem: Environmental > Terrestrial > Soil > Temperate forest >...
CGCTGTCGGAGCCGATTCCATGGCGGGCGAAGGAGTGTCAGCGGGCGATTACGGTTCACCTCGGCGGGACGATGGAGGAGATCGCGCGATCGGAGTGGGCGATGGCGCATGGGCGATGTGCAGAACGGCCCTTTGTACTGCTGGCGCAGCAGAGCCTGTTCGACCCGACGCGGGCGCCGGAGGGCAAGCATACGGCGTGGGCTTACTGCCATGTTCCGAATGGGTCGACGGTAGACATGACGCAGCGAATCGAGGACCAGATCGAGCGGTTTGCTCCGGGATTTCGCGATTGCGTGCTGGCGCGGCATGTGTCGACGCCGGCGTGGCTGGAGTCGCGGGATGCAAACCTAGTCGGCGGCGATATCAGCGGTGGCGCGATGTCGGTGCGGCAGATGCTGTTTCGGCCGGATCTTCGGCAGTATTCGACTTCGGACCGGAATCTTTATTTGTGCTCTTCGTCCACGCCTCCGGGGGGCGGAGTGCATGGGATGTGCGGTTACTATGCGGCGCGGGTGGCGCTGCGGCGGGCTGGGCGGTGATTCCCCGATTTGGGACTGGAGGGGTGGGTACCCCCTCCCCCTCGATTTTGTTACTCATTGATTTTATTAGGCTTAAGGGGTATGTGGCCTGTAACTCATACATAGAGTTGCAGTTATCTCCAGCTCATAGAAAACACAGTAGTTAGGGCGCGCTGTTTCGGTGGTTTCGGCCCATGAGACACAGAAGCCCGCTCTGTGGCGGGCTTCTTTCCTCTCTATTTCTATTTTAGCGGGGTTGTTGAAATTGTCGGCCAAGAATCTCCTCTCGGACTAGTATTGGATTCGCCCGCAAGCCCAAGCTCCGAACTCTTGCGGACCGGAAGCTGATAATTAGCGGTCCTTACCCGGGGTTAAGACGGCAATGAATTCGTCGGATTGGAAAGCTCATGTCTATCGTGTCGGTTCTAACTTCGGAACTTTTGACAATGGTCCCTCGGTCGAACTTGTACCCAAGCTGCGACAGCAGATTGAACCATGGCTAGCAGCCGTATTTCAGGCGGAGCATCTCGGGCTTTTGTTAGGCAGCGGCTTCACCTTGGGTGTCGGTGGCGCCGCCAAGGTCAAAGTTGCTGGAATGGGAAAGATCAAGTTCGGATGTGACCTCGAAGACGCGGTGAACAGGCAAGCAGATATCGCAGCGAGGAGGTGCGGCCGGGGAGACGCGAACATCGAAGACCAAGTGCGAGCGGCGATGGAGCTTCACCAGGGTCTAAAGATTATGGGGGACCCGAGAGCAACCAATGGAGCACGGCGTTGAATGATGCTCTCACTGCCTTTCTAACCTCAGTCCTGCCAACTGAAAGCGATCTAAAGGCGGCGCTGGCCGGCAACTCAGAAGATGGCATACATGCTAAGAATCTCCTTACCTCTTTTCTTCTCAGCTTTGCAAGGAGGGTGCCGTCTCGCGAACGTCTTCATGTCTTCACAACGAATTACGAGAGGCTAGTTGAGTACGGATGTGATTTAGCAGGCTTGCGGATCATCGATCGATTTGTAGGGCAGCTTCATCCAATTTTTCGGGCATCACGAATCGATGTGGACGTACATTACAGTCCCCCTGGCATACGCGGTGAACCGCGATACCTGGAGGGGGTTCTCAAGTTCACCAAGTTGCACGGATCAATTGATTGGCGTTTCGAAAACGGGGTTCTTACAAGAACTCCGATGAGTTTTGGCGCCGTGCCACCGCACCCCGAATTGCCGAAGCTCCCTTTCGAAACTGTGATGATTTACCCTAACCCCGCAAAAGATCTGGAAACGTCGGAATATCCATATGCCGAATTATTCAGAGATTTTTCCGCGAGTTTGTCGAGACCCAATTCGGTGCTCGTCTGTTATGGTTACGGATTTGGGGATGACCACATTAACCGAGTCATCAAGGACATGCTGACAATTCCGTCTACTCATCTGGTGATTATTTCTTTTTCCGACAGCAACGGTCGAATAGCCAATTTCACATCGCAAGTGGGTCGCGACGCTCAGACTTCTCTTCTTGTTGGGGGTCATTTTGGCGATTTGCCGTCGCTCGTTGCCTACTACCTTCCGAAGCCGGCCATCGACCTGATTTCGTATAGACGAACTGAGCTACTGAAGAACCGAGGCGAAAGCTCCTGTGACGTTCCTTCTGGCTTGGGGTCGGCACAAGCTGAAAATGTCCCAACCATTGCAAGCAATAGAGCCGAACAATGAGCACAGTACTTGAAGGGATAGCTGGCCTCACGATAGGTGCCGTTGAGGCCGTCGCCCCGGCGGAAATTAAAGCTATTCTCGACATCGACGCACCACAGACGACAGCTTTGAATAGTGGAGTGCCGACGGGATTTCCACGCCTAAATAGCTATGTATTGTTGCCAAATGAAGCTGGGGCTGTTGTTGGTCTTGTGGTTTGGTTGGGAGTGGAAAGGTCCGCATTCCCGAAGAGAACTGGCTTAAAGGACTTCGGTCTCATCGACCTGCCTTTCCCAGTTCGAAAAATGTCTATTACTCCGGTAGGAACGCTCGTTCTCGAGGGTCAGCCGCCGGACGGCGACAGGTATGTGCTTCGGCGCGGTGTAAGCATCTTTCCATCGGTAGGAGATCCGATTCTTCTTCCTACCACACAACAGCTAAGATCGATCATAGAATCCGAGGGCAGAGATCGCCGTGTTTATATAGGACGCTCTATCTTAGCGGGGAATGCTAAAGTGTCGGTCGATCCAGACAAACTCTTCGGGCGCCACCTCGCTGTAGTCGGAAATACTGGAAGTGGTAAGTCATGTTCTGTCGCCGGGCTAATTCGGTGGTCACTTGAAGCCGCCGAGGAGGCTCGAATAGCGTCCGGCAAGAGCAGGACGGCGAATGCCCGGTTCATCGTCCTTGATCCCAACGGGGAATACACCAGGACGTTCGCGGATCTGCGGCCACCTGCGCGAGTGTTCAGGGTCCCTCCCGTTGCTGTGCCCGATTTGCCGATGTCCGTCCCAGGGTGGATGTGGAACAGCCACGAGTGGAGCGCCTTCGCGATGGCGACGGCAGCGACACAAAGACCTCTACTTCTGCAGGCTCTACGAAACCTGCGCTCCGGAACTCGGGCTGGATCGCCAGTCGAGATCCGTTTGCGCAATCTCGTTCTAACCATGAAGGCCAAGTTAGAAACTATGGTTCAGGAGGGCTATGGTTCTTATACGGGATTCCCGCAGAACAAGAACGCCGGAACGTTGTTGCGCAATATTCATCGGGAGGACTTGCCGAGCTACATTGCGCAAAAGCAGGGGAGATTACGCGAGGCAATAGAGGCGTGCGCAAGTACTATCGCAGGTATCGAAGAGCGAAGGCACTGGAGTCGTGGCAACAGTGAGGGATGGAACGATTTTAGCGAGCACGATCTTGATTTGGTTGTGCAAGGCCTCGGAACCTTGGTTCAAGCGTTGCCCGCTCTTGCGCCCACAAACGTGGGTGAAGACGCGCCGTTACCTTTTGAGATCTCGGATCTGCCCGATCATCTGCAACAGCTTGCGGCTGGTAGCGGGTCGGCCCAGCTCGTGCAATTCATTTCCACCCTAGTCATGCGAATTCGCATGATGCTGTCAGACAATCGATTGCGTCCACTCATCGGGCAAACGGCCCAAGAGCAGCCGTTCGTAGCATGGCTCTCAAATTATGTTGGAGCAAATGCGGCAGGCAACGGCCAAATCGCAGTTTTAGACTTGTCCCTAGTGCCTAGTGAGATCGTTCATGTCGTCATCGCAGTGTTAGGCCGGCTTGTATTTGAGGCGACTCAGAGATACCGAAAGCTGCACAATGCCGAACTGCCCACGATTCTAGTGTTGGAAGAGGCCCATAATTTTGTTCAGCAGCATACCGAACGAAGTGAAGAGTCCGGGATTACACCGGTCCAGATGTGTCGTTCCATTTTCGAAAAGATCGCCCGTGAGGGCAGAAAATTCGGCCTCGGCTTGGTGCTCTCATCGCAGAGACCTTCCGAGTTATCACCCACTGTTCTTGCCCAGTGCAACACATTTCTTTTGCATCGCATAGTGAACGATCGCGATCAAGAACTAATCAAGAGATTGGTTCCTGACAACCTCGCCGGATTGCTGAAAGAGCTGCCCAGCTTGCCATCGCGCCAGGCGGTCTTGCTCGGGGGCGCCACACCTGTTCCAGTGTTAATGGAAGTTAGGGAACTTCCGATGGAGCACCAGCCAAAATCGTCGGATCCAAAATTCTGGGACGTTTGGACAGGCGTCGAGGAGAGGCCGATTGATTGGAATCAGATAGCCCAGGATTGGGTCACTCATTGAGCGCTAACGATTAATAGGTCTCTGAATCAGCGTTCTACTTTGTCGAATGCTGATGAGCCGTCAGTGCCAACCGCTACCAAAGAAGCTTCAAGGCGAACTGGACCTGGCGGGATGTGGTGGATGTGCTGGTGATAGCGCCGGCGGTTCCGGAGACTCCTGATGGCGTGAAGGTGATCAGGTTGGGCGTGTTGAAGTTGGCGCGGTTGAGGATATTGAAGAGCTCTCCACGGAACTGGAGGGTTAGGCCTTCGCGGAGCGTGGTGTCTTTGTGTCCGCCGAAATCCCAGGTGGCGAGGCCGGGGCCGTTAAGGGTGTCGCGGCCGAGGTTGCCGTAGAAGCCGCTATTGGCTGGAGGCGCCAGGAATGCGGAGGGATTGAACCACTGCGAGGGCTTGCCGAGAATTGTCTTGCCGTGGAAGTCAGGGTTGATGAAGGGGCGGACGGGATTGCGGGTGTCTCCATTGTTGGAAGGGTTGTAACTGAGCTGGGGCGTGATCGGGAATCCAGACTGCAGGGTGACGATGCTGTCGACTGACCATCCGCTGGCGGCGAAGTTGGCCACGCCATGAAGGTCGTTTCCGTAGGCTTTACCGCGGCCGAAGGGGAGCATGTAGACGGCGCTGATGACGCCGATGTTACGGACGTCGTAGGTGGCGAGTCCGTAGTCGGCGTGCAGGTTATAGGGGTTGGAGACGAGGCCGGGAGCGTTTCCGGCGGTGGTCTGGTTCAGAGAGTCTCCGTTGTCGAGGGCGCGCGACCAAGTGTAGACACCGCGCAGGGCGACGTCGTGGCTGAATCGATGATTGAAGTCGACCTGCAGCGAGTTGTAATTGCTGTCGCCCCATGAAAACCATGTCCAGGTGTTGGCCAATGAGGGGTTGGCCTTGGGGGTTCCGACGGGGATGTAGTAGGAGCCGGCGGGAACGGCGGTTCCGGCGAGAGCCGCGGGGAAATTAGCGGGATAGGCTGCCGGGCATGGCGCGGCGGGGCAGATGGTCGGAACGGGCTGGTTGCCATCGACGCCGATGACCTCGTGGTAGCCGTGGGAGCCGACGTATCCCACGGTGAGCGAGGTGTTAGGAGTGATCTCCTGCTCGACGCGCAGCGAATAAGAAATAAGGGTCGGCATCTTGAGGTCGGGCTGGACGCCGCCGGGCACGAGCAGGGCTTTGGCCGAAGTGGGGCCGCCGGGATTGATGGGCAAGCTGGACACGGGTAAGGACGCGATGCTGTAGGTGGGATTGAAGGGCGCGTTCTGATCCATGCGGTAGCCGAGGGCGTCCTGCAGCTCGTTGTACATGCCGAAGCCGGCACGGACTACTGTCTTGTCGGGGCGCGGGCTCCAGGCGATGCCGATGCGGGGCTGAGGCAGGAACTTCGCGTTGTTGGTGGTGAAGGCGTGGTCTCCGATGTGGGGCTCGCTGGAGATGGTGCGGCCGGTGAAGGTGTAATTGGCGGCGCGGCCGTGGGCTTCGTTCCAGCCGGTGGAGAATTCACCGCGGAAGCCGAGACTGACGGTGAGGTGGGGGCTGAGGCGGATGACGTCCTGGGCGTGAACGGCTCCGAAGAAGGAGCGCCAGTTCATTTCAGTCGGCGCGGGGCTGTAGAGGAAGCTGCTGGTGGTTCCGATGAGGAAGGTCTGCAGGCTGGTGAAGGTGGCCTGTCCAAACTGGCTGAGGTTGATGGTCTCGTTGGACTGGAAGTTCTGGAACCAGGCGCCGAAGCTCCACTGGTGGCGGCCGTGCGACCAGGTCACGCGGTCTTCATAGGTGTAGAGATTGCGGGCGATGGGCAAGTTGCTGCCGTTGTTGCTTCCCGCGAGGCCGACCTGCGCCTGCGGGTTTGAGGCGGCGCTGCCGCCGACGACGACGGCGCCGACGGGCCGGCCGGCGATGAATCCGGGGACAGAGGTGGCTGGGGTGTCGGGGGTGGGCTCACCGGTGAAGTAGTATCCGGCGCGGGAGTAGCCGAAGCGGGCGACGTTGAGCAGGGACGGCGAGAAGACGTGGGTCTCGTCAAGGCTGAGGACCTGCTCGCGGAGCGTGAGGATGTCGCTGCTGTAGGGATTGGCGGTGGTCTCGGTGAAGTCGGCTCCGTCGTCGATAGTGTAGATGGCGGAGAAGGTGTCTTTCGGGGAGAAGGTCTGGTCAAAGCGCGCAGTGCCGAAGTCTTCACGGATGCTCTGGAACGGGCTGCTGAAGTATTCGGCGATTCCATTGAAGTCTGGCGCGTCAGCAGCAGGTGTCGGCCAGAGGTTCAGAAGAGGCTGGACACTGGGAACGGCGGCGGCGCGCGATTTCAGGTCGGGGACAAAGGCGACGGAGGTCTGGTGCAGATGCTGGCGGAAGCCTTCGTAATTTCCGAAGAGGAAGGATTTGTCTTTCTTCAGAGGTCCGCCGAGGGATGCTCCGAACTGGTTGCGCTGAAAGGGCGGGGCTGAGCCCTGGTCGAAATAATTGGGGGCGTCGAGTGCGTTGTTGCGCAGGAACTCGTAGGCTGAGCCGTGGAGGTGGTTGGTTCCGGAGCGGGTGACGATGATGACCTGCGCGCCGGGACGCTTGCCGTACTCGGCTCCATAGGTGTCGCGGAGGACGTTGAATTCCTGGACGGCTTCGACACCGAGCAACTGCTGGCTGGGGCCGCCGGGCTGCATGTTGTTCTCGGCGGCTCCGGTGAATTCGACGCCGTTAAGGAGGAAGAGATTCTGCTGCGGGCGGTTGCCGGAGACGGAGAAATTGTTGCCGGTGCTGGAGTTGGAGACGCCGATACCGCCGGTCTTTTGCGACGTGAAATTGACGATGCCGGGATTGAGGGTGAGCAGGAGATCGTAGCTGCGGCCATTCAGGGGCAGGTCACGTATCTGTTGCTCGCCGACGAGGCCGGAGATGCTCTGGGTAGAGGCGTTCACGATCGGAACATTTTCGGCGACGGTTACCTGTTGCTGAACCTGGCCCACCTGGAGAGTGAGGTCAGCGGTCGCGTCCTGCCCGACGACGAGGGAGATTCCGGTGCGGATCCTTTCCGCGAAGCCGTCTTTTCTGGCGTGGACTTCGTAGTGCCCGATGGGGAGCTCGAACAACTCATATTGTCCGGACTGGCTGGTGAGGGTGGTGCGCGAGGTTCCCGTGTCAATGTCGGTAGCAGTGACGGAAGCGGACGGGACGGCGGCCCCGGAGGGATCGGTGACTCTTCCGGACAGATTCGCTGAGACCTGGGCTTGCGCGGAGAGGAAACAGAGGGCAAGCAGAGCGAGGAGAACAGCAGAGAAACGCTCACGTGCAAATGACATTCTTATCCCTATCCGTTTTGAGACATTGGAGGATTGGATTCAGGAGCCTTCAGAGCCCAGGTTCAGACAGGATCAGCCCAAGGGTCGTAACCAAAACTAGTCTATTTTGAGCGAATTAACTCGTTATTGTCAAACGGATCAAGGCGGAATGGGGCGACATCGCAGCTCTGGCATTGCTCCGCAAAGCGTTGAAGGTTGAGGCGCCAAGACAGCGAGTCCCTTCGACCGAGCCTGTGGCGTGGGTCGCCACAGATGGCCATCTACGCTAATTCCCTTCTCTGCTGATCACGGGGTTATCGGTTGGCGTGATCGTGGCCGCCGTGGTCATCGCGGTCTTTGTTGGCATCCAGCTCCCAGATAAATGTGCCGGTGTGGTACACGGATGAGGTCCAGGGCGCCTTCAGGATGAAGTGTGCGAATGGGTCGCATCCCGCAAAGTCGATGGTAAAAGATGCACTGGCGGCAGCGCTTGCGGCGATGTCTCCCAGGAGGACCGGGAATGCGCTGGGCGGCGTTACGACAGGCGAGCATGGACGTCCGAGGATTTGCTTGAGCGAGAAGCTGGTGATCTGCGTGGCGTAGGCGGGGCCAACGCCTCCATTGGTTGCGTTGAGAGTGATGACACGGGCGTGCGGATTGCCGGTGTCACTGGCGATCTCGAACTTGAGACCGTAGCCGGGCAGGTGGGTCGGGTCGACGATGCCCCAGTAGGCGGGCTTGGCCTGCAGGTTCATGTCAAAGGGCAGCGGGTAGTCGGTGCGCGTGACGGGGAAACCATCGAGCCAGGTGTCGTCGTCGGCCATGCCCCAGAAAGTGACAGCGCTGAGTTTGCCGCTGAGACGGCGGAAGGCTTCGAAGTAGTGCTTGTAGAGCCATCCCTGCTCGGCGAGGACAGAGGGCGGGATGTTGTTGCCGTAGTTGGAGACGGTGTCTCCGGCGTTGTAGACGCTCATGTCGAGCTCGGTGACCTGCTGTTCAAGCTCAGGGAAATTCTCGTGCATGGTGTCGATGGCGTGAACCATGGATTCGACGGTGGGATAGTTGATGGCGTTGTGCATCTCGTGTCCGACGCCGTCGAGCGGGATGCCGCGGGAGCGGAGATCGCGGACGACGCTGACGAGGCAGGCGAGGCGATTGGGATCGGTGGTGCTGTAGTCATTGATGAAGAGTTTGGTTCCGGCGGGGGCGTATTGACGGGCGGCCTGAAGGGCGATGTCGATGTAGCTCTTGCCGAGGACCTGATAGAAGGGTCCGCGGTCGAGACAGTCGGGCTGCGAGGGATCAAGGGGCTCGTTGACGACGTCCCACGCGTAGACCTGCGAGCCGAAGTGCTGGACCTCGGACTGGATGTGCTCCTGGATATTGGCGGTGACGACGGCCTGGTTGGCGGCGGAGTTGGTGCCGTCTCCGGTGGCGTAGGCGGGGGTTTGGGCGCCGGTCGCCCAGACGAGATTGTGTCCGCGGATACGCATACCGTTGCAGACGGCCTCGCCGACTTCGGCGTCGGCAGTGGCGTATGTGTAGACGCCCTTGGTGGCCTCAACCGAGCCCCACTTCATGTCGTTGCCGGAAGTGATGCTGTTGAAGTGCATGGTGAGGAGCTGGGCGTGGGGTCCGGACAGATCGGTCGAATCGATCTCAGCGCCGACGGGGAAGAAATCGGCGAAGGTCTTGTAGATGGAGGGGATGTCGGTCTGGATGGTCGGAGGGGCGACGTAAGAGAGCTGGAAGTCGTCGATGTAGAAGGACACGAGATCGTTGCCGGATGAGGGGACGGTCTGGAAATAGAGGTATGCGCCGCCGGGGTCGTAGCTATTGGCCATGGTGTATCCCATGACGTTGATCTGGTGCCAACTGCCATCGGCGGGAACGGTTATCCCCGGGTATGGGGTAATGCTGGGGTAGCTGGTGTTGCCGTCGAGGGTGGTCTGCAGGCTCATGTTGATGACGTGGTTCGATCCATCGTTGGAGTCGATCATGACCCACGCGCTGATGTTGTACTTCGAGCCGGGGTACATCTTGTTGCTGACGTTGATCTGCGGACCGTCGTAGTTGGCGACGCGGCCGGTGGTGAGCAGGCTGTGCGTTCCGGTGTGGGCGGCGGCAGTGCTGTTGGTCAGAGTGGAGCTGCCGGTGCGCGAGGACCAGCCGTCGAGGCCTCCGTCTTCAAAGTTGGTGGAGACGCCGGAGTTGTCCTGCTGACTGGGACTGGGCGGCACGGGCGCGAGCTCGCTAATGACAACGTCGTCGATGTAGAAGGAATCGGTCGCGCTGCTGGACTGCATGTAGAGGATGAGACTGGTGGGCGGTCCGGGCAGATCGCTGAAGCTAAAGGTGCCCTGGACTTTGGTCCAGGCGGTGCTGGAAAGCGCGGCGGAGGTGGCGAGGTTGCTATAGGCTCCGGAAGTGGCGCAGTCAGCGGTCTTGATGGAGAGAGTCGCGGTGGGGTTGGTGCTATCGGGCGCGGCGAGCAGTACGTAGGCAGTGACCTGGTACGTGGCTCCCGCGGCCAGGTTGGCGACGCTGAGCAAGTTGAGGCTGGGCCCCATGTAGCCCGCGGTTCGGTTGGTGACGAGGAGGCTGAGGGAGTCACCGGCGGGGTCGAGGACTGGCGGAGCGGCGTTGGCGAGGGTCGCGGAGCCGAAGGGTGTCCAGCCGTCGAGGCCACCGTCGGAGAAGTTATAGGTGGCGACAGGTGTTCCGCCGGGAGGTGGTGCGGTCTGGGTGATGACGACGTCGTCGAGATAGAAAGACTGGGCGGTGGTGGGTCCTACTAACTGGGCGTAGAGGGTGACAGCGGTTTCAGTGGTGCTGACGGTGTAGCTTCCGCCGATCTGCACCCATCCTGAATCGGATACGGGTACCTGGTAAGCGCCGATGGTGTCATAGCAGGTGCCTCCGGAGCAGCCGGGGTCGGTGCGCTTGATGGTGAAATTGGCGTCGGTGGCGGCTTCCCCGGCGGTAAGCATTACGTAACCGGTGATGGTGTATTTAGCTCCAGGCAGAAGAATGCTGTTGAGGGAGATGGAGGGCCCGCCGGCGCCGCTGGAGCTGGTGGTGGTGAGCAGGCTGTGCGAGCCGGAATCTGCCGCGGCGGTGGTGTTGGTTGGTGTGCTGGCCCCGTTAAAGGAGGTCCAGCCATCGGCGGTTCCGTCTTCGAAGTCGTAAGTGGCAATGGTTTGCGCGCTGAGGTGAGTGGCGTAGAGGAGCGCGAGGATCGGGATCAGGCGGAGGGATTGACGGATTCGGTTCCCGGATGATCCCTGAGTATAGTTTTTGATTGAAACTAACATGCGGCTCCTCCTGATTCACAAGCTGTTAACAGACGCTGGCCAACTTTTACGCGAACTACCCAATCTGGAGGTTTCAGTTATAAGTAATTCGATTTACTAAGGCGGGCGGAGTATAGCCACCGCTGAAATAAATTGTCAAGCTGACGTTTGGTTTGGTTGATGGACTGAGGGTTGCGGCTGAAGCTCATTGCCATTTCTGGTCCGGCGGTGGAAGATAAATCCGGAATTGTGCCCTCCGCAGTTACGTGCAAAGATGGGGTCATCCGCACTTGCGCCGAATTCGCAAGCCAGGAACCATGCAGTCGCTATCCCACGCTTTCGTTCTTCAGTAAAAACAACCATTTTGCGAGAGCCGAAATCAGTTTGGTTGTGAAGCGCCGGACACCCAGCAGGGGTGAGACCCAAGTAAAGCCAGCAGCGCCGACGCAAATTGCAGCAATTGCTAACAAGTCCTTGGAAATCCAGGTGTCGGGAATTGAATATCCCGCAGGAATTCTCTGCGAGAGTTTCACAGGCCCCCATGGTTTTTGAGGAAGGACAGTAAAAGATGACGGACAGTGCCATTGTTTCCCAGTTTGCGAATGTTTTCCGTATGTCGCCGCAAGAGGTGACAGAAAAAATAGACGCCGATTTTAACCGCTATTTCGGTCGGTACTTTAACGGTGAGCCCTTTGATGCCTATGTGAACCACGCACGAGCGGTGATCGCTGAGACGGGGTGGAGCGGCAGGGTTCTAGATGTGGGGTGCGGCTTCGGGGTGTTCGACATATGCCTCTATGCTTCGGGAGCGTCATCTGTAACAGGCACAGACGTAGTTCCGGAGAAGGTGACTGGAGCGACCCGGCTCGTAGAACTGATGGGCATTCGGAGTGTGGACTTCAGGTTAGCTATAGGGGAGCACCTGCCTTTTTCGGAGGGCGAGTTCGATGGCGTGCTGATGAAAGACACGGTGTCGCACCTGCCGGCAAACACGACATGCTATTCAGAAGCGTTTCGCGTGCTCAGGCCGGGAGGATCGATGCTGATCGTCGATGATCGCAACAGCCTGGCTCCCAGGAGCGTATGGCGCACAAAAAAGCTGTGGGAGATTACGGAGAGCGGCAGTCCTGAAGAACTGGCGCAGCGTGGATTGAGAACCAATCTAACCGAGCAGCGGCTGCGCTATATCAGGGGGCACTTTCCAGAGCTTTCCGAAGCGGCATGCAGAAAGCTGGCTGTCGAGACTCGCGGATATCTGAACAGCCAGATCGCCGAGTTCGTTAAAGCTCGCGAGACGGGGTCAAAGCCTCCCGAGCGCTACGCACAGTGCATCAATCCGGAGAACGGGATGATACAGGAACGCCTCATCAACCCCTTCGGCCTGGCAAGAGAGCTGAGAGCGATCGGCTTCAAGACGAAGGTGCTGCCGCCGCTGGACTGGCGCGCAGAACCCAGTACGACCCGCACGGTTGCCCGGGCGCTCTGGCCGACTTCTACGGTGGCGACTGCGCACTTTCAGATTCTGGCCACGCGGCCATGATTCAATCCAAGCGCGTATTCAGCGTTCGTCGGTCCAACTGAAGAAGACATTGTTGAGGGATTCGGCGAGGGTGGGGTGGGAGAAGATTCCGTCGCGGAGGGCGGTGTACTTCAACTTCCCTTCCATGGCGATCTGAACGATGGTCGCGATTTCTCCGCCTTCAATGCCGAGGACAGCGGCGCCGAGGATCTGCTCGGAGTCGGAGTCGACGACGATCTTCATAAAGCCGCGGGTCTCAGCGGTCTCAATGGCGCGGGCGACAGAGGACATCGGCATTTTCGCCACGCGAATTTTCAGGCCCTGTTTACGGGCTTCGGTTTCGGTGAGGCCGATGCGGCCCAGCTGCGGGTCGATGAAGACGGTGTAGGGCAGGATGCGGTCCTTGGTGCTGCGGCGTTCTCCGTGGAGGAGATTGGCCTGGATGATGCGGTAGTCGTCATAGGAGATGTGGGTGAAGGCAGGACCACCTTTGACGTCCCCAATGGCGTAGATGCCGGGGACGCCGGTTTCCAGGTATTCGTTGACCTTGATGTAGCCGTGCTCGTCGACGCCGACTCCAGTGGCGGGAAGGTTGAGGGCGGTGGTGTTGGGCGTGCGCCCGGCGGCAACGAGGATATGCGAGCCGGTGATGGTGCGCGTCTCTGAGCCAACCCGGACAGTGAGCTGGACATCCTTTCCGTTTTGCGCGGAGCCGGCGGCGAGGGTATGAGCTTCGAGGAGGACTTCGATGCCATCTTCAGTGAGGATCTTCTGGACTTCGTCGGCGATGTCGGGGTCTTCGTGGTCGAGGAGCTGGTGGCCGGTGTGGATGACGGTGACGTGACTGCCGAAACGGCGGAACATCTGTCCAAACTCGAGTCCGACGTAGCCGCCTCCGATGATGAGGAGATGATCGGGGACGGCGCCGAGCTCCATGATGGACTCGTTGGTGAGGAAGGGGATGTCGAGGAGACCGGGGACGGGTGGGATGGCGGCGGTGAGGCCGGTGTTGAGGAAGATCCAGTCGGCCTGAAGCGTGCGGGAGCCGCCGTCGCGGAGGGCGATGTGCAGCGTTTTGGGACCGATGAAGTCGGCGAATCCGTAGATGAGCTCGAGATTTTCACCGGTCAGACGTTTTACGTTGCCGGAGCGGAAGCTCTCGACGACATCACGCTTGCGTTGGCGGACGGTGGCAAGGTCGACGGAGATGGGGCCAGTGTTGACTCCATATTCAGCGCCGCGACGGGCGAGATAGGCAACGCGGCCGCTGGCGACCATGGTTTTGGTGGGCGTGCAGCCCTCGTTCACACAGGTTCCGCCGACGTGCTTCGCTTCGATGGAAGCGGTCTTCTTTCCTGCTTTTGCGAATGCACCGGCGAGAGGCTTGGCGGCTTGTCCGGTGCCAACAATGATGGCGTCGAATCGTTCGGTCATGACGGTCCTTATCTGTGATGGCAGACGTTACGGATTCGTTACGGCATTAGCAGCAGCTTTCCGGTGGTCTTGCGGCCGGCAAGGTCGATGTGAGCCTGGCGGGCTTCGCTGAGCGGATAGGTGTGCTCCATGCGGACCTTGAGGTTGCCGTCGTCGACAGCTGAGAGGACAGCCTGGGCGCGGGTTAGCAGGTCTTCGCGGGTGAGGGCGTAGTGCTTGAGGGTAGGGCGGGTGACAAAGAGCGAGCCTTTCGTCGAGAGCTCGATGAGGTCGAAGGGCGGAACGGCTCCGCTGGAGCCTCCGAAGAGTACCATCATGCCGCGAGGGCGGAGGACGTTGAGGGATTTTTCGAAGGTGGTCTTGCCGACGGAGTCGTAGACGACGTCGACACCGCGGCCATCGGTGAGGCGTTTGGTTTCGGATTCGAAGTCAGACTGGGTATAGAGGATCACGTCGGCGGCTCCGGCCTCGCGCGCGAGGGCGGCCTTTTCTTCGGTGGAGGTGGTGGCGATGACGCGGACGCCGATCTGCGAGGCCATCTGCGTGAGGAGCAGGCCGACGCCTCCAGCAGCAGCGTGGATGAGGGCGGTGTCTCCGGACTTGAGGGGGAACGTGGAATGCGAGAGGTAATGCGCGGTCATTCCCTGCAGCATGACGGCGGCGGCCAGCTTGAGGTCGAGATGTTTCGGGACGGGCACGACGCGGTCGGCGGCGATCACGGCGTATTCGGCGTAGCTGCCGAGGATGTTGCACCACGCTACGGGATCTCCGGGGGCGAAGCCGGTGACGCCATGGCCCAGGGCTTCGATGGTGCCGGCGGCCTCCTGTCCGTCAATGAAAGGCAGGGCGGCTTTGTAGCGGCCTTCGCGGTAGTAGATGTCGATGAAGTTGACGCCGGAAGCGGCGATCTTGATGAGGACTTCGCCCGGACCGGGAGTGGGGATCGGTAGATCGGTGAGGGTGAGGACTTCAGGACCGCCGGTCTGCTTTATCTGGATGGCTTTCATAACGGTTGCAGATGCCGAGTTTAGCAGAGGGGATTCATGTGGTGATGAACTGGGTTAAGACGCCAAGAAACGGCGTCCGGGCTGCCCGCTGACGACCCAGCGTTCAGATGTAAAATCGTTAAAGACGCAGCGATTCTGCAGTTGTGTTTTTTTCTATGCCGGCGACGTCCAGCAAGCCGCCAAAAGCTGCGGAAACCGAATTGAAATTCCTGCCAAAGCAGGTGACCAACGCTCAGACGGTTATCGCATGGTCGGGTTTCTTGTTTGCGCTTCTGCAGAGTGTCTGCACATTCTTTACCGCTCTCGATGGGCTTCGGCTTTTGATCGGAGCGGGAGCGCTTTTGGCGATTTTCCAGGCCGGGACGGTCTGGGACCACTTTCATGCGAACTGGATTCGTGTGCCGATGGTGGCGCTGGCATTCGCCGGCTCGGTTCTGAATTTGCTGATCCTGAGACGCATCTGGCGGCTTCGCAATCATCCGGCTGCGCAGTGGCGGCGGGTGCCGGTGTCTCCTCGAAAGATGAGGATGGAGCGATTGCAGTTCGCTCTGGCGGTGATCATGCTGACGCTTATCAGCGTTGAAGAGGTCACGCACTTCAGGACGTTTCATCATTTCTGAGTCTCTGCTCGCAGGCGGACTAGGCGCCCAGAAGCTGGCTCACGGGACTTATCCCGATCGCGTGAAAACAGCGGCAGTTATAATCGGGCGCCACACCAAAGAGGGGGAGTGCATTGAAGGAAGATCATGCTGCCGTCGTTCGAGGTTTTGCCACAGAAGTTATTACTCAGGGTCAGATGGGCCTGGCTGCGCAGTTTGTATGGGAAGACGTAGTCGAGCAGGTTCCGCTGCCTGGTCAGGGGCCGGGGCTGGAAGGGCTGAAAGATATTCTGCGCGGCATGCGCGCTGCCTTCCCTGATCTGAGCTTTTCGATAGAAGAGCAGATTTCAGAGGATGACAAGGTAGCGAGCCGCTTCGAATGGACCGGCACTCATCACGGCGAGTTTCTTGGTGTGCCGGCAACGGGGCGGCAGGTCCGAGTGTGGGGGATCGTTATCGACCGGTTCAAAGAAGGCCG
>Ga0207060_10282_pt1 | contig 15892 bp, 7 predicted proteins | sample Alteio_BWMinCont_30_FD_153270 | JGI IMG/M metagenome (GOLD analysis project Ga0207060, IMG submission 153270) | Enriched cells from forest soil in Barre Woods Harvard Forest LTER site, Petersham, Massachusetts, United States -... | ecosystem: Environmental > Terrestrial > Soil > Temperate forest >...
AACTTTGGCAGTACCACCGGCGGCGTTAACTGGGACGGTAAGGACCCTAATGTGAATATCGAGTTTACCCAGGTTTCTGTAGGCTATGATTTTACAAAAACCATGAAGCTGAAAATGGCCTATGGCCGCGACTTTTCCAAAGATTTCGCCACAGATTCCTCGGGTTATATGATCAATGAAAGCGCGTTAAAAAGAATTAAATATACCGACCCGATTGGAAAACCCTTTACCATGTGGGGCAGAAAAGGCACTATCGTCGGTGTATTAAAAGATTTCCATTTTAATTCCCTCCATGATCCTATACAGCCGCTCATCATCAGGCTGCGTGAGAAGGAAGTTTATGGTAATATTTTGATCAGGACGCAAGCAGGCCAAACCAAACAGGCTATAGCCACTATGGAAAAACTATGCAAAGAGCTAAACCCCAATTTCACGTTCACTTACGCCTTTACCGATGAAGAATACCAGAAGCTGTACAACAACGAGCAGGTGGTCGGCAAATTATCAAAGGCCTTTGCTTAGTTTTTCCATAGTGGCTATAGCCTGTTTGGTTTGGCCTGCTTGCGTCCTGATCAAAATATTACCATAAACTTCCTTCTCACGCAGCCTATCAAAGAGATCGGCATCCGCAAAGTGCTTGGCGCAAGCGTGGGCTCATTATTTACCTTATTATCGAAAGAATTTTTAATACTGGTATTAATTGCACTATTAATAGCCTCGCCCGCCGCATGGATTGGCATGAATATATGGCTCAAAGGATATACCTACCACACCACTATTGATTGGTGGGTATTTGCATTATCGGGTGTACTATCTATATTAATAGCGTTGATGACCGTGAGTTTTCAGTCAATAAAAGCCGCATTGATGAACCCGGTGAAGAGCCTTAGATCAGAGTAGGCAGTTAGCAGTAGCAGTTGGCAGTTAAAAATCACTAATTCACTAATTAATTCCTCATGATAAAAAATTATTTCAAGATCGCCTGGAGGAACCTAAGGAAGAACAGGCTGTACGCATTTATAAATATCCTGGGCTTAACTGTAGGGATAGTTAGCTGCCTGATGATTGGTATCTATATCAAGCACGAATTAAGTTACGACCGCTTTAACCAAAATGCGGACAGGACGGTACGGGTAACCATGGACTATAACTTTGGCGGCGAAACCCAGAAAGTAGCGGTTACCGGGACAAAGATAGGGCCACAATTTAAACGGGTATTCCCGCAGGTGGCTGATTTTGTAAGGACTTATAAAAGAACCAAGATAGTTAGCTATGATAACCAGCTATTCGAAGAACAAAACTTCTTTTATGCCGAGCCTTCTTTTTTCAAAATATTTTCCTTTAAACTGGTTAAGGGGGATGCCGCAAATGCTTTAAGTACCAACGACAAGGTCGTAATCACTGAAAGTACAGCTAAAAAATACTTCGGCCAGGAAGACCCGATTGGGAAAGTTATAAAAGTTGGCGATAAAAATTTTATGGTTTCGGCTATCGCGGCTGATGCTCCTTCAAACTCGCAGGTACAATTTGACTTTATAGCTCCATTTAATGTGCTCGACGCCGCAAAGACGGAAGACTGGACCTCGGCAAATTATATCACTTACCTGCTGCTCAGGAACAAGGAAGATATACAGCCCCTGGCAAAGCAAATCACCGGTTATATGAAAGCGGTGAACAAAAACGAGATGAAGATCACAGGCAGCCAGCATTTAACCTTCCACCTTGAACCATTAACAAGTGTGCATTTGCATTCCAACCTTCCCGATAGCTTTGAGCCAAATGGCAGTATTACCTATATTTATATACTGATCGTGGTAGCCGTGTTGATATTGGTGATAGCCGGTGTAAACTATGTGAACCTTTCCATAGCTCAATCGGCGGGCCGCGGCGCTGAAATTGGCATACGCAAGGTGCTTGGCGCTGCAAAACAGCAATTGTTTAAACAGTTTATAGGCGAATCGCTTTTGGTTACCGCCATTGCGGGGATGTTGTCGGTAGCGCTTGCGTTTGTTATGCTGCCGTTCTTCAATCGTTTGTCAGGGATACAATTTCAACTTAGCGCTTTATTTGATCCGGTTATCCTGCTTTGCTTGGTAACGCTGGCCATTATTATTGGCTTTTTGGCAGGCGCTTACCCCGCTTTATTGTTATCCAATGTTAAACTGGCCAAAATTCTTAAGTCAGGTTTTTCGTTTACTTCCGGACAAAGCGTCCGCCGCTCTTTGATCATCTTCCAGTTTATTATTTCTATTTTTCTTATCATCTCGACAGTAGTGATATTGCAACAGCTATCATACATCCGTAACAAGGATGTAGGTTATAACAAAAGCAACGTAGTGGTTTTGCCCGTCGACTATAAAATGGTGCCGCAGGTTGATGCATTTAAAAAAGTAGTCAGCAATATCCCCGGAGTTGAAAGTGTTGCCGCCGCAAACAACGAACCCGATGATGTAAAATGGGGCGATGCCATACAAACAAAGGATGGCAAAAGTTTATCCGTAAACGCCCTCCCAATGGATGAGGATTTCATAAAAACCATGCAGCTGAAAATTGTAGCGGGCAGCGATTTCAGCCTTACCGACGTTTTGCAGGTGGATACTACGCATCAATATAAAAATTTCCGCTATACGTTTATGCTGAATGAATCGGCTGCAAAGGCATTAGGCTGGACGCCCGAACAGGCCATAGGTAAAGAAATTTCAAAAAACTACCCCGGAAGGATAAAAGCGGTAGTTAAGGATTTTAATTTTAAATCATTTCACGATCCCATCGGCCCATTGCTCATATTTTTAGATCACGATCAAACAAGCGACATATTCGTTCGGATAAATGGGAATAATACGGCTTCAGTTATACCAGCCATAGAAAAAATCTGGAAGGACCGCGTACCATTCCGGCCGTTTGAGTATAAGTTCCTGGATGAAGATTACGACGCCTTATATCGTACTGAACAGCGTACCGCAGGTGTGTTTACAACGTTTTCGGCACTTGCTATAGTGCTGGCTTGCCTGGGATTGTTTGCTGTTACAGCTTACGCGGTAATGCAGCGTACCAAAGAAATCGGCATCCGGAAAGTTTTAGGCGCAACCATAGGCAATATCATATTACTCATTTCAAAAGATTTTCTATGGCTCGTTATTATCGCAACAGTAATTGCCTCACCCATCGCCTGGTTTACGTCACATAAATGGCTGGAAGATTTCGCCTACCGCATCGCGATCCATTGGTGGGTATTTATTGCCGCCGGCGCTGCTTCATTAATAGTAGCAGGCGTTACCGTAAGCGTGCAAGCATTAAAAGCAGCCCTGGCAAATCCGGTGAAGAGCTTGAGAAGCGAGTAGCGTCAGTTTGCAGTGCGCAGTTTGCAGATCGTGGTAGGCAGTTTGCAGTTGGCCAGCCAGATAACAGCAAACTGCCTACTAAAAACTGCAAACTATTTTCCAGGCACATGCAACGTATTGAAATAAAGAATTGTCTATTATAAAAACTAATAGAAAAGAAATGAAAACTTACTTACTTGTATTATTTATGGTGTGCCTGGGCTGCACGGCCTTCGCACAGGATAACTTTAATAAAACGCCGTATGAAACCAAATCACTCGCCAGCGATGCTATAAAAGAGGTGTATGTAGAAACGTCGGGCGGCAGCATCAGCGTTAGCGGGGCTCCTGGAGAAGCAGCGCGGGTTGAAGTTTATGTACATGGGAACAATGGGGGCGACCTTTCAAGGGAAGAAATTAAAAAGCGCCTCGACGACGACTATGATGTGCTGGTTACCGTAACTAACCACGAATTACATGCCAAGGCCAAAAGAAAACATGAAAACGGCATCAACTGGGACTGGAGAAGGCAATTGAGTATTTCCTTTAAAATATTTGTGCCGAAACAGGTGAATACCAACCTGGAAACCAGCGGCGGCAGCATTCATCTGGATAATTTATCGGGTAATGAAAAATTTGGCACTAGCGGTGGCAGCCTGCATGTCGACGCTTTGACCGGTACCATCAAAGGTGAAACATCCGGCGGCAGTATCCAAATTTCGAATTCGGGCGATAATATCAATATGGAAACCAGCGGCGGCAGTATCCAGGCCAATAACTGCAATGGAAAAATACATCTCGAAACATCAGGCGGCTCCTTACACCTGCAGGATCTGAAAGGCTCAATTAACGCTAATACCAGCGGAGGCAGCGTGAGCGCGGGCAACATCGAAGGGGAATTAATTACCGGAACCTCGGGCGGCAGTGTTAATTTAACACAGTTATCATGTGCACTCGAGGCCTCAACCAGCGGCGGCAGTATGAATATTGAAATGACCCATGTTGGTAAATATATAAAGCTTGATGACAGCGGTGGCCACATCGATCTGACATTGCCTGCAAAACAAGGCTACGACCTTAACCTGAGCGCCAACAGGATAAACCCGTCATCCAGCGTGAGCAATTTCACCGGCGAATGGGACAAAGACCATGTAAAGGGCAGCACAAACGGCGGCGGCATACCCGTAAGTGTTGATGCCAGCGGCCATCTTAACATAACCTTTAACTGAAAAAAGTAAATCAATAACAGGCGGCCCGTATGTGTATTATCAATACATATAAGGGCCGCTTCCTTTTAATAGCTTTTTTCTTCTTTCTGACTTTCGGACTAAAAAAACTAATCTCTAACCTCTAATCGCCAATCTCTAACAAGAGTGTATCATAACCGTACACCATGTGTTACGCCTGCGTACAGTTATAATCACACTATAAAAATAAGATATTGGTTATCAGTAAATTATATGTTTGGTATATTTTTAAACCCATCATATAAAAATTCCCTGTCATGATCAAAAACTTTATTCTCACCGCATGGCGTAACCTTAAAAACAACAAGGTATTCTCCTTTATTAATGTGTTTGGTTTATCGGTAGGCCTCACGTGCTGTATGCTTATAGGGGCGTATTTATACCAGGAATTAACTTATGACACTTATCCGGCGCAGGCAAAACAAATTTACCGTGTTGGCCTGCATTCAAACGGGAACAATGCTGCCGCAGATTTTCCAAGTGTTGATGTCGCGGTAGGGCAGGGGATTAAAAACGCATTTCCCGAAGTGCTGGCTTCCACCCGTTTAACCAACAGGGGCCCTGTTTTTGTAAAATATAATAACCAGCAATTCAAAGAAAACAAAATAGTACTTATCGATTCAAATTTCTTTCAGCTGTTTTCCATCCCCCTAATTGAGGGTGACAGTAAAACAGCACTTACCGAACCAAAAAGTATTGTAATAACAAAAGCCTTCGAGAAAAAGTATTTTGGTGATTCACAAGCTATCGGCAAAGCCCTTACCGTAGGCGGCGACCTTGTAAAGGTAACAGGTGTTATTGATAAAGTGCCGGATAACTCACATTTCCATGCGGATGCCTTTATGAGCATGGTAACCTTTATTACCCCAAAAGCAAGACAAACCTGGAGCAATGTTGGCTACTATACCTATGTTTTATTGGATAAAAATGCCGATACTAAAAAACTGGAAACCGGTTTTAAGCAATTGGTAGCAAAGTTTGTAGTGCCTGAGGTACAGCATGATATGGGCGTAAGCCTTGCCGAGGCGCAGAAATCTGTAAATTCTTTCCTGTTTTTTTTAGAGCCGATTACGGATATTCATTTACATTCCGCTATGAAATATGAATTTGAACCTAATGGCGATATTCATTACGTGTACATATTTGGCGCGCTGGCTATATTTATCCTATTGCTGGCCTGCATTAATTTTACCAACCTGTCAACCGCCAGCGCCACCAAACGCTCAAAAGAAATAGGCATCCGCAAAGTGCTCGGTTCAGCAAAAGGCAAGCTGATCTCTCAATTTCTTATTGAGTCGGTTATGCTTACGTTTTTGGCCATGCTTTTTGCCCTGGGGCTTGTTTATTTGTTACTGCCTTATTTTAACGACCTGGCCGGCAAACAGATTACCATCAGGTTCTTTTTAACCTACCAGGCTTTAATTACAGAAATGGCGTTGACATTATTAGTAGGCTTAGTTGCGGGGATTTACCCGGCATTTTTCCTTTCATCATTCCAGATCATCGCCATATTAAAAGGGAACAGCGGCGCACAACCCGCAGGCCGTGGAGGTTTACGCAGCAGCCTAATTGTATTCCAGTTTGCCATATCAACGGCGCTGATCATTGCCACTTTTACCGTTTTTCAGCAACTGCACTTTATGCAGAATAAAAAGCTGGGCTACGACAAAAGCCAGGTATTAGTGATAAACGACGCCGCTACACTTGGTAATAATGCCGATGCTTTTAAGCAACAGCTTTTAAACGACAACCGCGTAGTAAATGCTACTATATCCGGCAATATACCAGGGTACGACGGCATGGGCGGCACAGAGATTTATGCTAAGGACGTTGCAGACAAAGGTACCAACACCACGATAGCATGTAATATTTACTGGATCAGTAATTCGTATATCCCTACATTGGGCATGCAGCTTGCAAAAGGCAGAAATTTTTATCCGTCAGGCCCTGCCGATTCGGCATCGGTTATTCTTAACGAGGCTGCCGTGAGCGACCTCGGTTTTGGAAATTCCGATCCGATTGGTAAAACCATCATCCGTTCGGGTCAGCGGCATTATAATATTGTTGGTGTGGTAAAAGATTTTAATTATACATCCGCCAAACAGCGGATTGCCCCGCTGATGATGCTGGCTACACAATATAATGCAGGATCACTGATCGTGAGGATAAAAACCACAGATGTACATCAATTAATAACTGATATAAAAAGCCGGTGGGCCAGTTTTAATCCGCCAGCGCCTTTCAGCTATTCTTTTCTTGACGACCAGTTCGCTTCCTTATATAGTTCCGAGCAGCGCACCGGCCGGATATTTACTTCGTTTTCAATCATCGCTGTTATCATTGCAAGTTTGGGCCTGTTTGGTTTGGTTGCATTTATGATACGGCAGCGTGTTAAAGAAATTGGCATCCGTAAAGTATTAGGCGCATCTACAGGCAGTATAACAGCCATGTTATCGAAAGAATTTTTGCAACTGATTTTAATTGCTGCATTAATATCATATCCCGTAACATGGTACGCCATGAGTAAATGGCTGCAGGATTTCGCTTACAGGGTAAATATTCAATGGTGGGTTTTTGTACTGGCGGGCGTAATTGCGCTATTGGTTGCAGCAATTACCATCAGCTTTCAATCTATAAAAGCAGCGCTGGCAAACCCGGTGAAGAGCCTTAGGTCGGAGTAGGCAGTGGGCAGTTTGCAGTAGCAGTTAGCAATTCTATCAATGAACTAATGAACAAGTGAACCAATGACCAAACATCATGATAAAAAACTATCTCAGGAGCGCTTTTCGTAATATCAAAAGGCACCCGTTTATTTCATTTATTAACATATTTGGTTTAACCGTTGGGTTAACCTGCTGCCTGCTGATATTAACATACGTTATTAATGAAAAGAGTTATGACAAATTCGATAAAGATAGCGGCGATATTTACAGGGTAACCGCAGCCCTTTATTCCAGCGAGGGCGCGGAGGTTTTTCATTTTGCGTCAATTCCGCCCCCCTTTGGCCCGCTTCTGCAAAATGAATTTCCTGATATTAAGAAAGTAACGAGGCTGTTATCAAACGGAACGACTATCCTCAGCTATAAAGATAAATTGTTTAACGAACAGAAAGCTTATTATGCCGATGAGAATTTCTTCAGCTTTTTTAGCGTGCCCGTTGTTTCCGGGTCTGCCCGCACCGCGTTGGCCGAACCCTACAGCATCATGATAACGGAAAATATCGCCAGGAAATACTTTGGCAATACCGATCCGATGAATAAAATAATCTTACTGGACGCCAATAAACGCCCGTTTAAAGTTACCGGCATATTTAAGGCGTTCCCGGCGAATTCACATTTACACCCTGAGATTTTATTGTCGTTTAATACCTTAAAGGACAGTACTGTTTTTGGAGAAAAAGCATTGCGTACCGATTATTACGGTAATAATTTTTTTACCTATATCTTATTCCCCAAAAACTACAATGTCAGCAGGATTGAAGCCCAGCTGCCAAATTTCCTGGATAAATACGTACCAATCCCACCCGGGTCCCCGGTTAGTTTTAAAACGCATAAAACTGTCAGTCTCGAATTACAGCAGCTTTCTGACATCCACCTCCGCTCACATCTTGATAACGAAATTGAGGAAAACGGGAATATCGAACGCATTTATACATTTTCGGCTATTGCCCTGTTCATTTTATTGATAGCCTGTATCAACTACATGAACCTGTCGACCGCCCGTTCAGCGTTAAGGGCCAAAGAAATCGGCATAAGGAAAGTCGTGGGCGCGGAGCGAAAAGAAATTATCAGCCAATTTCTAAGCGAATCGGTATTAATCACATGGGTGGCGCTGGCGTTGGCCGTGGCATTAACAATTATTTTGCTGCCATTTGTAAACAGGCTTTCCAGACAAGATTTATCCATCACCAGCCTGCTTCATTTGCAAATATTGCTGCCTGCTTTCTCCCTGCCATTTGTAATCGGTTTCATCAGCGGTATATACCCGGCAATTTTTATGTCGTCATTCGCACCGGTTAAGGTTTTGAAAGGGGTGATAAAAGTCGGTTCCGGCAATTTATCATTCAGGAAAGTATTAGTGGTGATACAATTTTCCATTTCTATTATTTTAATCGTGGCCACAGCTATAGTTTACCGGCAGTTAAAATTTATGCAAAACAAGGATTTGGGTTTTAATAAGGAAAGCGTTATCGTTATGAAATACCCGCCTGCATTAAACAAACGATATAATACACTAAAATACGACTTGCTGAAAAACTCTTCAATAAAGGAAGTAGCCGAGTCCTCGAATATCCCGACCGAACGGTTATTGAACGATGACCTTGCCTCGATTATAGACGGCGGCGCAAAACATCCTGCCAAAGTTGAAATGAAATTTGTAAATGTCGACTACGGGTTTATTCCAACTTATGGTATGAGCTTAGCTGCCGGAAGGAATTTCTCGAAGGACTTTGCAACCGACACCAGCAGTTTTATAATTAACGAAGCAGCTGTACGGACGCTCGGGTGGAAAGTTCCGGAAAATGCCGTGGGCAAAAATATAATGTATGGTACCGTCAGGGGGAAAATTGTTGGTGTTGTGCAGGATTTTCAGTTCGAATCGTTACATCAAAAAGTTAGCCCGTTAATATTTCTGCTGCCCCCGCCGCGTCTAAGCTTTTACAACAGGGTTTCTATAAAGATCAGTGGTAGTAATGTTCCGTCAACCATAAATGCGATTGAAAGCGCCTGGAATAAAGACATGCCCGATACCCCCTTTGAGTTTAATTTCTTAGACCAAAAACTTGAGCAGCTGTACCTTAGCGAAGAGCAGCAGGGCGTACTGTTCACTATTTTTTCCGGTATCGCAATTTTCATAGCCTGCTTAGGTTTATTCGGCTTATCGGCATTCACAATAAGCCAGCGCGTCAAGGAAATTGGTGTGCGTAAAGTGTTGGGCGCAAGCGTTCCGCAAATAGTGGTAGAGTTGTCAAAGGGCTTTCTGCGGCTGGTGTTAATTTCCGCAATAATTGCGTTCCCCGTCGCCTGGTTTGTAATGAATAAGTGGCTGGTTAGTTTTGCTTTCCGGGTCGGGATCAGTTGGTGGATATTTGTGATAGCAGGGACCATAGCGGTCATAATAGCCTTTGCCACCATCAGTTTTCAATCCATTAAGGCAGCGCTGACAAACCCAGTGAAGAGTTTGCGGAGTGAGTAGCAGCAGGTAGTAGCAGTAGCAGTTTGTACGAAGGAGTCCTCTGGAGCAGTTAAAAAGGTGAAAGGTGAGAGGTAGACATTGGATAGAAAGACAAATAAGACTGAGCGATTCACACCAATGAACTAATGAACTAACATCATGGTAAGAAACTATTTAAAAGTAGCGTGGCGCAACATCATTCGTAACAAGGCGCATACATTTATTAATATTACCGGGCTTTCGGTTGGGCTTACCTGCAGCCTGCTCATATTGCTTTGGGTGCAAAGCGAGTTGAATATGGACGCCTATCATGTAAATGGCGCGCGTTTGTACCAGGTTTACGAGCGGGAGGGTTATGAACATAAAATTGATGGCAATTATTATACACCAGGAACGATGGCCTTTGAAATAAAAAAGGTGATACCGGAGGCTGAATATGCTGTGGACATGGCTGATGATCGTAACCATGTTTTCAGGGTTGGCAATAGAAATTTAAAAATACAGGGCACGTTTGCCGGCGCCGACTTATTTAAGATGTTCAGTTACCCGCTATTAAATGGTTCGCCGCAAACCGCATTAAACTCACCGGTCAGTATTGCTATTTCAAGGAAAATGGCGGGCATGTTTTTTGGAAGCTCTGGTGCGGCCATGGGTAAGACTATTAGGTATGACAACCTAAAGGACTTAACAGTGACAGCAGTATTTGAAGATCTCACTGAAAATAGCTCCAGGAAATTTGAATACGCAATAAACTGGAATACTTTTTTGCAATATGTTCCCTGGGCCAGCAATTTAAACAATACAGGCCCATTTACTTATGTGCAACTCAGGCCAGGTGCTGACCCTTCGCTGGTTGATAGAAAACTCACCCACTTTCTCGATCAATACCGCAGTAAAAATAATACCCTGCATGTGGAAAACGGGTTGCAGCGTTTTGACCAGGTTTACCTGCATTCTAATTTCACCAATGGGAGGATAGACGGCGGACGCATAGAATATGTGAGGCTTTTTAGTATCGTAGCGGTATTTGTGTTGCTGATCGCCTGTATCAACTTTATGAACCTTACAACGGCGCAATCAATAAAAAGGGCGCGGGAGATCGGTGTACGTAAGGTGGTAGGGGCTTTGCGTCCGGCATTGATACGGCAGTTTATCGGGGAGTCGCTGCTGCTTACCGTGCTTGCAGTCATTGTAGCATTAACCATGATGCGTTTACTGCTGCCGGTATTTAATCAACTTACACAAAAGCAAATCGCAGTTCCTTTTAACCAGGTATCTTTCTGGCTTAGGTTGACAGCGTTAACATTGATCACCGGGTTGCTTGCCGGCAGCTATCCGGCCTTGTTCTTATCTTCCTTTAACCCGGTTAAGGTATTAAAAGGCTCATTAAAAATCGGTACTGGTTCGGTATGGTTCCGGAAAGGTTTGGTGATATTTCAATTTACGCTCTCGGCCATACTGATCATTGCCACCATTATAATATCTAAACAGGTAAATTTTATCCAGGACAGGAATTTAGGTTATGACCGCGAAAACCTCGTCTATATTCCCGTAGAAGGCGCTTTGGGTTCTAAATATGATGTTTTCAAAAACGAGGCGCTCAGGATGCCCGGTATTTCATCTGTGAGCAACATCGATAATACGCCGACATCAATGAACAGCGGCACTACGCATGTTGAGTGGGATGGGAAAGATCCCAACAACAACTTTTTATTCAAAGACGCTGTTATCGGGTATGATTTTGTACCTACAATGAAACTGAAAATACTGGAAGGGCGCGATTACTCAAAAGATTTTGCGACAGATTCGGTTAACTATCTCATCAATGAAGCAGCCCAAAAAGAAATCGGTTTTGCAAACCCTGTAGGAAGATCGTTAACGGTGCGGGGCGTAAAAGGTAAAATAATCGGGCTGCTTAAGGATTTTCATTTTCAATCATTACACGAACCTATACGCCCGTTCATATTTCATTTTACCGCCGGGCGGCCAACTGATGGTAATATACTGGTCCGCACACAACCCGGTAAAATAAGGGAGGCGCTGGCCGGCCTCGAAGCAGTGTGCAAACAGGTAAATCCCAACGTTCCTTTCACCTATACTTTCTCTGACGAGGCATACCAGAAGCTTTATAAAAGCGAGAAGGTGGTTGCCAAATTGTCGGATATATTTGCTTTCATGGCTATTTTTATTTCATGCCTGGGCTTGTTGGGGCTGGTAATGTTTACAGCCGAACAGCGCGTTAGGGAAATAGGTATCCGTAAAGTGCTGGGGGCAAGTGTAGCTTCATTATTTACTTTGTTGTTATCAGAGTTTTTATTGCTGGTACTTTTTGCACTATTTATTGCTGCCCCTATCGGGTGGTATGCCATGCACAAATGGCTGCAGGGCTTTGCTTATCATACGCCTGTACAATGGTGGGTGTTTGCCCTTTCAGGAGGGTTGATCATATCGATAGCCCTGGTTACCGTAAGTTTCGAGGCAGTTAAAGCTGCCCTCGTTAACCCGATTAAGAGCTTGCGTTCGGAATAGGAGAAAGAGATTAGAGGTTGGAGATCAGCGTCTTAGTTAAAAAACAAAGCTAAACTGAGGCTGGCAGGAACGAAAAATATCAAATACAATGAACAATTAAGTCAATAATTCAGTAATTCACAAATTCAATAATTATCCTCTCATGATAAAAAACTATTTAAGGAGCGCTTTTCGTAATATCAAGAGGCATCCGTTTATTTCATTCGTCAATATATTCGGTTTAACCGTTGGGTTAACATGCTGCCTGCTGATAGTAACCTACGTTATTAACGAGCGCAGTTACGATAAATTCAACAAAAACGCGGATGACATTTACCGTGTTACGCGCATATTTTACTCGGCGCCAAATGTGGAGAGCCTGCATTTGAGTTCCATAGCCCCGGCCTTTGGCCCGCGGTTGACGGCGGCATTCCCGGAAATTAAGGAAATGACACGGACTTTACCCGCCGGCACTACATCCTTCCGGTATAAGGAAAAATTATTCAACGAGCAGAATGCTTTTTTTGCCGACCAGAATTTTTTTGACTTTTTCACAGTGCCCGGATTAAAAGGTGACGTGCATAAGGCCCTTACGGAGCCGTACAGCGCCATGCTGACCCCCGAAATGGCCAAAAAGTATTTCGGCAATGATGACCCCACCAATAAAGAGATCATCCTCGGTGGCAATAAACATGCTTTTAAAATAACCGGCATTTTTAACCCGCTCCCGGTAAACTCGCACATGCATCCTGATATCCTTGTTTCATTCAGCACATTGAATGATTCGACAATTTACGGGGCAAAGCAATTGGCGACAAGTTTCGGCAACAACTCGTTTTATACCTACCTGATGTTTTCGAAAAACGATAATGTGGATCGTTTAAGATCGCAGCTCCCCAGCTTTTTGGATAAGTATTGCGCTGTTCTTGGTGCGCCCGCCGGCCAGAAAGTGCATAATACAACCAGCCTTACGCTACAAAAGCTTACCGATATTCACCTCACTTCGCACCTTGATGATGAGATCGAAGAAAACGGAAGCTCGACCCGTGTGTATATTTTCTCGGCAATAGCGCTGTTTATCCTGCTTATTGCCTGCATTAACTACATGAACCTTTCTACTGCGCGCTCGGCGCTGCGTGCAAGGGAGATCGGCATCCGCAAGGTTGTGGGGGCGCAGCGCAAGGAGATCATCGCCCAGTTTTTAAGCGAGTCGGTAATAGTAACTTACATTTCGCTTTTTATCGCCTTTGCATTAACTACGCTGTTGTTGCCGGCGGTTAACAACATGTCGGGCCTGCACTTAAGCGTTAACAGCCTCTTAGCTTTGAATGTCTTGCTTCCTGTTGTTTTGCTGCCTTGTATTGTGGGATTGATCAGCGGTATTTATCCTGCGCTGTTTATGTCATCGTTTATCCCGGTAAAGGTTTTGAAGGGATTGTTTAAAGTTCAAACCAGCACATTTTCATTCCGGAAGGTACTGGTGGTGCTGCAGTTCTCTGTTTCAATCGTTTTAATTGTTGCAACCACGGTCGTTTTCAGGCAATTACAGTATATACAGGACAAGGATCTGGGCATCGACAAAGACCACGTTTTAACTATGCAGTATGATGGCGGGCTTGATAAGCAGTTTTATGCTTTTAAGGCTGATTTGCTGAGAAACCACGATATAGAAAACATCGGGCGGTCTTCGCGCATCCCATCGGGCCGGCTGCTTGATGACCAGGGCGCATCCGTTCTGGAAGGCGGCACGTTTCAACCACTGAAGGTCGACTTGAAACAAATAGCGGTTGATGAAGGCTTTATTCCCACGTTTGGGATCAAAATGGCCGCCGGGCGCAATTTTTCGCATGACATAAAGACCGATTCCAATAAATACATCATCAACGAGACTACGGTAAAAACCTTAGGATGGGGAACGGCCGAAAAGGCTCTGAATAAACAGATAAAATATGGCAACGTGACAGGCAATGTAATAGGCGTGATGAAAGATTTTCACTTCGAATCGCTCCACCAGCCTATTGTCCCCATGATCCTGATACTCCAGCCTTATGGCAGGCTTTCTATTAAAATAAGCGGGCATAACGTACCGTCGTCTGTAAGTTTTGTCCGCGATACATGGCAGCACTACCTGCCCACGGTGCCATTTGATTTTTCATTCCTGGATAAACGCTTCGACGAGCTTTACCGCAGCGAGCAGCAGCAGGGTACCTTGTTTACCATATTTGCCTGTATCGCCATATTTATTGCTTGTTTAGGGTTATTCGGCTTGTCGGCGTTTACCATAACCCAGCGTGTTAAAGAAATAGGTGTGCGCAAAGTATTAGGCGCCAGTATACCGCAAATTGTTACCGAGCTATCGAAAGACTTTTTGATGCTGGTGCTGATCGCAGCAGCGGTGGCTATACCCGTTGCGGTTTATGCCATGAACAAATGGCTGGGTACCTTTGCATCGCGGATCGCTTTAAGCTGGTGGATATTGGCCGCAGCCGGAGTAGTTGCTTTGATTATAGCTTTTGCTACCATAAGCTTTCAATCCATAAAAGCAGCTTTGGCAAACCCGGTGAAAAGCCTGCGGTCAGAGTAGCAGTTAGCAGTAGCAGTTGACAGTAGAAGAGGGGATGGGACAAAGGCAAAAGCTGAAAGATAAAATCCGCGACTAATAACAAAGCAATACCAATGAACTAATGAACAAGTGAACTAATGAACCAACAATGATAAAAAACTATTTAAGGAGTGCCTTTCGTAATATCAAGCGGAACCCGTTTATCTCATTCATTAACATTTTTGGTTTAACCATTGGCTTAACCTGTTGCCTGCTAATTGTAACTTTTGTTATTAATGAACGCAGCTATGATAAATTTAACAAAAACGCCGATGACATTTACCGCGTAACCCGCATCTTCTATGCAGATAAGGGCGTTGAAAGCCTGCACTTAGGTTCAGTAGCGGGGCCTTTTGCGCCTTTACTGAAAAATGCTTTCCCTGATATTAAAGAAATAACCCGTTTGCTGCCTCACGAAACAACGGCTTTGCGCTATCAGAATAAGCTTTTTAATGAGAAGGATGGTTTTTTTGCGGATGAGCACCTGTTCGATTTTTTCAGTGTTCCGGTTATAAAAGGCGACCCTCGCAAAGCATTGCTTGAGCCGTACAGTATTATGATGACCGAAGCTATCGCAAAAAAATACTTTGGCGACAGCGATCCGATAAACAAAACCATCATTTTGGACGATAATAAGCATGAATTTAAGGTTACCGGTATTTTTAAACCATTCCCAAACAATTCGCACCTGCACCCGGAAATACTAATGTCGTTCAATACTTTAAAGGATACGGCCATTTACGGCGAAAAGCTCTTAGAAACCAAATACAGCGACAATATTTTTTATACTTACCTGCTTTTCCCAAAAAAATACAATGTTGAAAGGGTTGAAAAACAGCTGCCTGATTTCCTGGATAAATATGTGCATTTCCAGGGCGTCCCCGTTAATTTTAAAACGCATACCGTAACGAAACTCAGCTTTCAAAAACTTACAGATATTCACCTGCGCTCACACCTGGACAGTGAAATAGAAGAGAATAGCGATATAAAGCAGGTTTATATATTTTCGGCTATCGCCTTCTTTATTTTATTGATTGCCTG